>ULOG01034534.1_pt1 | contig 22602 bp, 14 predicted proteins | sample 1952401 | NCBI WGS metagenome assembly ULOG01 (sample SAMEA4835598, study PRJEB28245) | human gut metagenome | biome: gut microbiome; material: fecal sample | place: Denmark | collected 2008
AATGATTAGCCTATAAATAGTTCCACAAAATTTTATGCAAAATTAAATATAATATATATACTATATAATACCCATATTTAGGTATTATGTAATATAATTTTACAAAATAAAGCAACACAAATATTTTAAATTATAAAAAAATTTCATTGTAAATCGGTCATCAATCATAAAAATAATAAACGAAAAAACACTTCATATCTTCCATCTATACCCATTAATTCTATTTAGAACATATACAATACTATTTTGAAAATCAAATATTACTTCATCATTAAGCAATAAACTATTCAAAAAAATATCACCCTTTAACTCAATTATATCATAATATTTCAAATACCCATTCTAATTTTGCATAAAAAACATACAAACGATAAAACAAAAACTTAATACTACCTATCATGAAAGTGAACATATTTAAATGCCTAACATTATCTCTATTACTATGCAGTATCCAATTACTATACGCAGGACGCATATATGACGAATTCGAAGATACCTATAAAATAACTTGGATTGGTAACTCAAAATTGATTTCTGGAACGACCGACGATTGGGCACAACGAGCCGGAGACATCTATCGATTGAAAATCGACGATCCATCAAACTACTCATTCTTAGTTTATGAACTGCCCGAAAATGAAATTGCTCATGAAATAATTGTCGATTACTATTCTCCGACCGGACTACGTCCCACTTTGGCCGTAAAAAATTCGGCCGGAGAAGAAACCAAATATGTGGAAGGTTGGGACAACGGTTATCCAGAAATAACGGATAAAGGGCATGGACTATATCGATGCACTTTAAAAGACAACTTGATACCGGAAGATGCGACTCAGGTCGTTATCTATTTAGATGCCCAATCCGACATAGAATTATTAAGAAATATAGTATATTATGGAGATGGCTATCAAGCGAAGAATTACAACGAAAAAACGAACTATTACCGGGTTCAAAAGCTATTGGAAAAAGCTGAAAGCGGCAATGACATTACCATCGGTGTCATAGGTGGTTCGATGACTGCCGGAGCCAACGCCGAACCGATGGAGACCAATTGTTACGGAGCCCGATTAAAGGCTTGGTTCGAATCGACTTTTGAAATCGACGTCAATTTCATCAATATCGGTATCGGTTCTACGAATTCCTATTTCGGGTGTATTCGTGCCGAAGAGAAACTATTACGATTCAACCCCGATTTGATTATAATCGAATATGCTTGCAACGACCAACTCGAAGATATTTATCTGGATTCTTACGAAAGCCTGATACGGAAATGTTGGAAAAACCCGGGTGAGCCAGCCGTTATATCGCTAATGCTATGCACGCAAGCTGGGATTTCAAAAATCGAACGTCAATATCCCATCGCTCAACATTGTCAAATTCCGATCGTCAGTTACAACGATGCCATAAAAGACGAAATAATCAAAGGAGAAAAAACATGGCTGGACTATTACCAAACCTCTACACTCATCGGCGGTGATGGCATACACCCCAATACAACCGCACATCAAAAAATCGCCGACCTAATAGCGACCGAACTACTTGAAGGGAAAAAAGCATCGAACATCGATCGAATGGCATCACTACCAGCTCCGCTATATAGCAACATTTTAGAAGATGCATTTTATTTGAGCGAAACCGATATAACCCCGGTCCAAACAGGTGTCTGGACGGCGGGAGGTTCTATTTGGGATTTCGGCACAGGAAAAGGTTGGAGAAGCGAAATTGCAAACAGTGAACTTCAATTTAAAATTAACGGAGACGTTGCTGCCGTCACATATTGGAAACGCCCGGCAAACGAAAATTTCGGAACGGCCCAAATTTGGGTAGACGACAATCCGGCCGTAGTCATTGACGGCTCTAACGGAGAACACATCGACCAAATCGTATTGACCGATTTGGGAATCGGAGAACATATACTCCACATCAAACTGTTGGAAAACAAAAAATTCGAAATTGTATGTATTGCCGTTTCGGGGGAAAGAAGCTATTGGAACGGACGATACTATTTGGAAAACGTTGCCAACAATCTTAGGTTAACGATCAGCAACAATGACATTACGATGAATCCGAACGGTACAGGTTTTAATGTTTCTCATACCGACGACGGATATATCGCCTTCAACGAAAACAATTCATATCTATCGGTCAATGCTGCTACCGGCGCTTTGGAACTTTCATCGAATCTCGACACCTCCTCAAAATTTCTCTACATAGACAAAGGTGAAAAAGCTGCAATACGGGCTTTGGCTAACGGAAAATATTTGTCTCAAAAAGACAACATTATAACGGCCTCTACCTCCGATATAGCCGACAACGAATATTTTCTATTCAAAAACGAAGGCGATCCCACAACTATTAACGAATTAAGAAACAACGAAATCGACTGTTCCGTTGTATCCAATCAAATCATAATCAAAAATGCAATCGGAGAGCAAGTCAATATTTTCGATCTATCCGGTAAACTACTATATCGACAAAACATCTCGACCAATAATGAGAATATCTATTTCAACAATGGCAATTATTTAATACAAATCGGCGACAAGACATTTAAATGTAATATATAACTACCCATTCCGCTATGATGACAGCCAAAGAAAATGTAATACGAACCCTTCGACATGACAATCCGGAATGGATTCCGGTAAACCTGTGGCAACTGCCCGCCGCAAAACTAAAATACGGACAAGCGCTTGACGACATCATCAATCGCTGCGAAATCGATATTCTCTCCGCTCCGTTCGACGACCCCACCGAAGACGCACGTCACTACCAAATCGGCAGTTATACCGATTGCTGGGGATCGACTTGGGTAAATCACCAAGCAGGTATTATCGGAGAAGTAAAAGAATATCCTTTTGCCGATTTCAATAAAGTTTGGAACTATGAAAGTCCCAAAAAATTATTTTTATCAGGCATCTCTGGATTTGAAAAGACAAAAGCATTCATTGACACTCATAAAGACAAATTTATCTTAGGCGGTTGGATTAGCTTATTCGAACGTATGCAATACCTTCGTGGTACAGAAAACCTTTTCATGGATACGTTGATTGAATCTCCGGAATATTTCAAACTAATGGAAATTGTCGAAGATTTTTATAACACCTATTTAGACGAATGGCTCAAATTAGAAGTCGACGGAATAATTTTCGGAGACGACTGGGGCTCACAACGCTCTTTATTAATCTCGCCTGAAACATGGAGAAAACAATATAAACCTTTATACAAACGGTTTTTTGACAAAGTCCATACTGCCGGTAAATTCGTTTTTATGCATAGCGACGGCTACATTTTGGAACTATACGACGACTTGATCGAGATAGGAGTAGATGCCATCAATAGTCAAGTGTGGTGCATGGGATTAGACAAAGTCGCCGAAAAATGCAACGGACGTATTACAAACTGGGGCGAAATATGTCGTCAGCACATACTCCCCGAAGGAAGTGTCGAAGATGTAATCGACGCCGTACACAAAATGAAAGAAGCTCTATGGGTAAATGGTGGCCTCATCGGGCAATTCGAAGCCGGACCCGATATGCCACTGGAAAATATCAAAGCTGGTTTAATCCATTGGAACGACTAAAAATTCTCTCAAAACATGGAACAGTTTCAGCCGAATGCAAACAACATTCTCGATGTCCTTTATAACAAAAAGCCAAAGTATCTCCCTCTATATGAACATCACATCGATATTGAATTTATAGAGAAATTTACAGGAGAAGAACTTATCGGTTACCGAGAAACAGAACCAGAATACTTTTTCAAAAAAGTAACGGAGTTTTGGAAAAATAATACCTACGATGCCTTTGACTTCGAAGCTCCAATCTGCGACGTTTTCCCGGAGCACGGTGCAATTATGGGAGGAAAATTAGGCCCCATTCAAACCCGATCAGATTTTGAGCGCTATCCCTTCGACGAAATACCCCATTTGTTTTGGGAAGCGAACAAACCCAAACTCGACGCTATCAGAAAAGTCTTGCCAACAGGAATGAAAGCATATGGAGGATGCGGGTATGGCATTTTCGAATCCGCCCAAGATTTGGTAGGTTACGAGAATCTGTGTATCATGCAATACATAGATCCCGACTTGTTCCGCGACCTTTTTATTCGTATCGGTGACTTATACGTCGAATTATGGTCCAAAATGATACAAGAATACAGCGACATCTTCATTTTTTTCCGTATGGGCGACGACTTGGGACACCGCACATCGACCATGCTCGAACCGACAACCATCATTAACCACATACTTCCTCAAACCAAGCGTATAATAGACTTGGTACATCATGCAGAAAAAAAATTTCTTCTGCATAGTTGCGGTAACATATTCGAAATAATGCCCGACATCATAACTTTGGGAATTGACGCAAAGCATAGCAACGAAGACCTGATCGCTCCTTTCGACGAATGGATAAAACGATATAACGGTCAAATAGGACTTTTTGGAGGCTTCGATGTAAATCTGCTTTCGTTGGGAACCTATCAATCCGTATATGACGAAGTATTGAGAAAAGGCACAGAATACCGGCGCATTTGCAAGGGTTACGGATTAGGTTCGGGTAATTCCATCGCTTCTTATGTCTCTGTCGATGGATTCAGAGGAATGATCGATGCCGTCAAACAAATTCGAAGAAAAGAAAAATAACAAAAAGGATTTATCTATATCGCGGTTGGGAGCCATTATCCCAGTTCCTCCGACTCAAAATTTGAATTCATCACAACAAGATAAGTCACGCAAATATTTGAAGCACGCGTTTTCTAAATTATAACACTTTTGATAACATGAAACGAAAATTTATTTTACTTACCCTTGTAATTGCAACATTGATTGTCCCTGCGAATTTACAAGCATTCGAATCAACTGTTGAGGAAGAATTACAAACACCGTGGGAAGGTTTCGGGTACAATCAATGGGGATTCGCCCGCGAAAGCGACGGTAACACCTTTAAGCCGTGGTCCGATGATTTATGGAAAACCGCGACAGAACGGATCCTTGCCATCAAACCTTCGTTAGTCCGCTTACCGGTAATCCGCGATTGGTTCAACAAAGACGATGATGGGAATAATCTGCCCATCGGAACTTATAATTAGGATAGCAAATACATGCAGGCCTATTTCAAAATTATGGACCTTTATAAGGAACACGACATTAAAGTTATGAGTGGTTTCTGGGGTGTCGGATATAACGGAGAGGATTATAAACAATTTTACACGACCGACGAATGCGCACAACTGCAAGCCGACCTCATCGAGTATCTTTTTAGAACAAAAGGTTACGACAAAATCATTACCAGTTATGCGCCCTCGAACGAGCCTTTGGGAGTAGGTATCTCTTACGAAGATTGGAGTACCATGATAAAAAAACTTTACGCCGAATTGGAGAAACGTGGCTTACCCACAAATTTTCTGTCGGGAGCCGATTCATGGAACGACTGGATATGGAAACCTGCACAATACAACGCAGATCAACTGTCAGCCTATGATTTCCATAACTACCTGAACGATACGCCCGACGATACTTACAACCAATTATATAATCGCACCATTGAAACGACTTTTGCAAACTATCTCGCAAATGTCTATAAATACGACAATTCCAACAAACCCGTCCATGTGTCGGAAATGGCTCCCATCGGAGTCCCTTTTATCGACTGGCCTGTTGCCGATGCTCCGGCTCATTGTCGAATCGACACCTACGAATATGCATTAGGTTTTTGGGACTACGGCATACAACTTGCCCGTTCGGGCATGGCATCGGGATTGGCTTGGGCTCTCGACGGGCTGGAACAGAATAAAAATGCCGGCATGTGGAACAATGCCGGAACTTATGGCGGTATGACTTTACGTCCCTGGTACTACACATGGCAACTGATGTGCCGTTACTTTCCCCGTGGAGCAAAAATTCTCAAAATGACCGAACTGGAAGGGCGCAAAGATATTCGTATACTCGGAGCCCGTATCGGCTCCGAAGATTACTCGTTTGTCGCAGTCAATCGACGTATGGATGCTCAAAGCAAAACACAATCCATTACCTTTAAGGTCGATTGTACCAAACCTCTTTACATTTATCGGTTCAACCGCAACAGCTGCGGAGATGGCGCTGCGTTGTCTCTTCCGTATGAAAAAATAACCGATCAAAATCTTTCTACCGGAATCACGGTGGAAGTTCCTATGGAAGAAGGTATATTCATCACTACCTTAGAACCGTTGGAGACAAATACGTCCGAAACACAGTCTACTCTAACCATCGACTTTGAATCGCAAGACGGGTATATGCTTCTCGGCGACTATAACAAAGGGATTAGAACCTATGCAGGTTCTAATCCCCGCAAACGAGACCCTAATACCAGCGACAATGCCGGATACTCCGAAATTCTAATTAACGACGAATACAATCCCCGAGATTGTTTCAGTACTATATTTCCGCTCAATAAAATCCTAATCAGTGAAGATTTTCCACTGCTCAATATTCAGTTGTACAGGAGTAGACCGGCAAAAATCGCCATTGCCTTACATATACAAAATGAAGACAGACTATTGGGCTACGAATTCGAAATTCCTCATAGAGAATGGGAGGAGTTACAACTGAACCTAACGCCTCTAATCGGTAAAACACTGGATTACATCATCATATATCCTTATAGAGATTCAGCGACGACTTCCACTCTCGACACCGAATCTTTGATTTTTGACAACATCTTTCTATCCAATACAGAAAATTCCCCTATCGATTTACAAGAAATTACAACAAACAACGACCAACAATACCGACAAATTCTGGACATCGACTTCGAATATTTGAATTCTTTTGTAAAAGTTATTCCGGCCAATTCCTCCATAATGTCTTCCATTGCTTCAAATCCCAAAATACAAGAAAACAATCCCAGCGATAAAGCCTGCCAAATAAATATATTAACAAACGATGCCGGTCAAGACTTGTCCGCACAATTAAATTTATATCCATTTGTACAAGTTCCCGAAAGTAACCACAACCTGCTCTTCTCATATTACCGCCCGACAGGACAATCCGAAATCAAGATAGTCGTCAATTTCCTTTCGGGAGAAAAAGCAGTCGGACACTTTTCCTGTAACGAAAAAAGAAAATGGTTTAGGTACGGTCTGAACTTGTCGAATCATGTCGGTCAAATCATTACAAGCATCGACATCTATCCCAATCTAAATTATTCAGACCGGCTGAACGTTCTCGACACTTCTTTCTTCGACAATTTTATATTTAGCACCGAAGAAGTTTCGGGAATCGAATATATAACAAACAACGACATCTCGGTAACCGCCGAAAACGGATATATTTATATTGAAGGCGTTAAGAACATGCCTGTCTATCTTTTCTCTGTCGACGGTAAATTACTGTACTTTGCAGAAAACGTAAACGGGAGTTACTCCATTCCGGCAGAGAATGGAGTACATCTCATTAAAATAGGCAATACTTCTTATAAAATAATCATCTTCTAATAATCCAACGAAAATGGCAAAACTTTCAGATTTACATAATGCAATCGTAAAAGGGAATCTCGAACTGGCAGTCAGTACAACCCAAGAAGCGCTTCAAGAAAATATCGACCCGCAAACATTAATCAGCGATTATTTGATTAAAGGAATGGAAGAAATCGGGACTCAATTCGAAGCCGGAAAAGCCTATGTTCCCAACCTGTTGATGAGTGCCCGGGCTATGAAAGGAGCTTTGGAACTTCTTAAACCTTACATGGAAAATGACAAAAATACAATCTCTCTCGGGAAAGTTGTCATTGGAACGGTTAAAGGCGATCTGCACGACATCGGGAAAAACCTCGTAAGCTCTATGTTGGAAGGCTGTGGGTTCGAAGTAATTAATCTCGGTGTCGATGTTTCCGATGAAAAATTCGTCGAAGCCGCCAAAGAACACAAAGCGAACATTGTCTGTATGTCGGCACTTCTGACTACCACAATGGTTTATATGAAAGAAGTTATCAAAGCTTTTGAAAAAGCCGGAATCAGAAACGATGTCAAAATCATGATTGGAGGCGCTCCACTCAGTGAGAAATTTGCCGAAGAAATCGGAGCCGACGGATATAGCGACAATGCCAATGCCGCTGTAACTCTCGCCCGAAAATTATTGAACAAATAAGAGAAATGGAACATTCACTGCGGTTCGAAGAACTAAACTTGACAAAAGAAACCGTATATATAGAAATGGGGTATAGAGCAGTATCTCCCGACAAAAATGTTCGGGATTTAGTCGACAACCTGTTCCTCGTTGCAAACAACATAGTAAGACCTCGTTTTTACTTTCGAATGTTCGACGGGTATGTAAACAAGGATTGTATATGTTGTAATCAAAAAATATTTCACGTTAACCAGACTATCGCCACACTGTTGAAAAACTCCGAAAGATTCGTTTTTTTCGCTGCGACTGCCGGTATGGAATATCAAGATTTTCACAATAAACTATCGAATGCAGACGATGCATTGCTACTATTCATCTGGGATACCCTCGGTAGTTGTATTGCCGAAGCGACAGGAGACATTATGGAAAAGTTCGTGGAAACAGAATTGCCGGGAATACCCCATACTAACCGTTTTAGTCCGGGTTATTGCGGGTGGCATGTGAATGAACAGAAATTACTCTTCTCACTCTTACCCGATAATGTATGCGGAATCACTCTCAATAGCAGTGCCCTGATGTATCCTATAAAATCTATCAGCGGAGTGATAGGCTCTGGACTTCATGTCGATACCCGCAAATACGGTTGTCAATTCTGCGAACTGGACAACTGTTATAAGAAACGAATCAAAAAATCATTTAATCATGAAACTCAATCTCAATCGGAATAAACGATATGCTATTCCCATTATGACACACCCGGGAATCGAGCTCATCGAGAAAACTGTAAAAGCCGCCGTTACCGACGGCCAGACACATGCCGATGCCATTATCGCCTTGTCAGAAAATACTCCTTCCGATGCGGCGACAGTCATCATGGACCTTACCGTCGAAGCAGAAGCTTTCGGGGCAAAACTTCATTTCTCCGAAAACGATGTTCCCAGTGTTGCCGAAAGGTTGCTTCACGACAGGAACGAAGTGGAAAATCTCCGCATTCCCGATACCGATACCGCCCGTATTCTCGAATATCTGAAAGCAAACAGACTTGCGGCAGAACGAATCAATGACCGCCCGGTCTTTGCAGGTTGTATCGGACCTTATTCTTTGGCAGGTCGACTTTACGATATGTCAGAAATGATGATGGCTATTTACGTCGAACCCGATTTAGCAAAAATACTACTCTCAAAATGTTCAGAATTTATTCTCAAATACATTCGGGCTCTGAAAGAAACAGGAGTCGATGGTATCATCATGGCCGAGCCTGCCGCCGGGTTACTCAGCAACGACGATGCCACAATATTCTCGACTAATTATATAAAACCGATCGTCGAGGCCGTACAAGATGAAAACTTCCTTTTCGTATTGCACAACTGCGGAAACACAGGGCACTGTACGCAATCCATGATCGACTCAGGAGCAAGGGCTCTCCACTTCGGTAATCAATGCGACATCGTCTCCGCCCTTCAACAAGTACCGTCCGATCGCATTGTTATGGGGAATCTTGATCCGGTCGGCATTTTCAAATCGTCATCTCCGAAACAAGTCTACGACGAAACGGAGAGACTGCTGCATGCTACTGCCGATTTCGACAACTTTATTATCTCAACGGGTTGCGATGTTCCTCCGGGTGTCTCCCTTGAAAACATAAATGCATTCTATCGAGCTGTCGAGATTTTTCGTAACCGACATTAAAAGTAAACATCTGCACTTTTTACTTTGTATCTGATGAAAGACAGAACCTTTTCATTATAACAAAGCGATTGTAATAACAGAAAGAGGGCATACTCACAATGAGTATGCCCTCTTTATATTCCGTACTAACATTTCACCGTTTTTCTATTTTCACTTCACGAATACGAGTATTAGAGAAATAACCGTTCGGCAGCATTTCAATCTTTAAATAATTGCAATTATCGAGTTCTGTTTTCGGTGTTATGGTCGAATGGACAAAACGCCAAACAGACATTTCGGGTTCGGTAAACGACAATTCGACCTCTCTCCACTCGCAATTATCCGGCGAGACGTACACTTTGAAACGGTCGGTTATGGTCTCCACTCCCGACACCTTGATTTCAAAATGATTAAATCCGTCGAACTTATAAGTTATATAAGCATGTTCTTCATTGGTCGAAGGGTGAATAGTTCCGCAATCTTCCAAAACTTTGAAGAACTGGAAATCGGGAGCAGCAGTGTTACATTCGTCATAGAATTTAGGAAAACCGTTTAATCCCAAATTGTCGGAATGATCATACATACGTTGGACACCCTCCATCGGATCCATCATATATTTATCATTTTTTACAATCTCCGGTTTGCTACCTCCAATCGTAGTCAACAGAACAAAACCTTTCGCGGGGAAATCGATAACTATCCCCTTTTGAAGATCGACATCTTTCAAGACTTCTTTCACAACTGGAAAGCCTGCTGTATCGACCGGATAATCGTCCTCGAAATACACATATTTATTGATTATCGGATCGTTCACAACGGTAGGAATCTGTACAGTTACACGCTGCGCAAAATCGGCTGTATTTGTAACCGCAAATGTCAAATCTCCTGTCGGAGTCAATGCGGCCACACCATTCAAATTCTGAGTTCTATAAGAATTGGAATACAAAATTTTCGACCCTTTCGGGATATTACGCGACATCAACGACCACGTATAGAACCACGGACGTATATTCGCTTCTTCCGGTTTATTTTTCTGTTCTGCAATCGAATTCCAAAATCCCCAACGTTTCTGTTCATCGAGGTCGTCCTTGTAATGCATGGCATCATCCATACCCCATGCCGCAGCAGCCGACCAGCCGGAGCGCAAAGTTTGAATCAAGGCATCGGCAACGAACGTTCCATACCACCACTGGTGAATCAACGTATGCTGGTCAAACACCTCATTATGTCCGTCACGAATACCCATTTCGCCCCAAATATTCACTTTGCTGCTGTCCTGCATTTGTGTAAAGAAACGAAACATTCGTGTCTCATCTTCCACACGATTCGTAAAAGTCCAATCTTTATTGATATACCAATGATAATCGATGACAGGAACCACACTATCCAATTCGGTCAATGTCTTATTGAACCAAACATCAGTCCCCCAATAACCTCCGTCCGGTCCCACGATCTCAATATCATTCAATCCCCGTTTATCCAGTTCCGAGCGTAGATTAAGAATGGATTTCTTCCATTTTTTCCATGAATAACCGTTTCGAGGATCATTGGCCACCAAATTTACTTCATTCCCCAAGTTAAATTGCTTGATACAAGTCATACCCTTCTCTTTAACCAAATATTCAACCAATTCAGCTACTTGAACGGCATATCGGGAATCGTCCAATTCTATCGTATACTTAGGCATATCGACGGGGACAGCCTGTTTCCAATTCGGATTCATCGGCTTCCACCACTCTCCAAGCAACACATCGATGTCGTTATCCTTACAAAATTGAAGCTGACGATACAAGTCGTTCATGAATCGACGAGAATTAGCATACCAACGGGCATCGACTTTCGTCGAATCCATGTCCCAAAGCAATATAGGGTCGTTCCCGTCATAACCGAAACAGTAGAAATAGGGCATTATGCAACAACGAATATACCCCAGTTTCATAAATTCGACTCGTCTAAACAAACGGTCCCACTGCTCCTCCGTCATCGAATCCCGGTCATTGGGTTCCCATTGCATCGCCCCTCCATAATAGTTTTCCTGCAACACAAAATCGGTATCCACAACTATCGGATTCTGAACCTCCTGTTGTTCTGTCTTGCAACCGGACAATCCGAACAAGAGTAAAATCAAATATATCAATCTTTTCATATACAATTATCTACTTTCTTAATTATCAAATATTTACTCTCCCTAAAAAAAGACGATTTAATATCCGGGATTTTGAACCAATGCACCTCGGCTTAAATCTATATCATTTTGAGGAATGGGGAAAAGTTCTCTTTCCTTTGTATAATAACGTCCCTTATCGACATCTTCTGTCGCATAGCCGTTACTATATACAGCCGTCATAATTTCTCCATAACGTTCCTGTTGCATCAAATCCATACGGCGGATTCCCTCACAAGCGAACTCAAAGCGACGCTCGTTCCAAATAGCCAATCGCACTTCCGCCACATTATCGGAAGTTATATCCGGTAACGACGTTGGCTTTGTGTCGGGCACATACTTTTGAATGACTCGTTTCGCATCCAACGGACTGGATTCGCGAGCTCGTTTTCTCACTTGATTCAAATACTTTCTCGCACCCACGATATCTCCTTTTTCCAAACAAGCCTCGGCATACATCAACAAAACATCGGCATAACGAATGACATAAACTGTCATTTCTACATCTTGTGGATAGACCGGAGACGCCGCATTCAAAGTCTCGCTCATGGGGACAAAATGCTTGCGGTCAAAAAAACGACTGGGATAATTCGCATCTCCTGTCACAAAATCATTCCCGACGAATTGGTCGCCTTGACGAACAAATGTCCAAGTAATTCGCGGATCCTCTGGATCAAAAGCATCCAACAAATGTTGAGTCGGTAAATGAAACCCATAACCGCCATCGCTACTGGGAATAAACCAAACTCCGTTCCACCCCGTCGATGCATCCCAATTCTTTCCATTAGTGACATATTGTATCTCAAAAATCGACTCTCTCAAATTGGAGTTTGGGTTTAACCATTGAGTCGCAAAATCTGGATCCAATTCATACTCTCCTTTTTGTTCGCCTTCAACCAGAACATAGAGCATTTTATAAGCATTCTCAAAATCACGATTATACCAGTATGTCCTCCCCAACATGGCATAAGCCGTGCCGCTCGTAACGCGCCCGGTATCTTCCTCGGAATACTCGCTCCGTTTCGGCAAAGCCGTAGCCGCAGTAAAATCGGCTATAACCTGTTCCCAAATCTGGGCCACCGGTGTCCGGGGTTTATATATATCCGCAGGCTGTTCGGCATGCAAAAACAAAGGAACATCACCCCACAAATAAGCCAGATTAAAATACCAAACGCCTCGTAACCAACGCGCCTCATTTTCATAACGCGTAAGCAACGTCTTATCGTCTTCCGTTAAATCCGTATTCGCAGAACGAAATATTTCGCTTTTGTCTAATAGTGTATTTATTTGGTAAATAGCCCTATATGCCATATTCCAAAACTGGCTCACTTTACTGTTCGTCGTAAATATATTGAATGTTTCCAACTGATAAATATCCCCTTCGTTAGTAAGGCCACTACCTCCTTTCTCGCAATCGTCGGATGCACAATCGTTGATAAACATCAACTCCAAGCTCATATCGTTCCAACTATCCTTCATATAGAAATAGCAGGCCGTCAATGCTTGATTGATCTCTTCGAGATTATTGTAAAATTCCGTGTCTTCTCGACCTCCGTACATAGTCGTATCCAAATCCTCATCTGTACATGAAGGAAGAAGGAACAACGAGCCTAACAATATATATAGTATTCTCCACCTTAGTTTCATAACTGTAATCGTTTAAAATTGAACATTGACCCCTACTGTAAATGTGCGAGGATTAGGATACCCCAAATTCTCTATACCCATATTCAAAGCATTGCCATTTGGGACTTCCGGGTCCATATATTTGAATTTTGTAAATGTAAACAGATTCTCTCCGCTCACATATAATCGCAAAGAACTAAACACCTTCGTAGCTTCGACTATTTTCTTCGGGAATGTATAGCCAATCTGTACAGTTTTTATTTTACAGAAGCTACCGTTCTGCACATACCATGACGAATTTCTATAATTATCATTATCATCTTTTCTGGTAATTCCGAATACATCGGTTTTATCACCGGGATTCCGCCACGCATCTGTGTAAGTTTCGGCTAATAAATTCGTTATACTCGTCTGCCTAAGAAGAGCTTTTGTCCCTACCCAAATATCATTACCGGCAACACCTTGAAAATAAAGAGCAAAATCGATTCCTTTATATCCCAATTCGATATTTCCTCCATAAATCACATCGGGGTTGGGGTTTCCTATATAATCCCGGTCATTGCTATCCAGCGTATTATCGCCATTAAGATTCCTGAAACGAGCATCGCCGGGCTCTGCAAGAGGTTGAAGCAAAGTCTTTCCATCGGCTCCTACATGGGCGAGAACCTCTTCTTTCGACTGAAAAATGCCATCATAAACATATCCATAAAAGCGTCCGAATTCTTCTCCGATTTCGTTCTTCGAGACAGTACCCCAAATCGGATCGTTCGTTCCGGTTTCAACCAATTTATTTTTTTGGAAAGTAAAGTTTGCGCTCACAGAATAACGGAAGTCGCCGACCTTCCCTTGATACCCGATCAAAAATTCCAAACCCCGGTTTTCTACGGAACCGGCATTTACCCACGGGGTTGTAGGATAACCGGCCATTCCCGGTAACGGATTCTGCATTAACATATCCCGTGTCGTCTTAATGTAAGCATCTGCCGACAATGTCAATGAGTTTTTAAAGAAGCCCAAGTCGACTCCTATATTACCTTGTTCCACCGTTTCCCACTTAATATCTTTATTTCCCTTAGATGTAGAGGCATAAGCCTTCAACAGATTCAAACCGCTGTTAAACCCATACACCCATGTATCATAAGTAGAAACGACATCGGCATAAGCGAACGAAGGAATGTTTTGATTCCCGATTTGTCCCCAACCACCACGCAGTTTAACCGCACTCAATACATTCTGATTCCAATCTTTATAAAACTCCTCCTGATCTATACGCCAACCCAAAGAAAAAGATGGAAATGTCCCCCAACGGTTGCCCGGTGCAAATTTCGAGGAACCGTCGGCTCTGACACTGACAGTCGCCAAATAGCGGTCTGCATAATTGTAATTTATACGCCCAAGATAAGAAATCAAATAGTTTTCATAACGGCTACCCGTAGAAGTTCCCTCTTTCGTCCCGGCTCCCACGATTTGGAAAGCATCGGAATTACTCGGCGTATTCAACCGCTCTGCCGTAAAAGAACGACCGGTATAGGCTTCCCACGTGAAACCTGCCACCGCCGAAATAGAATGTTTCCCAAATTGATTATTATAACTCAACGTATTTTGAAATGTATAATTCAGTTCCGTAGAACTCGTATTGGCGACACTGTTTTCCAACAAAAATTTACTCTCCACATTCGTACACATATTATATGGAGTATCATTCGGCCTCAAATCAAAAAACGGGTTAAACTCGGTATAGGTATATTCCGGTAACTCAAAACCCAACATAGTCTTAAAGTCCAGACCCTTTAATCCCAAATTGATATTTAAGTAGGCCGTACCGTCGATATTACGATTCAAATGTTCCTTTTTCTGTCGGTTCAATTTTGCAACAGGATTCGAATAATAGCTGTATTGAGATCCCATATATTTATTAAATTCATAATTAGGATCCTGCTTATCTGCATTTTTGGCATAAATCGGTGAAAACGGATCCGGTAACAATATTTCATTAATCGGAGTGTTCAAATCATGACTTTTGACATAAGCTGCACCTAAGGTCTGACCGATCGTTATCCATTTATTAAACTTGTATTCGTTGTTCACACGCAATGTAATACGCTCATAATCCGATGTCATTACAATACCCTCTTGATTCAAATAACCTATGCTGAAATGGCTGGGCAATTTATCCGTACCGCCACTGACCGATAAGTTATAGCTGTGTTTAAACGCTGTTTGAGTGGTTTCATTCCACCAATCGGTATCATAGACATTTATATCCGTCGGCTCGCCATATTCGTCGACAGGGCCCAAGCCTTCTCCATCGAGATGATAAAGTCGGGTAATATTTCTAGGCATCCGCATTCCGTCATTTTCATACGCCTCTTCCAAAAAGCCATACAACTGATCGCTATTCATCATATGCACTCGATTAATTGCATTTGACCAACCGAATGACGCATCAAACGTGATACTGGTTTTACCGGATTTACCTTTCTTCGTAGTAATTAAAATAACGCCATTGGCTCCACGAGAACCATAAATGGCAGTGGCCGAAGCATCTTTCAATACCTCAACATTTTCAATATCGATAGGATTAATAGTATTCACACTGCTCTCTTCCATAGGTTGCCCGTCCACGACATACAACGGGGTTAAATCGGTTGAAATAGAACCATAACCACGAATACGAATCGTAGCTCCTGCCCCCGGAGTTCCAGAATTGGACGTGACATAAACTCCCGGAGCTTTACCTTGTAGAGACTGGGTAATATTCGTGTCGCCTGTTTTTACGATATCTTCTCCCTTTACAGAAGAGAGAGAACCGGTTAAATCGCTTTTTTTCTGTGTACCGTACCCGATAACTACAACATCATCTAAGATAACTTGATTTTCCGACATCGTAACCGACATCGTTTTACCATTCACGGTCACCACTTTGGTGTCATAACCGATATAACGAAATTCCAGACTTTGTCCGTCCTCTGCCTTTACAGAAAAACGTCCATCTGCATCGGTCATCGTTCCTATATTTGTTCCTTTGACAAAGACGCTCACTCCCACGAGTGGTTCTTGTCCTGAATTAAAAACACTACCGGAAACAATACCACTATTATTTTGACCCGATATTTCCAAAGGAGATATCGACAATATCAAAATAACAGATAAAAATTGCCATAATTTCATCATTCCTTGATTTTAAATTTATATGGGGATAAAGGCATCTTGAATTCTTTAATATCCCACACCCGAAAACAATATAATAACTTTAATATGCCAAATTCTTCAAGACTGTATCACCGACTTTACAAGCTACAAAACAGTATATCTGCCAGCCTCTCCAAGAAAATTCATCGACATTATCCTCTAATTTGCATGGTTTTAAAACATCGACTACAAGTAATGTCGAATATACAGATATTATCCAAACAAACAGTATCTATCACATAGTACCATTTATTCTCATTCCATAAAAATAAAATAGCCTATAACTCCCTCCAAGCCAAAAACTACCGCCGATTTTTATATTATCTTAAAGGAAAGGTGTACCAAAAAGAATTTTTTGGTACACCTTTCAAAATTCATCAATAGACTACAATTTTAGACGTAGTATCGCCGATCTTTACCAAATAAATACCCCGTTCGATATCTATTTGCAAAAACCCATTCAACGCATATTTCCCTATTTCCATTCCAGAAACCGAATATACACTCATTTCACCGGCTTCGCCTTCCACATAGAGCGCACCTTTACCACCCCAGACTTTCGATGTCGAAACGACATTGTCGGCTATGCCAGAAGATGTAGCGACATCGGAGATATAGATATTATCGAGGTATGTAGTTTCTGCTACCGCAACATTGTCGGTTCCGAATTTTTCATTCGGAGAGAAATAGAATTGCTTGAAAGTAGACCCAATATATTCTTCTAAATCGATCACTACTTCCTGCCAATTTTCCGATCCGGTAAATGGAATTTCTTGATTCTTATATGAACATGTACCACCCCAAGTTTCCATTCCGAATACAGAATTCTCATTTCTCAAAATACTGAAATGCAAATAACGACCGTCGGTCTCGGTAATCTCGGTCAATTGCTCTTCTTCGCCAGACAACAAACCGATGGCTACACCAAACCAATCGGCGTTGTCCCACCCCCAATTCGGGTCGGTTGGGTCTTGTACAATCTTCAACACCTTGTCGCTACCATTGACCGCATCTTTTTTAGGATTATCTACCACTTCGATCGTAGAAGATGCATTTTGGGAACCCGCCATATCGATGCTATAATTCTCGGTTTCAAAGTCGACAGAAAACTCGGTCGGCACAATCATTAAATAAGGAGGTTTGACATATTCATACGAGTCTCCGCCTTCATAAAAAATTTCTGTACGACGATAGCACGGAATCCAGTTAGCCACTTCTTCATTGGCAACCATCGTCACTTTAATCTCTTTTACTCCCTCAGGCAAAGCACCTTGATACCAAACATCGATCCAATAGTTATTTCCTAAAACTGCATCATAAGATTTTTCAACCTTCATGTCGGGGACCTCTTGATAATTCAGCTCATCGGTTGAATACTCGATTTTAATAAACTGGTCGAAATCCATACGATCATTGGGGACCAGCACATTAACTATGAATCCGGTTAAATTTTTATTTCCCCAAATGTCTCTATTAAATATAAATGCAGTAGGAGTAGAAGCCGATGACTTTTGTACATAACTACCATCTCCATAATAGGCATCCGCTGCATCATTGAACAAAGCACTACCACCTTCGATATAACAATCACGCTCCACATCGGCCTGTGTCATTTCATTCACATAGGTCTGCGCATTAACATTCACTGATGCTAATACCATTCCCACAGCAACTAAATTGAAAATTTTTTTCATGATAATTTATTTTTACGGGTTAATAATTTTTCTTAGAAAAACCACCAATACTCTAATAATGCAATTATAATCAAAGCAATACTGATGTATCTAAAATTTTTATACCAGGGAACTGTTTTCAATTCCCTCGTATCGTCTTGCCAAACGGATTTATTCCATGTATAAGTTTCGACATCGGTCTCTTTATTCCTATCGCACTTGCTCACGATAATATTCACAAGGACACTCAAAATCAACAAAATGGGAACCCACAACAAAAAGTGAAACGGTACGACGCCTCCGAATCCGAATTTATAAGTCATGATTAATGCCGACATAGCCAATCCCGACATTAAACCGGCAAATGCACCGTTGCGAGTAGAACCCTTCCAAAACAGGCCGACTAAAAACGTCCCGACAATTGGAGGAGCCAGATAAGAAGAGAACTCTTGATAATAGGCGACTAACGATGCAAACTTACCGATCAACGGGGCCCACAATACAGCTACGACCAAAGTAATAAAAGAAGTCCACTGACCTACGCGCACCAAATGCCGGGGGCTGGATTCCGGCCTCCACGACTTATAAAAGTCCATTGTAAACAAAGTAGATACAGAGCTTAATGTCGCACTCAGAGTCGATGTCAGAGCAGAAACCATACAGGCAATCATCACACCAATCAAACCGACAGGCAACAACTTCAAAATCAATCGAGGATATACTTCATTCGTATCGATTCCATATTGAGCCCGCAATGTATTTCCATCTATAATTTCATTGGGCAACGTATCACCCACACCGAACAGATCGATCATTCTGCCCACCATTCCCGGAGCTATGAAAATAAACAAAGTAAACACGTACAAAAAAGCCACGAATAAAAAGCCCAATCGACCCTCATTTACAGTCTTGGCCGACATAACTCGCTGTACTATGACTTGATTATTTCCCCAAAAATAAAATCCCAAAATAGGAATAGACAAAAAAATGGAAAACCAGGGAACCGTAGTATCCGAATTCGGACGAATCAAATTTAACCAAACTCCATCATGGAAATGTTCTACAAAATTTTCCCAGCCTCCGACCGAATTAAAACAAAATATCGACAGCAACACCGACCCTGCAATCAATATTATGGATTGTATCATATCGGCATTGATGGCAGAAGACAATCCCCCTATAATTGTATAAGTACCCGCCATCAAAGCCATTCCTATAATAATCCACATCATATCTATCTCGGGAAAAATAATTTTCAGAATCAAAGCCCCTGTATACAAAGCAGCTCCGGCATCCAAAAACACATTGCCGATAATAGTGATGAACGAAAAATACTTCCGTGAACGATTATCAAAACGCCTTCCCAAATACTCGGGTATCGTATATATACCCGATTTAATATAAAACGGAAGGAAGAATAACGACACAAAAATTATTACGAATATAGCCCCGACATTATAATTAAATACCGCAATACCACTTATAAAACCCTCGCCAGAGTGCCCCATAAGTGTCGAGCTGCTCACACTAGCGGCAAACAAAGAGGACCCAACAACAAACCAATTTTGAGATTTTCCGGCTAAAAAATACTCACTGGCATTTTCATTCTTCCTGTTTTTAAGAGCCCACCAAATGATTCCCACTACAAAAAGAAGTATGACAACTATATCGATATTTGATATATTCAGTTCCATGGGGTATCTTATTTTTTTCTGCTATTCGATTTCACGAAATCGATCAATTCTTGAAAATCACACGTAGCCAAGTTCACCCATTGATCAGAAGCACCATAATAGACATACAAAATATTATCCTTAACTACGGCCCCTGTCGGAAAAACTACCCCCCAACGATATAAACCCTGCGTCTCTTCATACGTTTCCGGTTCAAGAATAAAATCTTTTGTTCTATACAATACCCTTGTCGGATCATTCAAATCGAGAAGAGCGGCGCCAACGCGATAGGTAAAGTTCGCATCTACTCCATGATAAAGCAAAAACCACCCGTCGTCAGTCTTAATAGGAGGAGTATTCCCCCCGATTTTAACCTCCCAATCCTCTTCACCCTTCATCAATAATTTACTCTCGGTATTCCACATCATCAAATCGTCTGAACTCTTTATCCAGATAGAAGGATAATCTGTTCCATAATTACCGTTTGCATTCACATAATCTTTCGGGCGATGAAGCATCCAATATTTCCCGTTTATTTTCTCCGGGAACAAAATCACATCACGATCATCCAACGAAGGCTCTGTCAAACGCCCCACTTTCTTAAAATGGAGCATATCTCGCGATACGGCGAGCGCCGTATTACTGATATTCTCCCTCAAACACTTCGGAGCATTCGGATCTTGTTCCGGCGCTTCCACCTGATCATAATCATTCTTCCAATATTGACTAGCAAAATACGGGCGAAAAGCATATGTTACGAAAAACTCACTCCCCATTTTCACGATACGTGGATCCTCGTTTGAACCAGCATCAAACGAATCTTTACCCGGTGAAAAAACCGGCTCTTTCGAAACACGCTTAAAATGGATACCGTCTGTACTTTCTGCCTTGCCTATATATACAAGATGTTCTATATCATTTCCGGCCGCCCTATAAAGCATGTGAAAAACGCCATTATCATATATTACCCCCGGATTACACACAACTAAACTTTCCCAATAATTCTCAGGATTAGGCGACAATATCGGATTACCCTCGTATTTCTTTAATTTCATAATATTTTATATATTTATTTCATCGACAAAATTAAGCGAAATTTCACATCACACTTAATACATTTTAGTCAAATACCTATATTATATTGAATAATATTATGCAATTTTTTATCATAATACATCAAAATACTATTATATAAAACAATATATTTCTATAAATCAAATAATTACAAAATTAAACTATAAATAATAATCATATATATTATTGACAACACCCAAATTATTTTATATATTTGTACTATATATTAAATTGCTCCGATTATGAAAAATATACAACACGAAATCACCCCGATTAATGAAGACGATCTCTTCATTATACTCAATCACCCAAAAGCCGATTTTGATTATCCCATACATTTCCATTCCGATTTCGAACTAAACTTAGTCCTATGGGATTTTGGACGCCGCATTGTAGGAGATTCCATCGAACCTTTCGAAGAGGTCGATTTAGTACTGACTGGTCCCAATGTTCCACACAAATGGGAAGGCAACAATGTCGAGAGCAACCATGTCATCACTATACAATTTCACGAACAGCTCCTAACATTCCCCATTCTTCAAAAACGCATGTTCTCCTCGATAAAAGATATGTTGGAAAAATCGAAAAGAGGAATCCAATTCACAGAAAACAAAAATTCCGATATTGTCAAAAGAATAATCGCCATGACTCAAATGACGGGATTCAACGTTTGTCTCGAATTCTTTGCCCTACTCTATGACCTATCGACCAATCCGCGCCAAAGAATTTTAGCCAGTGGAACCTTCGACAACGATAGCATACTCAGAGATTCAAAAAGCCGGCGAATCGCGAAAATCAACGAGTACATAAACAACAACTACATGAATCCCATCAAATTATGCGATATAGCCCAATTAGTCTCTATGAGTGATTCCGCTCTAAGCCACTTTTTCAAGAAAAGGACAAATCGAAATATTGTAGATTACATTAATGACATACGAATCAGTAATGCCACAAAAATGTTATTCGAGACGACAAATTCCATTAGCGAAATCGCATTCCTATGCGGGTTCAACAACATCTCAAACTTCAACCGTATCTTTAAAAAAAATAAAGGAAAAACGCCCTCGGAATACAGGGAATCGATACAAAAGATTATGATTAAATATTAATAACATCGATCTATAACATTCTTAATCAAAAAAGTCTATACAAATACACAACTTATGAATTCTAAAAAAGATAAGTATAAAAAGAGAATCAGAATAGTGAGATATTCACGGCATTAAATATTATTTCCGAAAGGCTAGCACAAACATTCATTAAAATATTTAATGTCTATATACGAATAATCTCCACTTGAAGAAAGATATAAGATAGATCAAAAGGCAATAAAAAAGTCTCACAAATATTAGACTTGTGAGACTTTCTACTTATTTTAGTATTTAGCGGAGAGACAGGCTCTCGAACTTATACTTTCACAGAATA
>ULOG01024958.1_pt1 | contig 21328 bp, 21 predicted proteins | sample 1952401 | NCBI WGS metagenome assembly ULOG01 (sample SAMEA4835598, study PRJEB28245) | human gut metagenome | biome: gut microbiome; material: fecal sample | place: Denmark | collected 2008
TGGCGTACACGGATAAAAACGCCTTCCACGCCCTCGAAAACGCCTCCGGTGATGCGGACACGAGTACCTTTCGACAACTGAAGATCAACCGGATCCAAATACAGAACACTCTCCTCGTAATTGCCTGCCACGGCAATAAAATTCTGCATCTGACTGTCAGGGATGACAAGCGGACGGCGGGTCTCGCGGTTATAAAAGTGACGCACCGGTACAGGCAGTTCCGGATGACTGCAAAGAGACTCAAGTCCCCGGCGGCTGGTATGGACAAAAACCAGATTGTGAACAGCCGGAACCAATTTACGCAACTTACGCCCCTCCTTCTCTATCAGTTCGTACCGCATGGGGACAAAATTGACTGTTCCTTGCTCATCCAACCAGGATTTCAAGGCCAGTTCACGACAATAGGTAACCCGCAAGGCATACCAATGCACGGGTGCAACCACTTTATCCAAGTCCAAATCAATTCTTTTTTTTCAACAACAAATATTTTTCAAAAAGACATTCCCCAAGGACACCGGGGTGGCCAAGCACCTTCCGGTCAAACCATGAAATGCGAATAGTAAAGCGTAAGTCTATGCACTCATTTCTATTCAAGAAGTATCCACTATCCCAGAAGGATGCCTTCCGAACCATTATTTTCACGAGCAACTACAATAATATAGTGCCTATAGATTTGCAAAGTTAAGAGAGTTTTTCGGACTGACAAAACATTCTACGTTAAAAACGCCCCTCATCTTAACATTATGGGAGATTGAGAATCATAAAGTCTGCGGGATTAAATAAAATATTCAAACAAATAAAAACAACTTCAACACAGCAAAATCCAAGGGGAAGCAGAGATATTTCAAGCAAATCTTAAAAAAATATGTTATTAAGGCAACGAGAAGTAGCTGAAATCTGACAGATTATCACTAATTTTGCGACCAAATTTGAACGAACTTTTTATGAACAAGAACAAATCACTGATAATCATAGGAACCGTACTGGTGGTATTGCTGATAGGCGTAACCGTGCTGCTGGTGATGGAAAAGACAACCAACAAGGAACTGGTACAGGAGTTCGAACTGGAAAAGGAAGACCTGGAAAACGAATATACCCGCTTCGCCCAGCAGTATGACGAACTGAAGCTGACCGTATCGAACGACTCGCTCTCGGTACTGCTGGAACAGGAACAGTTGAAGACGCAACGCCTGCTGGAAGAGCTGCGGACGGTGAAGAGCAGCAACGCCTCGGAAATCAGACGACTGAAGAAGGAGCTGGCCAGCCTGCGCAAAGTGATGATCAGCTACATCAACCAGATAGACTCGCTGAACCAGCTGACAGCCCACCAACAGGAAGTGATCAAGGACGTCACGCGGAAATACAACGCGGCCTCGCGCCAGATCAGCAGCCTGTCTGAAGAGAAAAAGAGCCTCAACGAGAAAGTGGCCCTGGCCGCCCAGCTGGACGTGACGAACATCCGCATCACCACCCAGAACAAACGCGGAAAGCAGACGGACAAGGTGAAGAACGTGGTGAAATTCAAGATTGACTTCAGCATCGTGAAGAACATCACTGCACAGACGGGCGAAAAGACCATCTACGTGCGCATCGCCAAGCCGGACAACAGCATCCTGAGCAAGAGTGACAGCAATACCTTCGACTACGAAAACCGCAAGCTGACCTACTCCATCCGGAAATACATCGAATACACGGGCGAAGAACAGGCCGTCACCATGTACTGGAACGTGGAGGAATATCTCTACGCCGGCCAATACCGCGTGGACATCTTTGCCGACGGAGCCCTGATCGGGTCGGGGACGTTCCAGCTGAAATGACAACAGCGGTTAGTGGTTAGCGGTGAACGGTTAGCGGCCATGCGGGCGGATACTAACCACTCACCGCTAACCACTAACCACTAACCACTAACCACTAACCGCTAACCGTTCACCACTCACCGCTAATCAAATTTTCCATAAAAATTTGATTGAAGTATCGAGAACTTTTCTACCTTTGCATTGTTGTTTATGCAATCATTGCCGACCTTTGGAGGCAATCAACAGAAACGTAAATTACAATGAATGCAATGAAAAAGTTCTTATGTTCCACCTTATTAGCCCTGACGGCCTATGCAGCGGGTGCCCAACAGGTACTGAGCCTGGATAGTTGTCGTGCATTGGCCATGGCCAACAACAAGGAGCTGCTGATAAGCCAGGAGAAAATCAACGCCGCACACTACCAGAAGAAGGCGGCCTTTGCCAACTACCTGCCCAAGCTGGACGCAACGGGCACCTACATCCGCAACCAGAAAGAACTGTCGCTGCTGAGCGACTCGCAGAAAGAAACACTATCCAACCTGGGCACCAACCTGAGCGGCGCCCTGCAGAGCGGCGTGCAGAACCTGATAGCCCAGAACCCGAGCCTGCTGCAGAACCCGCAGTTCGTGCAACTGGTACAGGCCTTCGGGAGCGTGGACCTGGCCGGACCGCTGAACCAGGTGGGCAACTCGCTGGTGGACGCCCTGCGCACCGACACGCGCAACATCTTTGCCGGAGCCGTCACCCTGACACAACCGCTGTACATGGGCGGAAAAATCAGAGCCTACAACAAAATCACCAAATATGCCGAAGAACTGGCCCGCCAGCAACACAGCACGGGCATGCAGGAAGTGATACTGAACACCGACCAGGCCTACTGGCAGGTGGTGTCGCTGGTGCACAAGAAGAAGCTGGCCGAAGGCTACCTGGAACTACTGAAGAAGCTGGAAGGTGATGTGGACAAGATGATCAACGAAGGCGTGGCCACCAAGGCCGACGGTCTGTCGGTGAAGGTGAAGGTGAACGAGGCCGAAATGACGCTGACCAAGGTGGACGACGGCCTGAGCCTGTCGCGTATGCTGCTGTGCCAGCTGTGCGGACTGGACCTGACGACGGACATCGTACTGGAGGACGAGCGGGAAGAGAGCCTGGCAGAAGCCGGAGCAGCCGGCAAGGAGTTCAACATGGAAAGTGTATATGCCACACGCCCCGAAGTACGCAGCCTGGAGCTGGCCTCCAAGATCTACGAACAAAAGGTGAACGTGACCCGCTCGGAAATGCTGCCCTCCATCGCCCTGATGGGAAGCTACATCGCCACCAGCCCGTCGGTGCTGAACAGCTTTGAGAAGAAGTTCAAAGGCATGTGGAACGTGGGCGTGATGGTGTCGGTACCCCTGTGGCACTGGGGCGAAGGCATCAACAAGGTGAAGGCGGCCAAGGCGGAAGCCAACATCGCCCGCTTTCAGCTGGCGGAAGCCAAGGAAAAGATACAGCTGCAAGTGAACCAGTCGGCCTTCAAGGTGAACGAAGCGGCCAAGAAACTGGTGATGGCCGAGAAGAATCTGGAGAAGGCGGACGAGAACCTGCGCTACGCCACCCTGGGCTTCGAGGAAGGGGTGATACCGGCCAGCAACGTGCTGGAAGCCCACACAGCCTGGCTGTCGGCCCAGTCGGAAAAGATAGACGCCCAGATAGACGTGAAGCTGACGGACCTCTACCTGAAGAAGGCGACGGGAGAACTTATAAATGAAGAATGAAGAATGAAGAATTAATTCTCAATTGTCAATTATCAATTTTCAATTATAGAAATGGATACAAAATCGCAAAACAGTAACATGCTGCTGGCCTTCCTGACACTGGTGGGCGTCATCGCAGTAGTGGCCCTGGTAGGCTTCTTCATGCTGCACAAAGGGCCGGAAATGGTTCAAGGACAAGCAGACGTCAACGAATACCGCGTATCGAGCAAGGTGCCGGGACGCATCCTGGAGTTCCGCGTGAAGGAGGGACAACAGGTGAAGGCGGGCGACACCCTGGCCCTGCTGGAGGCACCGGACGTACAGGCCAAGCTGGAACAGGCACGGGCCGCCGAAGCCGCCGCACAGGCACAGAACGAGAAGGCCATCAAGGGAGCACGCCAGGAGCAGATACAGGGCGCCTACGAGATGTGGCAGAAGGCCCGCGCGGGGGTGACCATCGCCGAGAAGTCGTACAAACGGGTGAAGAACCTCTACGACCAGGGTGTGATGTCGGCACAGAAGCTGGACGAGGTGACGGCGCAGCGCGACGCGGCCATCGCGACAGAAAAGGCGGCCAAGTCGCAGTATGACATGGCCCGGAACGGTGCCGAACGCGAGGACAAGGAAGCTGCCGCAGCCCTAGTGCAGCGTGCGCGCGGAGCCGTGGCCGAAGTACAGTCGTACATCCAGGAAACGTACCTCATCGCCCAGACGGCGGGAGAGGTATCGGAAATCTTTCCCAAGGTGGGCGAGCTGGTGGGAACGGGAGCTCCCATCATGAACATCGCCGTGATGGAAGACATGTGGGTGAGCTTCAACGTGCGCGAAGACCTGCTGAAGGGACTGACCGTGGGTACGGAGTTCGAAGCCTATGTGCCGGCCCTGGACCGCAACATCCGACTGAAGGTATATTATATGAAGGATCTGGGCACCTATGCCGCCTGGAAAGCCACGAAGACCACCGGCCAGTTTGACCTGAAGACGTTTGAAGTGAAGGCCAGTCCGCTGGAGAAGGTCGAGGGACTGCGGCCGGGAATGAGCGTGGTGCTGGAAAAATAATGAAGAATGAAGAATGAAGAATGAGGAATGAAGATTTCAGAGTTCAGAATTCAAAATTCAGAAATCAGAAATCTGAATGTAGAGATCCTTCACTACGTTCAGGATGACAAATCCCATCATTCTCAATTTTCAATTATCAATTTTCAATTAAATAAATGAACGCAACGAAATACAAAGCCTTGTGGAACGTGATGAAGCGCGAGGGAAAGCGCCTCGTGTCGCGACCGCTCTACCTGTTCTGCATGGTGGTGGCACCGCTGTTCTGCTACGTGTTCTTCACCACCCTGATGGACTCGGGACTGCCGCAGGACATGCCGGTGGGCGTAGTGGACGAGGACCTGACCACCACCTCGCGGCAGCTGGCGCGCAACCTGGACGCCTTTGAGCAGACGGCCGTCGTGGCCCACTACCCCAACGTGAGCGAGGCCCGGCAGGCCATGCAGCGGGGCGACATCTACGGCTTCTACTACATCCCCGAAGGGACTACGGCCAAGGTGCAGGCACAGCGGCAACCCAAGGTGTCGTTCTACACCAACAACACGCTGCTTATTGCCGGCTCGCTGCTCTACAAGGACATGAAAATGATGAGCGAACTGGCCTCGGGAGCCGCCGCCCGCTCGGTGCTATACGCCAAGGGGGCTACGGAGGACCAGGCCATGGGCTTCCTGCAGCCTATCGTCATCGATACGCATCCGCTGAACAATCCGTGGATCAACTACTCCGTCTACCTGAACAACACCTTCACGCCGGGCGTGCTGATGCTGATGATCTTCATGGTGACGGTGTTCTCCATCGGCGTGGAAATCAAGGACCGCACTGCCCGCCAGTGGCTGCGCACGGGCAACAACTCCATCTGGATTTCGCTGGCCGGCAAGCTGCTGCCCCACACGGCCGTGTTCTTCCTGATGGGCATCCTGTACAACGTCTATCTGTACGGGTTCCTGCACTTCCCCTGCAACAGCGGCATCCTTCCGATGCTCTTTGCCACCCTGTGCCTCGTACTGGCCTCGCAGGGCATGGGCATCCTGATGATCGGCGTCCTGCCCACCCTGCGCCTGGGACTGAGCTTCGCCTCGCTGTGGGGCGTGTTGTCGTTCTCGATGTGCGGCCTGTCGTTCCCGGCCATGGGCATGCACCCCACGCTGCAGGCACTGGCCAACCTCTTCCCGCTGCGCCACTACTTCCTGATCTACGTGGACCAGGCGCTGAACGGGTATCCGATGATCTACTCGTGGACCAACTACGTGGCCCTGCTGCTGTTCATGATGCTGCCATTCCTCATCGCCCACCGGCTGAAGGCGGCCCTCATTTACTATAAATACGTACCGTAATGAAAAGAATGACCTTCAGACAAAGAGTCGTACAAGGCATCTACGACTTGTTCTATATATGGAGACAGGAGTTCCGCACCACCCTGCGCGACCAGGGGGTGCTGATCTTCTTCATCCTGGTGCCGCTGGTCTACCCGCTGATCTACTCGTTCATCTACACCAACGAGACGCTGCGCGACGTGCCCGCCGTGGTCGTAGACCGCTCGCGCAGCTCGCTGAGCCGCCAGTACGTGCGCATGCTCGACGCCAGCCCCGACATCCGCGTAGTGTCCCAGTGTGCCGACATGGAGGAAGCCAAACTGGCCCTGCGCGAACGTGACGCCTACGGCATCGTCTATCTGCCCGAGACCTTCAGCGACGACATCGCCGCCGGACGGCAGACGCAGGTGAGCATCTTCTGCGACATGAGCGGACTGATGTACTACAAGGCCATGCTGAGCGCCAACACGGAAGTGTCGCTGGAGATGAACGCGGAAATCAAGATAGCCCGGGCCGGAAACACCACCGACCGACAGGACGAGATCACGGCCTACCCCATCGAATACAAGGACGTGGCGCTGTACAACCCCACCAACGGATTTGCCGCCTTCCTGATACCGGCTGTGCTGATACTGATCATCCAGCAGACGCTGCTGCTGGGCATCGGCCTGTCGGCAGGAACGGCCCGCGAGAAGAACCAGTTCCGAGACCTGGTGCCCATCAACCGCCACTACAACGGCACGCTGCGCATCGTCATGGGCAAAGGACTGAGCTACTTCCTGGTGTACACACTGGTGTCGGCCTACGTGCTGTGCGTGGTGCCCTGGCTGTTCAGCCTCAACCAGATAGCCCTGCCGGGCGAACTGATTCTGTTCATCCTGCCCTACCTGAGCGCCTGCATCTTCTTTGCCATGACGGCCTCCATCGCCATCCGCAACCGCGAGACGTGCATGCTGCTGTTTGTCTTCACCTCGGTGCCGCTGCTGTTCCTGTCGGGCATCTCGTGGCCGGCTTCGGCCATCCCGCCCTTCTGGCGCTACTTCTCGTACCTGTTCCCGTCGACCTTCGGCATCAACGGATACGTGCGCATCAACAGCATGGGCGCCACGCTGAACGAAGTGCAGTGGGAGTATCAGGCCCTGTGGCTGCAGACCGGCATCTACTTCCTGACCACCTGCCTGGTGTACCGCTGGCAGATTATCCGCAGCCGCCGGCACGTGATCGAAGCCTACCAACGATACAAGGCTATGAGGGAAGCGGCCGGCAAATAGAAAGACTGTGCTGAATCAGAAACGGACCATCAGTTCGAGCACCACTTTGTCCTGCTCGGACTCCTTGGCGATGCTGCCTGCGGGATAGAAATACTTCTCATAGTTCAGGCGGAGGTCCGTACGGAAAGCCTTGCTGAGACTGAAAGTGATGCCTCCCGTCAGGCGGTGGCGCTTGTAGTCGGTGACGGTCAGGGCGCCGGTGACCTCGTCGCGGGTCTGGGCATCGCTTTGGTCGGTCATCATGTCGTAGCGGGCCAGGAAAGACATCTTCTGGAAAACTTTCTTTAGGGGCAAGTCGTAGTTGATGAAGGCGTCGACCGAATGGACGTCCTGAAAAGCGTTATCAGAATATTGCTTGTAGAGGTATTCACCCTCGATGTGGAAACGGCCCGCCTCGTAGTAGGCACCGATGTCGTAGGAGCGCATCCACACCTCTTCGGGCTTGATGCCTTGGACACTGAGGGTGAAGTTCCATCCGTCAGCAGGCAATACCACCGCCTTGGCGGAGTAGTTCACCTCCTTGTGCCACACTTTCTGGTTGGTAAGGCCCGTACCGTTGTAGAGTCCGCCCTCCAGCGTGACCGGCAGGCTGACGGGCAGCTGATAACCCAGCGTGACGCCGACATCGCGCACGTTGCCCACCTGCTTGGCGATGAACGAACGGTTGGCGAAGTACTGCTCGTGGGGCGAACGGTGGGCATCGATGGTAAAGGGCACACGCATCTGTCCGGCCGTCACCGTCAGGCCCTTGGCGGGAAACACGCGGGCGTAGGCGTCGAGCATCTTGATCTGTCCTTCGTCGGAGAGGTCTATCTCGGCCTTGTAGGCCACGATGGGGAGGATGTTTCCCGTGAGGCTGACGCGCGCATTGCGCACCTCGAAGCGTCCGGCCCCCATCCCCGTCTGGTATTCGTACTTGGCACGAATGGTTCCGTTCACTTTCGGCAGGTAGTCCTTGCCTTCCAGACGTTCCTTGTCGATTTTCTTTCCGTCTTCATCGTTTCCCGCACTTTGCGCGGAGAGAGTGGTTGCGGCCAGCAGGGCAGCCGTCAGCAGGAGAATGCTCTTCTTCATCATATCTTGATCTTGTCTTGAAATGGGTTGTTCACTCGTTTTCCGGCCGCAAAGCTCGGAAATAGGTGTTATGGGAATGTGTCATACATGTTTCGTTTGTGTTACAGCGTCGGAAAGCGGCCCGGGACAGTCCAAAGAAAAAACTCCGTGTTTCGTTTGACTATCCGCCCTACTTTCACTATTTTCGCCCGAAGTTAAAGAAGAACAAGGATGAAAGACTTTGCAGCCATCGATTTTGAGACGGCCAACGGCGAGCGGAGCAGCGTGTGCAGCGTGGGTATCGTCATCGTGCGCGACGGGGCAATCAAAGAAAAGATCTACCGCCTGATACGCCCCTACCCCAACTACTACAGTTACTGGAACACGCAGGTACACGGGCTGACCCGCCGCGACACGGACGCCGCGCCGGAGTTTCCGACGGTGTGGCAGGAAGTGGCCCCGCGGCTGGAGGGACTGCCATTGGTGGCCCACAACAGTCCCTTCGACGAAGGATGCCTGCGGGCGGCGTTCCAGGCTTTCGGCATGGGCTATCCCGACTATGCCTTCTATTGCACCTGCCGTGCCTCGCGGCGCACCTTCGGGAAGCAGTTGCCCAACCACCAGCTGCAGACGGTGGCTGCCCGCTGCGGCTACGACCTGACGCACCACCATCATGCCCTGGCCGATGCCGAGGCCTGTGCCTGCATCGCCCTGGCCATCCTGTGAGAAGAGGGGGATGAACCGCATGCCGAAAGATTTTGTTATATAGACTTTCATCCATTTATTTAATAGGAATTACTGCTTATGAACGGACCCGAAAAGAGAGTTTTGGTGGGCATGAGCGGCGGCATCGACAGCACCGCCACGTGCCTGATGCTGCGCGAGCAGGGCTACGAGATTGTGGGCCTCACCATGTGGGTGTGGGGCGACGAGCCGGTGGAGGCCCGCCACCTGGCCGAAAGCATGGGCATCGAGCACCACGTGGCCGACGAGCGCGAGGGCTTCCGCCGCACCATCGTACAATATTTCATCGACGAATACCGCGCGGGACGCACGCCCAACCCCTGCGTGATGTGTAACCCGCTGTTCAAGTTCCGCATCCTGACGGAGTGGGCCGACCGCCTGGGCTGTGCCTACATCACCACGGGCCACTATACGCGGCTGGAAGACCGGAACGGCAAACGCTACATCGTGGCGGGCGATGACGACAAGAAGGACCAGTCGTACTTCCTGTGGCGGCTGGGGCAGGACGTGCTGCGCCGCTGCCTCTTCCCCCTGGGCGAATACACCAAACTGCAGGTGCGCGACTACCTGCGCGGCAAGGGCTACACGCTGAAGGCCGAGGAGGGCGAGAGCATGGAGGTGTGCTTCATCAAGGGCGACTACCGCGACTTTCTGCGCGAACATTGCCCCGAGATAGACACCGAGGTGGGCAAGGGCTGGTTTGTGAACGCCGAGGGCGTAAAGCTGGGCGAGCACAAGGGCTTCCCGTACTACACCATCGGACAGCGCAAAGGGCTGGAGATTGCCTTGGGCAAGCCGGCCTATGTGCTGAAAATCAACCCGCAGAAGAACACCGTGATGCTGGGTGACGCCGAACAGCTGAAGACGCGCTACATGCTGGCCGAGCAGGACTGCCTAACGGACGAAGCGGAGGTATTCGGCAGCGACTGCCTGACAGTGCGCATCCGCTACCGCAGCCACCCCATTCCCTGCACGGTGAGCCGCCTGGAGGACGGACGTCTGCTGGTACACTTCCAGGAAGAGGCATCGGCCATCGCACCCGGCCAGTCGGCGGTGTTCTACATCGGACGCCGCGTGGTGGGCGGAGCGTTCATCGCTTCGCAACGGGGAATCGGGATGTTTGTTGAAAATTGAAAATTGATAATGATATGAAACGAATGATTGGGTTATTGGTTGGCGTCCTGGCCGTCCTGTCGGCAGGGGCGCAGCAGGACACGCTGAAGTTCCGTATCTGCCTGAAGGACAAGGCAGCGACGGAATATTCCCTGCAACGTCCGGAAGAGTATTTATCCGCGAAGGCTTTGGAACGTCGCCACCGCCAGGGGCTGGAGGTGGACTCTACCGACCTGCCTGTGTGCCGCAGCTACGTGGACGAGATACGGCGGCAGGGAGTGAACATCGTGGTGACGGGCAAGTGGGAGAACTTCGTGACGGTGTCGTGCAACGACTCGTCGACCATCGGCCGCATCGCCGCCCTGCCCTTCGTGCGATCTACCGAACGGGTGTGGATGCGCCCAGCCAAGGAGGTGACGCCCCCCCAGCGCGACTCGCTGGTGAACCGCCCCGAGAAGCATTCTGAGAGTTACTACGGCGCAGGAGCCGCACAGATACAGCTGAGCCACGGCGACAAGCTGCATGAGGCAGGTTTCCGCGGACAGGGAATGACCATCGCCGTCATCGACGCCGGCTATCACAACGCCGACCGCATCACGGCCTTCGACATGGGACGCGTACTGGGCACGAAGGATTTCGTGGGCAACAGCGCCGACCTCTTTGCCGAGCAGAGCCACGGCATGGCCGTATGGTCGTGCATGGCCCTGAACCGCCCGAAGGTGATGGTGGGCACCGCACCCGAGGCTTCCTACTGGCTGCTTCGCAGCGAGGACGACTACTCCGAGAATCTGGTGGAGCAGGACTACTGGGCAGCCGCCGTGGAGTTTGCCGACAGCGTGGGCGTGGACGTCATCAACACCTCGCTGGGCTATTATGAATTCGACGACAAGCAGAAGAATTATGAATACCGCCAGCTGGACGGACACTACGCACTGATGTCGCGCCAGGCTTCGCACGTGGCCGACAAGGGCATGGTGCTGGTGTGCAGCGCGGGCAATGCGGGCGCAGGGCCGTGGAAGAAAATCACTCCTCCGGCCGATGCCGACAATGTGCTGACCGTGGGAGCGGTAGGCAAGAATGGCGTATTGGCCTCCTTCTCGTCCATCGGCAATACGGCAGACGGCCGCATCAAGCCCGATGTGGTGGCTGTGGGCTACAAGGCCGACGTGATGGGTACCGACGGTAACCTGCGCCAGGCCAACGGTACTTCGTTCGCTTCGCCCATCATGTGTGGCATGGTGGCCTGTCTGTGGCAGGCCTGCCCCACGCTGACGGCCAAGGAGGTAATCAAACTGGTACGCCGTTCGGGCGACCGCGCCGCTTATCCTGACAATATTTATGGCTATGGCGTGCCCGACCTTTGGAAGGCTTATCAGGAATACCTGTCCCAATCCCACTGACCATGGATACTCTATCCCTATACGACCTCAACGCCTTGGTACGCCGCAGCCTGGAGCAGTGCCTGCCCGATGAATACTGGGTACAGGCCGAGCTGAGCGAGGTGCGCACGCATCCCGCCACGGGCCATTGCTACGTGGAGTTCGTGCAGAAAGACCCGCGGGGCAACAACCTCGTGGCCAAGGCACGCGGCGTCATCTGGAGCAACGTCTTCCGCCTGCTCCGTCCCTACTTCGAGGAAAGCACAGGGCAGACCTTCGGGGCCGGCATCAAGGTACTGGTGCAGGTCAGCGTCTCTTTCCACGAACTCTACGGCTTCAGCCTGACCGTGCATGACATTGACCCCACCTATACGCTGGGCGACATGGCACGCCGCCGCCGCGAGATACTGAAGCAGCTCGAGGAGGAAGGCGTACTGACGCTGAACAAGGAGCTGCCCATGCCTGTGCTGCCCCAGCGGGTGGCCGTCATTTCCTCGCCCACAGCGGCGGGTTATGGCGACTTCCGCCACCAGCTGGAGCACAACCCGCGCGGCTATGCCTTCCAGGTGACGCTCTTTGCCGCCGCCATGCAGGGCGACCGTGTGGAGGCATCCATTCTCGAGGCGCTGGACGCCATCAACAACCGGGCCGACCGGTTCGACGTGGTGGTCATCATCCGGGGCGGAGGCGCCACGTCTGACCTCTCGTGCTTCGACACATACCTGCTGGCCGCTGCCTGTGCCCAGTTCCCCCTGCCCATCATCACCGGCATCGGGCACGAACGCGACGACACCGTACTCGACTCCGTGGCCCACGTCCGCGTGAAGACCCCGACCGCCGCCGCCGAATACCTCATCGCCCGTATGGACGAGGCGGCCGACCACCTGAACGAACTGGCCGTCCGTCTGCACGAGGGTGTGACAGCCCGCCTGGAGCAAGAGCGCCGGCGTCTGTACCAATGCCGCAACCGCATCCCTGCCGCTTCGGTCCGCCGCGTGTCGTCCGCCAAGCTGGAGCTGCTCACCGCCCGCAAGGACCTGCACCGCTCGGTGGAGACACTGCTGGCACGCCACCGCCACCGGCTGGAACTGCTCCGCCAACGCATGGCCGACGCTTCGCCCGAGAAACTCCTGGCCCGTGGCTACAGCCTGACGCTGAAAGACGGACGGGCCGTGAAGGACGCCTCGCTGCTGCGCGAGGGCGACGTACTGGTGACGCAAGTTCACAAAGGAACATTCACTTCGACTATAATAAACATCAAATAACGATCAAGATATGCCCGTACCCAAGAAAAAAGAAACCTACTCGCAGGCCATGGCCCGCCTGGAGAAAATTGTCAGCCAGATTGACAACAACGAACTGGAGATTGACCAACTGGCCGAGAAAATCAGGGAAGCCAACGAAATCATCGCTTTCTGCGAAAGCAAACTGACCAAAGCCGACCGGGAAATTGAAAAAATACTGGCCGAAAAGCAAGAAAGTGAAGAATAAAGAGTATTTTTGCCTGAGAACAAAAACGTAAGCAAGTTATGAGTACAATGAAGTTAAGGCAACAGGTGTTGCAGGATGTCATTTCCCTGATGGACAAGGACTGGGCAATGGATGTTCTTCAAGCCTTCCTGCAAGATTTGAAGGAAAGAGAGAAGGACGGACGCATCCCGGGGCTGCCTTATACGGAGGAGGAACGGAAAAGAGCCATCCGTTGTGCCGAGAATGATTGGTCGATGGGACGTACCCATACCCATGAAGAAGTGGTTGCAAGAATGGAAAAAGCGATAAGTTCATGGAAATAATCTGGACTGACGAGGCAGAAGAAGAATTGCTGACCGTTACCCGGTACTATTGGGATTGCGCAGGGGAACGTGTTGTTGATAAAATGTTCAGAACAATCATGGATATGGTTGCCCGTCTGTCGTTTTTCCCCTTCATGGGGCAACGTGTAGCGGGATATGACGGCACATACCGTTCCATCGTCGCACATCCGCACTATAAGGTCATCTATCGCGTAGAGGATGACAAGGTGATTGTCATTTCCGTTTGGGATTGCCGTCAGGATCCCTCGGGATTGGACAATGAACTTCAGGAGGAATAAACTGGAAAACAACATAAAACATCATAAGATTATGAAAGAAATTGATTGGTCAAATCTGTCGTTCGGTTACATGAAGACAGACTACAACGTGAGAATTTACCATCGTAACGGTCAGTGGGGCGAGCTGGAAGTATGCAGCGAAGAAACCATCCCCATGCACATGGCTGCCACCTGTCTGCACTACGGGCAGGAAGCCTTCGAGGGCCTGAAAGCCTTCAAGGGCAAGGACGGAAAGGTGCGCATCTTCCGTTTGGAGGAGAACGCCGCCCGCCTGCAGTCCACCTGCCGCGGCATCCTGATGCCCGAGCTTTCAACCGAACGCTTCCGCGAGGCCGTGCTCAAGGTAGTGAAGCTGAACGAACGCTTCATCCCGCCCTACGAGAGCGGCGCATCGCTCTACATCCGTCCGCTGCTGGTGGGTACCGGCGCACAGGTAGGCGTGAAACCGGCAAATGAGTACCTATTCCTGATCTTCGTCACACCCGTAGGCCCGTACTTCAAGGGCGGATTTGCCACCACTCCCTACGTCATCACGCGCAAGTACGACCGCGCGGCTCCGCTCGGTACTGGCACGTTCAAGGTGGGCGGCAACTATGCGGCCAGCCTCCGCGCCAGCAAGGAAGCCCACGAAGGCGGCTACTCGGCTGAGTTCTATCTCGACGCCCGCGAAAAGAAATACATGGACGAATGTGGTGCCGCCAACTTCTTCGGCATCAAGAACAACACCTACATCACGCCGCTGTCCACCTCCATCCTGCCCAGCATCACCAACAAGAGCCTGATGCAGCTGGCCGAGGACATGGGCCTGAAGGTAGAGCGCCGTCCCATTCCCGAAGACGAGCTGTCTACGTTCGAAGAGGCAGGTGCCTGTGGTCCGGCTGCCGTCATCAGCCCCATCCAGCGCATCGACGACCCTGAAAACAACCGCTCCTACGTCATCTCGAAAGACGGCAAGCCGGGCGAAATCAGTACCAAACTCTATCACAAGCTACGTGCCATCCAGTATGGCGACGAGCCCGATGTTCACGGCTGGGTAACGATTGTGGAATGACAAACTGATTTATGGGAAAAGGAAAATTAGCGAAATTTGCAGATATGGCACGTTATCCACACGTGTTCGAGTATCCCTACTCGGCGGTGGACGACGTGCCGTTCGACATGAAAGGCCGGTGGGGCGAGGCGTTCTTCAAGAACGACCGCCCCATTGTGCTGGAATTGGGTTGCGGCCGCGGCGAATACACCGTAGGCCTTGGTCGACTCTTCCCCGAGAAGAACTTTATCGGAGTGGATATCAAGGGGGCCCGCATGTGGACGGGAGCCACCGAGTCGCTGCAGGCGGGCATGACCAACGTGGCCTTCCTGCGCACCAACATCGAAATCATCGACCGCTTCTTCGCCCCGGGCGAGGTAAGCGAGATATGGCTCACCTTCTCCGACCCGCAGATGAAGAAGGCCACCAAGCGGCTGACGTCCACCTACTTCATGGAACGCTACCGCCGCTTCCTTGTGGACGGCGGACTGGTGCACCTCAAGACGGACAGCAACTTTATGTTCACCTACACCAGGTACATGGTGGAGCACAACCACCTGCCCGTCGAAGTGATGACCGAAGACCTCTACCACTCCGGCCTGGCCGACGAGATACTCGGCATCCGCACCTACTACGAGCAGCAATGGCTGGACCGCGGCCTCAACATCAAGTACCTCCGATTCCGCCTGCCACACGAGGGTGCCCTCACGGAACCCGATGTGGAAATCGAGCTGGACGACTACCGGAGCTACAACCGCAGCAAGCGGAGCGGACTTCAGACAAGCAAATAAAAAACAGATATATTATGACTCTCTATCCGAAACTCATTCTCGACGCACTGGCCACCGTGCGCTATCCGGGCAACGGCAAGAACCTTGTCGAAGCCGAAATGGTGGCCGACAACATGCGCATCGACGGCATGAAAGTCAGCTTCTCGCTCATCTTCGAGAAGCCCACCGACCCCTTCATGAAGTCCATACTGAAATCGGCCGAAACGGCCATCCACACCTACGTGTCGCCCGACGTGGAGGTGACCATCACCACCGAAAGCCGGCAGGCCGCCCGCCCCGAGCCGGGCAAAATGTTGCCGGGCGTGAAGAACGTCATCGCCGTATCGAGCGGCAAGGGCGGCGTGGGCAAGAGCACCGTGGCCGCCAACCTAGCCGTGGCCTTGGTGAAGCTGGGCTACAAGGTGGGCCTGCTCGACGCTGACATCTTCGGTCCCTCCGTTCCCAAGATGTTCCAGGTGGAAGACGCCCGTCCCTACGCCGAACGCATCGATGGTCGCGACCTCATCGTCCCCATCGAGAAGTACGGGCTGAAGCTGCTCTCCATCGGTTTCTTCGTCAACCCCGAACAGGCTACCCTGTGGCGTGGCGGCATGGCCAGCAACGCCCTGAAGCAGCTGGTGGGCGACGCCGACTGGGGCGACCTGGACTACTTCATTCTCGACACCCCTCCGGGCACCAGTGACATCCACCTGACCTTGCTCCAGACACTCGCCATCACGGGTGCCGTCATCGTCAGCACGCCACAACAGGTAGCCCTGGCCGACGCGCGCAAAGGCGTGGACATGTACACCAACGACAAGGTGAACGTACCCATCCTGGGACTGGTGGAGAACATGGCGTGGTTCACTCCCGCCGAACTGCCGGAGAACAAGTATTACATCTTCGGCAAGGACGGCTGCAAGCAGCTGGCCGAAGAATTGCACGTGCCGCTGCTGGGACAGATTCCCATCGTGCAGAGCATCTGCGAGAGCGGCGACAAGGGTACACCCGTAGCTCTTGACTCGGACACCGTCACCGGCCGCGCCTTCCTCCAGCTGGCTGCCGCCGTGGTGCGCCAGGTAGACAAGCGCAACGTGGAGATGGAGCCGACACGGATTGTGCAGGTAAAGAAATAAAAAAATCACCACAGAGCAACGAGGGCGTTTCTGTTTCACCACAGATTACCCAGATTGACGCAGATATTTTGTTCATCTGTGATAATTCGGATAATCCGTGGTGAATATTTTCGGGAGCACCCTGCCCTCTGTGGTGAATCAATTATGTATAAGAGAGAATTTACTATTGCAGACGGAACGTGATCGGGAAGGAGTACTTCACGTTTACCGGCGTGCCGTCCTTGGTACCGGGTGTCCAGTCGGGCATGGTACCGGCCACGCGCAGGGCTTCCGCATCCAGACTGGGGCTGACGCTTTGGACAATTGTGGCGTTGGTCGCTTTTCCTTTGGTGTTGACAATCACCGATACGACGACTCTTCCCTGTATACCCTTCGCATGGGCGTCAGCCGGATACTTGACGTTCTTGCTGAGGTATTGCATCAGGCCTGTCATGCCGCCGGGAAATTCGGGCATTTTGTCCACGACTTCATAGACATCACCCGTCACGGAGGCGTCGGGGGTTCGGTAGCCCACTACTATCATCTCGTCTATCTTCTCTATCGGTTCGGGTGTCAGGCGGAACATGACGGGGACCGTATATTTCACTCTGACTGGCTTGCCTTTGTGGGTACCAGGTTCCCATCGGGGCATCATCTTGATAACGCGGATGGCTTCGGCGTCCAGGGCGGGGTCAACACCTCTCAGGATGCTCACATTCCCGATGCAACCGTCCTTGCCGACCACAAACTGCACGGTGACACGTCCCTGTGTCCCGGCCTTATGGGCGGCTTCGGGATAGCGGATGTTGGCGGACAAGTACTTCATCAGTCCCGGCATGCCTCCATCGGGGAATTCCGGCATCTTTTCCACGACTTCATAGATTTCATCATCGGCAGCAGAATGCGTAATGTTTGCCGGAATCAACCCAATGACCATATTCTTGGAATCCATTTGAGCCAAGAATTCAGGTGTACACCACCGCATCAACATACTGCCATCACCTTTGGCATGTTCAAACAGAATACTCGCTTGAGGTGAAGTCACTATATGAAACTCTCCCTGAGCATTAACAGTACTTGTGGTAACAGACTGGAACTTTTGGTCGATGATTATTCTAACCTTTCCAATCGGATTACCCGCTTCGTCTACAACCTTTCCTTTATAGGTCACCAGTTCAGTTTTCTCTTGTTGTGTCGATGGGGCACCAAACTGTGTTTCGGGGGCTTCGGCAGACGTGACGGTCTCGATAACTTCGGCTGTAATTCTCTGTGTGGCACGTGCCACGGCCTCGATGTTGCTGACAATCATCAACAGGGCGGCCAGTGGGAGAAACATCAGGTACTTGGTTCTCCCTATTGCTCGGGTTCTTCGTTTGTTCATCATCATGATACGCTTTTTTAAGGGTAAGACATTGAAACTATTATATATGGTTGCTGCAGCCTTATGATGTGACAAACCCAACAGGTGGTATTGGTAGGTACGCGAGTCGTGGCCGGTCTCCAGAACCTTTTCATCGGCCAGATACTCCAGGTTGGTCCGTATCTCCCGCTTCATGAGCCAGGCAAAGGGGTTGAACCAGCAGACGATGCACGCCAGCTCTCCTATCAGCACGTCGATGGAATGCCATTGGCGGGCATGGGTACACTCGTGGGTCAATATCTCATGCAGTTCTTCGGCGGTATGCGTGCCGGGACAGACAAATATCCAGTGGAAGAACGAGAACGGGCCTTCCGGTCGCGGAAGCAGGTGTACGGTAGTCCCGTCTATTTTCTGCGTAGGGCAACGACGTGCCAAGCGGACGATGCCTGCCAGCTGTACCAGACAACGCACGGCCAGCAGGACTGCCACAGCCCAGTAGGCCATGCCGATACCGTCGGCCATCAGCAGCTTCCTGTCGGTTTCCGTCTGCACCGTGGGAGTGATTTCCGGCAAGACCACGGTTGCATAGAGGTCGGCCACGGCCACCATCGGTTCCTGCCGCTCGACCCAGGTCTGGATGTTGAACAGCGGTACCACAGCCGACACGGCAAAGAAGCACAGCAGAGCCGTCCGTCTCCAGACGAAGAACGTATCCTTGTAGAAAAACAGCCGGTAGAAGGCATAGAACAAGGCAATCGCTACATTGATTTTCAGAAAATAGACCATCGTATCAGTGGTGAATGATTAATGAATAATGGTAATGACAAGAGACGAGAAGCTGGCTGGCGGTTTGCAATGCGCGCCGCCCACCGTTCACCGTCCATCACTTTTCTTTACCTTTCTCTATCATCTCAATAATATCTTTCAGTTCCCCGGCCGAGATTTTCTGATCTTTGGCGAAGAACGACACCATTTCCTTGTATGAATTGGCAAAATAGTTGCGCACAAAGCCGCTCATGAACGTCCGCTTGTACTCACTTTCCGGAATCAGCGGTTTGTAGTAATAGGCATTTCCCACATGCGACGGCTTCACATACCATTTCCGCTCCAGGTTCTTCACTACCGAAGCCACCGTCGTATAGGGAGGTTTCGGTTCGGACATCTCAGCCAGAATGTCTTTGATGCAACAATTCTCCAGTTTCCAGATGTACAACATCACATCTTCTTCTTGTTTCGTTAATTTTTCCATGAAATAAAGTTTTAAAATTGAATTCACCGCAAAGCTACGATTAAATCGTAATATAGCAATAAGCAGAGCGTTAATAAGTATAAAAGAGTAGAAAATATTTTCGGGAAGCACAAAGGGCACAAGCTGTTCCTCCCATCAAGCATGACAGAAGACAGCCGGTACAAGCCATCACTGGCACTTCCGATTTTCCTTGAAAGATTTGCTTTTCTCGTCCGAAATCACTATCTTGGACAACAGATAAACTGACAGCCATGGCACAATTGAAACTTCCGCATCTCTCCGACAGCGAACAAGCCCTGCTGTACCAGAAACTCAACCAGTACAACCGGGGAAGAGCCTCCTACAAAGAGGCCGGTGCCTACCTGCTCGTACTTCCGCGCGAAGGCAAACCCCTGTACACCCTTTGGATTTATGCGCCCCTGCCCAGCCGGCAGTCCATCTTCTACCTCTGCGACCTCTCGGCCGACATCCACGAAGCCCTGCGCATGGCCAGCACCCTCTGCTTCTACTCCACCCGCTGCCTGTTTCTCATGGAATACAACGCCAAACGCATGCAAAGCAAAGGCGAGGACCTGATTCCCTTCGGCAAATACCGCGGCCACTTCCTGCACGAGATTCTGAACATCGACCCGGCCTACATCGGCTGGATAGCCTACAAGTTCGAGCCCCGCATCCCCAAGCAGGCCCGCCTCGCCCTTATTGCCCGCATCTACTACACGGCCTATCAGGACATCCAACGCAGGAGAATGTATCAGAAACCTACAGGTAGCTTCCTCGGGAAAGAGGGGGACAGGCTGGAAAACCTGACACTGACGGTGACCGCCGTACGGATAGAAGACAATCCCTACCGGACCTGCGTACGCAACGGAACTCCCTTCTTCTACGTCCGCCAGCAGCTCCGGCTGAAGGATGGGTCGGGCAACTGCGTCGCGCTCACCGTCAACGCCCGCACCGCCAGCCGCCACTCGTGCACGCTTCCTGCCACGGAGCACGCCTACCAGGCAGGCGAAACCCTGAAAATAGCTTCGGCACGGGTGGCCCGCACCTACATGGTGGGACGTACACCGTACACAAGGCTGCACTACGTCCGACTGCTGTAACAATTCTATTCTTTCACCACCAGCACCGTCGCATACGCCGAAATGCCTTCCTCGCGGCCTGTGAAGCCCAGCTTCTCGGTCGTGGTGGCCTTGATGGACACGTCGTCCTCGTCCACCCCCATCACGCGGGCCAGCGTCTGCTGCATTTCGGGAATGCGTGCCTTCAGCTTGGGGCGTTCGGCACAGACGGTAGCGTCGATGTTTCCCACCGTGTAGCCCTTGGTGGCAATCAGTTCCACGGTCTTCTTCAGCAGAATCTTGCTGTCGATGTTCTTGAACTCACCGGCCGTATCGGGGAAATGGTAACCGATGTCACGCATATTGGCCGCCCCCAACAGGGCATCACAGATGGCATGTATCAGCACGTCGGCATCGCTGTGTCCCAGCAATCCTTTCTCGTGCTCCAGGCGTATGCCGCCCAACCACAACTCACGGCCTTCCACCAGCTGGTGGACATCGAAGCCGAAACCTACACGTATTTTCATAATGGAAAATGGAGAATGGATCATTGAAATTTCTTCATCGGATATGGAAGTCGAGCAACTTCTCATCGCCCAAATACCCCTGCAGATGCTGGCCGATGCTCACCGGCCCCACACCGACCGGCGTACCGGTAAAGAGCAGATCGCCTATCTTCAGCGTCATGAAGCGGCTGACGTAGGCGATGATGTCGTCCACGCGGAACAGCATGTCTGCCGTACAGCCGCGCTGCACCGTCTGTCCGTCGATATCCAGGTGGAAGTCCAGCCGCTGCACGTCGCCTCCCACCTGCTCCAGCGGTACAAAAGTACCGATGGCCGCCGAGTTATCGAAGCCCTTGCAGAGTTCCCACGGATTGCCCGCCTCGCGGAAGCGTCGCTGCAGGTCACGGGCCGTAAAGTCGATGCCCACCGTCACCGCATCGTAATACCGGTGCGCAAAGCGCGGCGCGATGTGCTTGCCCAGGCGGCAGATGCGTACCACCACCTCGGTCTCATAATGGACCTCGTTCGAGAAGTCGGGAAGGAAAAACGGCTTGCCGTCCTTCAGGATGGCCGAGTCGGGCTTCATGAAGATGACCGGTTCCTTGTTTTCCTGCCGATGCCCCAGCTCCTGGTTGTGCAGGGCATAGTTCATTCCTACAGCTATAATCTTCATTATTTGATTTCATT
>ULOG01056909.1_pt1 | contig 21204 bp, 15 predicted proteins | sample 1952401 | NCBI WGS metagenome assembly ULOG01 (sample SAMEA4835598, study PRJEB28245) | human gut metagenome | biome: gut microbiome; material: fecal sample | place: Denmark | collected 2008
ACCCATTCGCGCGTCATGATACACCAGCCGATGGGCGGTGCGCAAGGCCAGGCTTCGGACATCGAGATTACGGCCCGCGAAATCCAGAAGTTGAAGAAAGAACTCTATACCATCATTGCCGACCACTCGCATACGCCGTTCGACAAGGTGTGGGCCGACTCCGACCGCGATTACTGGATGACCGCACAGGAGGCGAAGGAATATGGCATGGTAGACGAAGTGTTGATTAAGAAATAAGTATGGCTGATTCAAAAAAGACAAAGAACAGATGCAGCTTCTGTGGCCGCTCGGAAGATGAAGTCGGACTCCTGATAACGGGCATGAACGGCTTCATCTGCGACAGCTGTGCCATGCAGGCTTACGAGATAACGCAGGAGGCGCTGGGCAGCAAGCGGAAGGGCAACCTCACGCAGCTGAACCTGAAGGAACTGCCCAAGCCGATGGAAATCAAAGCGTTCCTGGACCAGTATGTCATCGGTCAGGACGATGCCAAGCGCTATCTGTCCGTATCGGTGTACAACCACTACAAACGCCTGTTGCAGAAGGACGGCGGCGACGATGTGGAGATTGAAAAGTCGAACATCATCATGGTGGGCAGCACGGGTACGGGAAAAACCCTGTTGGCCCGTACCATCGCCAAGCTGCTGCACGTGCCTTTCACCATTGTGGACGCGACGGTGCTCACCGAAGCCGGCTATGTGGGCGAGGATATCGAGAGCATCCTGACCCGCCTGCTTCAGGTGGCCGACTACAACGTGCCCGAGGCCGAACGCGGCATCGTGTTCATCGACGAGATAGACAAGATTGCCCGCAAGGGCGACAATCCTTCCATCACGCGCGACGTGAGCGGTGAGGGTGTCCAGCAGGGCTTGCTGAAGCTGCTCGAAGGCTCGGTGGTCAACGTGCCTCCCCAGGGCGGCCGCAAGCACCCCGACCAGAAGATGATACCGGTCAACACCAAGAACATCCTCTTCATCTGCGGCGGAGCGTTCGACGGCATCGAGAAGAAGATAGCCCAGCGCCTGAACGCCCATGTGGTGGGTTACAACGCGGTGCGCAACACGGCCACCATCGACAAGAACAACCTGATGCAGTACATCGCCCCCCAGGACCTGAAGGCCTTCGGACTGATTCCCGAGATCATCGGCCGTCTGCCGGTGCTCACCTATCTGAATCCGCTGGACCGTACGGCCTTGCGCGCCATCCTGACGGAGCCCAAGAACTCCATCATCAAGCAGTACGTCAAGCTGTTCGAGATGGACGGTGTGAAGCTGGAGTTCGAGGAATCGGTGTTCGAGTATGTGGTCGACAAGGCCGTCGAGTACAAGCTCGGTGCGCGTGGCTTGCGCTCCATCGTCGAGACCATCATGATGGACGCCATGTACGAGATTCCTTCCGAACAGAAGGATTCTTTCCTCGTGACGCTCGACTATGCCAAGCATCAGCTGGAGAAAGCCAATATAGCCCGGTTGCAGAATGCCTGACCCTGGAAAAGGGCAGGCAGGGCTGTTTTTCGTGTTTTTCTGAAAAATATTCAGTGTTTTTTGCTTGAAATTTGAGAAGTTGTTTATAACTTTGTTAGGCTCTCGGGAAAATAGTCCCTTTCCGAGGGGGAGAGATTGATACAAGAACGTTTAATAAACAACATTCTAATAGAAGGACATGGCTGAGAAGAAGATTAATTTGCAGGAACAACTGAAGAAGTACTTCGGGTTCGACACATTCAAGGGAAATCAAGAGGCAATCATCCAGAATCTGTTGGATGGAAATGACACATTTGTGCTGATGCCTACGGGCGGAGGCAAGTCCTTGTGCTATCAGCTGCCTTCGCTGCTGATGGAGGGGACTGCTATTGTCATTTCGCCGCTGATAGCCTTGATGAAGAACCAGGTAGACGCCATGCGCAACTTCAGCGAGGAAGACGGAGTGGCCCACTTCATCAACTCGTCCCTGAACAAGACAGCCATCGACCAAGTGAAATCCGATATATTGAGCGGAAAGACCAAACTGCTCTACGTCGCTCCCGAATCGCTGACGAAGGAAGAATACGTGGAATTCCTGAAAACGGTGAAGATCTCCTTCTACGCTGTAGACGAGGCCCATTGTATCTCCGAGTGGGGACACGATTTCCGTCCGGAGTACCGTCGCATCCGTCCCATCATTAACGAAATAGGAAAAGCGCCACTGATTGCGTTGACCGCTACCGCCACCCCCAAGGTGCAGCACGACATTCAGAAAAATCTGGGGATGGTGGACGCCAAAGTCTTCAAGTCGTCGTTCAACCGCCCGAACCTTTATTACGAGGTACGTCCCAAGACGGCCAATGTGGACAAGGATATCATCAAGTTCATCAAGAACAATCCGGAAAAGTCGGGCATCATCTATTGTCTGAGCCGGAAGAAGGTGGAGGAATTGGCCGAAGTGTTGCAGGCCAATGGCATCAATGCCCGTCCGTATCATGCCGGTATGGATTCGGCTACCCGCTCGCAGAACCAGGACGACTTCCTGATGGAGAAGATTGACGTCATCGTGGCCACGATTGCCTTCGGTATGGGCATCGACAAGCCGGATGTTCGTTTTGTCATCCATTACGACATTCCCAAGAGTCTGGAAGGATATTATCAGGAAACCGGACGTGCCGGACGCGACGGAGGCGAAGGACAGTGTATCACGTTCTATTCGAACAAAGACCTGCAGAAACTGGAAAAGTTCATGCAGGGAAAACCTGTTGCAGAACAGGAGATTGGCAAGCAGCTTCTGCAGGAAACGGCTGCCTATGCCGAGTCTTCCGTGTGCCGCCGCAAGACGCTGCTGCACTATTTCGGCGAAGAGTATACGGAGGATAATTGTGGTAATTGTGACAATTGTTTAAATCCGAAAAAACAAGTGGAAGCTCAAGACTTATTGTGTACTGTGATTGAAACCATTCTCGCAGTCAAGGAGAACTTCAAATCCGATTATATTGTAGATGTCATTCAGGGCCGTGAGACGTCCGAAGTGCAGGCCCACCTGCACGAGGATCTGGAAGTGTTCGGCTCCGGAATGGGTGAGGAAGACAAGACTTGGAATGCGGTGATCCGCCAGGCGTTGATTGCCGGTTACCTGAGCAAGGACGTGGAAAACTACGGCCTGCTGAAGGTGACGGAGGCTGGAAAGAAATTCCTTAAGCATCCCAAGTCGTTCAAGATAACCGAAGATAACGATTTCGACGAAGTGGAAGAGGAAGCACCTGCACGCGGCGGAGGTGCCTGTGCGGTCGACCCCGTGCTCTACTCCATGCTGAAGGACTTGCGCAAGAAATTGTCCAAGCATCTGGAAGTGCCGCCCTACGTCATCTTCCAGGACCCGTCGCTGGAAGCGATGGCTACCATCTACCCCATTACGCTGGAAGAACTGCAGAACATTCCGGGCGTAGGCGCAGGTAAGGCCAAGCGCTATGGCGAGGAATTCTGCAAGCTCATCAAGCGCCATTGCGAGGAGAATGAAATCGAACGTCCCGAAGACCTGCGCGTCCGTACCGTGGCCAACAAGTCGAAGCTGAAGGTTTCCATCATTCAGGCCATCGACCGCAAGGTGGCTTTGGACGACATCGCCGTGTCGAAGGGCATTGAGTTCGACGAACTGCTCGACGAGATTGAAGCGATTGTCTACTCGGGTACCAAGCTGAACATCGACTACTTCCTGGACGAAATCATGGACGAAGACCACATGCTGGACATCTATGACTACTTCAAGGAATCGACCACGGACAACATCGACGATGCGCTCGAGGAGCTGGGCGACGACTATACGGAAGAAGAAGTCCGCCTGGTTCGCATCAAGTTCATTTCCGAAATGGCGAATTAAACCCGGCATTTGAGTTTAAAAAAAGAAAATTTATTGCGTGCAGATATGCGAAAATGGAATAAAAAACGTATATTTGCACGCAATAAATTTTTTACGCCCTATGTCATTTATTGCAGATAAAATTGTTATGGACGGATTGACGTACGATGACGTACTGTTGATTCCCGCTTATTCTGAAGTACTCCCTAAGACTGTCGAACTCACGACAAAGTTTTCAAGAAACATTGAGTTGAAAATTCCTTTTGTAACGGCTGCAATGGATACGGTTACAGAAGCGAAGATGGCCATTGCCATTGCCCGTGAAGGTGGCATCGGTGTCATTCACAAGAACATGTCCATCGAGGAGCAGGCCCGTCAGGTAGCCATCGTAAAGCGCGCCGAAAACGGTATGATTTACGACCCTGTGACCATCAAGAGAGGCTCTACGGTTTCTGACGCGTTGGCCCTGATGGCCGAATACAAGATCGGCGGTATCCCTGTAGTGGACGATGAAGGCCATCTGGTAGGTATCGTGACCAATCGTGACCTGCGTTTCGAGAAAGACCTCAGCAAGCGCATCGACGAGGTGATGACAAAGGAGAACATTGTGACGACCAACCAGACAACCGACCTGGAGGCTGCCGCACAGATTCTGCAGGAGCACAAGATCGAGAAGCTGCCGGTGGTAGACAAGGACAACAAGCTGGTCGGTCTGATTACTTATAAGGACATAACCAAGGCCAAGGACAAACCGATGGCCTGCAAGGACGCCAAGGGCCGCTTGCGTGTGGCTGCCGGTGTCGGCGTGACGGTCGACACACTGGACCGTATGAAGGTGCTGGTAGAGGCAGGTGCCGATGCCATTGTCATCGACACGGCTCATGGTCACTCCATGTATGTCATTGAAAAACTGAAAGAGGCCAAGAAGGCATTTCCAAATATTGATATTGTAGTGGGCAATGTCGCTACGGGCGAAGCTGCCAAGATGCTGGTAGAGGCAGGTGCCGATGCCGTAAAGGTAGGTATCGGTCCGGGCTCCATCTGTACCACCCGTGTGGTAGCCGGTGTCGGTGTTCCCCAATTGACAGCCGTCTACGATGTGGCCAAGGCATTGGAAGGAACGGGTGTTCCCTTGATTGCCGATGGTGGTCTGCGCTATTCGGGCGACGTTGTAAAGGCATTGGCTGCCGGCGGCTACAGCGTCATGATTGGTTCGCTGGTTGCCGGAACGGAAGAATCTCCCGGCGACACGATTATTTTCAATGGCCGTAAGTTCAAGTCCTATCGTGGCATGGGTTCGCTGGAAGCCATGGAAAACGGTTCGAAGGACCGCTATTTCCAGAGCAGCACTACCGACGTGAAGAAGCTGGTTCCCGAAGGCATCGCTGCCCGTGTTCCCTATAAAGGTACCCTGTACGAGGTGATCTATCAGCTGGTCGGCGGTTTGCGTGCCGGTATGGGATATTGTGGTGCTGCCAATATCGAGCAGTTGCACAATGCCAAGTTTACGCGCATCACCAATGCCGGTGTGCTCGAGAGCCATCCACACGATGTAGCCATCACCAGTGAGGCTCCCAACTATAGCCGTCCGGAGTAAAGGCAAAGGCTGGCAAGGCCGGAAGGGGCGGATGAAGCTCCTGCCGGCAGCATAAATTATACAAGGCATGGATGATACGTTTTTTGTAGGGTTTTCATGGTCGTGAATCTGTAGAGTTGTATCATCCGTGCCTTTTTTGTGGATTTATCAGTGAATGTTTCAATCGGGAGAATAGAAAGATGAAAAAGTGGGGTTGGTTGTGCATGCTCCTGCTGGGAGTGGCGGTATGGGCGGAAGCGCAGACGGGGGTATGTGCCCGTGTGGGCGATGAGGCGGTAGACGTAGCCGAGTTCAGGCTTTTCTGTCATCGCCAGTCGGACGTCCGGCCCGATGTCCGTCGTTTTGTGGATTTCAAGCTGAAGGCGTTGGCTGCCCGTCAGGCCGAACTGGATACCTTGCCTCAGATTCGTCGGGCTGTAGACCGGTTCCGGAACCGTTGGCTCAAGTCCTGTCTGACCGATAGCGCGAAAGCCGATTCGGCCGCATGGGCCTATTATCAGGGATTGCGGGCCCGGAAGTACGCGGGGCGGGTTCTGGTCAGTCATATTTTCCAGTCCGTTCCCCAGAATGTGACGGCAGCCGCTCTGGCCCGTGTAGAGCAGCGGATGGATTCCCTTTATCAGGTCTTGGAGGCTGGAGAGGCCGATTTTACGGCTTGTGTGGAGGCTTGCTCCGAGGAAAAGACACCTTTCTGGGTGGATTATCTGCAGATGCCGGTCGAGTTCGAGGACGTCGTGTTTTCGTTGCCGGTGGGCCAGCTTTCCCGTCCGTTTTTTACTCCGCAGGGCATTCACATCGTGAAGGTGCTCGACCGGAAGGAGCTTCCCTCTTTTGATGTCCTGAAGGAACGCTTGGAGAGGCGGTTGGTGCGTGGCGAGTGGAGCGAAGCGGTCGGCGCAAGGGTCGCCCGTCTGAAGACGGAGTATGGATACCGTCCCGACAAGGCGGGCATGAACGAACTGCTGCGTCGTGGTAAGACTGACAAGACGTTGTTCCTGTTGGGAGGATGTCCGTATTCGGGGGATGATTTTGCCCGATTTGCTGCGGCCCATCCGGCTGCGCTGAAGCGTCAGCTGGAATTGTTTGTGGTCAAGACGGTACTGGACCATGAAAGCCGTAGCCTGGGGGAGCAGTCACCGGAGTTTGCCACGCATTTGAGTCTCTTCCGCGACAGCCTCCTGGCTGCCGAGATGGAGCACCGGGCCATCGGTTGCCGGATACCGGCCGACACGGTCGGAGTGGCGCAATACTTTGAGGCCAACCGGAAGCACTATCAGTGGTCCCAGCCCCGCTACGAGGGCATCGTCCTGCATTGCCGGACAAAGCGCATCGCCCGTCGCACCCGCAAATTCCTGAAGAAACTGCCGGTTGAAGAGTGGCAGGAAGCCATCCGGCTGGGAGTGAATGCCGGAGGCGTTGTAAACGTCAGAGCCGAACAGGGATTGTTTGCTGCCGGCGACAATCCTTATGTGGACGAGCATCTGTTCGGGAAGGGAGAGGCGCGGCCGTTGGCCGATTTCCCTTATACGGCCTGGCTGGGACGGAAAGTCAAGGGTCCGGAGTGTTGGCAGGAAGTGGGCAGGCAGTTGTGGACCGACTATTACCGCCATTTGGAAGCCGGCTGGCTGGACGAACTTCACCGGAAGTTTAAGGTTGAAATTAACCAAGAGGTTTTAAAAACCGTTAATAATCACTGATGCAACCGATTAAACCGCTATCTTCGTACCTTAAATGAAGGAAAAAATATTGTCCATGCGAAATATCTGTCTGTTGGGACTTATGATGCTCCTGGCCGGAGCCTGTGGGAAGCCGCAGTACGACCATAAGGGACGCACGCCCCTGGTGGAACTGGACGGGAACTTCCTCTATCAGGAAGACTTGGCGGCCGTACAGCCTGTGGGGCAGTCGAAGGACGACAGCCTGCTGTTTGCTGAACATTATATCCGTAATTGGGCGGAAGACATCCTGATGTACGAGAAGGCGCAGAACAATATTCCGGACAATGCCGAGATCGAACAACTGGTGAAGAACTACCGGAAGGCGCTGATCATGCATGTCTATCAGCAGTCGTTGATTCAGGAAAAATTGGCCGAAGAGATTACGGAGGCCGATTTGCAGACCTATTACGACACGAACAAGGATGTGTTCAAGGCTGAAGCTCCGTTGATGAAGGGACTGTTCATCAAGGTACCGCTCACCTCGCCGGACATTGGCCGCGTGCGTCAGTGGTACAAGGACGAACGGCAGAGTGCGGTGGAGCATCTGGAAAAATACAGTTTGCAGAATGCCGTCAAATATGAGTACTTCTATGACAAGTGGATTCCGGCGTCCGAAATCCTTTCCCTGATGCCGCTTAGGGAAGAGAAGGTGGATGCCTATTTCGCTAAGAACCGGCATGTCGAGCTCAAGGATACGGCCTATTGGTATTTCCTGAACGTTAGCGATTATATCCCTACGGGAGGACAGGAGCCCTATGAGGCAGCCCGAAGTGCCGTCAGTGAGATGGTTGTGAACCGGAAGCAGGTCGAATTCTTGAATCAGGTGAAGGACGACCTGTACAAGGAAGCCGTGGAAGATGGAAAATTAAAATATTGTGTGAATTAAGATAGCAGAATGAAAAAGTGTATGAACGTTAAGTTTATAGTGGGATTGGCCGCTATGCTGTTGGCCTGCCTCCCGATGTGGGGCCAGGACAATGTCATCGATGAAGTGGTATGGGTCGTGGGTGATGAGGCCATCCTGAAATCGGAAGTGGAAGAAATGCGTCTGGACGCCGTGTACAATGGACGCCAGTTCGACGGTGACCCTTATTGCGTGATACCCGAAGAAATCGCCGTCCAGAAGTTGTTCCTGCATCAGGCGGAGCTCGACAGTATCGAAGTGTCCGAGGGCGAAGTGGTCAGTCAGGTAGACTACATGATTGGCCAGTATGTCAGCCGCATCGGATCCATGGAGAAGATGGAGGAATACTGGAACAAGAGTGCCACGCAGATTCGTGAAACCCTGCGCGAGAATGCCCGTGAGGGTCTGACGGTGCAGCGCATGCAGCAGAAGCTGGTAGGCGACATTAAGATTACGCCGGCCGAGGTGCGCCGCTATTTCCAGAACCTTCCGCCGGACAGCGTTCCTTACATCCCGACTCAGGTCGAGGTGCAGATTATTACACAGAAACCCCGCATTCCGGTCGAGGAAGTGGAAGACGTGAAGCGGCGTCTGCGCGACTTCACCGACCGTATCAACAAGGGCGAGACCAGTTTCTCCACGTTGGCCCGTATGTATTCGGAAGACCGTGCTTCGGCCAAGGATGGCGGTGAGATGCCGTTCTATGGCCGTGGGCAGCTCGACCCCGCTTTTGCCAATGTGGCGTTCAACCTGCAGGACCCCACCAAGGTGTCCAAGGTGGTGGAGTCGGAATACGGTTTCCACATCATCCAGCTCATCGAGAAGCGTGGCGACCGCATCAAGGTGCGTCACATTCTGTTGCGTCCGCATGTTCCTGAAAGTGCGCTGGAAGCCGGTATGGCTCGTCTGGACTCCGTTGCCGATGCCATCCGCAACAACAAGTTCACGTTCGAGGAGGCTGCAGCCGTCATTTCTCAGGACAAGGATACGCGCAACAACCACGGCTTGCTGCCCAACCCAATGACCAACACGTCCAAATTCGAGATGCAGGAGCTTCCCCCCGAGATAGCCAAGGTGGTGGACAAGATGCAGGTGGGCGAGATTTCCGAGGCCTTCACCATGATTCCCGAGAAGACCGGTAAGGAAGAGTGCGTCATCGTCAAGCTGAAGAGCCGCATCAACGGCCACAAGGCCACCATTACCGACGACTACCAGAACTTGAAGAACCTGGTTCTGGAGAAGCGCCGGGCCGAGGTATTGGACGAATGGATCCGCGAGAAACAGAAGCATACCTACGTCCGCATCAAGGAAGGGTGGAACAATTGTGAGTTCAAGTATCCCGGCTGGATCAAGGACTGAGCCTGTCCGGGCTTCTGGAGAGAGAACATATAAGAGACATTTATGCAGAAAAGATATTCGATTTCCCATTTTCTGAACAGGCATAGATACCTTCTGACAGGTATTCTATGCCTGTTTGGCATCTGTCTGCTCAGTGCGCAGGACCGGAAGAAGGAGCCTGAAAAGAAGAAGACCCGGGTCGACTTGCTTTACGCCGACGAGGCACGGGCCGACGACCGTATCCGCCCCGATGTCCAGATTCTGGTCGGTTCCGTCAAGCTGCGGCACGACAGCATGTACATCTATTGCGACAGTGCCTTGATTTATAAGGCTATCAATTCGGTGGAGGCCTTCGGCAATGTGCACATGGAACAGGGAGATACGTTGTTCGTGTATGGCGATTACCTCTACTACGACGGCATGACGCAGCTGGCCATGCTGCGCGAGCATGTGCGGATGATCAACCGCACTACCGAGCTTACGACCGACAGCTTGAATTACGACCGCCTCTACAACCTGGGATACTACTTCGAGGGCGGTACGCTGACCGATGAGGAGAACGTGCTGACCTCCGTCTGGGGCGAATACAGTCCGGCAACCAAGATTGCCGTGTTCAACCACGACGTGACGCTCACCAATCCTCGTTTTGTGCTGACTTCCGATACGCTGAAGTATCACACGGAAACCAAGATTGCCACCATCCTCGGTCCGTCGGACATCGTGAGCGACAACAACCACATCTATTCCGAGCGGGGTGTCTACAACACGGCCTCCGAGCAGGCCGAACTGCTCGACCGTTCGGTGCTGACCAACCAGGGGAAGCGGCTGACGGGCGACAGCCTGTTCTACGACCGCAAGCTGGGGTATGGCGAGGCTTTCGACCATGTGGTGATGAACGACACCGTGAACCGCAATATGCTGACGGGGGATTACTGCTTCTACAATGAGTTGACCGACAGCGCGCTGGCTACCAGGCGGGCGGTGGCTGTAGACTATTCGCAGGGCGACAGTCTGTTCATGCACGGTGACACGTTGCAGATGGTGACCTATCACCTCAAGACCGACTCCATGTACCGAGAGATGCGCGTCTACCATAAGGTGCGTGCCTACCGTTCGGACATACAGGCCGTATGCGACTCCTTGGTCTACAATTCCAAAGACTCCTGCATGACCATGTACACCGACCCCGTCATGTGGTACGGGCAGGAGCAGCTGTTGGGCGAGCAGATCAAGGTCTACATGAACGACAGTACCATCGACTGGGCCCATATCATCAACCAGGCATTGGCCATCGAGCAGAAAGACTCCCTGCACTACAACCAGGTGGCCGGTAAGGAGATGATGGGCTACTTCAGGGAGGGCGAGATGCGTCAGGTCGATGTGAACGGCAATGTGCTGGTGGTGTTCTATCCGGTCGAAGAGCGTGACAGCTCCCTCATCCTGATGAACTATTCCGAAGGTGGTTTCCTGCGGATGATGCTGAAGGACCGCCGCATGGAGCGGGGAGCTTTCATCGGGAAGGCCAGCGGTACGGCCTATCCCATGGACCAGATTCCGGCCGACAAGTACCGGTTGCCGTCGTTCGTCTGGCTCGACTACATCCGGCCGCTGAACAAGGAAGACATTTTCAATTGGCGCGGCAAGAAGGCCGACGCCGTGCTGAAGCAGAGCTCGCGACGGCCCACGGTTTCGCCGCGCGACATGCATATCGAACGAACTAAAAAATAGGAGAGTGCTTTATGGGTATGTTTACAATGAGAAAACCGCGTGGGTTCCACCATTCTTATATTTATGTGGACGAGCGGAAGGAGAAGCTGGAAAAAATGAAGGAGAACGCCAAGCGCGAACTGGGCATGCTTCCTCCCAAGGAGTTCAATCCCGAAGACATCCGCGGCAAGTTCGTGGAGGCCACTACGCATCTGAAGCGCCGCAAGGAGAGTGGCAAGCGTCCGCTGCACTTCATTGTCATCCTGTTTTTCATAGGTCTGCTGGCTTACCTCTGGTATGCCATCAGCAACGGCATCATTTAATTAACGAGTTTGTTTCATGAGCGATATCATTCATTTGTTGCCCGACTCGGTGGCCAATCAGATTGCGGCCGGTGAGGTCATCCAGCGCCCGGCGTCCGTCATCAAGGAGCTGGTCGAAAACGCCATCGACGCCGAGGCAAAGGAGGTTCATGTGCTGGTGACCGATGCCGGAAAGACGTCCATCCAGGTGATTGACGACGGCAAGGGGATGTCCGAGACCGATGCCCGCCTGGCCTTCGAGCGTCATGCCACCTCCAAGATACGCGAGGCGTCCGACCTGTTCGCCCTCCGCACCATGGGTTTCCGGGGCGAGGCGCTGGCCTCCATTGCTGCGGTGGCCGAGGTAGAACTGAAGACCCGCCTGGCCGACGAGGAGCTGGGTACGCGTTTGGTCATTGCCGGTTCGAAGGTCGAGAGTCAGGAAGCTGTTTCTTGTCCCAAGGGAAGTAATTTCTCTGTGAAGAACCTCTTCTTCAATGTACCGGCCCGCCGCAAATTTCTGAAGGCCAATTCCACGGAGCTGAGCAACATCCTGGCCGAGTTCGAGCGCATCGCGTTGGTGCATCCCGACGTGGCTTTCTATCTGTACAGCAACGACAGCGAGCTGTTCAATCTTCCCGTCATGCCTCTGCGCCAGCGCATCATGGCCGTGTTCGGCAAGAAGCTGAACCAACAGTTGCTCTCGGTCGAAGTGGATACGACGCTGGTACGCATCTCCGGCTACGTGGCCAAGCCTGAAACGGCCCGCAAGAAAGGTGCGCACCAGTATTTCTTTGTCAACGGCCGCTACATGCGCCATCCTTATTTCCACAAGGCGGTGATGGATGCGTTCGAGCACCTGATACCTGTCGGCGAGCAGATTTCCTATTTCATCTATTTTGAGGTCGATCCGGCCAATATCGACGTGAACATCCATCCCACGAAGACCGAAATCAAGTTCGAGAACGAGCAGGCCATCTGGCAGATTCTGTCGGCGGCGGTCAAGGAGTCGCTGGGCAAGTTCAGTGCCGTGCCGTCCATCGATTTCGATACTGATGGACTGCCCGACATTCCCGCCTTCGAGGAGGTGCGTCCTGTCGAGCCTCCCCAGGTGCACTACAATGCCGACTTCAATCCCTTCAAGTCGTCTTCTTCCTCTTACAGCAGCGGAAGCAGCTATTCCCGCAAGCCGGTGGAGTGGGAGGGACTCTATGCCGGTCTGGAGAAGGCCAGCCGCATGAACGATGACGTGACGGAGCCGGCGCCGGCTGTCGAGGAAGAAGTCCAGGCCGTTGTTGTCCCGGCTTCTCCGGATGCCGGAGCATCGTTGCCGGTCAGTGCGGGCGGACAGCACTGGCAGTTCAAGGGACGTTACATCCTGACGTCTGTCAAGTCCGGACTGATGCTGATCGACCAGCACCGGGCCCATGTCCGGGTTCTGTTCGACCGCTACATGGAGCAGATCCGGCAGAAGCAAGGTGTGGCCCAGGGTGTGCTTTTCCCCGAAATCGTACAGTTTCCCGCTTCCGAAGTGGCCATGCTCGAAAGCATTCAGGACGACCTGTCTGCCGTGGGCTTCGAGCTGACTTCGTTGGGCGGAGGCAGCTATGCCATCAACGGCGTACCCGCCGGCATCGAGGGCCTCAATCCGGTGGAGCTGGTCCGCAACATGGTGCATACGGCTTTGGAAAAGGGCAGCGATGTCAAGGAAGAGGTGCAGACCCTGCTGGCACTGACGCTGGCCCGTGCGGCTGCCATCGTCTACGGCCAGGTGCTGAGCAACGAAGAAATGTCGGCCCTGGTCGACAGTCTGTTCGCTTGTGCCACTCCCGGTTACACGCCCGACGGACGTTCCGTGCTGACCACGCTGAAGGACGAGGATCTTGAGAAACTTTTTGCCAAGGGATTAAGTCCAACCTTATAGGCTATCGATAAAAATAAGGCTGTATCAAAATGAAAAGGCGCTAGCTCTTGTCATTCTGTTCAAAGCGAAGAATCTCAAAAGCAGTAATTTATGTATTGGGATCCTTCACTTCGTTCAGGATGACATCGCATGATGTTAATACCTGTTCATTTCGATACAGCCTCTGTCTTTGTATATTGTATCTTTATTCTCCGCGGAAGCGTTTCGCCTGTTCGGCAATCAGCTCGGCGTCGTCGAAGTAGTTGATCTTCATGGCGCGGCGTACTTCGTCCAGGGTGGCGGCAGCCGTTTCGCGGGCCGTCTCGCAGCCTTTCTTCAGCATGTCGTAGATGGCGGGAATGTCTTTCTCGAACTCCTTGCGGCGGTTGCGGATGGGCTCCAGCGTTTCCTGCATGATGGCGTTCAGGAAGTTCTTTACCTTCACGTCACCCAGTCCGCCACGGCGGTAGTGGGCCTTCAGCTCGTCCAGGTTGGGATAGTCCGGCAGGTAGCGTTCGAAGTGCTCGGGGCGGCAGAAGGCGTCGAGGTAGGTGAACACCGTGTTGCCTTCGATCTTGCCCGGATCCTGCACGCGCAGGTGGTCGGGGTCGGTGTACATGCTGCGTATCTTCTTCTGTACCTCGTCGGCCGGGTCGCTCAGGTAGATGCAGTTGCCCAGGCTCTTGCTCATCTTGGCCTTACCGTCGGTGCCGGGCAGGCGTAGGCAGGCCGCGTTGTCGGGCAGCAGGATTTCAGGCTCAACCAGTGTTTCGCCGTAGATGTTGTTGAAGCGGCGGACTATTTCGCGCGCCTGCTCCAGCATCGGTTCCTGGTCCTCGCCCACGGGTACGGTGGTAGCCTTGAAGGCGGTGATGTCGGCAGCCTGGCTGATGGGGTAGGTGAAGAAACCTACGGGGATGCTGGCTTCGAAGTTGCGCATCTGTATTTCAGTCTTCACGGTGGGGTTGCGTTGCAGGCGGCTCACGGTCACCAGGTCCATGTAGTAGAACGACAGTTCGCACAGTTCCGGTATCTGCGACTGGATGAAGATGGTGCTCTTCGCGGGGTCCAGTCCGCAGGCCAGGTAGTCCAGTGCCACCTCGATGACGTTCTGGCGCACCTTCTCGGGGTTGTCCATGTTGTCGGTCAGTGCCTGTGCGTCGGCGATGAAGACGAACATGTCCTTGTATCCGCCGGCATTCTGGAGTTCCACGCGTCGGCGCAGCGAGCCCACGTAGTGGCCTATGTGCAGGCGTCCCGTGGGGCGGTCGCCTGTGAGGATGATTTTTTCTTTTGCCATAATTGTATGTTAGTTGATATGATCTTTTCAGCGGTCAGCGGCCGGCGGCGGACGGTCACCCGGTCTTCCCGGCGGATGCTTTCCGTCGTCACTCACCGCTCACCGCTCTGTATGCCGCTGTAAAGGTAGGGCTTTTTCATGAAAATCTGAAATGAAATGGGCGGAATGAAGCGGGAGGAAGGCAGAAGGTCCTGATTCGGACTGTTCCCGATGGTCGGTCGCCGATACCAAACGGCGATTGAATCCCACTAGATTTGTTAATGATATGAAGCCTTGTCAAGATTGAAATCAATATCTTCCCAAATATAAGGGTATAATTATCCTCTAAAAAGCTCCTTGTGGCATTGATAGTTTTCTTTTCTAAAAAAGTAGTTACCACGTAATCCTTCCTTTTTCAAACTGGTGAATTATCCAGATCTCACATCCTCATTCTGACCATATGAGGAATATACTGGTTCTTTTTATTTATATCCCCTAGTCCAAGCCGAGGGTAAACCATTCCTCCGATTCCAGGAATTACTTCGTTTCCCTGACGATCTTCGTCCACGGCAAACTGTAGAAAAAGGAACTTATTGCTGATCTTTTCGGGAAATTCTTTCAATAGATTAGGCTGGGCATCCTTATACATTACAGGTGCCATGATAGCAATCTTCTCAGGGTTTATGCGATCAATCAGTCGTGTCAGTTGAGTTTTTACTACACACGATGAACTGATGATTGACTTCACAATGACCAATAGACGACACTGTGCTATCGGCTCCTCGTATGCTTTCACGATAGGCGAAATCTCAATTTTTTCACCATTCTCTGACTGATACACCGTATTACGGGTATTCCAATAAATTGACACTGGCAGTTCTCCTTTACCAAAACCGTTTTCTACACCTTTAGCCAGCCAGTCGGCATCTTCCGATGCACATACCAACATCGTTTCCTCGGCAAGCACATCGCCTGCCTTCTGAGCCAATACTCGTCCCAGTTCAACACCCAGCATCTCAAATGCGTTACGGTACGCCTCTACACCAGTCGTCTTGTCGGCCAGTACATCCAAAGACTTGCGAATTATCTTCTCATCTCCGTATTGCAGATTTTCATATCTTCTCATAACACAATCATTTTATGACAATATTGATATCAGGTTCCACTTGTCTGTTGGATGCTGACGTATTATCTCTGTCTCCATTTCTTCAGGCCAAGGACAACTGCCATTCATACGGCCTATGTTCCAATAGAACATCCTTCCGCTGATATGGTAGTTAAGATCTTCAATAGCATCAAGTATTCTTTTGCAGTCTTCGCTCATGCTTTCGTCAGGGTAAATCTTCAGATTAACATGTTTGAAGTTTTCAGCCCTGTGAATAATCTCTTCCAGCGATATTCTGTTCTTTGAGTCGCATCCCTTCCAAACGCCAAGAAATACGGACGCAATATTCGCTAAATCATCCGTTGGGGCTTTTTCGCCATTTGGACTAATTGCCATTAAGGTGCGTTTTAAGGGCGTACTTATTATGACAAGGCTATTTAGGTCAGGTGAATAATCAAAATATTCTGCCGAAGTATGATTCTTAATTTCTTCAGGTGTCTGTTCACCAACTTTACTATCCTTCAGTGAATAGACTAATTTCAGGGCAAATTTCTCATCCCTCTCCTTGCAGTCTTCAATCTGATGTGCAAAATCAAACGCAATATCACCTTGCTTGTCCACTTTACCCCACGACAACGATTGAGTATTCTTTAACTGATGGTACATGTTTTGCTCAGGATGAGCAACCAACATATCATCCACAAATGTGTCTTCCAATTGGGTCTGAAACTCCACACAGTCAAATGAAGGCTTGTATTTGGCAATACACGATGCAATTTGATAGACGGCATAGAAGTCTTCGAACAAACCTCCTTTCTGATTGCTCTCGCCGCCTTGGTGTTTGTTCTTTAAATACTGCTTCATATCATCAGTCCTTTCCATAGGCTTCCTCTTTCGTTATTTCTTTGAATCGTAAAATCTCAGCTCCATCTATTATAACTGTACCATAGAACATCTCCTTCGGGCGTACCCACACTTTATGTTCGCCGTAGAGAGCCTGATAGATGACCACAGGAATCAACGACTCGCTATCCTGCCCCTCAGCTATAACAATGTACTTACCACCTTTGAAGTGACGATAATATTTCTTCGTTTCATCCATCAATTTACAAATACTTTTATTGGAAAGTATTCGTAAAGGTAAGGTTTCTTATTTGAATGTACAAATAAAATTTGTATATTTCATGATTTTTACTATAAAACGTTCTTGGACTGCATATCTTATTTGAAACAAGCGGATTTCGTTCAATCAACAATCTATGATATCCTAAAGATTTGCAATAGCGCCAGATATAAATCGGCAAAATACCCGCACAAAATTTGCTCGTTTCCCGAATAAATCGTTTCTTTGTAGAAATATCCATACGTTTATGCAAGGAAGGGAAACGGAAAACGGTTTTTATCATTGTTCGGACGAATTTTATTCGCCGGCCGAAGGCTTTTCCCTCTCCGGAAAGATATTTAGTTCTTTGGAAAATGCGTTGTCCGTTGTCGGGTGGCGCATTTTTTTGTTCAGGCCACCGTTCAAAGCGGTTTAAAAGCGATTTAAAGACGATTTAAACAACTTATAAAGAGAAACCATGAAGAATAATTTGAAGAAAGTGCTTGTCTTGGGTTCTGGCGCGCTCAAGATCGGCCAGGCCGGAGAGTTCGACTACTCCGGTTCGCAGGCGCTGAAAGCCTTGCGCGAAGAAGGCATCAGCTCCGTGCTGGTGAACCCCAACATCGCTACCATCCAGACTTCCGAAGGCATCGCCGACCAGGTGTACTTCCTGCCGGTGACCCCCTATTTTGTGGAACAGATTATCAAGAAGGAACGCCCCGACGGCATCCTGCTGGCCTTCGGCGGACAGACGGCGCTCAACTGCGGCACGGAGCTCTATCAGAAAGGCGTGCTCCAGCAGTATGGCGTGCGTGTCCTGGGTACCTCCGTGGAAGCCATCATGAACACCGAAGACCGCGACCTCTTCGTGAAGAAGCTCGACGAAATCCCGATGAAGACCCCCAAGAGTCACGCCGTGGAGAGCATGAAGGCCGCCCTCGAGGCTGCCCGCGAGATAGGCTATCCCGTCATGGTGCGTTCGGCCTATGCCTTGGGCGGGCAGGGCAGCGGCATCTGTCCCGACGAGGAATCGTTCCTGAAGCTGGCCGAGAGCTCGTTCACCTTCTCCAAGCAGATTCTGGTGGAAGAGTCGCTCAAGGGCTGGAAGGAGATTGAGTTCGAAGTGATCCGCGACGCCAACGACCACTGCTTCACCGTGGCCAGCATGGAGAACTTCGACCCCCTGGGCATCCACACGGGCGAGAGCATCGTGGTGGCGCCCACCTGTTCGCTCACCGACGGGCAGGTAGAGACGCTGCAGGCCCTGTCGCGTCAGTGTGTCCGCCACCTGAACATTGTGGGCGAGTGCAACATCCAGTATGCCTTCAACGCCGAGACCAACGACTACCGCGTCATCGAGGTCAACGCCCGCCTGAGCCGTTCGTCGGCCCTGGCGTCCAAGGCCACCGGCTATCCGCTGGCTTTCGTGGCCGCCAAGATTGCCCTGGGCTACACGCTCGACCAGATCGGCGAGATGGGCACGCCCAACTCCGCCTACGTCGCTCCGCAGCTCGACTACCTCATCTGCAAGATACCTCGCTGGGACCTGACGAAGTTCGTCGGCGTGAGCCGCGAGATCGGTTCCAGCATGAAGTCCGTGGGCGAAATCATGTCCATCGGCCGCTCCTTCGAGGAGATTATCCAGAAGGGCCTGCGCATGATCGGCCAGGGCATGCACGGCTTCGTGGGCAACGAGGGCACCCGCTTCGACGACCTCGACCACGAGCTGTCCCATCCCACCGACCTGCGCATCTTTGCCATCGCCCAGGCGTTGGAGGAGGGCTATACCATCGACCGCATCTACGAGCTGACCAAGATCGATCCCTGGTTCCTGGGCAAGCTGAAGAACATCGTCGACTACAAGCACACGCTTTCCCAATATAATAAGGTGGAAGACCTGCCCGCCGACGTGCTGCGTCAGGCCAAAGTGTTGGGCTTCTCCGACTTCCAGATAGCCCGCTTCGTGCTCCATCCCACGGGCAATATGGAGAAGGAAAACCTCCAGGTGCGTGCCCGCCGCAAGGAGCTGGGCATCCTGCCGGCCGTGAAGCGCATCAACACCGTGGCCAGCGAGCATCCCGAGCTCACCAATTACCTCTACATGACCTACGCCGTCGAGGGTTACGACGTGAACTACTACAAGAACGAGAAGTCCGTCGTCGTGCTCGGTTCGGGTGCCTACCGCATCGGCTCCAGCGTGGAGTTCGATTGGTGCTCGGTCAACGCCATCCAGACGGCCCGCAAGCTGGGCTACAAGTCCATCATGATCAACTACAACCCCGAGACCGTGTCCACCGACTACGACATGTGCGACCGCCTCTACTTCGACGAGCTGTCGTTCGAGCGCGTGCTCGACGTCATCGACCTTGAGCAGCCGCGCGGTGTCATCGTTTCCGTGGGCGGACAGATACCGAACAACCTGGCCATGAAGCTCTACCGCCAGTCGGTACCTGTGCTGGGCACGTCGCCCGTCTCCATCGACCGTGCCGAGAACCGCAACAAGTTCTCCCACATGCTCGACCAGCTGGGCATCGACCAGCCCGCCTGGCAGGAGCTGACCAGCCTCGAAGACGTCAAGGGCTTTGTCGCCAAGGTGGGCTATCCTGTCCTGGTGCGTCCGTCCTACGTCCTCTCGGGAGCGGCCATGAACGTCTGCTACGACGAAGACGAGTTGCAGGAGTTCCTCAAGATGGCTGCCGAGGTGTCCAAGGAATACCCCGTCGTCGTGTCGCAGTTCCTGCAGAACACCAAGGAAATCGAGTTCGACGCCGTGGCACAGAACGGTGAGATTGTCGAATACGCCATCTCCGAGCACGTCGAGTTTGCCGGTGTACACTCCGGCGACGCCACGCTGGTGTTCCCCGCCCAGAAGATTTACTTCGCCACGGCCCGCCGCATCAAGAAGATCAGCCGCCAGATAGCCAAGGAGCTGAACATCTCCGGTCCGTTCAACATCCAGTACCTGGCCCGCAACAACGAGGTCAAGGTCATCGAGTGTAACCTCCGCGCCTCGCGTTCGTTCCCCTTCGTCAGCAAGGTGCTGAAGCGCAACTTTATCGAGACCGCCACCCGCATCATGCTCGACGCTCCCTATACCAAGCCCGACAAGTCGGCCTACGACATCGACTGGATCGGCGTGAAGGCCTCGCAGTTCTCCTTCTCGCGCCTGCACAAGGCCGACCCCGTGCTGGGTGTCGACATGTCGTCTACCGGCGAGGTGGGCTGCCTGGGCGACGACTTCTCCGAGGCCCTGCTCAACGCCATGATTGCCACCGGCTTCAAGATTCCTTCTCCCGAGAAGGGCGTGATGTTCTCCAGCGGCGCCATGAAGTCCAAGGTCGACCTGCTCGACGCCAGCCGCATGCTCTACACCAAGGGCTACAAGATTTATGCCACGGCCGGTACGGCAGCGTTCCTCAACGCCCACGGGGTAGATACCATTCCTGTGTTCTGGCCCGACGAGCGTCCGCATGCCGAGAACAACGTGATGAAGATGATCTCCGAGCATAAGTTCGACCTCATCGTCAACATCCCCAAGAACCACACCAAGCGCGAGCTGACCAACGGCTACCGGATCCGTCGCGGGGCCATCGACCACAACATCCCGTTGATCACCAATGCCCGCCTGGCCAGTGCCTTCATCGAGGCCTTCTGCACCATGAAGCTGGAGGATATCCAGATCAAGAGCTGGCAGGAGTACAAGTAAATGATAATGGAACATTGATTCTTGGTCATTGAACCTTTACGGCCTGTCATCCCGGCCTTGAGCCGGGATCCATAGAGGGGTATGATACGTGCCTTTTGTGGATCCCGCCTCAAGTGCGGGATGACTTTTTTTATCCGTTTCGCTGCAGTTTATTCCGGCTGCATGTTATGCTTATATTGTAGGTGAGAATACAATTAATCAAACGAAATCTTCCTATGGTTTATAATTGGGCAGGTCCAAATAAGCATGCCTGAATGTGCTTATTTGGATTTTGTGATGCAAATCGTTTACAGACAGAAGTTTATGCGGGTAAAATAAAGAGGGGCTATGGCGGTTTTGGCCTATGAAAGGTGTGCGCTCCCCTCATCGACCACAACATCCCGCTGATTACCAACGCCCGCCTGGCCAGTGCCTTCATCGAGGCCTTCTGCTCCATGAAGCTGGAGGACATCCAGATCAAGAGCTGGCAGGAGTACAAGTAAATGATGAATTTTCTGTAGGGACGCACCATGGTGCGTCCCTTGTTTTTTATGTCTTGGGGCATTGCGGACGCACCATGGTGCGTCCCTACAGGCGGGTGTAACTCCGTGAATCATGTTTTTTCAGAAAAAAGTTCTTCGAATGTTTGCAGGTATCAAAAATAGTCGTACCTTTGCAGCGCTTTTGAAACGAAAGTGACGGGCGTTTAGCTCAGCTGGTTCAGAGCATCTGCCTTACA
>ULOG01023548.1_pt1 | contig 21084 bp, 16 predicted proteins | sample 1952401 | NCBI WGS metagenome assembly ULOG01 (sample SAMEA4835598, study PRJEB28245) | human gut metagenome | biome: gut microbiome; material: fecal sample | place: Denmark | collected 2008
GCAGGGCGCTCTCGCCCCTGCCGTCCCTCGGCATCGAGGCGCCCATTCTCTCCTCGAACCTTTCCGAGGACCTCCTGCGCGCCATGCTCGGCGGCACGGAGGTGCTCGCCGCCGACCCGCTCTTCGACATCATCGCCGAGGAGGCCCGCGTCGGGCGCACCATCGCCTTCCCGCACGAGGCCTGCTCGGGCCGCATGTACAGGAGCGGGATCGTGAACATTCTCGAGCGCGCCCCGTTCGACGCACTCGTCGGCAATCTGCTGGACACTGCAAAATGACCTTCAATCTGAAGCAATGCGCCCTCGTCTGCGGCGCACTCGCCCTGGCCGCAACCTCCGCGGCCGCACGCACCGTCGTCGACGACAACGGCACCAGCGTCGAGATCCCCGACCACGTCAACCGCGTGGTCGTCACGAACATCCTTCCGCTCGCCTCCGCCGTGACCGTCTTCCTCAACGACGACAAGACCGTGGTGGGCATGCATCCCGCCTCCTACTCGGCCGCCAAGAGCGGGCTCCTCGGCAAGCTCTATCCCGACGTCCTCAAGGCCGACACCTCCTTCATGCAGGGCGCGAGCCTCAACGTCGAGGCCCTGATGGCCCTCAGGCCCGACCTCGTCCTCGTCAACGCGCCCGACAAGCGCACGCTCGACGCGGTCCGCAACGCGGGCATTCCCGCCTTCGGCATCAGCCCGAGCAAGTGGCACTACGACATCATCGAGACGCACGCCCAGTGGATGAAGAGCCTCTCCGAGATCTGGCCCGAGCACAAGGGCAAGGGCGACCTGATCGACAGCCGCTCGAAGGCCATCGCGAAGATGGTCGCCGACCGCACGAAGGACCTCAGGCCCGAGGAGCGCAGCAAGGTTCTCTTCCTCTTCCGCTACGACGCCCGCCAGATCGTCACTTCTGGGCGCAACTTCTTCGGCCAGTACTGGTGCGACGCCGTCGGCGCCAGGAACGTCGCCGAGTCCGTGACGGCAGACAACGCCAACGCCATCGTCTCGATGGAGCAGATCTACGCCTGGAACCCCGACGTCGTCTTCATCACGAACTTCACGGCCGCCACGCCCGCCGACCTCTTTGATAACAAGATGGCAGGCCACGACTGGTCCGACGTGAAGGCCGTCAAGGACAAGCGCGTCTACAAGCTCCCGCTCGGCATCTACCGCAGCTACACGCCTTCGGCCGACACGCCGCTCACGCTGCTCTGGATGGCCAAGCAGGTCTATCCCTCGCGCTTTGCCGACATCGATCTCACCAAGGAGGTCAAGGCCTGGTACAAGGACGTCTTCGGCGTGACGCTCACCGACGCCGACGTCGACATGATGTTCAATCCGGGCGAAGGCGCGAGCACCGTTGCCACGGTCGCCACCCGCAGCAACGGCTGATCCATGTCGAACGTCTCCACCGCACGCGCGCGAAGCGCTCAGGCCGCAGGCGCGGCCGCGGGGCGCTTCCGCCTCGTCATGGCCTCGCTCGCCCTGCTGCTCGCCGTCACGGCCGTCGCCTCGCTGTGCCTCGGCCGCTACAGTCTCACGGGCACCGAAGTGATGGCCGTGCTCCTGCCCGACGGCTGGCTTTCCGTCGAGACGAACCGCATGATGGAGAACATCGTTCTCAACGTGAGGCTGCCGCGCGTGCTTCTCGCGATCATTGCGGGCGCGGGACTCGCCATGTCGGGCGCCGCCTTTCAGGCGCTCTTTGCGAATCCGCTCGCCGCGCCCGACACGCTCGGCGTCGCCACGGGCGCCTCGTTCGGCGCCGTCCTAGGCATCCTCTGGGGCTGGAACGGCATGGGCATTCAGCTCATGAGCCTGGCGACGGGCCTCTCCGCAGTCTTCTTCGTGATCGTCATCAGCCGTGTGCGCAACACGAGCTCGATCCTCATGATCATTCTCTCGGGCATGGTCGTCGGAGCCCTCTTCTCGGCTCTCGTCTCCCTCGTCAAGTACGCGGCCGACCCGCAGGACGTGCTGCCGTCCATCACCTTCTGGATGATGGGGGCGCTCACGGGCGCGACCAAGTCAAGCGTGCTCGCGGGCACGCCCATGGTGCTCCTCGGCATGCTCGTTCTCTGGCTCCTGCGCTGGCGCCTCAACGTGACGACCCTTCCGACTGACGAGGCCGCAAGCCTCGGCATACCCGTGCGCAGGATCCGCGCAGGCGTCATCATCGCCGCCACCATGATCACGGCCTCGGTCGTCTCGATGTGCGGCCTCATCGGCTGGGTGGGCCTTCTCGTCCCCCACGCCGCACGCATGGTCTTCGGTGCGAACAACCGCTTCGTGCTGCCCGCCTCGATGGTCATGGGCGCCCTCTTCATGCTCGTGATCGACACCGTCGCGCGCACCGCCACGCAGAGCGAGATTCCCGTCTCGATCCTCACGGCCGTCGTGGGTGCGCCGTTCTTCATCTATCTTCTGCGCCGCACGGGCGGCATCTCGGGGTAGCGCCATGTCCCTTGAAGTGATCCACGGCGGCTACGCCTGGCCGGGCCGCGAACCCGTTCTCACGGGCGTCAACTTCCGCTTCGACGGCACGGGCGTCATGAGCATCCTCGGCCCCAATGGCGCGGGCAAGACGACGCTGCTGCGCTGCATGCTCGGCCTTCTCAAGTTCACGGAGGGCGAGGCGAGGCTCGACGGCCGCCCCGTCTCCAACTGGAAGCCCCGCGACTTCTGGCGCACGATCGGCTACGTACCTCAAGCGAAGCTCCCGGGCTTCGCCTCGATGACGCTCGCCGACATGGTCGTCCTCGGCCGCAGCGCGCACATCGGCCCCTTCAGCCTGCCATCCGACGCGGACTGGGAGGTGGTCGACCGCGTCATGACCGAGGTCGGCATCGAGCACCTCGCGGGGCGCCTCTGCAGCGAAGTCTCGGGCGGGCAGTTCCAGCTCGCGCTCATCGCCCGCGCGCTCGCGGCCGAACCCAGAATCCTCGTGCTCGACGAGCCTGAATCGAACCTCGACTTCCGCAACCAGATGGTGGTCCTCAACGTCATCGAGCGTCTCACCGAGCAGGGTCTCGGCGCCGTCATCAACACGCACTTCCCCGCGCATGCGCTCGAGATCTCCACGAAGACGCTCCTCGTCCCCAGGCACAGGCCGCCCATCTTCGGCGACACCCGCGACGTCATGACCGAGGATCTCCTCTCAGACGTCTTTGACGTGCGCGTGCGCATCAGGGAGCTCGACTTCCCCGAGCGCCGCTACACGTGCGTCGCCGCCGTCGAACCCCGACACGGAGGAGCGTGACGAAAAGAATGACGCAGAGGCCTGCGGAGAGGCCCCGGACATTCTGTCCTGCATTAATGGAAAAAGGACCGGCCCGCGAATTGCGGAACGGTCCTTTTCTTCATCGGGCCTCCCCTGCGCGGGCAGAGGAGGCTTCATGCGGATCATCGCTCGGAGGGCTGCAGGGGCTCGTCCTTGTCGTCCTCGACGGAGAAGGCCGCCTGCTGTTGCTGCTGGGCGGCAAGCCCCGCCTCGAGTTCGCTCTGCAGGAGCTTCACCATCATGTAGCGGTTGAGCACCTCACGGGCGAAGAGCAGGTAGCCGAGGTAGAGCTCGGACTTGCGCAGCGAGATCTTCTCCTCCCCGATCTGGGTCATGAAGTCGCGCTGGGCCTCGTCGATGAGCTCGAGGGCCTGCGTGCAGTTGGCCGGCACGAAGTTGTCGCGGATCATGATCAGGCGCTTGGAGAGGGTCTTGATGTTGTCGCGCATGCGTCCCGTGAAGGGCGAGTGGGAGTTGGCCACGTAGTTCTGTGCGACGCCGATCTGGTCGCGCAGGGAGTGGCTCACCTCCTTCATGCTCGTGAAGGCGCGGTAGTAGAAGTTGCGGGCGTCGCGGTCGGAGCGCGAGCCGCCGCCCTCAAGGGCCATGTTGTAGTACTCTCCGCGGCGCATCGTGATGAAGTCGAAGAGCTGTGCGGCGTCGCCCTTGAGCTCGCGCAGCTTCTGATCGTCCTCGTCAAGGAAGGCCTGAAGGCCCTGCGCGTAAAGCGTGAGCGTGGCGTTGAGGTTGTCGTTGACGCTTTCGGTGAGCAGGTCGCGGATGCTGGCCTTGTCGCCGCGGTCGATGCGCTCGTGGTCGGGCGTCTCGTCCTCTTCCTTGACGAAGAAGTTCGTGCGGATGACGACGATGAGCGCGAGCACCATCATGATGAGCTGAAGCGGCTCGCCCCAGCTGATGAAGAGCATGCAGATGAGGCCGCAGGCGGTGAAGGCCGTGAAGGCGGTCATGAACCAGCCGGAGATCACGGTGAGCACGCCCGAGATGCGGTACACGGCGGACTCGCGGTCCCAGGCGCCGTCGGCGAGCGACGAACCCATGGCGACCATGAAGGTCACGTACGTGGTCGAGAGCGGGAGCTTCAGGCTCGTGGCCGAGGCGATGAGCGCGGCGGCGAGCACGAGGTTCACGCTGGCGCGGATCTCGTCGAACGGCAGCTCGACCTCGCCCGGCGCGAGCTTCTTCTTCTCGAAGCGCGTGGCGAGGCTCTTGATGACGGAGGCCGGAATGATCTGATGGGCGAGGTTGTTGAAGCGGATCGCGGAGCGCACGACGACGCGGGCGGGAAGCGAGGAACCGAACTGCTCCTTGCCGCCGCGGGCGGACGAGGCGAGGCTGATCGAGGTGCGGATGACGCGGTGGGCCTTCTTGGAGAACCAGAGCGTGAGCACCATCACGAGGCCGGAGGCAAGCAGGAAATAGGTCGGCGTGCCTTGGTTGTGGCGCAGGCCCTCCATCGTGAAGGTCGTCGGATCGGCGCCCTCGACCGCGGACCAGATCTCATAGGAGGAGAGCGCGGCGAGCGGCACGCCGATGAAGTTCACGAGGTCGTTGCCCGCGAAGGCGAAGGCGAGCGAGAACGTGCCGGCGAGAATGATGATCGGGAAGATGTTGATGCGCAGCGCCATGATGAGCACCTGGAAGAGCACGGTCAGGATGGCGAAGCAGCCGAGCAGGAGTTCGGTCGTGTTGGCGCCGATCCAGGAGATCCACTCGGGCTGCATGAAGGACGCGCCCTTGGCGCCCTTGATCACGAGGAAGTAGAAGACGGCCGTGAGCGAGACGCCGCCGTAGATGCCGCCGAAGAGCTTGTAGTAGCGCTCGTAGTTGAAGGAGAAAATCAGACGCAGCAGATACTGCACGAAGAGGCCCGCAAAGAAGGCCACGACGACGGATACGAGAATCGCCATGATCATGGCGAGCGCCTTGGCGGAGTTGAGGTAGAGCCCCAGATCCGCAATGGGCGCGCCGCTCGACCAGACCTTGTAGCAGGCGAGCGCGGTGGCGCCGCCGAAGAGTTCGAACACGATCGAGACGGTCGTGGAGGTGGGAAGGCCGAGGGAGTTGAAGGTGTTGAGCAGGAGGACGTCGCAGACCATCACGGCCGTGAAGACAATGATCACTTCCTTGAAGGTGAAGTGCTCGGGCACGAGAACGCCTGTGCGGGCGACCTCCATCATGCCTGAGGAGAAGGTGGCGCCGAGCAGGACGCCCAGACTGGCCACCGTCATGATCACCCAGAAGGGTGCCGTGCGGGAGCCGACGGCGGAATTGAGGAAGTTGACGGCGTCATTGGAGACGCCGACGAAGAGGTCGATGACGGCAAGCGCACCCAAAAGCGCCAGCGCAGCAAGTATGAATGTATCCATTCGATTTGTATCTGCCCGAACGGCCCGGCCGGTGCCGACGCTCCGAGGGAAACGACTTCACGGCGTGACAGTTCCTGACAATTTGCAATCAGTATTAATGGTTCGATTGTATCGAACCTCAGGCCGTATTTGGGGACCCGTCTGCTGAAAACACTCAAAATGACAGCACCGCGCGGAGAAGCCGCGAGCTCGTACCAGCTTCGAATTACTCCCAAAAGCGATGCCCTGCGGGACTAGCGCAGCTGGGCGGGACTGCCGTGCGAGTTCTCCTCGTTCTTCGGACGCATGTACCAGAGGAAGATGACAAGCGGCAGGAGAATGAAACCGCCGAGGAAGATGACGGACTTGAGCGGCAGGTACATGGCCATGCCGCCGCCCACGAGCGGGCCGATCACGCTGCCGACCTGCTGTGCCGCGTAGGAGAGGCCGAAGATGCGGCCGCGGTCCTCGGGCGGCGTGCTCATCGTGAGCACGGCATTGATGGCGGGGAAGATGCCCGCGAAGGTGAGGCCGCCGATGAAGCGCCAGACGGCGAACGGCACGAGCGTATCGGGAATCGCCTGGATCATGCCGAAGCAGGCCGTGCCCGCAAGCGCCGTGTAGAGCGCGGGGCGGTATCCCCACTTCTGGCCGATGACGCCCCAGAGGGGCGAGGCGATCACGCCCGAAACGCCGACCACGGAGAAGACGATGCCGGTCACGAAGACGATGCGGTCCATGCTGCCCTGGAGCTCGCCGATGTACATCGGCATGACGGGCTGCTGCAGGAGGATCGTGAGTTGCACGACGCCCGCGCACAGGAGCATGCGCTGCACGACGGGAATCTTGAGGAGGCTGGTCTTCTCGCGCGCGGCGGCCGCCTTCTTCTGCTCCTTTCTCGGAGGCTCGTGGATGAAGAAGAGGATGAGGAGCGTGATGACGGCAAGTGCGGCGCCGCCGATGAAGAAGGTCATGCGCATCGAGAAGAGCTCTGCGAGCGCCCCGCCGAAGAAGGGCCCGAGAACGCCGCCCGCAGTCATTCCGCCCTGCATGATGCCCATGGCCAGGCCGATGCGCTCGCGCGGCACGGTGCTCGCCATGATCGCGAGGCAGGCGGGCCAGAGGCCCGAGGCGAACCCCTGGAAGCAACGCATGGCCAGCAGCTGCCACTCGTTCAGGACGATGCCGCCCAGCGCATAGGAGACGGCGAGGAGGATTGCGGCGCGCAGCGCCATGAGCTTGCGCGAGCGTTTGTCGGCCATGGCGCCCCAGATCGGGGCCATGACGCCTGAAATCAGAAAGGAGACCGAAAAGACGAGACCGCTCCAGAAATTCGCCCGCGACTGCTCGACGCCGAGCTCCTCGATGAGGTACATCGGCAGAAAGGGGATGAGCATCGTGTAGCTGAGCGACATCAAAACCGCGCTCAGGGTCAGGATGACGAGCGTCGTCTTCCAGTGGGCTTGGATCGCTTGTGTATCAGGCACGTCGGATCTCCGTTGTGGGTTTCTGGCTTTTCTTCTTCGTCCTGCCGCCGAGGGGAAGCGGACTCGACAATAATACGCCCGGGCGGGAGTCCTGAACAGCCCGAACCTTTTGGCGAGCCCAAAAGAAAAGGGAGCGTCTGGTCGAACGCTCCCGTAAGATCCGTGAAAAGTGAAAGGGGGCATGCCCTTTCGGGCGCTCCGGAGGTTCGCACGGGCTGGTCTTCCCGACGATCCTCCATCCCTTCACAGGCGGCCGCTGCAACCGGAGAGTCATGCCGGCTGCGGGCCGTCGGGCAGTCACGGACTGCCGATGGTCCGGCAGCATCTGGTCGTGGCGCTCCTTTGCACATCCCCCGATGTAAGCGCCGATGCCGCCTGCGTCTGAAGCCGCCTGATCCGGCCTCATTCGCCTGAGTCGAACGGTTGGTTCCGTTCAACTGCACGCAAATTTTAGTGATTTTCGGCGGAATTTCTACTCCTTTAGGCTAACTCCACACCCCAATTCCGCGCTTCTTTTGACGATAATCAGGTAATTTCACCTGTTTACATCTCGGTTAGGGATATCCCCAAGGATGTCCTTCTACCCCCACCGAGGTATGTCTCGGACCACATGCCGGGGCATGCATGAAGGCGAACGCCCGCCCTCATTCTGTGGAAACCCTTACTCATGATCGGTGCGCTCTGGAAACAGTCTCTCCACGAGCTGCCTGATCATCTGAGCGGGATCCGAGAAGGGCGCATCGGCAAAGAGCGCGTGTCCCGCGCCGCCCTTTGCACGGGAGGCCGCCACGTGGTAGGTCTCGCCCGTGTAGGCGTCGAGGAAGGTGAGCGACATGGAGGCGGGGGCCTCAAAGGGTCTCAGGGTCCTGCCCGTCGAGAAGGTGACGATGCCCCGGCAGCGGCGCACCGACGGCAGGTCGCCCGTCTCGAGGAGCTCGGGTTCGAAGCCGCGGTCGCGGAGCATGCGCGCGAGCGTCAGATCGAACGAGGCGGAATGCTCCTCGGCGGGCACGACGCACAGCGACCTGTAGGACTGATAGGGGCTTCGGTAGGAGGGTTCCTCAGGGGCCGCCTCCTGAGTGCTCGAGCAGGCGGCGAGCAGCGAGGCCGCGGCACAGGTCGCGCACAGGGCGGCGCGCCTTTTCACCTTTTTCAAAATTCGTGCTTCCATCCTTCTCCTCATATATGGATCTCAATGACGATAGGTTACACCCACTGACCGTAGCCCAACCCGTTTGCGCGTACAATTCTCCACTTCCGAACCCGCTTCCGCAAACAACCCATTTCCAGTACGCCGACCATGTCCAAGAACAAGTCCGGGGCCGCGAACCGCCCTGCCCTCTACAATCCGACCGCCGCCTGCGTTCTCGCGCTCCTCTTCACGCCGATCTTCGGCGCCCTGCTTCAGGCGCGCAACTGGGACGCGCTCGGCGAACACGGCCGCGCCCGCGCCTCGCGCATGTGGGTGCGCACGACGCTCTGGCTCCTTTTCGTCTTCGTCATCATGCAGGCCGTTTTCCAGAACGAGCCCTTCATGCAGTTCGGCGGCCTCTACTTCCTCGTCGTCACCTGGGCGAGCTGGATGGTCACGACCGGCTGGAAGCAGATCGGCTACGTGCGCGAGCTCTTCGGCAGCGACTATCCCCGCGAGCGCCTCGGCCGCGTGACGATCTTCGCAGGCGGCTGCTGGGTGATCTACTCCATGGTCTCCATCTCAATCGCGATGGCCATCCAGCTCACGGGCCTCGACAAGATGCTCCCCGGCGCCGAGCGTGCCGAAAGTCAGGGCGTCGTCCTGCGCGTGCCCGAAGGGTCCGACAAGGTGGTGGTGGAGCCGCTCCCCGTCGAGACCAGAAAGGCCGAATAAGGCCCTCCTCACTTCCGCATGCCCAAGCGTCCCGACCCGCGCTTTCCGATTCCCGCCCCTGAAAAGGCCGAGGACTACGTGCTCGACCTGCTCGGCGGCATCGTGAGGCGCAGACCCCTCACGGGCGAGGAGGCGATGGCCCAGCTCATCCGCCTCGAGGAGGACGCCCGCCGCGGCAATCCCGCCGCACAGACCGAATTCGCCCGCCGCCTTCTCACCGACGCGCCCGACAGCCGCAAGAACCGCCGTGCGCTCTCGCTCCTCAGGAAGGCCGCCGCCCGAAAGCTCCCCGAGGCCCTTCACCTGCTCGGCGTCGTCATGCTGCGCGGCCAGGGGCTGGATGCGGATCCCGCCGAAGGCGCGAAGCTCCTTGAGGAACCCGCCTATCTGGGCAGCGCAGGCGCGGCCGCCGACCTCGCCCGACTCTGCCGCATGGGGCTCGGACTCCCCGCATCCGACAGGGACGCACTCTACTGGTACCGAATCGCGGGCGCCAAGGGACACACCGCCTCCCAGCGCGAGGCGGGCCTCATGCTCAGGGACGGACGCGGCACCCGCGCCGACAACGACGAGGCCGCCAGATGGCTCAGGGCCGCCGCCCAGGGGCGCGACCCTCAGGCCCAGTACGAACTCGCCCGCCTTCACCAGCGCCGAGGCTGGGCTGGCGCCGATCCCGAGGAAGCCGCCCGATGGCTCACCGAAGCCGCCCTTTCGGGCGTCGTCGAGGCGCAGTACCGCCTCGGCGTCCACTACTGGGCAGGCAGGGGCGGCAGGGTCGACCTGCGCGAGGCCGTCCGCTGGACGTGCCGCGCCGCCGAAAACGGCAGCACGCAAGCCCTCACCACCCTCGCCGACTTCTTCCTGACGGGCTCGGCCCTCGACATGAACCGCTTCAATGCCTACACGCTCCTCAAGTGCGCCGCCAGGCTCCACGACGCGGGCGCCGCGACCACGCTCACCGCACTCGAGCGCATGCTCACCCGAAGCGAGAAGGCCCGCGCCACCCGCCTTGTGATGATCTCGAAAACCCCTAGGGTCCTCGTCGAGACCCTCATCCCCCGCCAGAGCCGCTGAAAGCCGCCCGGTGTTGCACAAGGCCCTCCCCGCCTGCGCAAAAAAAAGGTCAGAATCCCTGCAGGACAGGGATCTGACCTCAACAACCAAAAGCATATGGATGACGGACATGACTCCGCATTGCTTCGCCGGCATCGGCCGACTGATTCATTCTGCCACCGTCCGCTCTCCCTCTCAATGCCTCCAAACCGCTCTCCCGGGGCTTTTGCCTGCCCGACGGCATGCGGGATCAAGTTTCGCCTCCCTCTTAACACTTTTTTCTACCTCTGAAGTAGCATGGGATTTACCCTAACGACACTTCAAGGCGAAGCCTCCCGAGCTTTTCTCGAGTGCGTCCCGGAACAGATCGAGTGTTTTCACCTATGCAGCGGCGTACGGGATCACCTCCCCCAACTTCCCTGTGCCATAGGCGTTGCAAGGCCATATACAAAAAAACACAAAAATCCCCTTGCCCTGCAACAGGTTGCGAAACACCTTCACCAATAAAATCGCCCCCCTCGAGAGGCAATTTCCTGTCTTTCGCTGCAGGGCAGGGTTTTTGCTTGGGTTTACCTTTGGAGTCCGCATCGCTAAAATGCTTGGCATGCGAAATCACGGGATCTTTCATTCGCCTCTAGGAGCGGCATTTTCGCCCTTTTGTCGTTTTCAGGCACTCCCCTGATTCTTCAACGCAACCCCCAAAAATATTCTTCGTCCCCGCAGCCACATCCCTTTCAACTGACGGGGGCGGGCAGATCCACCAGGAGTGTTCAAATGAATCGTTTCGACCTCGTTGACCGCATTGCCGCACGCAACAACATTTCCAAAGCTGAAGCTGACCGTGTCGTCGTGAGCGTTTTTGAAGAAATCATGTCCGCCGTTACGATGGGCGATTCCGTGACTCTCATCGGCTTCGGCAGCTTCCGTGCCGTTGAAAGCGCTCCCCGCACGGGCCGCAACCCCGCCACGGGCGAAGCCATCCGCATTCCGGCGGTTCGCAAGCCGAAGTTCGTCGCCGGCACGTACTTCAGGGAAATCGTCAACAAGTACGAGGGCATCAAGGACGAGGAATGACGGCAGGGCTCTCCAAGCCTTCCGTCTGAGTTGAAGAAGGACCGCGTCGCACACTGCGTCGCGGTCCTTTTTTCATAGAAACTCGGCGCGGAAACCTCTGTCTTCAGACAGGGGGTATTGCCCCATTTGACGGCCTTGGCTCAGTCCCGCCTGAGCGTGAAGCGCTCGAATCCCGAGCAGAGCTTCTCAAGCACGGGTTCGGAGGGCCATGCGGGATCCACGGCGCCGAACCTTGCGATGAGTCCCGGCGGCTTGCGGCAGATCTGGAGCGCATAGTCCTTCACGTTGCGCGCCTGAAGAAAGGCGGCCGTCTCCAGAAGCTGCGCCTCGCTGAAGTAGTCGGGATGCGCCGTCGTGCGGCACTCGAAGGGAACGCCCGAAGCGAGAAGCAGCCCAAGGCTCTCGGTCCACTTGTCCTGCGCGCTCTCAACGCCCGTCACCTTCGCCCAGTGAGCACCGTCGGCGGGCACCGCCTTGACGTCGAGCCCCACCCAGGAGAGGTCGGGGAGCACCTCGGCGAGCCTCGCGGGGTAGCTGCCGCCCGTGTGCAGGCCGACCTCGTACCCCATCTCCTTCACAGCCCGCACGGCGGCGGGGAGCGCAGGATCGAGGCAGGGCTCGCCGCCCGAGAAGACGACGCCGTCGAGAAGTCCGTGGCGCCGCTTCAGAAGAGACTCCAACTCCTCCCAGGACGAATGCTCGAGCCCGGGATCGAAGCTCCTCTGCTGCATCCAGCTGTTCTGGCAGTAGACGCACCGCCAGGGACAGCCCTGCACGAACGCCACCGCCGAGAGTCTGCCCGGAAAGTCGATGGTCGTAAAGGGCGTGAGGCCCGCGAGCTTCAGTTCCGAAGCCGCGGGCCCGTTTCGGTCATGACCGTTCATGCCGCGGCCTTATTCGGCCTTCCTGCACTTGCAGTCGTGTTCGGCCGCGCGCTTTTCCGTGAAGCAGACGCGTTCGGCGAACTCGCCCTTCTTGCCGGTGTTGAATGACTGCACCGGACGGTGGTAGCCCATCACGCGGGTCCAGACTTCGCAGGGCTGGCGCTCTTCATTCGTGAGTTCAACGTCCTTCTTGACTTCGTTGGTCATTTTCGTGACTCCTGATAAAAAAGTTGTTTTCCTTCGAAGCCCCCTCAGGAGGCCTCCTCCCTTGCGGCCTTCGCGCGCTTCTTCGCCAGCAGCTCGGCGTCGCACTTCGGGCAGAAGTCATGGCGGCCCGAGAGATAACCGTGCTTGGGACAGATCGAGAACGTCGGCGTCACCGTGATGTACGGCAGGCGGAAGCGCGTGAGCGTGCGGCGCACGAGGTCGCGGCAGGCCTCGGGCGAGGAAACCGCCTCGTTCATGTAGAGGTGGAGCACCGTGCCGCCTGTGTACTTCCGTTGCAGATCGTCCTGACGCTCGAGCGCCTCGAACGGGTCGTCCGTGAAGTTGACGGGCAGCTGCGAGGAGTTCGTGTAGTACGGATTCGAGGGCGTGCCCGCCTGCAGGATGCCGGGGAAGCGCTTGCGGTCCTCCTTGGCGAAGCGGTAGGTCGTGCCCTCGGCCGGCGTCGCCTCGAGGTTGTACATGTGGTCCGTCTCCTCCTGGAACTCGACGAGGCGGGCGCGAACATGGTCGAGCAGGCGCAGCGCAAAGGCATGGCCCCAGTCCGTCGTGATGTCCTCCCTGTCGCTCGTGAAGTTGCGGATCATCTCGTTGATGCCGTTGACGCCGATCGTCGAGAAGTGATTGCGCAACGTGCCGAGATAGCGCTTCGTGTACGGGAAGAGCCCCTGGTCGATGTGGCGCTGGATGACCTTGCGCTTGATCTCGAGGCTCGTCTTCGCAAGCTCGAGCAGATAGTCGAGGCGACGCAGAAGCCCCTCCTCGTCATCCTTGAAGAGGAAGCCCAGACGCGCGCAGTTGACCGTCACCACGCCGAGCGAGCCCGTCTGCTCCGCGGAGCCGAAGAGGCCGTTGCCGCGCTTGAGCAGCTCGCGCAGGTCGAGCTGCAGGCGGCAGCACATCGAGCGGATCATGTTGGGCTTGAGCTCGGAGTTGATGAAGTTCTGGAAGTACGGCAGACCGTAGCGCGCCGTCATGTCGAAGAGCCTCATCGCATTGGGGCTGTCCCAGTCGAAGTCAGGCGTGATGTTGTAAGTCGGAATCGGGAACGTGAACACGCGTCCCTTCGCATCGCCCTTGAGCATCACCTCGATGTAGGCCCTGTTGATCATGTCCATCTCGGCCTGCAGCTCGCCGTAGGTGAACGGCATCGTCTCGCCGCCGATCATCGGATGCTCGGCGCGCAGGTCCTCGGGACACGTCCAGTCGAACGTGAGGTTCGTGAACGGCGTCTGCGTGCCCCAACGGCTCGGCACGTTCAGGTTGTAGATGAGCTCCTGCATGCACTGGAGCACTTCGGCGTAGGGCAGGTTGTCCTTCCTGATGAAGGGCGCGAGATACGTGTCGAAGCTCGAGAACGCCTGGGCGCCCGCCCACTCGTTCTGCATCGTGCCGAGGAAGTTGACGATCTGACCCGTGGCGGACGAAAGGTGCTTCGGCGCCGCGGCCTCGACCTTGCCGGCCACGCCGTTGAGGCCCTCGTTGAGGAGCGTCCTCAGAGACCAGCCCGCGCAGTAGCCCGAGAGCATGTCAAGGTCGTGGATGTGCAGGTCGGCCTCGCGGTGCGCGCGGCCCACCTCGGGCGGATAGATGAAGTTGAGCCAGTAGTTGGCCATCACCTTGCCGGAGACGTTCAGGATGAGGCCGCCGAGCGAATAGCCCTGGTTGGCGTTCGCGTTGACGCGCCAGTCGATCTGGTCGAGGTATTCGTTGATGGAGCTTTCGACGTTGACCCAGCTCTGCTTGGCGTCGCGAGCCTTCGTGCGGGTCTCGCGATAGACGATGTAGGCGCGGAGCGTCTTGAAGCAACCCGCCTCGAAGAGCCCGTGCTCGACGGCGTCCTGAACAAGTTCGATGCACAGCGTCGACTTCTCGTCCAGACGCGGCAGCACGTACGCGCAGACGAGATCAAGGGCCTTGGCCTCGCCGAACTCGCCCGTCGCCTTGCCCGCGCGCGTGACGGCGCTAACGATCTTCGTGACGTCGAAGGACTTCACGCTGCCGTTTCGCTTGACGATGTGCTTGCCGGCGAACCGTTCACAAATCTCCATTTGCTTCTCCATTCGTTTCCTGTCACTTCGGGCGAAACACGTTCAAACACTATATATAGTATGTCTCACCCCGCCGAACCACGAGCTGTAGTGGTGCCGCGCAGAACGGGTCTAATGACTATAGCAAAGAGAATACGGAACCGCACCCCTCCATTCGGGGGATCCCGGGCTACCGGCGGCGCCCGAGAAGACGCCCCTAAAGCGCCGGAACGCCTGCGGGCAAAGGATTGTCAGTACATGCGGAGAGGACGTGCGGAGTGCCCGTCGGCCCAATAGGTGATTTACCTAGTACATAGAGAGTGCCTTATGAGTAGAATAGGGCTTAGTCAGACGGTTCTGCCTAACCGGATCTCTTGTTTGTGCGTAGAGAGCATCCGCAGAATTCGTCGGACTCCTGTCTTCGGCGTCCGAGGGGCTGCATCGGCAAGATCAGCGTTGTCTTTCCGATGCAAGCAAGTATGCCTTGACAGTTTTTTCACCCGCAACACATTTGTTGCGGGTTTTTTTTATCCTTTTTTTCCGCCCTCTCCTCCGATCCGGGCCGTCCTTCCCCGTCTAGTCACTTTGTCTCATTCGACTCACTTCGGCCCCGGCGAAAATCTGCGTATCTTTACTTACAAGATCCTGCCTATGCCAAACGCCCCCAAAGACGGGGAAAACCCGAAAAAAGGCTCGATTTCAGGTGTTTTTTGCCCAAAAAACGCACGAAACAATGACAATAGTCAAATTGTACGGGCGCGTTTACACTTATTCGACGCATTTTTCACCCGCCAGCGCCCGTCTTCGGCCCGGGATTTCGCCCTGAACAGCCCCCTGGGCCCGATCGTCTTCCGCTTTTTCATAGCGGGAGGCTGCGCCCGCACGTCGGGTGTCTCCCTCTCAGGATCATGCGCGCCCCTGCGGCGTCGTCGGAGGACGGAGTGAGGGAACGAAGCGTTCGACGTCGCGCGTGAGGGCTCGTAAATGAAGAGAGGGGCATGGAGGGTGCGGAGATGCTCAGGTCCTTCACTGGAAGCGCACCGGACGTGCATGAGGCCTGCATGAGGGGCGCACGAAGGGCGAACGCCGCCCGCGCGGCAGTGCGCGACGGCACGGAAGGTGTGGGAGAGAGGAGGACGAGGATGCAAAAAGGCGCGCCGCGAAGCAGCACGGCTCCGAAACGCCTGCAGGAGAGGCACAGGAAGGAAATCAAGTGCGAAGCGCGGATAAACTAAAGGGGCTGATCGGAACTCCCTTTCAATTCCAATCAGCCCCCTAGCAGAGGAACGCGGAGTGTTAACGAGGCAGGACCAACCACATCGTCAATCTGCGTTTGAGGAGGAGCAATGAACTTTTGTTTTCTTGCTTGCAGATAAAGTTACTCACATTTACCTCAGGTTGCAAATGTTCTGAAAACGGCTTCCAAGGCGGCTTGCAGGCTCTTTAAACGACGGTTTCACACGATTTTTGAAATAATATGAGCGCCACTAGTGGTGTTCAAAGGCGTCATTTTCTACGTATAAATACGCAACCCGTATAACTTTTTCTTTTCCCATCCAAATCTCCCGTGCATCATCCGCACGGATGACCCTGACCACAAATGCAGGGGGCTTGTCTTATCATTTATTATTTGCGCCAGAAGCACGCTTCCGGTCCCGGATACTGACAAGACATAGTCAGGCAGCCGGCCTCCGTCCGCCCGAGCACCCTCCGGGCGGGATTTGAGCGGACGACGCCCCCCGATTCGAACTAGGACTATTAACAGTGAGCTCCAATCCCCAGAACCTTGCGGACGACGGCCTTGAACGCATCAAGGCGCTTGACGTCCTTACGACGCTTCCCGAACTCTTGACGCATCACCTGACCGTCAGGCCCGACGACGTTGCCTACAAGGTCTACGACAATGCGTCCAAGTCCTGGAAGGATCTCACCTTCAAGAACGTCTACGATCAGGTCCACGCCTGGCGCCATGCCTTCGCGGCGCGCTCCGAGCTCGTTCGCGGCGACCGCGTGGCGATGCTCCTGCCAAACTGCCCCGAAGCGGTCTTCTTCGACCTCTCCGCGCTCTCGAACACGCTCGTGCCGGTGCCGTTGCACGCCATCGACACGCCGAAGTCCTCCGCCTTCATCCTGAACGACTCCGGTGCCAAGGTCCTCGTGACCAACAAGCTCCTCAAGTGGAAGCAGATCCGCGAAGCCGCCGAGACGCCCGAGATCCGCCTCGTCGTCATCACCGACGACAAGGACTGCGACGATCTGGAGGCGCCGATTCCCGTCATGACCAAGGAAACCTTCCTCAAGCTCGGCGAAACGAGCCAGCTGCCCAAGGAGGCTCCCAAGGCCACCGACCTCGCCGCGCTCGTCTACACCTCGGGCACCACGGGCAACCCCAAGGGCGTGATGCTCACGCACCGCAACGTCATCTCGAACATCCAGGGCGTGCTCAAGAACCTGCAGCCGAGCGGTCACGAGACCTTCCTCTCGTTCCTGCCGCTCTCGCACACCTTCGAACGCACGACCTCCTACTACCTCGCGCTCGGTCTGGGCTACACCACCGCCTTCAACCGCTCCATCGCGAACCTGCAGGCCGACTTCCGCGAGATCCGCCCCACGGTCCTCATGTCCGTGCCGCGCGTCTATGAAATGATCTACGCGAAGCTGCAGGACGGCCTCGCCAAGAAGTCCAAGTTCGTCCGCTACCTCTTCGACTGGGCCGTCGAAGTGGGCTGGCGCCGCTTCTGCCGCGAGAACGGCCTGCCCGTCGAGTCGTCCTCCCGCGCCTGGCTCGACCCCTTCGTCGCAGGCTTCCTCGACAAGAAGGTCGGCAGCCAGCTGCGCGCCGTCTTCGGCGACCGCATCCACCTCTACATCTCGGGCGGCGCAGCCCTGAGCCCCGCCGTCGCGCGCACCTTCTTCGCGCTCGGCGTGCCCATCTATCAGGGCTACGGCATGACCGAGACCTCCCCGATCATCTCGGTGAACAAGGTCGGCCACAACCACCCGAACACCGTCGGCCCCGCCCTGCCCAACATCGAGGTCCGCCTCGGCGAGGGCGACGAGCTCCAGGTCCGCGGTCCCACAGTCATGAAGGGCTACTGGAACCGCGAGGAGGCCACCAAGGCCATCTTCACCGAGGACGGGTGGCTGCGCACGGGCGACGTCTGCACGATCTACCCCGACGGCAACATCCGCATCACGGGCCGAATCAAGGAGATCATCGTGACGAGCACCGGCGAAAAGGTGCCGCCCGCCGACCTCGAGTCCGCCATCACCTCCGACCGCCTCTTCTCGCAGTGCATGGTCGTGGGCGACGACCGTCCGTTCATCGCCGCCGTCGCGGTCGTCAATCCCGACGAGTTCAAGACGGTCTGCGGCGAGCTCGGCCTCGATCCCGCCAAGCCCGAGTCGCTTCAGGACCCCGCCTTCCGCAAGGCCGCCCTCAAGCGCATCAAGACCTCCACCGCGGGCTTCCCGAACTACGGCGTGCCGCGTCAGGTCCACTGCACGCTCGACGCGTGGACGATCGACAACGGACTCCTCACGCCCACGCTCAAGATGAAGCGAAACCTCATCCGCCAGCGCTACACGGCCGAAATCAACGCGCTCTACGACACCCTCGTCAAGCGCTGATCCCCGCCTTCCGATGCCGCCCAGACGCCCCGCCGTCGGGCGGCATTTTTCAGCCTGAGGGGAACTTTTTGCGGATATTAGGGTATACCCCGATTACTTTATTCGCATCCGCAGGCCATTTTTGAAGAAAATTGATCCGCTGACCCGCGGCACCCAAGTGCCGCGGCAACGAGACACCTTTCGCTTGAGAGACTCACGTGACGAACACCCGATCCTTTGTCGACGACTTCCGCACCATTCCGGACATGCTCCGCCACACGGTCGCCGCCTGGCCCGAACGCGAGGCGTTCCGCCAGTACGACTATGCGGAGCGCCGCTGGTACTCCATCACCTGGCGGACGTTCCACGAACAGGTGATGCGCTGGCGCCGCGCCTTCACGCACATGGGCCTTGTCAAGGGCGAGCGCGTCGCGATGCTGCTCACCAACTGCATCGACGCCGTCACGTTCGACGAGGCGGCCCTGTGCGGCGGCCTCGTGCCCACGCCCCTTCACGCCATCGACACCGCGGGCTCCTCCGCCTACATCCTCAGGGACTCCAACGCGCGCTTCCTCGTCACCACGTCGCGCGCACGCTGGAACGCCATCGCCGAGGCCGCAGGCGAGGAGGGCCTGCCCGACATGCAGCTCGTCGTCTTCACGAACGAGCAGGTCGAGCCCGGCTCCGTCACGCACCTGGGCGGCAGGGACATCGTCCTTTCGAGCCTCGAGGGCTGGCTTGCCACCGGCGAGGGCGTCTCCGACGACGAGCTCCCGCCCGAGCCCTGCGCCGACGACCTCGCGGGCTTCATCTACACCTCGGGCACCACGGGCCGCCCCAAGGGCGTGATGATCACGCACCGCAACATCGTCTCCAACGTCCAGCAGATCAACAAGTGCTACGACTTTAACGAGGAGGACGTCTTCCTCTCGTTCCTGCCCTTCTCGCACACGTTCGAGCGCACCGTCGCGCACTACAACTCGCTCGCCAACGGCGGCGCCATGGCCTTCGCCCGCAACGCCGCGCAGATCGAGAACGACCTGCGCGAAGTAAGGCCCACGCTCATGTGCTCGGTGCCCCGCATCTACGAGAAGATCCACCAGAGGCTCCTGCACGAGCTTGCAGAGAGCTCCGAGGAGAAGCGCCACCAGACCGCTTGGGCGCTTGAGACCGGCTGGCGCCGCTTCGCCGAGGCCAACCACCTTCCGATCGAGCTCTCGCCCCGCGCACAGCTCGACGAAACCGTCTGGCCCCAGCTCGACGTCGAGATCGCGTCCGAAGTCCGTGAGATCTTCGGCGGCCGCCTGCGCGCCACGTTTGCGGGCGGCGCAAGCCTCAACTACGCCGTCGCACGCTTCTTCTGCGCGCTCGGCATCAACATCCTGCAGCTCTATGGCCTCACCGAAACCTCGCCCATCGTCTCCTTCACCCGCATGAAGGACAACCACCCCGACTGCGTGGGCCATCCCGTGCCCGACTGCGAAGTGAAGCTCGGCGCCAACGACGAGCTCCTCGTGCGCGGTCCCCAGGTGATGAAGGGCTACTGGAACCGTCCGCTCGACACGGCCGCGGCCTTCGAGGACGGCTGGTTCCGCACGGGTGATCAGGCCGACCTCTCCGACGGCGGCCGCGTGCGCATCAAAGGCCGCATCAAGGAAATCATCGTCACGAGCACCGGTGAGAAGATCCCGCCCGTCGACGTCGAGTTCGCCATCCAGGAGGACCGTCTCTTCGAGCAGGTCCTCGTCATCGGCGACAACCTGCCCTACGTCACCTGCCTCGTAGTCGTCAATCCCAAGCTCTGGCCCGCCTTCTGCGCCGACCTCGACCTCGACCCCGAGGATCCCGCCACGCTCCAGTCCCGCGACGTCCAGCGCCAGTGCCTGCGCCGCGTGCGTCATGCCTGTCGCGCCTTCCCGCAGTACGGCGTCCCACGCGCCGTCGCCATCACGCGCGAGCCCTGGACCGTCGACAACGGCCTGCTCACGCCCACCATGAAGCTGCGCCGCCCGCAGATCATGACGGCCCACGCCAAGCTCATCGAAAGGCTCTACGCCTCCCGCTGAGACCTGAGGCACACCTTCCCAGAGGGGCGTCCGAAAAGGACGCCCCTCTCTTTCATTGTGCGGCAGCGGTTTCGGGGACGCTCGAAAATATTTCATCCAAAATCCCACAAGCCGCAAAAAACGCGCTACACTACTGCCGCAAATCAATCTCCCAATTGCAGAACCGGTCGAGACCACTCCCGCTTCTGCAGAAGAGCAGGTCAGCGGATGCCAGATCCCTCCTGTACTGCGGGCGTTCAATTTCCTATTTACGCGCGCATCTTCGACCTTCGCATACACGTCGAGGATACGCACGTATATTTTTTTTTGTGCTTAGAGGTTGTTATGCGAATCCTTCAGAAGGCTCTCACCTTCGACGACGTTCTTCTCGTCCCCGCCTATTCCGAAGTCCTCCCCCGCGATACCCAGCTCGCCACGCAGCTGACGCGTAATCTCCGTATCAACATTCCGATGGTTTCCGCCGTGATGGACACGGTTACGGAAGCCCGTCTCGCCATCGCCATCGCTCAGGAAGGCGGCATCGGCTTCATTCACAAGAACATGTCCGCCGACCAGCAGGCCGCTGAAGTCCTTAAGGTCAAGCGTCATGAAGCCGGCGTTGTTGCCGAACCGATCACCATCGGCCCCGACATGCTCGTCGGCGACGTCATCGCCCTCGCCCGCGAAAAGCACATCTCCGGTCTCCCGGTCGTTGACGGCAAGAAGGTTCTCGGCATGGTCACCAACCGCGACCTCCGCTTCGAAACCCGCATGTCCGTTCCGGTCTCCGAAGTCATGACCCCGCGTGAACGCCTGGTCACGGTCAAGGAAGGCGCCTCCCTCGAAGAAGCCAAGGCCCTCATGCACGCCCACCGCCTCGAGCGCGTTCTCGTCGTTGACGACGACTTCAACCTCGCAGGCCTCATGACCGTCAAGGACATCACCAAGGCCACGGACCACCCGTTCGCTGCCAAGGACGCCTCCGGCAAGCTGCTCGTCGGTGCCGGCGTCTCCGTCGGCGGCGGCACGGAAGAACGTGTCGAGAAGCTCGTTGACGCCGGTGTCGACGTCATCGTCGTCGACACGGCCCACGGCCACTCCCAGGGCGTTCTGAACCGCGTCAAGTGGGTCAAGGAACACTATCCCAACCTGCAGGTCATCGGCGG
>ULOG01022189.1_pt1 | contig 20728 bp, 15 predicted proteins | sample 1952401 | NCBI WGS metagenome assembly ULOG01 (sample SAMEA4835598, study PRJEB28245) | human gut metagenome | biome: gut microbiome; material: fecal sample | place: Denmark | collected 2008
CTACGCTCATTTCCAATAAATTACACTCTTTTCGTAACTTCAGATTGCAAATGTACAAAATTCGGGTTGAAGAAACACCCCTTGACACACATTTTAGGCAAGATTTAGATTCAGGCTTGTCAAGCGAATCCGCCAACCCTTTCTCTACCAACCCGACAAGTGCACGACAAAGCACTGCTTTCCCCAAAGAAAAACGATGTTTTCCCCTGAAGAAAGCAATGGAATATGACTTACTTCCGGCCACGATGCTGGAAGAACCAGCGGAGAATAGACGCAGGAATGGTGTGAGTAAAGGAGTTGACCTCGTCGCTCCGCTCGTCGACACGGGCAAAATACTGGGCGGCGTCCTTGTCGGAGAGCACCCCGTCGGCCTGCATCTGACGGATGGTACGCCGTTCGTTGCTCAGCACCATACGGATGGCTTTTTGTGTCAGAGCGTGGTTGTAGGCCTTGGGGAAGTCGGCAGCCAAACGCCCGATGACATGGTTCATGCCTTCGATGTTGTGCTCCACTTCCCGACGAAGCGCCTGCAGGAGGCCCGTCTGCGACGGTTGTACCAAGCCCGACGAAGCCAGGTCGTCGAGCAGCTTCAGGTCTTCGCGCTGCAGAATGATAAAACCGCGGCCCAGGTCGTAGATGACCATGATGCGCTCGCGGAAGTAGAAGCCTGTCCAGCGGCTGAAATAGGGCAGCTTCTGCATGCGGTAGAGCGCCTGCGTGCGACTACAGAAGTCGAAAATGGAGCGACGGAGGTCCAGCGGATAAGTGCCGTCGTGATCATAGAGCTCGTCGAGCGAGTTCATCAGCCGGCGGAAGGCCGTCTGCGAAATGATGCCTTCGTCGTAGATTTCACGGCTGAAAGCCTTCTCACGGTCGAGCACCCGCAGACGCAGTTCGGCCAGCACGTCTTGCGAGCGGGCAGCAGACAGAGGAGCCCTGTCGGGAAGCGGAGCCACGTAACCAGCCACCTTCTTCCAGTTGGCTCCCGCCAGCGGTTCGCGGGTCTTCAGGCGTTCGAAATATTTCTCTCCGCTCTCGCGGATACGTTCCTGCACGCGGCGCTCCATCAGCATCCGGGCTGAGGGCACATGGATAAGCCCCAGCTTACCCAGCAGCCAGCGCGTGGTAGTGGCGTTGATGCAGAGGGTCAGCGTCACGATACCCGCCGTGAAGAACAGCACCTGGCTGCGAATGTCCTCGGGGATGGCAGGCGTATAGGACACCATCAGCGCCAGCGTCAGACCCAGGGCACCGCGCAGGCCGCCCCAGGTGAGGATGACCGACTCGCGCTTGCTCAATCCATAGCCCAGCCGCTTCATCAGCGGATAGAGCATCATGATCATAAGGAAGCGGAACACGTTCAGGCCTACATATATGAGCAGCAGTACGCCGAAGTGCGACCACGTGAAGTCCACCTTGACGGCAATTACCACACCCACGATGATAAACACCAGCGTATTGGCCATGTAGGTCAGCAAGTCCCAGAAGCTCTCCATGAACTCGTTGACCTGCGGCTTGAGGCGCGGCTTCCCCACATAGGCAATGGTCAGTCCGAAAGCCACCAACGCGATGACACCCGACAGACCCAGGTAATATTGCGACAGGATGAACACCAGATAGGCCGAAAAGATGATGACACTGTTCTGGATGAGCGCCTCCGAGTTGATGCGGGTGATGAACCAGATGACCACTCGGGCAGCCATATAGCCCAGCAGCACACCGCCGGCCACCACCTGCACAAATTGCATGACGGGCGACACCTCGCTCTGCCCCGCCGCCGTATAGACACCGAAGAACAGCATGAAGCAGACGATGCCCGTGCCGTCGTTGAGCAACGATTCGGCATCGACCAGCGTGGAAAAGCGCTTGCTTGTCTTCAGCTCATGAAGCAGGGCCACGACGGCCACAGGGTCGGTAGCACTGATCAGGGCGCCGAACATCAGCGCAAAGGGCCACGTCCATTGCCCGTAACCGGGCACTACAAAACTGATGACCATCAGCAGGACAGCCGTCAGGAGCATGCAGATAACCAACCCCGGCACGGCCAGCAGCGTGGCGTTGGCCAAGGTCTTCTTGAAAATATGCAGATTCAGCTCATAGGCCGCATCGAATATCAGCACAGGCAGGAAGATGTAAAGGATGAAGTCGGGATTGATGTTGGCCACCCCCGTCAACGCCTCCCCCACCTCGGGCACGGCACGAAACAGGCCGTATCGGTCGGCCAGCCCCACCAGCAATCCGACGGCAAACAACGCCACCGTATAAGGTACGCGCGAACGGCGCAACAACGACTTCAGCAAAGCGCCGACCACCAGACCTCCGATAGCCAGCAACAAAGGCACGAGCAAAGCAAATTCTTCCATAAAGCCCAAAAATTACAATCAAAAGTTAAGCCTTGCAAAGATAACATAAACTACGAGAAATGCCAAGCGGAAAACACAGATTTCCACTCCCCGATTCCGAAGCACGACACACCCCCTCCGCCCCTCTCCATCCAAGCCCCGCTATCACGTTGAAAAAGAAGCGAAAATATCGGGAAAACATTTGCACATCTCGGATAAAAGCCGTACTTTTGTGCCCGATTATTCCGAAACGGGTCCGACAAAGAGCTTTCCAAGTGATTGGAGACCACCCGACGGAGCTAACTTATACATTATATATAAGAAATGTACGCAATTGTAGAAATCAACGGCCAGCAGTTCAAGGCAGAAGCTGGCAAGAAACTGTTTGTACACCACATCCAGAATGCAGAAGCAGGTGCAACAGTAGAATTTGAAAAAGTACTCCTGGTAGACAAAGACGGCAACGTAACCGTAGGCCTGCCCACCGTAGAAGGCGCCAAGGTAGTTTGCGAAGTGATATCTCCGCTGGTAAAAGGCGAGAAGGTCCTCGTTTTCCACAAGAAGAGAAGAAAAGGCTTCCGCAAGCTGAACGGACATCGTCAGCAGTTTACAGAGTTGAACATCAAAGAAGTAGTAGCTTAATCAATTTAAAACAGTAAGAAGAAATGGCACATAAAAAAGGTGTTGGTAGTTCTAAGAACGGCCGTGAATCAGCAAGTAAGAGATTAGGCGTTAAGATATTCGGTGGCGAAGCTTGCAAGGCAGGCAACATCATCGTTCGTCAGAGAGGTACAGAATTCCATCCGGGCAAGAACATCGGTATGGGCAGCGACCACACTCTCTACGCCTTGGTAGACGGAACAGTACAGTTCAAGGTTACCCGTGAAGACAGACGTTACGTATCTGTCATTCCGGCAGAAAGCGCAGAAGCATAAGTTTTTGCCTCATATAACAAAAGGCACAAGGGATGCAATCAAAAAACGGTTGCATCCCTTTCTTTTTAGGAAAGAATGAGTTACCTTTGCCGGGTAAAAAAACGAAAAACAATTCTTAATCCAACAAGATATGCTTACCATCAAACAAATCACTGAAAATACAGACGCGGTAGTTCGCGGACTGGAGAAGAAGCATTTCAAGAATGCCAAGGAGGCCATCGAACAAGTACTGGCCCTGAACAACAAACGTAGAAGTACACAGACTTTACTCGATAACAACCTCGCCGAAGTCAACTCCCTGTCCAAGTCCATCGGCCAGCTGATGAAGGAAGGCAAGAAGGACGAGGCCGAAACCGCCAAGAGCCGTGTGGCCGAACTGAAGGAAGCCAACAAGACCCTGCAGGCCGACATGGACCAGGCCGCACACGACCTGCAACAACTGCTCTACACCATCCCCAACGTCCCCTACGACGAAGTGCCCGAAGGCGCTACGGCCGAAGACAACCTCGTGGTAAAGATGGGCGGCATGGAGACCGAACTGCCCAAAGACGCCCTGCCCCACTGGGAACTGGCCAAGAAGTATGACATCATCGACTTCGACCTGGGTGTGAAGATTACCGGCGCAGGCTTCCCCGTATACAAAGGCAAGGGTGCCCGCCTGCAACGCGCCCTCATCAACTTTTTCCTCGACGAGGCACGCGCTTCGGGCTACACGGAAGTGATGCCCCCCACAGTGGTGAACGCCGCTTCGGGCTACGGCACCGGCCAGCTGCCCGACAAGGAAGGCCAGATGTACCATTGCGAGGTGGACGACCTCTACCTCATCCCCACGGCCGAAGTGCCCGTGACGAACATCTACCGCGACGTCATCCTCGACGAGAAGCAGCTCCCCATCAAGAACTGCGCCTACACCGAGTGCTTCCGCCGCGAGGCAGGCTCCTACGGCAAGGACGTGCGTGGCCTGAACCGCCTGCACGAGTTCTCGAAAGTGGAACTGGTGCGCATCGACACCCCCGAGCACAGTCGCCAGAGCCATCAGGAAATGCTCGACCATGTGGAAGGCCTGCTCCAGAAGCTGGAACTGCCCTACCGCATCCTGCGCCTCTGCGGCGGCGACATGAGCTTCACATCGGCCATCTGCTACGACTTTGAAGTGTATAGCGAAGCACAGAAGCGCTGGCTGGAAGTAAGCTCCGTGTCTAACTTTGACACCTACCAGGCCAACCGCCTGAAATGCCGCTACCGTACGGCCGACAAGAAGACGGAGCTTTGTCACACACTGAACGGCTCCGCCCTGGCCCTGCCGCGCATCGTGGCCGCCCTGCTGGAAAACAACCAGACACCCGAGGGCATCCGCATCCCGAAAGCACTGGTTCCCTACTGCGGCTTCGACATCATTGATTGAGAATGAAGAATTGAGAATTGAAAATGGAAGGATGGCATTCATTCTTCATTTTCAATTCTCAATCATCAATTAAATAATTCTAACCCCATAATCTATTCATCATGAATGCAAAAAACAAAAGTTTCGCATTGCCGCTGACATTCGTCGGCATCATGTTCTTCGCCATCGGCTTCGCGCTGGGCATCAACTCACTGCTCGTACCCGTCCTGCAAGGCTCGCTGGGCATCTCGAACGCAGCTTCCTATCTGATTATCGCCGCGACGTTCATCCCCTTCCTTATTTTCGGCTACCCTGCCGGACTCACCATCAAGGCCATCGGCTACAAGCGCACGATGTCGCTCTCGTTCATCATCTTTGCCGTAGCCTTCTACCTGTTCATCCTCTCGGCCGACTACAAGAGCTTCAGCCTCTTCCTGCTGGCTTCGTTCATCAGCGGTGCGGCCAACGCCTACCTGCAGGCCTCCGTCAACCCCTACATCACCATCCTGGGTCCGCTGGAGAGTGCCGCCAAGCGCATCAGCATCATGGGTATCTGCAACAAGCTGGCTTGGCCCATTCCGTCCATCTTCATCGTGTGGCTGCTGGGCAAAGACGTGAACCTCATCGGCATTGAAGACCTGAACAAACCCTTCATCATCATCATTTGCGCCTTCATTGCCCTGGGCATCATGGCTTTCTTCGCCCCCCTGCCTGAGGTAAAGGCTGAGGGGGAAGACGAGGACGACACCACTTCCAGCGCATCGAGCTACGCTGCCGGCAAGACGTCCGTCTTCCAGTTCCCCCACCTGCTGCTGGGCTGCCTCGCCCTGTTCCTCTACGTAGGCGTTGAAACCGTTTCACTTGGAACGCTCGTCGATTATGCCAACTCGCTGGGCCTGCCGGGTGCGGCCAACTACGCCTGGATTGCCCCCATCGGCATCGTCATCGGCTACATCTGCGGCATCATCTTCATTCCGAAATACATCAGTCAGGCCGCCGCGCTGAAGGTGTGCTCCATCCTGGCTGTCATCGGCTCGCTGCTCGTCGTGCTCACGCCGCAGGACATCTCCATCTACTTCATCTCGTTCATGGCGCTGGGCTGCTCGCTGATGTGGCCTGCCCTGTGGCCGCTGGCCATGGCCGACCTGGGCAAGTTCACCAAAGCCGGTTCGTCGCTGCTCATCATGGCCATGTTCGGAGGTGCCGTTATCCCCACCCTCTACGGATGGCTGAAGGACGTGACCAGCCCCCAGCAAGCCTACTGGCTCTGCCTGCCGTGCTTCCTGTTCATCCTCTATTATGGTGTGGCGGGATATAAGATCCGTACGAAGTAAAATACAGATTTCAGAATTCTGATTTCAGGATTAAGGAGTTAAGCCAAACGCCGAAGTTTCGCACACCCAGGCATTGGCTTAGCTCCTTTACTTTTGACTTCTTAACTCCTTCCCAGCTTCCCTTCTCCTAACTTTCTTCCTCTTCTTTCTTTGATTTTAACAAATAAGCCGTATCTTTGTATAATCTATCAATCTGAAAGCAATTACGTAATTATACCAACAAAAAAACAACGAAATGAATAAAATCATCAGCAAAGAACAATTTTCAGCGAAAGTGTTCAAGTTCGAAGTGGAGGCTCCGCTCATAGCCCGCTCGCGCAAGGCCGGCCATTTCGTCATCGTCCGTGTGGATGCAAAAGGCGAACGCATGCCTCTGACCATCGCCGGCGCCGACGTGCAGAAGGGTACCATCACGCTGGTCGTACAGGAAGTGGGCCTCTCGTCCACCAAGTTGTGCCAGTTGAACGAAGGCGACTACATCCTCGACGTAGTAGGCCCACTGGGACAAGCCACACACATCGAGAAGTTCGGTACCGTGGTATGTGCCGGCGGCGGTGTAGGCGTCGCCCCGATGCTACCCATCATCCAGGCCCTGAAAGAAGCAGGCAACCGCGTCATCTCTGTCCTGGCCGGGCGCACCAAAGAACTGATAATCCTCGAAAATGAAGTAAGGAAGTCATCGGACGAAGTCATCATCATGACCGATGACGGCTCGTATGGCAACAAAGGACTTGTGACTGAAGGCATCGAGAGCGTCATCAAGCGCGAGAAGGTGGACAAATGCTTTGCCATAGGCCCTGCTATCATGATGAAGTTCTGTTGTTTGCTGACTAAGAAATACGACATCCCCACAGACGTGTCACTGAACACCATCATGGTGGACGGAACAGGTATGTGTGGCGCCTGCCGCATCACCGTGGGCGGAAAGACCAAATTTGTCTGTGTGGACGGTCCCGAATTCGACGGTCACCAGGTGGAATGGGACGAGATGTTCAAGCGCATGGGATCGTTCAAAGACGTGGAACGTGAAGAAATGAACCATCTGGAGGCATCTGTCTGCCATGCCGTCCCCGCTGAATCCTCTCCAACCGAAACGCCGGTCGCACGCCCCATGACGGACGACACCCCGATGGAAGAACTCCTCGACCGCAAAGCTCCCTGGCGTGAAGCCCTGCGCAAGAGCATGAAGCCGAAGGAACGCACCGCCATCGCCCGCTGCCCGATGAACGAACTCGACCCTGTCTACCGCGCTACCACCCGCACGGAAGAAGTAAACACTGGCTATACCAAGGAGCAGGCCATGACCGAGGCCAAGCGATGCCTGGACTGCGCCAACCCCACGTGTATGCAAGGCTGTCCCGTCAGCATCAGCATCCCCTCGTTCATCAAGAACGTAGAGCGCGGCGAGTTTCTCGAGGCGGCCCGCGTACTGAAGCACACCTCTTCGCTGCCCGCCGTCTGCGGACGCGTCTGCCCGCAAGAGAAGCAGTGCGAAAGCCAATGCATCCACTTGAAGATGAACGAACCCGCCGTGGCCATCGGCAACTTGGAGCGCTTCGTGGCCGATTATGAGCGCGAGAGCGGCAACATCATCCTGCCCGAACTGGCTCCCAAGAACGGCATAAAGGTCGCCGTTGTAGGTTCGGGCCCTGCCGGACTGAGCTTTGCAGGCGACATGGTGAAGTATGGCTACGATGTCACCGTCTTCGAAGCCCTGCACGAGATTGGCGGCGTATTGAAATATGGTATCCCTGAATTCCGCCTGCCCAACAAGATCGTGGACGTGGAAATCAACAACCTCGAGAAGATGGGCGTGAAGTTCGTCAAGGACTGCATCATCGGCAAGACCGAAAGTGTGGAAGAACTTCAGAAAGAAGGGTACAAAGGCGTATTCATCGCCTCGGGTGCCGGCCTGCCCAACTTTATGAACATCCCCGGCGAGAACAGTGTGAACATCATGTCGAGCAACGAGTACCTGACGCGCGTCAACCTGATGGACGCCTCCAATCCCGAAACCGACACTCCCCTCAATCCCGCCAAACGTGTCATGGTGGTAGGTGGCGGCAACACGGCCATGGACTCCTGCCGCACGGCCAAACGCCTAGGGGCTGAAAAGGTATACATCGTCTACCGCCGCAGCGAGGCCGAAATGCCCGCCCGTCTGGAAGAGGTGAAACACGCCAAGGAAGAAGGCATCGAATTCCTCACCCTCCACAATCCCATCGAATACATTGCCGACGAGAAAGGGGCCGTAAAGCAGGCCATCCTCCAACAGATGACTTTGGGCGAGCCCGATGCCAGCGGCCGACGCAGCCCTGTCCCCATTCCTGGTGCTACCGTTACGCTCGACATCGATATGGCCGTAGTGGCCGTAGGCGTATCGCCGAACCCTATCGTGCCCAAGTCCGTCAAAGGATTGGAACTGGGGCGTAAGAACACCATCGCCGTCAACGATGACATGCAATCGTCCATCCCCACCATCTATGCCGGCGGCGACATTGTGCGCGGAGGTGCCACTGTCATTCTGGCTATGGGCGACGGACGTCGTGCAGCGGCAGCCATGCACCATCAACTGCATGGATAAGCCCTGCCCTTGACCACAAAAATTGCAGGCTACATCCACCTGCACGAAGCTGTGCCACAACGTAGAAGCCTATCCGCTTCCACGCTTGGCACAGTTTTTTTGATGATTACATTCCTCTTCACATGCATTTACTTATTATAACAATATGACACAACCACACCTTGTTTTATTACAATTATGCTACAAAATAAAGAATAACCATCCATTTTCACACCTTAATTTTGATTTATATCAAGAAATGACATTCCCAACAGCACTTTTCCCCTTATTTGTTTTTATGTTATAAAACATGCCCGTATATTTGCATCGGTAAAAAGAAAGAGACCTGACACAAAGTCAAGTTTCAATAGGTATTAGCATTTAAAGATTAGTTTTTTAGGATTAACAACAAAGCATTATGAAACGTTTAGGATTAACATTAGCGGCAGCATTCTGCCTGACAGCTGCAACTTTTGCAGCAGGTAACCAACCGGTAGTTGAATCAGCCAAGTGGGATGGCAACATCAATGTATCCAAGCTGAGCAAGTACTTGAACCTGGACAGCAAGCAACACGAAGAAGTGGCCAACATCTGCGAATTCTTCAACGCCGAAATGTCGCGTGCAACATCTTCCAAGAAAAACCGCGAACAATTGTTGCGCAACGCTGTATATGGTAACCTGAAGCTGATGAAAAAGACTTTGGATGAAAAGCAGTATGCTGACTACACCAAAGTACTGAATGTAACTTTGCGCAACAAAGGTATTGACATCAAATAAATATCCGTTCCCTTTGAGGATATGATATAAACTCACATAAAAAGAAAGCGTTGGAGGCATTTCTCCAACGCTTTTTTTCGTCAAGCACCGTCATCAAAGCAACGATGCGGACTCCCTAACCAATATATAGATAATTGGCCGTCCTACTTTCACAAGCAAAAACGTTCCTGCAATTCTTTCTTGTATTTTTTGGAGACCTGCAACTCCGTTACCCGATCAAAAGGCGGATACAGCAGGCAGTGATTATCCTTAATGAGCATCAGATAATCTATGTTGATGATGTAAGATTGATGAATCTGAACAAACCTGGGAAGACTATGCACAATCTGCTCGGCCGTCATGCCCCGACGCAAAGTCAAAGGCGGCTCGTTATTCAGAATCACTTCCCACAATTTACGCTCTGACGAATAGCGAAAAAAGCCGATTTCTCCTGTCCGCAACACCCGCATATCGTTAGTGGGGGTATAGACCATAAACGTCTCACTGACCGAAGGAGTGACAGGAGTCGAGATTGTCCGCTGTCCCATCTGCATCTGTTGCAGAAAACGCTTCAGGATATCCTCCAAGTCCTGGTGCTGGAATGGTTTCAGCAGATAGTCGAAGGCCGACTCACGGATGGCTTGTATCATGTATTTGTCATACGCTGTATAGAACACGACCCTCATGTTCCAGACAATGCTGTCGCGGATGTCCTGCAAAAGTTCCATACCGGTCATATCAGGCATTTCAACATCCAAGAATAACAATTCAGGATGGACCTTGTCTATCAACCGCTTGGCCAGACGCGCATTCCGGGCCACACCCTCCACCGAGAATTCAGGCTTCGCCTTCAATTCGAGCGCCAGATTGTCCGCAGCAATTTCGTCGTCGTCCACTATAACTACCTTATATGTATACATGTAATATCTACTTGTTTTCGAAGCGAATATAAGAATTTTATTACGGATAAACAAAATTTAAAACACCGGCTTCGTACTATCCGTCAAAAATCCTATATTATTCTATCAAAAAACAGGATTATCCTTACATTCTTTTTTACAGGCGATAATCATAATCCGGCGGCAAGAGGAATGAAACCTGGCAACCCACACTGCCATCCGGCAAATTTACATTGTGTACCGACACATCGATCTCCTGACGATTCTTGGTATTCAATATCTGAATGGTCTGCATGATGACCTTCATACCCGTACCCGTTCCCCGATTCCGACTGCTGGGACGATAGCCTCCGCCATTATCGGTGATACGGATAGCCACACCGCCCGACGGATGGCGGTCAATGTCTATCCAGAGGTTACGATCACCGTTCTTCCCGCTCAGGGCATGCTTCACGGCATTCTCTACCGGTATCTGGATGAGCATGGAAGGCAACAGCACCTGCGAAGGACATACGTCATCGGCCACTCGGATGGTCGGATGGAACAAAGCTCCCAACGAGCGGCGTTCCAGCTCAATGTAGGTTTTCACGAAATCAAGCTCCTCTTCCAGGGTTACACACACCTGTTCGGCCAATTCCAAATTGCGCCTCATCAGCTTGACCAGCGAAGCCAGTTCCGCCTTTTCCGCCTCCTGCTTGCGCGACAGCATTTCCTGGTTCAACACATTGAAAATGAAGTGTGGAGACAGACGGTTACGGATATTTTCCAACCTCAGCGAAGACACCATGCGCCGGTTCTCGGCCTGCATCAGTGCCCGTTTCTTCTTATTGTACAGATAAAGGAAAACCGCCAGCAGCAGGCAGACAACGGCTACCATGGCCACAATCAATTGTGTCTGACGAAGCTGCAACACCTGGTTCTCGGCCTCACGTATCATGATCCGATGGCTCAACAGCGTAGAATCCTGCTGATAGCGCAGAGCCAAGTCGGCCGTATGCATACGCACCCGTTCGCTACGGATGGAGTCGTCCAAGCGCAGGTTATTCTTCTGATAAAGGTAGGCCTGGCGGAAGTCGCCCGTTTCTTCGTAATATTGCTGCAGACAACGGTTGCGGATATGTACCATGTCCGGATCGATGTCGGCAGGCGTCACTCCATGCGCCAGCACCTCGTATGCACGCGGGAAGTCCTTTCGTAGCAAGGCCATTTCGACGGTCTGCGTATCGAGATAGTAAAGAGCGGTCGTATGGCCGATGCGTTCGAAGAAGGGACGGCATTCGTCCATGTACCGGGCCGCAGAATCGGGCATCGCCAGTTGCAGGAAACAATCGCTCAAATTCAGACGCCCCAGGTTCAGCTCGAAAATCATGTCGGGATAGCCTCCAGCCAGATGGATGAGTTTTCGGAAGTAAGTCATGGCTGTTCGGTTGTCTCCCCGATAATAATAAGAAGTACCCCGGTTGTTCAGATAGATGTATTTTTCATACGGAAGCATGTGGTCATACTCCTTACCAGCCAGATCATAGTAATGGTCACACTGGTCAAAATCACGCAAAGCCACATAGACCTGGGCCAGACCATAGTAGATGGGAGTACGCCGTTCCGAAGGCAACTGCAAGGAGTCGCAGAGCAACAAAGCCCTTCTGTACCACATGGCTCCCTCGTCCAGACGCCCCAAACGGTTGCAGGCGTCGGCCAGGTTCATCAGGATATCCGGAACCCCGTCGGTACGCGTTCCTCTCATCCGCCATTCGTAAGCCTGCTGGAAAGCCAGCTTGGCCGAGTCCATATAGCCTGTCCGCCCCCAAAGATTGCCCTTCATGTTCAGGCATTCCGACTTCAAGTCGGCCAAAGCAGGCGAGAAAGGCCGACGTGCCACGAAATCGTCTATTTTGCGGGCCACCAGCCAGGCCGAATCCATCTGCGATGTCATCAAATAGGTCTTCAGTGTCAGCGACAGATAGTCATACTTCACCAGGCTGTCGTGTGCCTCTTCCATCCGCTTCAGAGCTTCGGACCTCATCCAGCGGGGAGCTGTCGAAATGGAGTCGGCATGTCGGGCAAAGAACTGCTCGAAGGCTTCCAACTCCGACTGGCTGTTCTCTCTGTCCTGCTGTGTACACGAAAGGAAGCCTATCGCAACCAGCAGCCAGCAGAAATAAAATATCGTTCGCAACCGCCTTTTCATATTCTGTTTTATCAAGTGCTCTTGTCAAAAAACTATTGCAAAAGTAACCCTTTTCCAACAATAACAGCAAAAAGGAAAGGATAATCTTATGCTTGTAACCTGTAAAAACTCATCCGGATAGCAACGAAAACCCATAAAACAGAAGATTGGGACGTTGCCAAGATAAGAAGAATCCGCCAAACGGCCAAATGTCCACGACAAAACCAAAAAAGCAGGGACGGACTTCCTTTAATGGAATAAAATGCCTACTTTTGCGTAAGAATCACTTTAAACGGACTTTACAAGATGAACGAAGAGATAAAGAAAGCCTGCCAGGTGATGCGCGAGGGCGGAGTGATACTCTACCCCACGGACACCATCTGGGGCATCGGATGCGACGCCACCAACGAGGAGGCCGTGCGCCGCGTGTACGAAATCAAGCACAGGGCCGACAGCAAGGCCATGCTGGTGCTGGTCGATTCGGCCGTCAAGGTGGACTTCTACGTACAGGATGTACCCGAAGTGGCCTGGGACCTCATCGAACTGGCCGACAAGCCGCTGACCATCATCTACTCGGGCGCCCGCAACCTGGCCCCCAACCTCCTTGCCGAAGACGGCAGCGTGGGTATCCGCGTCACAGGTGAGGAATTCTCCAAGCGCCTGTGCCAGCAGTTCCGCAAAGCCATCGTTTCTACGTCGGCCAACGTCAGCGGACAGCCTTCGCCACAGAACTTCAATGAAATCAGCGAAGAAATCAAGTCGGCCGTCGACTATATCATAGACTACCGCCGCGAAGAGACCGGCAAAGCCAAGCCGTCGAGCATCATCAAGCTGGACAAAGGCGGTGTCATAAAAATCATCAGACAATAAAAAAGCATGAAGGGAGAACGGAAAAATCTGCTGCAGCGGCTCCTCGTCTGGCGCGAGAAGAACATCAAGGAAAAACGGTTCATCCTGATACTCAGTTTCCTGGTTGGTATCTTCACGGCCCTGGCCGCCCTGATACTGAAGATGCTGATACACTGGATACAGACCTTCCTGACAGAAAACTTCAACACGACCGAGGCCAACTACCTGTACCTGGTCTACCCCGTAGTGGGTATTTTCCTGGCCGGACTGTTTGTCCGCTATGTGGTGAAGGACGATATCAGCCACGGAGTCACCAAGATTCTGTATGCCATCTCGCGCCGTCAGGGACGTATCAAGCGGCACAACACGTGGTCGTCCATCATCGCCAGCTCCATCACCATCGGCTTCGGCGGTTCGGTAGGAGCCGAGGCCCCCATCGTGCTGACCGGCTCGGCCATCGGTTCCAACCTGGGCAGTATCTTCAAGATGGAGCACCGCACACTGATGCTGCTCGTGGGCTGTGGCGCGGCAGGTGCGGTGGCCGGCATCTTCAAGGCGCCCATCGCCGGACTGGTCTTCACGCTGGAAGTGCTGATGATAGACCTCACCATGTCGTCGCTGCTCCCCCTGCTGATATCGGCCGTGACGGCCGCCACGGTGTCCTACGTCGTGACGGGACAGGAGGCTATGTTCCAGTTCCACCTGGACCAGCCCTTCGAGCTGAGCCGCATTCCCTACGTCATCATGCTGGGCATCTTCTGCGGACTGGTTTCGCTGTACTTCACCCGTACCATGAACTCGGTGGAAGGCGTTTTCGGCCGGCTCAAGAAGCCTTATAAGAAACTGATGGTGGGCGGTGCCATGCTGAGCATCCTCATCTTTCTCTTCCCTCCGCTCTACGGCGAAGGCTACGACACCATCGAACTGCTGCTCAACGGCACGACCAATGCCGAATGGGACACGGTGATGAACAACTCCTTCTTCTACGGCCACGGCGACCTGCTGCTCGTCTACCTGATGCTTATCATCCTCTTCAAGGTGTTCGCCTCGAGCGCCACCAACGGCGGCGGCGGTTGTGGTGGTATCTTCGCCCCCTCGCTTTATCTGGGCTGTATCGCAGGCTTCGTCTTCTCCCACTTCAGCAACGAATTCGACGTGACGGCCTACCTGCCTGAAAAGAACTTCGCCCTGATGGGCATGGCAGGCGTGATGAGCGGCGTGATGCACGCCCCGCTGACAGGTGTCTTCCTCATCGCCGAGCTGACGGGTGGCTACGACCTGTTCCTGCCGCTGATGATTGTATCTGTCAGCGCATACCTCACCATCATCGTCTTCGAACCCCACAGCATCTACTCCATGCGTCTGGCCAAGAAGGGCGAGCTGCTGACCCACCACAAGGACAAGGCCGTACTGACCCTGATGAAGGTGGAGAACGTGGTGGAGAAAGACTTTATCGTGGTCCATCCCGAAATGGACTTGGGCGAAATGGTGCGGGCCATCTCGAAGTCGAAACGCAACATCTTCCCCGTCACCGACCAGGAAGGCAAGCTGTTGGGCATTGTCCGGCTGGACGACATCCGCAACATCATGTTCCGCCAGGAACTGTACCACCGCTTCACCGTGAGCAAGTTCATGACCTCAGCCCCCGGCCGCCTCTACGACACGGACAACATGGAGCAGGTGATGCAGACCTTCGACGACACCCAGGCCTGGAATCTGCCCGTCGTCGACCAGGAAGGCAAGTACCTGGGCTTCGTCTCGAAATCGAAGATATTCAATTCGTACCGCGAAGTGCTGGTGCGCTTCTCGGACGAGTGACCACTGAAGAGATATTCCCAAACTATAAATGAACAACATGAAGAAAGAAGACTTGAGAATCGTATATATGGGCACGCCCGACTTTGCCGTGGAGGCCCTGCGCTGCCTCGTGGAAGGCGGCTACAACGTGGTGGGCGTCATCACCATGCCCGACAAACCGGCCGGACGCGGACACAAGCTGCAATACTCGCCCGTCAAGCAGTATGCGCTGGAACACAACCTGCCCCTGCTCCAGCCCGAGAAACTGAAGAACGAGGAGTTTCTGGACGCCCTGCGTGCCTGGCAGGCCGACCTGCAGATTGTTGTGGCCTTCCGCATGCTGCCCGAAGTGGTGTGGAACATGCCCCGCCTGGGCACCTTCAACCTGCACGCCTCCCTGCTGCCCCAATACCGCGGAGCTGCGCCCATCAACTGGGCCGTCATCAACGGCGAGACGGAGACGGGCATCACCACCTTCTTCCTGAAGCACGAAATTGATACGGGCGAGGTCATCCAGCAGGTACGCGTCCCCATTGCTGACACGGACGACGTGGGCATCGTCCACGACAAACTGATGATGCTGGGCGGCAAGCTGGTAACCGAAACCGTGGACGCCATTTTGGACGGCAGCATCCACAGCATCCCGCAAGAGGAGATGGGCGTGACGGGCGAACTGAAACCGGCTCCCAAAATTTTCAAGGAAACGTGCCGCATCGACTGGAACCAGCCCGTGAAGCGCATCTACGACTTCGTGCGCGGCCTCTCACCCTATCCCTCGGCCTGGACCGAGCTGGTACAGCCCGACGGAACGACGGTGGTACTGAAAGTGTTCGAGACAGAAAAGATTCCCCAGGCGCATAACCTGAAGCCGGGCACCCTGCTGACCGACGGCAAGACCTACCTGCGCGTGGCTGCAGCCGACGGCCTCATCGGCATCCGCTCCCTGCAACTGCCGGGCAAGAAGCGGCTGAAGACCGACGAACTGCTCCGCGGCTTCCGCCTGGACGAGACTTTCAACGTACAATAATACAGCATTCAAAACGTATATAAACAGCCTATGAAACCCATTATATCCCCTTCCATCCTGTCTGCCAATTTCAGTAACCTGGCCCATGACATCGAGATGCTGAACCGCAGCGAAGCCGACTGGCTGCACATCGACATCATGGACGGTGTCTTTGTGCCCAACATTTCGTTCGGTTTCCCCGTTCTGAAACATGTGGCCAAACTGGCACAGAAGCCGCTCGACGTACACCTGATGATTGTGCAGCCCGAAAAGTTCATCCCCGAAGTCAAGGCGCTGGGCACGGAAATCATGAACGTGCACTACGAGACCTGCCCCCACCTGCACCGCGTGGTGCAGCAGATACGCGAAGCGGGCATGAAACCGGCCGTCACCATCAACCCGGCCACCCCCGTCCTGCTGCTGCAGGACATTGTCCGCGAAGTGGACATGGTGCTCGTCATGGGCGTCAACCCCGGCTTCGGCGGACAGAAGTTCATCGAGAACACCGTGGAGAAGGTGCGCCAGCTGCGCGAACTCATTGCCCGTACCGGCTCGAAAGCCCTGATTGAAGTGGACGGCGGTGTCAACCTTGAGACCGGTGCCCGGCTGATGGAAGCCGGTGCCGATGCCCTCGTGGCGGGTAATGCCGTTTTCTCGGCCCCCAATCCCGAAGAGGTCATCCACGCCTTGAAGAATCTGTAAACCTCTCGCCGGTTGTTTCTCCAGGGACTACAACAGCATCCCTTTCTGAGGCTTCTGCTGCCGCTGGCCGCAGGAATCGTGTGCGGAGACGCACTTCCGCACGCCTTACCGGCGGGGCTGCTCCTGAGTCTGGCCGCCCTGGCTGCAGGCATGCTTGTCATCAGCCACTGGCTGAGCCGCCAACGCCTGTTCGGTGTTTCCCTGCATGCCTTGCTGGCCATCACCGGCTGCCTGCTGCTGCAACGCCAGCTGGCGCAGGCCGACTTTCCCTTTACCGGAGAGGCGGGATTCTATAAGGTCATCATCCACAGCCAGCCGGAAGCCAAGGCGCGCAGCCTGCTCTGCCCCTCCCTCGTGCTGGAATGCGGAAAGAACGACACCGTCCTTACACCTGCCGCGTCCAACAAGCAGTTCCTGCTCTACCTGCCGCCCGACTCCGCCGCCCGCTCCCTGCAGCGGGGAGACATTCTGTGGATACACGCCCGTCTGGCACCGCCCGCCAACCAAGGCCTCCCCGATGAGTTCGACTACGCCCGCTTCCTGCGCCTGCGGGGTGTATGCGGCACGGCCTATGTGCCTGCCGGCCAATGGCAGAAAGCCGGACACGACTCCACCCGCACCCTGCGCCAACGGGCTGCCGACCGCCAGGCCCACATCGTGGAGCAATACCGCCGCCAGGGCTTCGAAGGCGACGAACTGGCCATCCTCTCCGCCCTGACCGTAGGCGACAAGGACGATCTGAGCGAAGACATCGTCGAGACATACTCCGTGACGGGAGCCAGCCACGTGCTGGCCCTGTCGGGCTTGCACATCGGTTTCCTCTATGCCCTGTTCTGGTTCCTGGCCGCCCCGCTGTGGAAGCGCTGGCGTCTGCTGAAACTTCCACTGCTGCTATTGCTCGTGGTCCTGCTGTGGAGCTTTGCCTTCCTGACGGGACTCTCGCCTTCGGTAGTCCGCTCCGTCACCATGTTCAGCATCCTGGCCTTGTCCTACCTGCAGGTCGAAAAGCCACTGACGGCCAACACCGTGGCGGCCACCGCCTTCCTGATGCTGCTCGTCCGCCCCGCCTGGCTGTTCGACGTCGGCTTCCAGTTGTCATTCTGTGCGGTAGCGGCCATCCTGTTGTTCTATCCCCGCCTGAACGGCCTGTACCGGGGAAAGAACCGGTTCATCGGCAAGGTGTGGAGCCTGATGAGTGTCTCCATAGCCGCCCAGTTGGGTACCGCTCCGCTGGTGGCGCACTACTTCGCACGCTTCTCCACCCATTTTCTGCTCACCAACCTGTGGGTCATCCCCATGGTTTCCATCATCCTCTATGCCGCCGTGGCCTGGCTGGCACTCAGTCCCTTCGCAACCTTACAGGCGGCCCTCACTCCCTGCATCGAGAAACTGATTCAGGGACAGAACTACGTCCTGCAACGGATCGAGCAACTGCCCTTTGCGTCCATCGACCACCTCTGGCTGGACACTGCCGAAGTTCTCCTCATCTATGCCACCCTGCTCACCGCCTGCCGGTACCTGCGCCGACGGACGGCGGGCCACGCCTACACCCTGCTTTTCACCCTATTGATATGGGCAGGATACCATACACTGAACATCACAACCAGCAGACCCTCCCAAAGCATCGCTTTCTACAACGTAAAAGATACTCCCGCCGTCCATTGCCTGACCGGCGGAAAGCATTCGTGGCTGGTCTGTGCCGACAGCCTGCCCCGCACGGAATGGCTCCAACGCTCGCTGGCTCCCCACTGGAACCACCAGCGCCTGCTTCCCCCGCAGGTGGTGACAGGACGCTACCAGGCAGGCGGCCTCAGCCTGCACGACAACATCGTGACCTATGCCGGCCGCCGCATCTGCCTGCTGAACGACAACCGCTGGCGTGACCTCCACACAGACCGTCCCCTACCCGTGGACTACCTCTACCTGTCGCGCGGCTATCAGGGCGGCATCCACGAGCTCACCTCCCTCTTCCGCATCGGTACCGTCATCGTCGACGGCTCCCTGTCGCCCTACTACCGGCAGCGCATCGCCGACGACTGCCTCCGGCTGGACATTCCCTGCCGCTATCTGGAGAAGGAAGGAATCATCCGCATCCCGCTCTGACAAAGCAAACAAGCGGAAAGCCTTCTGCCACATTGACATTTTTTAATGTAAAGAACTCGGAAAAGTCGGACAATTGGGTTATCTTTGAAGAACATCAAACTTTACGGATATGAAATACAAGCTTTTGGTTCTCGATGTAGACGGAACTCTGCTCAATGAAGAGAAAGTCATCAGCAAACGCACCCTTTCCGCCCTGCTGAAAGTGCAGCAGACGGGCGTGCGCATCGCACTGGCTTCGGGCCGCCCCACCTATGGGCTGCTCCCCATCGCCAAGTCACTGGAACTGGGGCTATACGGAGGTTTCATCCTGTCCTATAACGGCTCCCAGATCATCAATGCCAAGAACGGCGAAATCCTGTTCGAACGGCGTATCAATCCCGAAATGATACCTTATATCGAAAAGAAGGCTGTCAAGAACAATTTCGCCTTGTTCACCTACCACGACGACACGCTTCTGACCAACAGCCCCGACAACGTGCATGTCCAGGAGGAAGCGGCACTGAACAACCTGAAAATCATTACGGAAGAAGAGTTCTCCACCGCTATCGACTTCGCCCCCTGCAAATGCATGCTGGTGAGCGACGACGAAGAGGCACTCACCGGCCTGGAGAACCACTGGAAGAAACGGCTCGACGGCGTGCTCGACGTCTTCCGCTCGGAGCCCTATTTTCTGGAAGTGGTGCCCTGCTCGGTAGACAAGGCCAACACGCTGGCCGTCCTGCTGGAATACCTGGGCATCCAGCGCGACGAAGTCATGGCCATCGGCGACGGCGTATGCGATGTGACCATGATCCAGATGGCCGGTACGGGCGTGGCGATGGGCAACTCGGTGGAATCGGTCAAAATCTGTGCCGACTATACAACAGACACCAACGAAAACGACGGCGTGGCCCAAGCGGTAGAGAAACTCATCCTGACCGAGATACGCGCCACCAAGATTCCGCTCGACCAGCTGAACGCGCAGGCCGAACATGCCCTGATGGGCAATCTGGGCATCCAGTACACCTACGTCTCGCAGGACCGGGTGGAAGCCACCATGCCGGTGGACCACCGTACCCGCCAGCCTTTCGGCATCCTGCACGGCGGAGCCACCCTGGCCCTGGCCGAAACCGTAGCCGGACTGGGCTCGATGATACTCTGCCAACCCGACGAGTTTGTCGTGGGCATGCAGGTGAGCGGCAATCACATTTCCTCGGCCCACGAGGGCGACACGGTGCGTGCCGTAGGCACCATTGTCCACAAGGGACGCTCGTCGCACGTGTGGAACGTCGACGTGTTCACCTCGACCAACAAGCTGGTATCGTCGGTACGCGTAGTCAACAGCATCCTGAAGAAACGCTAATCCGACCAGCCACGCACGGCCTGCCCAAATAAAACCATCCGCTCCTTCGCTCGGAAACAAACTTTTTCGTACTTTTGCCGTCGCATTATTCATTTAAAAGACAAAAAGGTACACATGTTAAGCAAAGTTATCGCCCAAGCCAACATTGACCACTTCGCCAAATGGCTGGACCGCGCGGAGCGGATGGTTATCGTCACACACGTAAGCCCGGACGGCGACGCCATCGGGTCCTCCCTGGGATTGTGGCATTTCCTCAACTCACAGGACAAGACGGCCAATATCATTGTGCCCAACGCCTTCCCCGACTTCCTGAAATGGATGCCGGGCAACAAGGACATCCTGCAATACGACCGCTACAAGGAGTTTGCCAACCAGCTCATCGCCGAAGCCGACGTCATCTGCTGCCTCGACTTCAACGCCCTGAGCCGCATCGACGCCATGGCCGAAGCTGTCAGGAACTCGTCTGCACGCAAGATTCTGATTGACCATCACCTCCACCCCGAAGACTTCTGCAGCATCGTCATCTCCCATCCCGAGATATCGTCCAC
>ULOG01005718.1_pt1 | contig 20626 bp, 11 predicted proteins | sample 1952401 | NCBI WGS metagenome assembly ULOG01 (sample SAMEA4835598, study PRJEB28245) | human gut metagenome | biome: gut microbiome; material: fecal sample | place: Denmark | collected 2008
GGTACGGGCGGCGGTTCGCTGATCGACCATATCCGCACCTATAATGAGGGTATCCTCGGCTATACGCAGCACCCGTTCAATCAGCCTGAGTATCAGGAAAGAGCGAAGCACACACTTGATGTGTTTGTCCCTTTCCTCGAAGCTCATTCTGAGCTGACAGTCGAAGAACAGCGTATTTTCGATGATTTCAAAAAACAGTACCCGATTCGCACCTATGATGATGTGGAAAAGGCACAGGGTACTTTCAAGATCTATCAGCTTCCCAGCGATGAGAAGTATCACGGTGTCCGCTTTGAGGATATGGAACAGCTCAAAAAGAACGGCGTACAGCTCAATCACGATGATTATGAGCTTGTCTATGAGGGTGAAGTCGGAGAGTTCAGGGGCAATGCAACTCTTGAAGCACTCTATACGCAGTTTAACACCAAACACCCCGAAGATTTCAGAGGTCATTCTCTGTCTGTTTCCGATGTTATTGTCATTTCAGTTGACGGCAAGGATACAGCTTATTTCTGTGACAGCTTCGGCTTTACTGAAATGCCTGAGTTCTTCCGTGAAAAGGAGCTTGTGCAGGAGAAGCCCGAAACTGCAAAGGTGTCCGATCTCGCTGTCGGTGATACCATTCTATATGAGGGCAAGCGCCGTGAGGTCGAGAGTATCAGTGACAAGAGCATTTCGCTGAAAGACCTTGATGCACCCGATTACGGCGGTATTTTGCTCGGCACTTCCGATGTGCTTGCGTATGACGGCTGGCAGCAGGATATGGAGAAAAAGGGCTTTGAGATTCTGTCTAAGGCTGAAAAGCCTGCACCTGTTGTTGATACTCCCGAACAGGCAGAGCAGGAGGATAACGGACCAGTCTCTCTGCGAAAAGTCGGTGATTTTTACGAGATGTACGGCAAAAATGCGGAGGTCGGTGCAGAAGTCCTCGGACTGCGTATGCTCTCCAAAAATGGGCAGCCTATGGTTGGTTTTCCCGATCATGTTAAGGACGAATACTCTGCAAAGCTCCGTGAAGCAGGATATATCGTTCTGATCGAACAGGCTTTTGAGCTGAACCCTCCGAAGCGTGAGGCTGAGAAGCTCCAGACATTACAGCAGGTCGTTGACAAGTTCTTCGGCACTGACTGCGAGTCTGCGGAAACTGAGCGTGGTACATGGAAACTGGCTATCGCTGACGGTGATAAGGTCGGTGAACTGTTTTACGGCGGCGAACCTGTCTGCGGTATCTATAACCGTGGCGATAAAATGGAGATCGAGCCGTACCGTGAGCTGACAACATTTCCTACACTCCTGCGTACAGCGATGCTTGAACATAATCCTGACAAGCCCGTGGAGATCATGGACTTTCAGCGCACCTTTGAAACTCCGCTTGATAAGGCAAAGTGGCTTATCAATGATTTCTGTGAAGCGGAATACCGTGAGGGTGCTGACTTCTCCAATCTTCACAATGTCGGTCTTGCGTTTACCACGCTGACCGATGATGAGCTGCCCATTCAGGTGACGGCTGACCTCATTGACTATAAGATCACCTATGAATTTGACGGCGAGGTTTACAATACGGAGCAGTATGACAGTATCGAGCAGATGATCGAGAACGGTCTGACGGGACTGGACTTCTCCGACCTCGTTTCCGTTCCCGATGAAGTCATTGAGCGTCATACTGGCAAGGACGAACAGACGGTTGACCTTATGAGCGATGCCGCCGATATTTCCGATATTTCTTCTCATGTCGATGATGTGCCTTCGGTCACGCTGAAATACAAGGGTGATGCTGAAAGCCTTGACGAGATCAAAGACAAGGCACTTTCCCTCGGTGCGACTGTTATCATGGATAACGCTGAGTGTATCATTTCAATTGATACCTATGAGAATCACACGTCAGAGCTTGACTTGCTTGCTTATGAGCTGGGTGTTATGCGCGTTAATGATGATTCTGCGTTGGAGACACCTGTTGAGGATACTGCGGTTATTGATAAACCTCTGTTTACCGATGAAACAGTCATTGACGAAATTCAGCGAAATGAGCAAGATGATGTGCCGTTTTGGGAGAATCCCGATATTGAGGGCGAACAGCTTTCTTTATTTGGCGATTCCGAACCGCTGACGGCTTCAAATACTGAAAAGGAAAAATCAAAATCCGAGTTTTCCAAAGGTCCGGTAGTTGACGGTGTTCAGGTCTATGAAGCATTGGCCGCTGAGATCGACCGTGGTACAGGCTTTGTTCACGGTAAGCTCCGTGTGCAGGACTTCTATGAGGAACAGCACCCGACTGTACAGCAGTTAGCCGATTTTCTGAAAAAGGAGTACGGCACGGGCGGTCATAGCGGTGAGGGGAAAATCTCGCTCGTCGATTATGACAGCAAGGGGCTGACGTTCTCCTTTGAGAATGGCGAGAAATTCCGTCATTCGTGGTATAATGTTGCGACAATGACCGAATCACGGCTCAGGGACGATACATACCTTTCTGCCGAACAGAAAGCAGAGAGGGCGGCGCTCAAAGCAGAGCAGTCCACTGAGGAACAGTCTCCCCATACTGTCGAGGTTGGAGACCGATTTAGTCACAAAATTACTGGCGAGGTTTCTGAGGTTATTTCGCTGACAGGTGCGCTGCCGTTCTATACGGACGATTGCACAGTTCAGCGTGACAGCGGCGGCTTTGCTATCACGGAGAATATCTCCTACGATAAGCTCCTGAACAGCGGAATGTATGAATATATCGGCAGAGCTGAACCTGAAAAGGAGCAGTCTGCACCTGTGAAGTCTGAGCCAGCGGTTAATCCCGAAGCGGAAAAGCCTGAGATTCCGACGGTCAAGAATCTCTCTCAGCTCAAAAAGGCTATCAAGCCGGGAATGATGTTTGAGATCACCGATCATCTCCGTCCTGAGTGTATCGGAGAACGCAGAATCGTCACGGGTGTAAGCACCGTTGATTTTACTTCCAGAAAACTCGATGAAAACGGTGAACCTATGGGCAAAGACCTTCACATGGATTTCGACCGTGCGAAAAACTGGGCTTTTGACGGCGGTGAGCTGACTTCTCGGCTCGACAACGGCGATATGCTGATGAGCTTTCATTTCATTGATAGTCTGGAGCGTGAGCAGACAGTTCATGTTGATAAAGAGCATGAGCTTGCACCCGAAAAGACTGCTCCTGAGCTTTCTGTCGGTGACTATCTTGAATACAGGGGCAAGGAGTACAAGGTCGAAAGCCTTGATATGGATGGATTTATCACGCTGACTGATACGGCACTTGAAGATGCGCCGAGACTTATCTCCCGTGTGACCTTCCTTACTGATGAGTTTATCCGCAGTGGTGAATATATGGTTATTACGCCTGAAAAGGGTGAGGTCGAAGCTCCTGCACCGGATAAGGGCGATAATTTCACTATTACCGATGATACTCTCGGTGAGGGCGGTGCTAAGACGAAATTCCGTGCAAATGTCGATGCAATCAGAACGCTGAAAACACTTGAAGCGGAAAAGCGTCCTGCAACGGTTGAGGAAAAGGAAACCTTGTCGAAATATGTCGGTTGGGGTGCTTTGGCTAAGGCTTTTGATAAGAATGATGAGAAGTGGGCCGCAGAGTATAAGGAGCTTTCCGAGCTGCTGACTCCGCAGGAGTACGCTCAGGCTCGTTCAACGGTCAATGATGCGTTCTACACTTCTCCTACGGTTATTGACGGCATCTATGAAGCTCTCGGCAATTTCGGCTTTGACGGCGGTGCTGTCTTAGAGCCTGCAATGGGTATCGGAAACTTTTTTGGACGTATGCCCGAAGCTATGCAGGCACACTCTCAGCTCTTCGGTGTGGAGATCGACTCGCTGTCCGGCAGAATTGCTCAGGCTCTCTATCCTGATGCGGATATTGCTATTCAGGGATTTGAGCAGAACCGTTTTCAGAACGGCAGCTTTGATGTAGCTGTCGGCAATGTTCCGTTCGGTGAGCTTGGTTTCCGTGATACTGTCCATGATACTACCAAACTTCATGACTATTTTTTTGCAGAAGCTCTCTCAAAGCTCAAAGACGGCGGTATCATGGCATTCGTGACCTCGGCAGGCACACTTGACAAGCGAGACGAGACTACAAGGCAAATGTTGGCTGACAAGACTGACTTCGTCGGTGCAATCCGACTTCCGGGCGGTAAGAACGGTGCTTTCAAGGATAATGCAGGCACGGAAGTCACCACGGATATTATCTTTTTGAAGAAGCATGAAGGCAAGTCACTTGCCGAAATGTCCGATATTCCCGATTGGGTACACATCGGTGAAACTGCTGACGGTCTGCCAATAAACAAGTATTTTGAACAGCACCCCGATATGGTGCTTGGCACTGTGGTCGAGGGCAACAAGCTCTACGGCTCAGGCACTATGGTTGTTGCTGAGGACGGCTTTGACCTGAAATCTGCACTCCATGAAGCAGTCGGTAAGCTCTCTGCGGAGATCAGTCATGAGTGTGGCAGAGATGTGTATGCTAAGACCGCTGACGGCGTTCAGGTGCAGATTCCGTCTAATCTGCGTAATTACAGCTTTTTTATGTCTGACGATCAAGTTTTCTTCAAGAAAAATAACGCCGCCTGCGAGTTCCGTTTCGATAAGGGAACAGCGCAGCACAAGCGTTTCAAGGCATTTATTGAGCTTCGTGACCTCACCCGTGAGCTGATCGAAGCGATGGAGCTTGATAAGCCGGACAGCGTTATCAAGGATTTGCAGGCGAAGCTGAATACAGCTTATGACGATTTCTACAAGAAATTCGGGCTTATCCACTCTCAGACCAACAAGCGTTATTTTGCGGAAGATGTTTCGTATAACCTTGTGGCAGGACTGGAAAAGAGCTATGATAAAACAAAGCTCCTTGAAAAGTCCGATATTTTCACAAAGCGGACTATCGTGCCGCCGAAGGCTGTGGAACACGTTGATACGGCACTTGAAGCACTTACGCTCTCCATTGCGGAGAAAGCAAGGGTTGACTTTGAGTACATGAGTGGACTGACGGGCATGACTGAGGACGAGCTGAAGCACGACCTGACGGGCGAGATTTTCAGAATTCCCCATACGGAGAACGAGTATCAGACTGCTTCGGAGTACCTTTCGGGCGATATTCGCAAGAAGCTCCGTGAAGCTGAGGAGATCGCTGAGTATGATCCTGACTTCAATATCAATGTTGCCGCACTCAAAAAAGCGATGCCTGAACCGCTGAAAGCCGGAGATATTGACATTAAGCTCGGTGCTGCTTGGCTTGATCCGAAATACTATGAGCAGTTCATGTATGAGCTGTTACAGACTCCGGCATATCAGCGGAGTGACAGTCCGTCTGCCCGTTGGAACAAGTCTGCTATCGTCGGTGTGGAGTATTCCGTTCACGCTAACTCTTTCCATGTAAGCAACAAATCTTCCGACAGGTCGGTGCTTGCGACTCAGAAGTATGGCACTCACAAAATGAACGCTTATGACATCTTTGAGCATCTTCTGAACTTGCAAGAGCCGAAGGTCTATAAGACTATCGAAGTGCCTGACGGCTTGGGCGACACAAAGGAAAAGCGTGTGGTGGATATTGATGCTACCCGTGTGGTACAGCGCAAAGCTGACGATATTCGCAAGGCTTTCAAGGCGTGGATTTTCAAAGATCCGCAGCGCCGTGAAGCTATTGTGGAGAAGTATAACGAACTGTTCAACAGTATCCGCCCCCGTGAGTTCGACGGCTCGGCTCTTTCTTTCCCGATGATGACTTCGGACATTAACCTCCACGATCATCAGAAAAATGCTATCGCTCATGCGATGTTCGGCGGTAATACGCTGTTTGCTCACTGCGTTGGTGCCGGAAAAACCTTTGAAATGATCGCTACTGCAATGGAAAGCAAGCGTTTAGGGCTTTGCACTAAGAGCCTGTTTGCTGTCCCGAATCATCTGACGGAGCAAATCGGTGACGATTTTCAGAAGCTCTATCCGGGTGCAAACATTCTTGTTGCAACAAAGAAGGACTTTCAGAAAGCGAACCGACAGCAGTTATTTGCTAAGATAGCTACCGGAAACTACGATGCAGTTATTATCGGTCATTCTCAGCTCGGTAAAATCCCTGTTTCTAAGGAGAGACAGATCATGACCATTCAGACACAAATCGACGATATTCTGCAAGGCATTGAGGAATTGAAAAAGAGCGAAGGCTCTAAGTTTCAGATCAAGGCTATGGAGCGTACCCGTAAAAGTCTGCAAAAGCAGCTTGATAAGCTCGAAAAGGCTAATCAGGACGATACGCTGACCTTTGAACAGCTGGGAATCGACCGTCTGTTCATTGACGAAGCCCACGAGTTCAAAAATCTGTTCGTCGCCACAAAATTGCAGAATGTAGCCGGAATTTCCAATTCCGCTTCTCAAAAAGCTCTCGATTTGTTTCTCAAATGCCGTTATCTCGATGAAAAGACTGGCGGCAAGGGCGTGATCTTCGCAACCGGAACGCCTCTCAGCAACAGCATTACAGAACTTCACACCATGATGCGTTACTTGGAATATGACTTTTTGAACGATCACGGCTTACAGCACTTCGATAATTGGGTAGCGGTCTTTGGAGACCAAAAAACCGATTGGGAGTTAAAGCCTGCGGGCAATGGCTTCAAGGAGCGCACCCGTATCGCCAACTATACAGGTCTGCCCGAATTGATGAGTATGTTCAAGCAGGTCGCTGACATTAGGACGGCGGACACGTTGAAACTTGATGTACCTGACTGTGATTATCGGGTTGTTCAGGTAGAAGCTACTCCTTTTCAGCAGGAGCTTGTTCAGGAGCTTGCCGACAGAGCTGATGCTATCAATGCAGGAAATGTTGATCCAACGATCGACAATATGCTCAAGATTACCTCGGACGGCAGAAAGCTCGGACTTGATCCGAGACTGATTGATCCGTCCTTTGAGGACAACCCTGATACAAAGCTCAACCGTTGTGTAGAAAATGTTGTCCGTATCCACGCTGAAACGGCTGAGGACAGGCTCACGCAAATCATCTTCTGTGATTTGGGCGTTCCGCACAAGGCCGCAGAAGCAGCGGTCGAGGGTGAAGATGCCGACGATGCTAAGGATAAGAAGTCTATCGCTGAGGTCGAGTCTCTTGAAGAAGAATGTGACTTCTGCGTTTATGACGATATTCGTGACAAGCTGATTGCAAGGGGTATTCCTGCGGAGGAGATCGCATATATCCACGATGCTAAGACGGAACAGCAGAAAGCTGACCTCTTTGATAAAGTCCGCAGCGGAGAGATCCGTGTACTGCTCGGTTCAACCGCCAAAATGGGTACGGGTACTAACGTCCAGAAAAGGCTTATTGCCGTCCATGACCTCGATATACCGTGGCGACCGGCAGATCTGGAGCAGCGTGCTGGAAGAATCATCAGACAGGGTAACGAGAACAAGAATGTTCAGATCTTCCGCTATGTCACCAAAGGCACGTTCGATGCGTACAGTTATCAGACTTTGGAGAATAAGCAGAAGTTTATCTCTCAGATCATGACGAGTAAAACTCCGGCAAGAAAATGTGAAGATGTAGACCAGCAGGCTCTTACATATTCGGAGATCAAAGCTCTCTGCACGGGTGACGAGCGCATCAAAGAAAAGCTGATGCTTGAAAATGAAGTGAAAGAACTGAGGGTACTTGCTGCGGAACACCGCAACACGTTATTTGAAATGGAGGACAAGATCGCTCTGTTCCCTGAACAGGAACAGAAACTTACTGCGATACTTACTGATCTCCATACAGACCGTGAAGCACTCCGCAAGCTTCCAATTGATCCTGAGAGAAAACTGCCCGTATTCAAGATCACCGTTGGTGAGACAAAATACACTGACCGCAAAGAAGCTGCGAAAGCTCTTGAAGATGCGGTACTGGCTATCAAGTATGCCGATACACCTGTGAAAGTAGGCTCATTTCAGGGCTTTGACCTGAGCGTGACGGTAAACAGCAACATGATGGGCGGTGGTATGTCCGCTTGCCTGAAAGGGACCGCTTCACATACCACTAAGCTGATCGAGAGCTTTGCCCACAACCTTAACCGTCTTGAAGCTGCCCTTTACAACATCGACGGCAGAATTGAGAGAGCGCAGGACAACCTTGCAAAACTCAGGCTTGACCATGAAGAAGCCCAAAAGATCGTAGCAGAGCCGTTCCCTCAGCAGGAAGAGCTTGATACTAAGGAGCAAAGGCTGAAAGTCGTAACTGATGAGCTGAATCAGGCGGCTATCGAAGCCAAGAAGAACGCTCCGAAGCGTGAAAAGACTTGCTACTTTGAGAGAGCTAAGATGAAGCGTGATGCCGCAAGACTCGCCAAGAAGCCGAGAACGCCGAAGGATCAGACAAAGGGCAGGAGCAAGAAACAAGGAATTGAATAAACAACTTTGAACCCAGTGGATTCAAAGTTAGGCTGTCATAGAAATATGGCAGCCTTTTTCTTGGTGTCGCAATTTGCGAAAATAAGTGTCGATAAAAAGTGACATAACCTATTGACAAGGCGCACAAAAGATGCTATAATATATGGTAAGATATTGTAGGAGATGGGAGTGCAGCTTATGGGCGAAAATAATCAAAAGATAAAATTACTCCGAATAATGGAGTATTTGCGTTCCGAATCAGAAGCAGGAAAGCCTGTTTCCACCAATCAAATAATCAATTACTTGAAAGGACATAATATATCCTGTGAGCGAAGAACACTTTACAAGGATATGGAACTCTTGATTGAAAGCGGAGCTAATATAGTCAAAACAGAGCTTGGCAGAGAAAACGCATATTACATTGATGAGGTTTCTCTATCTTTAGCAGAATTAAAGATACTGATAGATGCCGTTCAAGCCGCTAATTTTATCACCGATATAAAAACTGCGGAGCTTGTTGAGAAACTGCTTGCTTTCTCCGGCATAAGGCGTTCTGAGATTGTGAGAGATAATATTATTCTTTATAATAATCACAAGCATTCTAACGGTGATATTTATGAAAACATAGAGCAAATCGAGCTTGCGATCCGGCAAAAAATGCAAGTGAGTTTTTACTACTTCGATTTAGATGAAAAGAAGAATCGTGTTTACCGTAAAGAAAAGAAGCGATACATTACTGATCCGGTCGCTTTAGTATTCAGCGAGGATAACTACTATCTTGTGGCGTATAGTCAAAAATATCAGAACGCTGTAAATTACAGAGTTGATCGTATGGACACAGTGGAGGTAGAGGATACACCAATATGCGAAGAAGCTCAGATCAAGAAACAGAAAACCGAAAGCTATACGGAACAGGTTTTCAAAATGTATAACGGAGAAGCAGAGGAAGTGACACTTGAGTTTCCGCCTGAACTTCTCGGTGCAGTATATGACAAATTTGGCGAAAAGGCGCTCATACGCCACTCTGATGCTGATAGGCTCAAAATCAAAGTCACCGTTCAGATCAGTCCTCCCTTCTTTGGTTGGCTGTTCCAGTTTATGGGAAAAATGAGGATATTAGAGCCACTCAGTGTTCTGGAAAGGTATAATAAGTGTATTCGTGATACACTTGAGTGATAAACAAAAAATAACATATGGAGGTGTTGGTATGTATTACAAGGACACAGGATTTCGTGCTTTATACAAGCACTTTATAGCATTTCCTTTGAAGGACAATATAAAGCAGTGCATCGAGAACTATCCAAATGCTGAGAAGGCAAATTGTGTTTTAACTTACGGGTACATTGATCACGATGCTGGCTTAACTATGGAAGTATTGGCCGCAGGCTTCAAAGACGGTGACGGTTTTACATTTTTCGACACTTCTGTTGAAACAAGAGCCTTTATTCGTGTGGGTGCTGTAATTGACGATGAGTTCTTCTTTTTTGACGATGCAGACGGAGGATTGAGTAAAAAATACGCCGAAAAGCTCGATGTGTTAAAGCATTATGAGGTTTCAGAAGAAATTGAGGAAACCCGAAAAATGGGCTTTTTAGATAAGTCTCGTCACGATTTATACCCTGACGATGTGATGGTTTACCTGACAAGAGAGGGCTTGAATCCAGAAGGCTGTTGGGTACGAATTATCGGTCTTGGCGATCATTTTATCATGGGAACGCTGCTGAATGAGCCAGACCAAGACTTTGGCTATCATAGCGGCGAAAAGGTTGCATTCTTTGTTCAGAAGCAGGAAGATGAGAGTGTTATTCTTTACACTGATATGACACCCAGCCGTAAACTGACCGCTGAGGACTTGGAAGATGGCACATTGCTGAAAGAAGCGGTAGCAGTTTTCAATAAGGAAAGAACCGAAAATCACTTCTTGGATGTGCTTGAATTTCTCCGAGACAGCTATGTGTGGATTCCGTGCAATGCTGTTATGAGCGAAGCTGATATTGCTGAAATCGAACAGGCTGTTAAAGAATCCGGAGACGATCTTTCATCTATGATTGGCAAGACATTCAGCACTAAAGAGGCTGTTCGTATGATTCCTGACCTTCTGCAAAACGGCGAACAATTCTTTTTCCCTATCTTTTCAAGTGTAGAAGAAATGGGAGAATACGGCGAACACTTCTCAAAAGTACAGAAGCATATCTTAGAGGTCATTCCAATGGCACGAAATAGCGAGAAGAATGTTGCCGGAATTGTGCTGAACGCATTTTCAGAATCGTTTATTTTAGATGCAGAACTTTTCGATATGATCGAGAATATGAAATCAAGATTGGAGTAAATTATAATGAGCGAACATAAGATAGATGTTATGTGGGACGATGCCCCCGTCGATGTATCGACCGAGGTCAACTTCATTTGGTCTATTGCCAATAAGCTGAGAGGTACATACCAGAGCGATAAGTACAAGGATGTTATCATTCCTATGGTCATTATTCGTCGCTTTGAGTGCGCATTGGAAGCTACAAAGCAGGCTGTCGTGGAGCAGTACAAGAAGAATCCTGCGTACCCTGCAAAGGCGATGTGCCGTGTGTCGGGGTATCAGTTCTTCAATACGAGCGAATACACCCTTGCAGAGCTTGTGAACGATCCCGACCACCTTGCAGCGAATTTCAGAAACTATATCGAGGGCTTTTCTGCCAATGTGCAGGACATCATCAAAAGCCTTGACTTTGACAAACAGATCGACAAGATGGATAAGAACAACCGTCTGCTGTCGGTGGTAAAGGCTTTCTCGGAGCTTGACCTCGATCCCAAGACCATTGACAATGTTAAGATGGGCTATATCTTTGAGGACTTGATCCGTAGGTTCTCTGAAAATGCCGAGGCTGGCGATCACTATACTGGCAGAGATATTATCAAGCTCATGGTCAACATTCTGCTTGCAGAGGGTTGTGACGATATATTTGATGACCACAAGGAGATCACCATACTGGACCAGGCAGCAGGCACGGGCGGTATGCTCTCGACTTCATATAACTTCATTCATCGCTATAACCCGACTGCGAATGTGCGTCTGTTCGGGCAGGAGATCAACCCTGAGTCCTATGCGATGTGCGTGGCTGAAATGCTTATCAAGGGGCAGAACGCCGAGAATATCCGCATGCAGGATACCATGAAGGCTGACTGTTTCCCCGACAGGCAGATGCGTTTTGTGATCGAAAATCCGCCGTTCGGTACGCCGTGGGGTGGTAAGGACGCAGCAGAGGGTGTTGAGCAGGCTGTCAAGGAAGAAAACCAGAAGGGCTTTGACGGTCGCTTCGGTGCAGGACTGCCGGGTTCAGGCGATATGCAGTTACTTTTCATTCAGTCGGCTGTGAACAAGATGGACAATGCCCTCGGTCGGGCTGCGATCATTGAGAACGGCTCTCCGCTGTTTTCGGGCGGTACTTCTTCGGGCGAAAGCCAGATCAGACGGTGGCTGCTTGAAAACGACCTGATCGAAGCGATCATCGCACTTCCCGTTGACCTGTTCTACAACACAGGTATCGCTACATACATTTGGGTGCTGTCGAAGAACAAGCGTGAGGAGCGCCGTGGTAAAATTCAGCTCATTGATGCTGGCTCGATCTTCCACAAGCTCCGCAAGGCTCTCGCTAACAAGAAAAACGAGATCAGTCCCGAAGACCGTTCTGCGATCACGAAACTGTATGCAGACTTTTCTGAGAACGAGTATTGCAAGATCTATCAGAATACGGAGTTTATCTATCGTGAGTATACAGTCATGCAGCCTTTGCAGAGAAGCTATGCTGTGAACGAGGAGCGTATTAAGGCTATGCTCTCTAAGGGTTCGCTGTCCTCGCTGTACGATCCTGCAAAGGTCGCAGAGCTTGAAAACTCTGAGGAGGAGCTGACGGGCAAAGAACTGAAAAAACTCGAAAACTACCAAAACAACGCACCTGTTTACGAAGCTATCATCGAACTGCTGAGATGTGCCGATGATGATAAGGTATATTTATCCCCTGCGGAGTTCATGCCCGTACTGACTAAGATACTCAGCACCGCAACAACGGACAAGAAGCTCCTTGACAAGATCGCTGACGGTCTGTCGGTCATGGACAAGTCTGCCGAGATTCAGCGTGATAAGAAGGGCAACATCATCTACGATAAGGAGACAAAGGACACGGAGATCGTTAAGTTTGACGAGAGCATCGAGGACTATATGGCTCGTGAGGTACTTCCCCATGTTCCCGATGCACAGTGGTTCTTTGAGGAAGATCTGAGCAAGAAGTCGCCTGTTATCAGGACGGGTGCGGAGATTCCGTTTACAAGATATTTCTATAAGTATCAGCAGCCGAAGCCCAGCGAGGAGCTTGAACAGCGGTTCTTGGAGCTTGAAAAGTCTGTGAGTGAGCGTATCGCACGGCTGTTTGGCTAATGAAAGGAGCTATAATGAGCGCTATTTTTAAGTTTTTGTTTGAGAGAGCGACCGATCCCCTCGGTCTGCCTATCAATGCACTTTACGAATATATTATTCTCGCTGTGATCGGTGCGGTCGCCTATGGTATCGCATACAGCAAGGTCGGTGATATGTACCACGGCGGTCTTATCAGCGGCAGAACGGAAGGCTCGTTCTTCCATTGGCTCATCAGACTTATTCTCTTTGTGGGGCTGTGGCTTCTCACCTACGGTGCTATTCAGGGATACTTCTTCATGACCGCAAACTGGCAGATCATTCTTATGATTGCAGGCGGTGTGGCAGGAGCCGCTATGCTCTGCACACTGGCGGTGACAGCTATGAGATTTGTCAAGAAGCATAGGACGGTGAATGGCAATGCGTAAAATGAAAGATAGTGGGATACTGGGTGTTGGTAAAGTCCCAATTTCATGGGAGCAAACACGACTTGGCTATGAATGTTACATAAGAGCGCGACTTGGTTGGAGAGGTCTGAAAGCCGATGAATATGTAGATGAAGGATATGCCTTTATCTCAGCTTTTAATATTCAGGACGGAAAACTTGTTTGGGAACCGTTGAATTATATAACGCAAGAAAGATATGATGAATCTCCTGAAATAAAGCTAAATATAGGCGATGTTTTGTTGGTTAAGGATGGGGCAGGAGTTGGAAAAAGTGCAAGAGTAGACTCGTTACCTTGTGGTGGAACAGCGCCAAACAGTTCAATTGGTGTGATTACACCATATAATTCTATGTCATACAGATATGTATGTTACTACATTCAAAGCCCCGTATTCTCAAATTTTGTCGGATTACTGTATAATGGTATGGGCGTTCCCCACCTAACTCAAGAGATTCTTAAAACTATTAGAATTTTAATGCCACCACTTGATGAACAGCAGTCAATATGTGATTATCTTGATGAAAAATGTGCTGAATTTGATACTATTAAATCCGACATTCAATCCCAAATCGAAGCCCTTGAAGAATACAAGCGCTCCGTCATTACCGAAGCGGTCACAAAGGGGCTTGATCCTGATGTGGAGATGAGGGATAGCGGCATTGCGTGGGTTGGCGATATTCCGGCACATTGGCTTGTTGAAAAGGTCAAGTTTCATTTGCAAAGGAATGAGCCAAGAAACCCAGGTGATAAACAGGTATTATCAGTTTATCGTGAATACGGAGTGATCCCTAAAGATAGCCGTGACGATAATCACAATGTAACATCAGAGGATACCTCTAATTATAAATATGTTGTCCCAGGAAACCTTGTAATTAACAAAATGAAGGCTTGGCAAGGTTCAATGGGTGTATCGGAATATGAAGGTATCGTAAGTCCAGCATATTTTATATATAAGTTCACGGATAATCAGATAATGCCCAAATATCTGCATTATCTTTTCAGAAGTTGCTATAAGGACGAGTTCAGAAGAATATCTGGTGGAATTAGAGAGGGACAATGGGATTTATCTCCTTATGAGTTTTCTAATACACTTTTGCTAATTCCTCCAACTGATGAACAGAATAGAATTGTCTCATACATTGATGCGAGGATTAGCGAAATTGAATTTGCAATTACTGAAAAGAAACAGCAGATCGAAACAATAGAGGAATACAAAAAGTCACTCATTTTTGAGTATGTGACGGGGAAGAAGGAGGTAGTTAATGAGTAAAAAAATGTTTGCTGGTTCTGGATTATTTAGAATTGATTTTGACCGAGAAAAGAAGTTAATAGGATTGAATTTCTCTGGAAATGATGAAGATAATACTTGCTTCAGAAATGATGCATCGATTCTATTTTTCGTTTCAAATAGTTACTGCAATGCATATCATTGTTTGGAGCGAGAGCTTAAAAGCAGATTCGAGAATAATGCAATAAAAGATATTGGGCATATAATACTTCCATATTTCTTCAATTTTCGACATTTTGTAGAACTGGAATTAAAAGCATTAATTGTGGCAATAACAAATCAATCACCTAAATTGACACATGACCTTGATACTTTACTTGTACAAGTTGAGAATGCAATGAATGAAATTACATTTGAAAGCATTGAAAATAGATTTCCTCCAATTACTGAGGAGAGATTCAATAAGTCCAAAAGCGAAGCTCAGGTGCTTCTTGTAAAAATAAAGAAACTGATGGATCAATATGTTTCAACCGAGTATGCGGTCGAGTATTATCGCTACATTTTTGAGAATGACAAAGGCAGCTTGATTCTTAATAATCCAACAATAGAACTGGATTTTGAAAACACAAGGTGCTTATTCCAAAGTATTGTTGATACATTTGGAGAACTTCGTATGAAGTTAAGAGAAATAATATACATCCAATCTTCGTTTTAATATGTGACTGGAGGTGCAGACTTGAATATCGAAATACCTATGAAAATACTTTCTGACGAAAAGGGCTATCTTGACCGCCAATGTCCCAATGAAAACTGTTTATTTGAATTTAAGGTCAATATGCAGGATTGGGAAGATAAGGTATCTGATGAAGAAGTACATTGTCCCTTATGCGGTCAAATAGCTCCTTCGGACAGTTGGTATACATATGAACAGCTTGATGCAATGCAAGAAATAGCTACTAACTGGGCAAGAAATTATATGCTCGGTGAAATTGATAAGATGTTTGGCAGCTTAGCTCGTTCTACACGAAACAATAAGTATATCAAGATTACTTACAAGCGAAACAGACCTGTTACGTTCGTGAATAACCCGATCGGAGCGAAAGAAGAATGGACACTTGACATTACCTGTGAAAAATGCGGAACAAGGTACAGTGTTATTGGTTCTGCTTATTTCTGTCCATGCTGTGGATATAATTCAGCAAGCAATGTATTTGATAACTCTATGGACACGATCACCAAAATGATTCAGTCACTCGATGATATGAAAGCTACGCTGACAGCTCAGTTCGGCAGAGATACTGCAGAGACAATGTGCAGATCAATGCTTGAAAATAGCTTCGGTCAGGTAGTTTCGGCTTTTCAGAAGTTTGCTCAGTGCAAATTTAAGGAGCTATCAGGTGTCGAGAAGCGTGTTAATGATTTTCAGATGGTTGACAAAGGAAGCAAATATTTCCGTGATGAAACTGGAAGTGGTTATGAGGCATTCTTATCTCCTAATGAAATTGATAGTATGAAACTTTATTTTCAGCGCAGGCATATTATTGAGCATAATACTGGCATCGTTGATCAGCAGTATATTGATAAAACGGGCGACACAGATTATTCTGTCGGACAGCGCATTGTTGTAAAAACAAGTGAAGCACTTGAACTGATAGCAATAATCAAAAAGCTCGCATCGGGGTTAATCACACTAACATAATATGGCTGACAGATAAACAGAGTAACGAAATAAGCCACTGATTTTGTATGTGACGAGAAAGGAGACCAACTATGACAAAAAAGCCGATGAACAGTTTGTTTCTCAATTATCTTATCGAAAGCGATAGTAAGATAGAAATAAATGCACCTCAATGGATAGAAACACCTGATATAAAGGAAAAAATAGACGAGATAAGTTATACTATGAATGAACATGTGGTTCTGTTAATGGCTTGCTGGGGAGAAATAGGTTGGTGTTTGCCTAAATGGAAGCAGGAACGTGTTAAACGTGGAAATGTGCTTGCAGATATTAAAAATGGGATTTCTATAAACGAAATAGATGATAAGCTATCCGACTGTTTCACGGAAAGAGAGATAGAAACACTGACAATTTTAATTCAAAGATTTCTTTCCAATTCTGAGAAAAACAAAGTGGATTTAGCATTTGAACTATACTTGAAGCATGAATATTTTGCAAGTGCTGTGTTACTTGCAGGTCTTATAGATTCGGCAAGCATAAACCAATTCATGAAAACGAATCCCACTCCTGCAAATGTCAGCCAATGTTGGAAATGTTATGGCAATGTAATTCAAGATAATTTTGGCGGTACATACTTCAGCGGCGATTTTCCTGCTAATAAATCTGCTAAAGATGATAAGCGAGCAAATGGCACTATAGACTTTTTCAAATCGATCAAGAATGATCCTTGCTTTGATCACAAGAAAGAAATCCTGATTCCACTGTCTTTTGCATTGTTAAAATTCTTTGATGACAGTGACTGGAAGGATAAGAAAAACGGGATGATACCTTCGTCGATCAACAGACACTGGTTAGCTCACAATATGTACGATTATGATGATATTACCCGAGCTGACTGTATAAAACTATTCTGTATGTTATATCAGATGGTTGAATTATATAGTATGCTTTAAGTAGATCATAAGTGGAGAAAGGATGTGGACGAATGGCGAATAATGAAAACCGAACTATTCCTGACGAGAAGCACCTTGAGTTTTTACAGAACAACATCACCCGAATGGGACAAAATTCTTTTCAGGCTAAAACCTGGGGGATTTCTGTTGTATCAGCATTGTTGGCATTTATGCTCAGTCAGCAAGACCAACAAGTGAAACAGTCATGTATCATTATTTGTATAATTGCTACTGTATTGTTCTGTTTGCTTGATGTATATTATCTATATCTTGAACGAGGTTACAGAGCCTTATATAATGCTGCAGCCGGATTAACACCCGGACAAAGAATTACTAAATATGATATGAAGATACCCGAAAAAGAGCGTGGGTTTATAAAATACTTAGGTGCGTTCATATCGTTTTCAACGGGATTATTCTACGGTGCTATGCTCACAGGACTGATCATTTTGATATGCCTTATGTAAGGAGGATTATATGGCAAGAAAAGTTTTTGTATCATACAAGTATGCTGATAACGACGTGTATCCGCTTGACGGTAGTTTTTACGGCACTACTGTTCGTACATACGTTGATAAATTTGAACGCAGAGTAGAAAACAACGGAGTATGCATTTATAAAGGTGAAAAAGACGGTGATGACCTTTCTTATCTTACTGAGGATACGATATGGTCAAAGCTGAAAGAGCGCATCTATGATAGTAGTGTGACCATTGTATTTATATCGCCTAACATGAGAGAACCCTACAAACCCGATAAAGAGCAGTGGATACCGTGGGAAATTGCATTTTCTCTTAGAGAACAGAGAAGAAGCGATTATACGAGCCGCTCAAACGCTTTATTATTTGTAGTGTTGCCTGATAGGAATGGCGGTTATCGCTACAATGACTATATGACACATTTTAAGATTGTCAGAGAAAACATCAATATCGGGTATGCTCCTGTAGTCAACTGGAACACATTTATGGGAAATATAAATTTTTATGTTGAAAAGGCAATCAGGCAGAAAGAAGCAACACCTTCGTACAAAGTTGTCAAGTCTGTTTGATCCAACAAGAGGAAGTATGTAATATGGCTATACCGTTAAAAAAGGTTTCTAATCCCTATTGGGTGTATTATGTAAACGAAGCAGAAGCTAAGAAGTTTGATGACAGCAAGATCGGAAAATGGATGTATTTTTTCAAAGATAATGACTTTGCGGCTAAAATATGCGAGAAAGCGGTTGCCGATGGAGTTGTGGCAGAAGCAAAGCATAGCAACGCTCCTGACGGTGTGTGCTGTTTCTATCTTCATTATGATGATAAAGAAGCTCATAAACGCTGTATCACATATTTCCTTGAAAACGGTCTTATCCGAAAAACTAAGGCTGGAAAGCTATATAATATCTCGTTTAAGCTCGATGATCAGACACGAAACGGCGAATATGGCGACGGTTTCGTATCTGAGATCAAACTCGCTAATTTTGTAAATCTTGAAACTGGAGAATGGATCGGAGGATAACAACATGAATGACATACTAACAGAAAAACAATATCAAGCTGAACTGCTCGGCATACTCCGTGACCAAAACGGCTACACGATCAGAAAAGCGACCGACTTTGACCGCCGTTTTGCAATCGACCGTGAAATGCTGTTCGGCTTTCTGAACGATACCCAGCCTGACACAATGGAGAAGCTCCGCAAGATACATAAGGACAGGCTCGAAGATACCATTGTTTCGTTCATCAATGCGGAGTGTACGAAGAAAAGGGGCAGCCTGCTTGAAGTCCTCCGTCATGGTGTTGAGCTGTCGGGGCATAAGCTGGAACTGATGTTCACAAAGCCTGCGACCACTTTCAATAAAGACCTGATGCGGAAATATGAAATGAACCGATTTACCGTCATGGAAGAAGTTTGGGCGAATGACAAAGAGCGTATCGACGTTGTGATCTTCCTCAACGGCTTTGCAATTATCTCGATGGAGCTGAAATGCAACTATGCAGGACAGTCCACGGACGATGCGATCTATCAGTACCGTATGGAGCGTGATCCGAAGTCCAGACTGTTCTTATTCAAGGCAGGCACACTTGTCAATTTCGCTATGGACTTGCACGAAGTCTATATGACAACGAAGCTCGACGGTGAAAAGACCTTCTTCCTGCCGTTCAATCAGGGCAACGGTGAAGGGGTCAATGCAGGTGCAGGAAACGCTCCCTGTGAGGACGATTATCCTGTACATTATATCTGGGATGATATTCTCACCAAAGACACGATACTTGACCTTATCTCCAAATTTATATTTGTCAAGACAGAGGAAAAAGAGAACGAGAAAACAGGCAAGATTGAGGTCAAGGAGAGCATTATCTTTCCTCGTTATCATCAGCTTGATGCCGTTCGCAAGCTCCTTGCCGATGTAGAGGAAAACCGCACCTCGCTCAACTATCTTATCCAGCACAGCGCAGGCTCCGGCAAGACAAATACTATTGCTTGGCTTGCATACCGCCTTGCTACGCTCCACGATGCTGGCAACAAGATCATTTTTGACAATGTTATCATAATGACCGACAGAGTTGTTGTTGACAGGCAGCTTCAAAAAGCGATCATGGGTATGGAGCATAAGTCAGGACTTATCCGTGTTATGGACGAAAAGTGCAACTCTGCTGATCTCGCTATCGCCCTAAACGGCAATACGAAGATCATTGCAACTACTATCCAGAAGTTCCCGTATATCGTGGACAGCGTTCAGGGCTTGAAGAATAAGCGATTTGCTGTCATTATCGACGAAGCACATTCTTCTACGGCAGGCAAGGATATGGCAGCGGTCACACAGTCCCTCGGTATGGGTGATGAACTATATCAGGATATGGAGGACGAGATTGCCGCAGAGCTTGCAAGAAACGGCAAACAGCAGAATGTTTCGATGTTCGCTTTCACAGCAACTCCGAAGCCGACTACATTACAGCTTTTCGGCACGATCAATCCCAACGGACAGCGTGAAGCGTTCCATGTATATTCAATGAAGCAGGCTATCGAGGAAGGCTTTATCCTCGATGTATTGCAGAATTACACCACCTACAAGACCTTCTATCAAATCAACAAGGAGATAGAAGAAGATCCGAAGATGCAGACTGCAAGTGCGAAACGGCAGATCGCTCGGTTTGTTGAGTTGCACGAAACGAACATTGCCCAGCGTATTGAGGTTATCGTAGAGCATTTCCGCACAACTGTTATGCAGGAGCTTGGCGGACAAGCAAAAGCAATGGTCATCACAGCATCAAGACAGGCAGCCGTGAAATACTGTCAAGCATTTGAGGATTATTGCTCTAAAAAAGGATACAAGGGCATTCGTGCGCTTGTTGCATTCTCCGGCAAGGTGAAGCTCCCTGATGATGATACAGAATACACAGAGCCAGGAATCAACGGTATTCCCGAAGATCAGCTCACCAAAGAGTTCGACAAGGACGATTATCAGGTGCTTTTGGTCGCTAACAAGTATCAGACTGGCTTTGACCAGCCGAAGCTTTGTGCTATGTATATCATGAAGAAGCTCAAGGGTGTCAATGCGGTACAGACACTTTCACGTCTG
>ULOG01020686.1_pt1 | contig 20562 bp, 18 predicted proteins | sample 1952401 | NCBI WGS metagenome assembly ULOG01 (sample SAMEA4835598, study PRJEB28245) | human gut metagenome | biome: gut microbiome; material: fecal sample | place: Denmark | collected 2008
TGGATGTACGCGATTACGACCTGGAGATCCTGCGCAACAGCGTTGCAATGGTGCTGCAGAAAAACGAACTGTTCAGCGGCACCATTGCCGAAAACCTGCGCTGGGGCAATAAGGATGCCACCGATGCCGAGATCGAGGAGGCATGCAAGCAGGCCTGCGCCGATGAATTTATTGAGCGCTTCCCCGATAAATACAACACCCACATTGACCAGGGCGGCACTAACGTTTCCGGCGGCCAGAAGCAGCGCCTTTGCATTGCCCGTGCTCTGCTGAAAAAGCCCCGCATCCTGATTCTGGACGACTCTACCTCCGCTGTGGATACCGGCACCGACGCCAAGATCCGCAAGAGCTTTGCCGAAAAGATTCCCGGCACCACGGTGTTCATCATTGCCCAGCGTATTTCCAGCGTGGAAAACGCCGACCATGTGATCGTGCTGGATAACGGCAGGATCAGTGGTTACGGTACCCCGGCCGAAATGCTGGCCACCAACCCCATCTATCAGGAAGTTTATAACAGCCAGACCAAAGGCTCCGGCGACTTTGACGAAAAGGGAGGCGATAACAATGGCTGAGCAGAAAGCAAAAGTGGTTAAGGTTGGCCGCGGTGGCCCCCGCGGCCCGCGCCCCAAAGTCCAGAACCCCGGCAAGATCTTCATGCGCATCCTGCGCTATGTGATGGAATGCTACCGCATTCAGGTCGTTGCGGTCGTCATCTGCATTTTTGTCAGCGTGTTTGCCAACGTGCAGGGCACTTTGTTCATGCAGACCTTGATCGATGGCTACATCCTGCCCCTGCTGAAAGAGCAGAGCAGTGATTTTTCCGGCCTGGCCCATGCCATCGCCCGCACGGCAGGCTTTTACGGCATCGGCATTGTTGCCGCCTTTGCCCAGGCCCGTATGATGGCTTACGTTACCCAGGGCACCCTGAAGTGCCTGCGCGATGAAATGTTTACCCATATGCAGACGCTGCCCATCAAATACTTTGACCGCAACGCCCACGGCGATATCATGTCGCTGTATACCAACGATATTGATACCCTGCGCCAGATGATCAGCCAGAGCATGCCGCAGCTGCTGAACAGCGCTATTACCGTTGTCAGCGTGCTGGTTTCCATGGTTGTACTCAGCGTGCCGCTGACGGTGCTCACCCTGGTCATGGTCGGGATTATGCTGCTGGTCACCAAGTATCTTACCACCAACTCTTCCAAGTACTTTGTTTCCCAGCAGCGTGATATTGGTGCGGTGAACGGCTACATTGAAGAGATGATGAACGGCCAGAAGGTCGTTAAGGTGTTCTGCCACGAGGAAGAAGCCATTGAGCAGTTTGATAAGCTCAATGACCAGCTGTTTGAAAGCGCGGATAAGGCCAACCGTTACTCCAACCTCGGCGGTCCGGCTAACACCCAGCTGGGCAACCTTTCCTATGTGTTCTGCGCCATGATCGGCGGTGCGCTGGCTCTGTCTGGCATGACAGGCCTGACCCTGGGCAAGCTGGCCAGCTTTTTGACCTTCAACCGCACCCTGAACATGCCCATCAGCCAGATCTCCATGCAGTTCAACGCCATCATCATGGCTCTGGCCGGCGGCCAGCGTATCTTTGACCTGCTGGACGAAAAGCCGGAAGTGGACGAGGGCAAGGTCATGCTGGTCAACGCCAAACGCCTGCCGGATGATTCTGTGACCGAAACCAAGGAGCGCACCAACCTGTGGGCCTGGAAGCGTGTGAACGCCGATGGCAGCGCAGACTACCGTGAACTGAAGGGAGATATCGTCTTTAAGGATGTAGACTTTGGCTATGATCCGGGCAAGATCGTCCTGCATGATATCAACCTGTATGGCCGTCCGGGCCAGAAGATCGCCTTCGTCGGTTCCACCGGCGCAGGCAAAACCACCATCACCAACCTCATCAACCGCTTCTATGATATCCAGAAGGGCACCATTGAGTATGACGGCATTGATGTGACCCATATTCATAAAGACGACCTGCGCGCATCCTTAGGCATTGTTCTGCAGGATACCCACCTGTTTACCGGTACGGTTATGGATAACATCCGCTATGGCCGCCTGGATGCAACGGACGAGGAATGCCGCGCCGCCGCCAAGCTGGCCAACGCCGATGAGTTCATCCGCCACCTGCCGGATGGCTATAACACCACGCTGACCGGCGACGGCACCAACCTGAGCCAGGGCCAGCGCCAGCTGCTTGCCATTGCCCGTGCCGCTGTTGCGGACCCGCCGGTACTGATCCTGGACGAAGCAACCTCCAGCATTGATACCCGCACCGAGCGCCTGGTGCAGCAGGGCATGGACGGCCTGATGTATGGCCGCACCACCTTTGTTATCGCCCACCGCCTTTCCACCGTGCGCAACTCGGACTGCATCATGGTGCTGGAACAGGGCCGCATTATTGAGCGCGGCACCCACGATGAGCTGATTGCCCAAAAGGGCCGTTACTACCGCCTGTACACCGGCAATTTTGCGGAAAACTCCTGAAATAGCCTTTCTGCCGGATAAGTGCGCAACAAAAGCGCAATCGGCATAAAAACGGAAAATCCCCATAAAAATACCGGGAAGGATTCCACCCTTCCCGGCGTTTTTGTGTAAAATGCCGTCACGCCGCACAAAACTTGACGATGTGGGAATAATTGGCTATAATAGAGGGGAACACAAGGAGGCTGAACCAACACAGCACTCCTTTTTATATAGATGACGCTTTGGAGGGGGGCTGCGCAGAACACTGCCAGCCGCAGGCGTACAAAACTGACCAACCAACACGATAAACTGAGAGGAGAGCTTATACATGGCTACCAAGAAAATTGCTCAGACCGTTATTACTGAGGATAAGTTTTATACCATCGCCGCTGCAAACGGCAAGGTTGTTGAAGTAAAGGATTACAACACCGAGAACGGCGCTCAGATCCAGCTGTGGGATAATGCCAACGCCGAATGGCAGCAGTGGAGCTTTGTGCGCGCCGGCGAGGGCGTGTACCGCATCAAGAACCGTTTCACCGGCAAGATGATGGACCTGGATTGCTCCGGCGTGACCGATGGCACCCATGTTCACCAGTGGGAAGGCGCTAACGCTTCCAGCCAGCTGTGGATTGTGGAGCCCGCCAATGATGGCCGCGTAAAGATCAAGTCCAACCTGGCCGGCAAGTGCCTGGACCTGGTCAACATGAACACCGAAAACGGTGCAGTCCTGCAGATCTGGGCCGATGTGAACGGCGATAACCAGTACTGGACCATCAACGAAGTGACCCGCAAGCCCAAGACCAGCGCCAAGGCTACCGCCGCTAAAGCAAAGGCTGAAGTGAAGGCTGCCGCTGAAAGCGCTGCCAAGACCGTTGACGCCGCTGCCAAGGCTGCTGCCGAAGTTGCTACCGAGGTTGTTGACGCCGTGAAGGCTTCTGCCGATAAGCCGGTTGCCGAAACCGCCGCTGAGGTTGTTAAGACCGCCAAGAAGGCCACCTGCAAGACCAGCACCAAAAAGGCTGCCGAGGCTGCTGTGACCACCGCAAAGAAGGCAGCCGAGGCTGCCACTGCCGTTGCTGCCGTGGCCACCGACGCTGTCAAGGAAGTTGCTGAAAAGCCTGCCGTTAAGGCCGCTGCCGATGAAGCTGTGAAGGCTGTAAAAGAAGTTGCCGAAAAGCCCGCTGTCAAGGCTGCTGTGGAAGCTGCCGACAAGGCCGTGAAGGAAGTTGCCGAGAAGCCTGCTGTCAAGGCTGCCGCCAAGGCCGCTGACGAAGCCGTTAAGACCGTTGTGGAAGCTGCAAAGCCGGTTGTTGAGGCTGCTAAGCCTGCTGTAAAGGGCAAAAACTCCCGCAAAAAGCGCAGCAGAAAGTAATTTATTTTAAAGTGTCAGAATACCCCCTGATAAAAAATAAGTCCCGCCCGCAGCACCCCTCGCTGCCGGGCGGGACCTTTTTTGTGCAGGATCAATCCCAAAGAAAACTGCCCGTATCACTCCGGCCAAAAACCGGAAAGGATGCGGGCAGCTGTTTTATCAGAATAACGGAAATAAGAGAAAGCCAAATTTTACAGGAAGCTCTGGATCAAGGTTTTCAGGCCGATCAAAATCAGCACAAGGCCGCCAATGCGCTCCGAAACGGCGCGGTACTTATCGCCAAACACGGCACCAACCTTAACGCCGATGGCAGACAGGGTAAAGGTGGTGCAGCCGATCAGCAGGGCAGCAACCACAATGTTGGCTTCCATTGCGGCAAAGCCAACGCCAACGGCAAAGGCGTCAATGGAGGTTGCAACGGCCAGCGGCAGCATGGCTTTGGCGGAAAAATCGTTGTCCACAGTTTCATCGCCGCCAAAGCTTTCCCGCACCATGTTTACGCCGATTACAGCCAGCAGGATAAAGGCAACCCAAGGGCCAACGCTGTTGAGCAGGTGCTCGAACCGGGAACCGAGGAAGTAGCCAAAGGACGGCATAATGGCCTGGAACGCGCCGAACCAGGCACCGCAGATCAGCGCGTGGGACAGCTGTACTTTGCGCACCGAAAGCCCCTTGCAGATGGAAACCGCAAACGCATCCATCGAAAGGCTGATGCCGATCATGATCAAGTCAAACAAACTCATACCCAAATACCTCCAAATCAAATCCAAGGGCAGAGCCGGGCAAACAAAAAAGACCTATCCGCCCAGCACCTGCACACAGCATGCAGGTGAACCCTGTGCGGATAAGTCTCGTCATTTCAAGTAGTGCCAGAGCCTTTGCTGTTAGCTCATTGTGTTGGCAAAACTGCACAGCTGCTCTTGCCCAGTGCCGCGCCGACTACTCCCTTATTGCCTGAATAGTGTACCATGTGGAAAATTTGTTGTCAATGCGTTAGTTATTGCTAACCGTTAAAATCCCGGTCATTTTCCGGGTTTTGCCACAAAAATGGGTGTGCTGCACCGCAAAATCAGCCCTGCTGCGCTCCAAAGAGCAATGCAGGCAGAAACAACCGGAATCTTTACCGCCCCCTTGCGCAATGGCGGCTGATAGGGTAAAATAAAAAGACGAAAAAACAAAGAAACAGGGGATATTATGCAATACAAAGTTCTGGCACTGGATCTGGATGGCACACTGACCAACAATGCCAAAGTCATTACCCCACGCACCAAAGCTGCCCTGCAGGCAGCGGCGGACCGCGGCGTGCGCATTGTGCTGGCCAGTGGCCGCCCCACCGTGGGCATTGAGCCGCTTGCCAAAGAGCTGGAGCTGGACCGCCGCGGCGGCTGCATCCTGAGCTATAACGGCGGTAAGATCATTGACTGCAAAACCGGCGAAACGCTGGTGCAGCATGAGTTCCCGCCGGAGCTGATTGACCCGGTGTGCACCTTTGCCCGCTACTGGAACGTGATGCCGCTGACCTATGATGCCAAAGGCATTGTGACCGAGGATGCCGCCAACCCCTATGTTGGCGAGGAAGCCCGCATCAACAAAATCCCGGCCCGCCAGGTGGAAAATCTGCCCGCCGAGATCCAGTGGCCTATCAACAAGCTGCTGCTGGTTGGCGACCCTGTGGATATGCCCCATGTGGAGGAGCTGATGCAGCAAAAGTTTGCGGGCAAGCTTTCCATCTACCGCTCGGCGCCGTTCTTTATTGAAACGATGCCCCTGGGGGTGGAAAAATCCGCCTCGCTGGCGCTGCTGCTGAAAAACATGGGCCTTGGCCCCGAAAACCTGATGGCCTGCGGCGATGGCTGGAACGACCTGCCCATGATCCGCTATGCAGGCATGGGCGTTGCCATGGGCAATGCTGTGCCGGAAGTAAAACAGGCAGCCAAATACGTCACCGCAGATAATGAGCATGACGGGGTAGGGCTGGCCGTTGAAAAATTCATCTTGGAGGACCCGCAGTGAACCTGATCGTTTTTGACTTGGAATGGAACATGGGCAATGCGCCCAAAACCTTTAATTATCATGGGGCGGAGCTGACCCTGCGGGGTGAGATCATCCAGATCGGTGCAGTGCGGGTGGACGAGAATGGCGATGTACTGGATACCTTTGAGATGACCCTGCGCCCCCGCATTTTCCGCAAGCTGCATTGGCGCATTGCGGAGGTGACTGGCCTGAGCCAGGGCGATCTGGAAGCCGGGGTGCCCATTGCCGAAGGCCTGCGGCGGTTCCAGGAATGGGCCGGCCCCGATGCCGAATTTGCCGAGTGGGGCCTGGACGATGTGCCGGTGCTGAAACAGAACCTGTTCCTTTATAATATGGACGAAAGCTGGCCCAGCCGCTGGTATGACCTGCAGCAGATCTTTTTGAAAAATTTCCCCCGCGGGGAAGGCGAGGGCCTGACGCTGGAAAGCGTGGTGGACCGCCTTGGCATTGAGCATGACGGCGATTTCCACAATGCGCTGGACGATGCCCTGTACACCACAAAAATCTGCCGCCGCCTGCCGCTGGCCCAGGGCATTGCCGAATACCCGGACCCCGCCGCCCAGCTGACAGCCGCCCTGCTGAACAATACCGATACCGAAACGTACGATATCCAAACCTACTTTGACCGCCTGGACCACGATGCCTACAAAAATGACCCTGCGCTGTATCAGGTGGGCTGCCCGTTCTGCGGCAAGCCGCTGGTGCTGAACGATATCTGGCTCAAGCGCGGCAACACCGGTTATTATACCGAAGCCACCTGCCCGGACCACGGCCCGTGGTTCCTGCGCTTTAAGCTGAACCGCCGCGACGGCCTGCATTGGAACTTTGCCCGCTGCATTGAGACCGTGCGCCCCGAAAGCTATGCCCGCTATAAAAAACTGGAAAAATCCCAGCGCGAGCGCATCCGCATGAAAGCGGAACGTGCTGGAAAGAAAACCCAGGAATAAAAATAAAACGCTCCCCGCCCTGTGCATAAGAGAACTGCATGGAGAGGGGAGCATTTTGTAATGAATAAAGAATAAATAATAAAGAAGAATGGTGGTGGGCGCTGCGCGCCTTTTTTGGATATTAGGCGCGATGCAGGATAAAGAGTGCGCTCCGGGTGGGGGCGCTTACTTACTTCATTTTGCCGATGTAGACGAGGTAGGAGTAGAGGTAGATCCAGGCGGAGCCGCCAAAGACAACGGCCAGCAGCAGGATCATGGTGGCGGTATCGCCCAAAATGGTGGCCAGCAGTGAAATTACAATCAAAGCAGCACCCATAACAACAAACACAATGCCGCCCATGCGCTGGGTGCGGTTCCAGTTGTGTTCGTTGTTCAGCGCCCAGGGAGTTTTGCAGCCGAACATATAGTTCTGCTTGATGCGCGGCATATAGTTGCCCAAAAAGATGAACAGTACCCCGCAACCGCCGCAGACCAGAATACCGACCAGGCTGCTGCCTTCCGGAATCAAGCCGAACACGCTCAGCTCCGAAAACCAGCTCATAGCTGACATAAATATTGTAAGGGCAGTGAGGGAGGCGTTCCAGACGCCCTTGAACTTTTCATAATTCTGGTGTTTGGGGTCAATGCGGGGCAGCACTGCCATCAAAATCAGCATCAGGGCGGGCAGGGCTGCCATAATCAGCACAGTGGATTTTGGCCCCCAGCCGTTGGCCTGGCCGTCCGCGCCCCAGTGGGTGGGCACAACATCCGGCAGGGAGCCATAAAAGCAGAGGTGCGCCGCAAAGTTGATGGCGCAAAAAATCAGCAGCCCCCAAAACAGTTTATTTCGTTTCATCATCAGGTCCACCTTTCACAAAGCCAAAATCGAAAAACCACTTAACAGCTTCCTGGAACACGGTCAGGTTCAGGCAGTACACAATGTTCTGGCCGCGGCGCTCATCCGTTACCAGCCCGGCATTTTTCAAAATGTTCAGGTGGTGGCTTACGGATGGCTTTGCCATATCAAAGTGCGCAGCAATATCACCGGCACTCATCTCGCCTTCGCTCAACAGCTCCAGAATGCGCCGCCGGGTGGGGTCCCCCAAAGCCTTAAACGCATCGCCTACCATAGGTCAGCTTTCCTCCTTATCTGATAGCGTCTGCTGTTCCGGTTCTTGCAATGCACAATACTGCTTTTTGGCGTAAGCCGCGCAGCCCAGGCAGAGCACCAGCAGCAGTGCTTCCACCAGCCAGGTACTGTGCAGCACGCCGCACTGGAATAAAGCGGCGGGAACATCGAACAGCGCATGCAGCGCCACCGCCAATCCCAGATACCCGGCCTTGCGCTGCCGGACAGCCCGGAATACAACCACCGAGAGGGAAATGTGCAGCGTCATGGCAATCGCGCGTTCAGCCAGCCCCAGCAGCAGGTTGGCGGCCCCAAAGCTGGCAACGGCGGCGATCTGTGCCTGTACCTGGTCCAGCTGCACGCCGGTCAGCCCATTGGTTATGGTTTCAATGCTGCCGCTGTTGACAAGCTGCGCAATCGCAATATTATTGATGGCGGTGAGCCCCAGAACCAGGATTGCCTCGATCCCGCCGTGGCCGATGCCATAAGTTACGGCGTCCCGCCGGTTGGTATAGCGCTTGAGCAGAAAGCGAAACGCAAGATAGCGCCCGACTTCCTCAAACACGCCCGCCAGCAGGCAGCCGATCAGGGTGTAAGCCCACGCATGGGTCAGCACATACTGCGAAACGCCGGTGCCGCCGCCAAAGAAAATGGCCTTGGGCACACCTTCCAGTACCTGGGCGAAAACGACGAAGGTCACCGCGCCGACAACAGCAGGAAACAGCTTTGCACCCCGGCAGAATTTGAACTTCCATACCAAAAAAACCAGAACCGGCAGCCCGATACCGGCTGCGGCGGCCAAGGCGCTCCACAAAATGCTCTGCAAAGAAATCATCGTACTCATACCATATACCCTTTCAGAAAACCACAAGAATTATATATTTAGATAAACGTCTAAATATTATGGTCCTAATATACCACCCGCACACGGCTTTGTCAAGCGGGCGCGGGTGGTACGGTTAAAATCAGGGTGTAGCCAAACAGCTTGGCAGCTTAGGCAACGTTGTCGATCTGGTTCTGCATCACAATGTCATGCAGAATGTTGGTTTTCACGTAGTTTTCGCCGTAAGCGTTCACATAGCTGGTCATATCGGTGGAGCCAAAGTAGCGGGAGAACTCAGCGTTCAGAATGTCGGTATCGCATACAATGTTGTTCTTCTCCGCCAAAGCCTGCATGATCAGGATCTGCTTGATCATGCTCTGCTTGGAGCTTTCGCTGTTTTCCAGGTATTCATCCACACTGCTGTAACCGGCCTGGCTCAGCATGGTCTCCAGCGAAACGCCGCGCATCTGGGCGTACAGGTACGGCTGGTACAGCACGGTATTGGTGAAATACTGCTGCACATCTTCGGGCAGGGTATCGGTATTGACTTCGGCAGCATCGTACAGCTGGCCGTACAGCTCATTGGCTTCCTGATTGAACAGCAGGCTGTTGCTGACAAAAGTTTTCAGCTCAGCTACATTGTTCATGCCCATGGACTCGGCCAGGTTGCTGCTGACCCAATCATCAGTCAGGTCGGGGGTCACATCCTCGTTGATGTAGTTCAGCGTGGTGGCGAACACTGCGTCCTTGCCGGCCAGGTTGGTGGCCTGGTAGTCATCCGGGAAGGTGACATTCACATCAAAGGTTTCGCCGGGCATGTGGCCAACGATCTGATCCTCGAAGCCGTCAATAAAGGTGCCGCTGCCCAGGGTCAGATCATAATCGCTGCCGGTGCCGCCGTCAAAGGCAACGCCGTCAATGGAACCGGCAAAGTCAATGTTCACAGTGTCACCGTTTTCGGCGGCGCGGTTGGTGATCTCGTTGGTGGTCTTATAGTTGGAAAGAATGTTGCTGGAAATGTAATCGTCAATATCACTGTCGCTCACGGTGGTGGCATCGTCCGAAAGGGTAAAGCTCTCAGTATCCGGCAGCGTGACGTAATCCAGCGCGGTGATGCCTTTCAGGTAGCCGTTCTCGTCATAGGCATCACTGAAAGAAAAATCAGCCAGATAAGAATAATCATCGGCGGCGCTTTCTGCGGTAGCGTCGTCAGGAACAGTGCTTTCACTGGCAGCTTCGCTGGAAGCTGCGCTCTCGGCGGTTGCTTCGCTGGAGGATGCGCTGGAACTGCAGGCAGTCAGGCCAAAAACCATGCCGCATGCCAGCAGGCTGGCAGCAGCGCGGGTCAGGTTGGTGTTTTTCATGGATTGTCTCCTGTCTTTTTTGAAAAAATACATCGCGTACCGCAGCAGGGAAAAATACCCCCGTCAAAAGCGGATACTTTTCTATTATACAGCTTTTTTGCAAAAAGTACAGCCCTGCATTCACAAAAGGGAAGCGGGTGTGTTATAATACCCGTGGCAGAGCACCCAATGCTCTGCCATGGGCGGCAGACCTGCTGCCCGGATATCCTTATATAAGGAAAGGAACAGAACCCTATGGAAAAAGAAAAAATCGCGCGCATCAATGCGCTGGCTCATAAAGCAAAAACTTCTGGCCTGACGGAAGCCGAACTGGCGGAGCGTGACGCCCAGCGGCAGGAATACCTGGCCGATATCCGCGCATCCATGATTGACCAGCTGGAGCACACCACGGTGATTGAGCCGGACGGCACCCGCCGCAAGCTGCAGGTGCGCCACTGATCCCCTGTTCAAAGTGGCGGCCCGGCTGGCGCGGGGCTGTGTGGTTTGCACAAAATTGTGCCGGGGTATTGGAATTTGCAAGCGGGTTTGCTATAATATAGCTGGCGGCGAATCCCGGCTACAAGAAATCAGTCAGCCACCCGGCAGACTGAACGGAAAAGGCTGTACATTTTGCCAAAGCGAGGTTATTTTTCATGCTTACTGCAATTACCGGTATCAACTGGGGCGACGAGGGCAAGGGCCGTATGGTGGACCTGCTCTGCCGCGATTATGACATCGTTGCCCGCTACCAGGGCGGCGACAACGCCGGCCACACCGTCAAAAACGAGTGCGGCAAGTTCGTACTGAACCTGGTGCCCTCCGGCATCCTGCACCCCAGCATTGTCTGTGTTATGGGCGGCGGTATGGTCATTGACCCGGAACATCTCGAAAAAGAGATCGCCGACCTGCGCGAACAGGGTGTTAAGATTACCCCGGACAACCTGAAAATTTCTGACCGTGCTACCATCACCATGCCGTTCCATGTGGAGCAGGATGGCCTGGAGGAGGCCCGCCTTGCCAAAACGGGCGCACAGTTTGGTTCCACCAAGCGCGGCATTGCTTACACCTATGGTGATAAGTACATGAAGAAAACCCTGCGCATGGGCGATTTGGTCCACATGGATGCCGGTGTGCACAAGCGCCTGGAAACCCTGGTGGAATCCAAGAACCTGACCATGGTCAACATTTATAACCAGAAGCCTGTCAGCGTGGACGATATGTGGAACTGGTGCAAGCACTTCCAGGAAGTGTTCAGCGCTTACATCTGCGATGTCGGCCAGTACCTGGCAGATGCTGACGATGCCGGCAAGAAGATCATGTTTGAGGCCCAGCTGGGAGCCCTGCGTGATATCGACTACGGCATTTATCCCTACACCACTTCCTCCAACACCATCGGCGCTTATGCACCCATCGGCGCTGGCATCCCCGGCCGCAAGCTGAACAAGTCCATCGGTATCATGAAGGCTTATTCTTCCTGCGTGGGCGATGGCCCCTTTACCACCGAGCTGGCTATGACCGAGGAAGAAAAGCACCTGCTGCGTGAAGCCGGCCATGAATACGGCGCTGCCACCGGCCGCCCGCGCCGCGTTGGCCCGTTTGATGTGGTTGCTTCCCGTTACGGCGTTCAGTGCCAGGGCTGTGATGAGCTGGCCCTGACCCTGTTTGACGTTCTGGATTATATGGAAGAAGTTCCCGTTGTTGCCCAGTACAAGCTGGCTGACGGCACTGTGACCGACCGCTTCCCGACCGGCAAGACTTTGGACGATGCACAGCCGGTTGTCGTCAAGCTGCCGGGCTGGCACTGCGATATCACCTCCGTGCGCAAGTACGAGGACCTGCCGGAAGCTGCCCGCGGCTATGTGGAATATCTGGAAAAGGCCGTTGGCTGCAAGATCAAGTATATCTCCGTTGGCCCGGAGCGCGATGCCTGCATCATTCGTGACTGATCTGCATAAGATGGTCAGCAGGAACGCTGCTTGAACCTGAAATGATAAATGGCGGACCCCCATCGGTCCGCCATTTTTGTAAAGGCAATACCGCATAATTCTAAGTGCCGATACGGCGAGCGAGGTGCGGCAGATGCCAAGCCAAAAGCGCAGATAATACTGGATGCTGCAAAGGTGAGCGCCGCCAGTGGCGGAAACAGCGAACCGAAGCAGGGGCAGCGGTCGCAGAGTGCGAGGGGCTTTTGCCCCCGAAGCACGATGCGGGTACCGCAACCCGACATTATCGAGCATTTTGGCAACGCAGATGCCGTGCCGCAGCTGCCGGAGCGGTGCTTAAGCCGCAAGGCGGGAATTGTGCGGTGTTGCCTAAATTATCTGTCTGTGGGTTTTGTCGGATACAACGCCCCAGCAGGAAACTTCAATTCCGAATATCCATATCTGTAGGGGAAGGGAAGAGCAATTCTTGACAAAACTTCTGATCAGACTTTTTATCCGTGATCCGGCCAATATCCAGGACCGCACCGTGCGCACTGCTTACGGCAACCTGGCCTGCATGGTGGGGATTGTGTGCAATGTGCTGCTGTTTGCGGGCAAGTTTACGGTGGGCACCCTGTTTGGCAGTATGGCCATTGCGGCGGACGCATTGAACAATCTGTCCGATGCAAGCTCCAACGTGGTCAGCCTGGTGGGCTTCCGTCTGGGGTCAAAACCTGCCGATGATGAGCACCCTTACGGCCATGCACGGTACGAATACCTGGCGGGGCTGGCGGTTTCGGTCATGATACTGGTCATCGGCATTGAGCTGCTGAAAGAAAGCTTCCTCAAGGTGCTGCACCCCACGCCGGTCACCCTTAGCGCGCTGACCATAGCGGTGCTGGTGGTGTCCATCCTGGTCAAACTGTGGATGAGCAGCTTCAACCGCAGCGTTGGCAGCCGCATCAAGTCCGAAACGCTCATGGCCACTGCGGCGGATGCCCGCAACGATGTGGTTACCACTGCCGCGGTTCTGGCCGCTACCATTCTGGCTCACCTGACTGGCATTGACCGCATTGATGGCCTGATGGGTGTTGGCGTGGCGCTGTTTATCCTGTGGAGCGGCGTCGGCCTGGTGCGGGATACCATCAGCCCGCTGCTGGGCGCGGCCCCTGACCCGGAACTGATCGATTACATTGAGAAAAAAGCCCTGAGTTACCCCGGTGTGCTGGGCATCCATGATTTGATGGTGCATGATTACGGGCCCGGCAGCAAGCTGGTCAGTTTCCATATTGAGCTTTCCGCCGACAGTGATGTGATGAAAAGCCATGACCTGATCGACTCTATCGAGCGGGATTTTCAGGTGCATGACCATCTGCTGGTCACGATCCACTTTGACCCTGTTGTGACGGATGACCCGCATATCAACGAACTGCGGAAATTCTTGAAAGAACAGCTGGCTGAAATTGCGCCGGAAGCGGATATCCATGACCTGCGCATTGTGCCCGGCCCCACCCATACCAATGTGATTTTTGATTGTGCCGTTCCCGCAGACTGGCTGGCCGCCAAGGACCACCGCGCCAACAAAATCCCGGCTGCTTTGCGCAAAGCGGTATCGGACCGCTGGCCGGACCATTTCTGCGTGATCCAGCTGGAACCGATTTATGCAAAACTGAAATAAAAACAAAATCAATACAGGAATACGAACAAAGGAGCAACTACCATGGATTACAATGCCGCCGCACTTGAAATGCACGCAAAATACCCCGGCAAGCTGACGGTCAACAGCCTGTTTGAAGTCAAGGACCGTGACGCCTTGTCCACTGCCTACACCCCCGGCGTTGCGGAGCCCTGCCGCCAGATCAAGGCGAACCCGGACGATGTGTATAAATACACCTTCAAGGGCCGCACCGTGGCAGTTGTCACAAACGGTACTGCTGTGCTGGGCCTGGGCAACATCGGCCCCGAAGCTGGTCTGCCGGTCATGGAAGGCAAGTGCGTTCTGTTTAAGGAGTTCGGCGGTGTCGATGCGTTCCCCATCTGCCTGAATGCTTCCACCCGCGAGGAAGTTATTGCCGCTGTCAAGGCCATCGCTCCGACTTTTGGCGGCATCAACCTGGAGGATATCCGCAGCCCGGAGTGCTTTGATATTGAAGCGGAGCTGGAGCGCGACCTGGATATCCCTGTATTCCATGACGACCAGCACGGCACCGCGATTATCGTGCTGGCCGGCGTGCTCAACGCCCTCAAGGTTGTTGGCAAGCGGCTGGAAGATGTCAAGATCGTGCAGAACGGCCCCGGCGCTGCCGGTACGGCCATCATCAAGATGCTGCAGGTTGCCGGTGCCAAAAACATTGTTGCTGTGGATGAACACGGTATCCTGTACCCCGGCCGCCCGGCGGGCCTTGCCGACCATAAGGAATGGCTGGCAACCGTGACCAACCCCGAACGCCTGACCGGCACCCTGGCCGATGCCGTGCGCGGTGCAGATGTCTTTATCGGCACCTCCGTTGCCGGTGCGCTGACCACCGAGATGGTCGCCACCATGGCACCGGATGCCATTGTGTTCGCCATGGCCAACCCCAACCCGGAGATCATGCCCGATGCCGCCAAGGCAGCCGGTGTGCGGGTCATCGGCACCGGCCGCAGCGATTTTCCCAACCAGGTCAACAATGTTCTGGCGTTCCCCGGCATCTTCAAGGGCGCACTTTCTGTCCGCGCACGGGACATCAACCCCCAGATGAAGATGGCCGCCGCGAAGGCCATCGCCGGCCTGATCCCGGAGGACGAGCTGAACGAGGAAAACATTCTGCCCAAGGCCTTTGACCCGCGTGTGGCACCGGCTGTGGCTGACGCTGTGGCGCAAGCTGCACGGGAAAGCGGCGTGGCGCGGGTATGAGCATCCGGGAAGTAAACGCCGTCGCCATTACCGATGCGGTGGAAGAACTGTGCATCCGCGCCAATACCCAGCTGCCGCCGGATGTGAAGCAGGTGCTGGATAACGCCCATGCCGCCGAACCCTGGCCGCTGGCTCGCCAGACGCTGGAACTGCTGCAGCAGAACCTTTGCGTTGCTGCAGAAAAAGACCTGCCGATCTGCCAGGATACCGGCATGGCCTGTGTGTTCATCGAGCTGGGGCAGGATGTGCATATCAACGGCGATCTGGACGAAGCTGTGAACGAGGGTGTGCGCCGCGGGTATGAGAAAGCCTACCTGCGCAAGTCCATCACCGCGGACCCCTTGCAGCGCGTGAACACGGGGGATAACACCCCGGCGTTTTTAACGGTACATCTTGTGCCGGGGGATGTCTGCAAAATTACCGTAGCCCCCAAGGGCGCAGGCAGCGAGAATATGAGCCGCCTGACCATGCTCAAACCTGCCGATGGCGTGCAGGGCGTAAAAGACTTTGTGATGGAAACCGTCAAGCAGGCGGGGGCCAACCCCTGCCCGCCCATTGTGCTGGGCATTGGCATTGGCGGCAGCTTTGATAAATGCGCAGCTCTGGCCAAAAAGGCACTGCTGCGCCCGCTGGACCAGCCCAACGCGGACCCCTATTATGCCGCGCTGGAAAAAGAGCTGTTGGATGCCATCAATGCAACCGGCTTTGGCCCGCAGGGCTTTGGCGGTGCAACCACCTGCCTGGGCGTCTGCATTGAACAGCTGCCCACCCATGTGGCCTGCCTGCCGGTGGCAGTCAACGTAAGCTGCCACGTTACCCGCCGCGCCAGCGCTGAGGTGTAAGGACTTTTTACGGGCATTGTTGTCCCTTCTTTGAAAAGAAGGAAGCAGAAATTTTGAGCAATATAGGAATAAACGGTGGAAAAGAACTGCGAAACAATGAAATATGGGCAGCATCAACTGCGAAATGCGATGTGAGCTAAGCCACCAAAACCCAAAACAGGGGAAACAGCATCATAACATGCTGCCCCAAAGCAAGGCACAAATTTTTAAGGAAGAGATCAAATTGGCAAACAAACCGCAAATTGATATCCCACTGGGGGAACCGGCTCAGCATAAACCGGGCAGTAAAATCGATATCTCCTTGGATGACGACCAGCCGCCCAAGCTGCAGCCGGACCCGGCGCCGGGGCAGATTTTGCAAACTGAAATGGAAATTGTAAACCGCCACCATGAGGAAGTCAGGGAGCAGCACCGCCGCGCGCGCGTGCAGCAGGAAGGGTAATTTTTATATGCAGGTACGTTTAACAACGCCGCTTACACGGCAGGAGCTTGCCCCGCTGCACGCGGGGGATACCGTGCTGCTGACCGGCACCGTATATACCGCCCGCGATGCCGCCCACGCCCGTATGAACGAAGCGCTGGACCGTGGGGAACCGCTGCCGTTCGATATCAAAGGCGCGGCCATCTATTATGTCGGCCCCACACCGGAGCGCCCCGGCTGTGCCATTGGTGCGGCGGGTCCCACGACATCCGGCCGCATGGATAAGTTTACCCCGCGCCTGCTGGATCTGGGCCTTGCCTGTATGATCGGCAAGGGCAAGCGGGATGAAGCCGTAAAGGCCGCCGTTGTGCGCAACGGTGCTGTGTACCTGGCAGCCATTGGCGGGGCAGGTGCCCTGATGGCTGGCAGCGTAAAAAGCTGCGAGATCATCGCCTGGCCGGACCTTGGGTGCGAGGCTGTCCGCCGCCTGGAAGTGGTGGATATGCCCCTTACCGTTCTGCTGGATGCCCATGGCGGCGACCTGTACCAGTCCGGCCCGCAGGCATACCTGCAAAGCCTGACCTGATACGAAACCTAATATGACCCGTCTGCCTGCATTGACAAAAAGCGTGATACCTGCTAAAATACAAAGGTATTTTGAGCGGATATGGCGGAATTGGCAGACGCGCTGGTTTTAGGGTCCAGTGTCTACGACGTGCAGGTTCAAGTCCTGTTATCCGCACTGAATAATAAAAATCCGAACCTTTTCTCGACAGGGGAGAGGGTTCGGATTTTTGGTTTTCTTCAACAATCAAAAATGAAGATACAAATGAATGCTGCATCTCGATTTTTCTCTCGGGACGCGGCACTTTTTAACTCTTTTGGTCAGTGGCAGCTCCCGGCACAGCCGCCTTTGTCCTCGTGGCAGGAATGGGAGCCGCAGGCGTGCTCTGCTTCGTGGGCATGATGATTGCAGTGGGCGTTGGGGTCAAAAACAAGCCGACCAGCCAGATAATCTGCGGCAGCGGCATCCGCACTGCCGGAAATACCGCCAAACAGCTGGATGCCAGCCTGCGCAAGGGCGGCCTGGGCACCGGCACCAATCCCGCCGTATAAAACCACATTGACCTGATGCTGAACTAGGAAGCCTACCAGCGCACCATGGCCCTGCCCGTTGGTGGAAACAACCTCGCTGCTCAAAATCAGGCCGTTTTCTGCATCGTAGATTTTGAATACGCCGGTGGCTGCCCCAAAAACGGAGCCGCCGGCCTTTGCTATTTGCTGCATGTGAGGATACTTCACAAAAGCTGACGCAATCCGGCGTGAACACAGCAAAAATGCCGGACATTTGTTGCCTGCCGCGGGAAACAAATAGCAGATGCACCCAAGGAATCTGTGACAAAAAAGTGTAAATTTGGAAGCTTTGCAGGTTGAAAGCCGTACAAGGATATGATAAAATAAACTACATAGTTAAAGGAACAAGATAAAACGAGCAGACGTTATAAAATGATAAAATACATTGTAGCGTCTGTAAGAAAACAAGGATGTCAGGTGATTGAGGTTGAAAACGTTGAACCAGAAGATGGAATACTTACGGAACGGCGTGCGGTACTGCCTGTTGCTGATTTTGTTGGTGCTTGCCTTTGCAACAGGTGCCCATGCGGCACAGGATGATTACTATTATCCCAATTATGATGCATCGGCCAATGGATGTGTGGACTTGATGAATTACGTCAAGCGTGTTACCGTTACGGTCAATGGTGTGGACTATACCCTGAACCAGCTGGACCAGATGCGCCAGCAGGGAACCCCGCTGACCATGCAGGTTGGCGATACCATCTCCTTCAACGTGCTGTTCGGTTTGCAGGGCCGCGCTTATGACCCGAACGATGCCACACTGGTGGATGAGTCCAATTCGACCTATGTGACCTATACCCATGATACAACTATGCTGGATGGCACAACGGTGGCAGCGGGCAGCCAGGCAATCCTGGATGACTCCAGCCTGATGAAAGAAAACACCGCCAAGGGCAACAGCTACCTGCGTATGGATATCGGCTGGCTGCTGGATGCCTGCCCCGGCAACTATAATATTGAGTATACGGATGGCAACGTCAGCTTCTATCAGGGCGGCGAAAACAACCGCTATCTGTATGTTTACTTCCCGCACGGCATCGGCAATGATACCTATGCTGAGAACGGCTACTTTACCATTACCACAACCCTTTCCCGCACGATGGACAGCATTACCATCCCGGTACCCAACTGTTTTTTTGGTTCTCGTACCAGCTGGATCGTGTACGTTATGGTCAAGGAACATGTGGAAAACAGTTACTCCGGCAACATCAGCAGCTATGGCCGCATCACGGTCAAGAAAAAGTGGATTACCGATGACAGCAACCACGGCCCGGCCAGAATTGTGCTGACCTATACCCAGGATGGCCAGCAGCGCAGCGCCACCCGTACCATCACAGGGGATGACACCGCTTACTTTGATATCCGCCAGGGGATGACAAACTGCAACATCAGCGAGGATATGACCGGCCTGGATGGCTATGTTTCCACCATGACCACCAGCGATGACGGCAAAACTTTTACCTTTACCAACGCCAAGCGGCAAAAGCTGATCGTGAGCAAAAAGTCCGCCACCGGCAGCGATGAACTGCCCGGCGCAAAACTGGTGGTTTACAGCGTAGGCTCCGATGGCACCCAGAGCGAGATCGACAGCTGGAAGACCGAAAGCACTCCGCACGAGATGCAGCTTTCGCCCGGCAACTACCTGCTGCGCGAAACTTACGCTCCGGCAGGCTATGCCATGACCAGCGATATTACCTTTACCATCAATTCGGATTTTACCGTTGCCGTAACTTCCAAATCTGGCAAGCTGGATGGCCAGACATTGACTGTTATTGACCAGCCACTGGAAGTCAAGCTTTCCAAGGTGGACCCCAACGGCAACTCTCTGGCAGGGGCTTCCATGACGCTGACGGATAAGAACACCGGCAAGCTGGTTCACAGCTGGGTTTCCGGTACAGAACCGGAAAGGCTGGTGATGACCGGCAACACCGGCGAAGTGCTGGTGGCAGGCCATACTTACATCATGCACGAGGAAAGCGCCCCGGAGGGCTATGCTCAGGCCGCGGATGTAGAGTTTTACTTTAACGGTGACGGCACCATCCCCAACTGTGGTTACCACCTGGTCAAGATGGTGGACCAGCCGAGCGCAACGCCGACACCGAGCAATCCTCCGGAGAACCCGGACAAAACGCCCAACCCGGGTAACCCCGGCGACGACCCGAATACGCCGGGTAACGCAATACCCAATGGCGATGGTGATACCCCCAAGATTAGCCCCACGGCCCCGCCGAATGTTCCGGCCTTTGCAAACGGTCAGTACGCCCTGCCCACCGGTGACAGCCCGGTGATGTGGATCTTCCTGGCGCTGGCAGTTGTATGTATTGGCGCGGCTGTTGGTGTGACCGTGGTGCGCAAAAAGAAAGAAAACGGCGATGATGCCTCGCATTCCGACAGGGGGTAAGCATGAACAGACAAAATCCCTCTTATAGCGGGCAGCCCCGCCGCTCCACAGGCAGCAGTACCCACCACAAATCCAGCAGAAAGCAGTATACCATGTACCGTGAGCCGCCGGAGAAAGACCCCAAGCCGCGCCGTCGGCGCAGTACGGATGGCGTAACGGCAGCGCAGCTTTCCAAGTTTATTGTACCGGCGCTGCTGGCTGCCGCGGTGGTGTTCCTGCTGTTGTTCTTCTGGCAGTGGACAAGCTACCAGAAAAGTGATGAAGAATACCAGACCCTGCGCACCCAGCTTGTCTGGATGGATACCAGCACCGGCGGCGATAACGCCCCGGCTTCCCGCCTGGACTTTACCGCGTTGAAAGAGCAGAACCCGGACGTTACCGCATGGCTCAGTGTGCAGGGGCTGGAACTTTCGCTGCCGGTGGTGCAGAACGAAGATTCCAACTATTACCTGCGCCGCAGCTTTTCCGGTGCAAGCAGCAACGATGGCTGTCTGATCCGCCCTTCGTGGGATTCCACCAGCTGGGCGGACGGTCTGTGCCATGTGATCCATGGCCACAACATCCATAACGGCGCCATGTTCGGCAAGCTGGATGCTTACCGCAAGCAGGATTTTTACAGCGCAAACCCAACGTTTACCCTGTACACGCCGGATGGCGACTACCTGTGCCGCATCTTCTCGGCACACGATGCCAAATCGGACGACCCGTGCTATGCGCTGGATTACAGTGAGGGCGAAGATTACGATGCCTTTTTGCGGTATCTGAAAGAACTTTCGCTGTATGATACCGGCGTGGATGTTCCCAGCGGCAGCCATATCCTGACGCTTTCCACCTGCCGCTCCGC
>ULOG01034065.1_pt1 | contig 20200 bp, 17 predicted proteins | sample 1952401 | NCBI WGS metagenome assembly ULOG01 (sample SAMEA4835598, study PRJEB28245) | human gut metagenome | biome: gut microbiome; material: fecal sample | place: Denmark | collected 2008
ACTCCATGCCGCCCGAGGGAAGTCCCTTGCCCGTGGGGTTACCAATCTTGATGTTGCCCACCTCGTTGGCAATGTTCTGTATGCCGGCCGTTATCATGTCGTACACCACGTCGAGGTAGTTCTTGTACTCACTGCCTGCCGCGCCTGCATTCTTGATGTTATCGCCGAAGTTCTTGCCCTTGTCCAGTTCGGTGTCGGTCAGAATCTGCTGCTTCTCGGCCGATACATTCTCAGTTCCTGCCCAGCAAGCCTCCAGTAGGATGCACTGGTTGCGCAGGTCGCCTGCCAGCCCTACGAGGTAGTTCAGCTCTTCGGTGGTGTAGTTCAGGTTGTGGGCCACGCTGGTAGAATTGGCCGTAGCGTTGCCGCTGGCATTGGTGTTGGTCAGCTCGAAGAGCAGGTACTCGATGGCATGGAAGCCTTGCAGGGCATAACCCAGGTAATTGCCCACATAGTTGCCCTCGTCGTCCATCTGCGCCATCTGGGCGGGGTTGTTCAGCAGAGCGTCCATACCCGTCTTGTCCAGCGGCCAGGAGTCGATGTGGGGATCTACGTTGTAGTCGCCTGCAGGGCCGAACAGCCATGCCTCACTCTTCTCCCAATAGTCGCGCGCCAGCTTCCAGGCCTCGCAGGCGGCCTCCACGTCGGCGGTGGTCAGCGTACCAGCCTGCTTCTTCGTGCGGATGTCGATGCACAAGCTGTGAAGGCTCATGGCGGCGTCGGCCATGCCTTGATACGAAGGAATCACGGTCTTGTCGGCAAAGTCGGCCACCACTTCCTTCAAGGCCTTCTCCTGAGCCGAAAGCTCGGTTCCGTCGGTAGGATCGTCGTTGTCACTACAAGATGTCATACTCATGCCCATCATGGCTCCCAGAGCCAGACAGAGCGGAAATTTCAGAAACGTTTTCATTGTGTCTTATGTTTTTTGGTTATTATGGAATGTATTCAAGTAAAATCAAATCTTCACCACAGATTACACGGATTATCACAGATTCATCGACCTGACAATCTGAAAATCAAGAAAGGCCTGTGTCAATCTGCGCTATCTGTGGTGAGCTATTACAAGTTGAAGAAGCCCGCATAGGCCACGCCTACCGACACGGCAGGCTCGTTGTTGAACTTGCTTTTGAGGAGGCCGATGGAATATTCGCCCTTGAGCACGACTTCCTTCAGCGGATAGTAGTTGACGCCCACGGCCAGACGCTGGCGGCCATACTCCTCGTAGTGGGTCACGGCCTTGGCAGTCTTGTACATGGAGTCGTAGTACTCGTAGCGGCCGAAGAGGTAGAGGCGCTGCTCCTTGTCGGCACGCCTGGGATTGAGAGAGAGGAAATCGTAACCCACCTCCACACCTGTGGCAATGGCACTCGAGGCCACGGGCTGCTTGGGCGAGGGAGAGTCCTTGGAGAAGCTCTGGTTGTAGCGGGTGATGAGGTCGGCGTCGGACAGGTGACCATAGTCGAACGAGCCGCGTGCCACCCAGTTGTGGGCGTCGTAGCAGAAGTCGAACGCGCCGATGAGTACCGTTCCCTTCACATCGTCGTAAACGGCGTTGGTGGCCTTCTTCAGGGTGTTGCTGAAGGAATTGCCCGCATAGCCGCTGAGCGAGAGGCGCAGGCCTTTCACCGAATAGTTGTCCACGCGGAAGGCACCTGCCATGGCATTGGCTATCTTGAATTCGTAGGGGCTGCCCGCTCCACCCTTCACCCATTCCTTGCTGCCGAAGCGGTCGGAGTCGAGGCCTGCCAGAAGCATGGCTTCGTAGCGCCACTGCCCGGCACGGCCCCAAAGGCTGATACCCGTCTCGTGCCACGTGCAGGGCAGGATGGTGTTCTCGCCCTCGGGTCGATAGACGCCGAAGAACTCGGTGGGCAGGTGGTGGGCATTGGTCATGCCGACGGGCACCACCATGTGGCCCAGCTTGATGTTGAACTGGGGGCAGAAGGACTTCTGAATCCAAAACTGCTCGAGGGCCACTTCACCGCCACGCTCCACTTCGCTTTCGTACTCACCGCCTTCGTGTTCCTCAATCTCGACGGCACTCTCCGTACCGCCATGTTCAAATTCGATTTCGGTACCCATGGTCCAGCCCTTGCCGAAGTCGTAACCCAGCATGATGACTACGTGGGGCAGGTCGAAGCGTCCGTGCGTGTCGTCCTTGTAGTTCTGCGGGCTGTCGTAGCGCAGGTAGTTGTCACTATAAAAATTGTAGCTGTAAACGGCTTCCCCATAGCCGCCGATAGTGAAGCGCCGCTTGCGGGGAGCGGCTTCGGCGTCGGTTTGCTGTACAGCTTCGATACTTGCCAGCTTGGCCCGTCCGTCGGGCTCCGTCCGTTGAGAGGTTGTCCCCTCGTCGGCGTAAAGTGCTCCTGTACAGAGCATCAGGCCCAATGACAGGCCCCATACCTTTTGTTTCATTTCCCTTATTTTTTATAATTTTTTGTTGGTGCAAAGGTACGGGGGCACTCAAAGGGGGGCAATACCTAAAAGTGGGTATTGTGGGGAGGGAAATAGGTAGTTTTAGGTATATTACTTCAGCCGCAGGGCCACAACGTAATAGACGGCCAGGGAGAGGGCCATCAGCACCAGCGCGGCCAGGCAGGCGATGCGTGCCCACAGATGATGGTCGGTCCAGGGGCCGACGGCAAAGAGCAGGCTGATGCAGACATTGAACGCCCGCAGGAGGCGCACCACGCACACGTACTGCTGCCCTACGTTGCGGGCATTCACGCGCACAGGGAAGCGGATGAAGCGCACAGGCAGGCGGGCACCCGTCACCATCAGCGCGAACACGAGCGTCGACAGGAGGGCCGATACCCACATATTGCCATCCGCCTGTCCGCCCTGCGAGGTATATTGCCAAAGCACGCCCACCCAGCCCAGCACGACCAGAAGCAGGGCCACGCCTTCCACCACCCAATCTACGACGGCGGGGCGGAAATGTACATCGGGACAATCGTGGGCCGAGAAAGGACCCAAGTTCACACCAAACAGATTGAAAGACTTGATTCGTATCATAATCGTCATTGTTTTTTAATCCACTCATAGACAGGGTCCACTCCCTGCCGATAATCGTCGAAAGTCATCGGGATGTGCACGTCGGGCACCAGCGTATCGACCTCTTCGTCCACGTTCTTGAAATACTTGGTGGAGTATTGCACCTGCAGGCCCGAAGCGGGCAGGGTGAAGCTGCGCACTTCGCCCAGATGGTTGGGCTTGCCGGAGGTTTCCTCTCCCACCCAGCAGGCACCCAACAGGCGCTTGAAGTCCAGCGCATTCAGAATGGCGGACGAGAAGGTGGCCGCCCCCAACACCACATAGACGCGGGGCGGGTTGTCCATCCGATGCATGAAGTCGGCCAACTTTTCAGCCAGACGGGTGCCCGGCTGCGAATTGCCGCCCCCATTGAAGCGGACATCCCACACCAGCCTGCTGACAGGCCGATGGCGGAGCGTGGCGAACACACTGTCCTCCAGCGCGGCAAACGAAGGCAGGCGGGAGGCTACCGACTTGTTGCCATTGGCTTCTTCCAGCTCCCTGCTCCAACACTTGTTGTACTGGATGTAGAGGAGGCTGTCCGCCGCCTCGTAGTGCAGGGTAAAAAGGGTGCGGGCATTCCGATAGCAAAGGGGGAAACTGCTCGGACGGAAGGTAGCCAGCTGCCTGGGGTCTATGGAGCCGGGCGTCAGCTCGTGTTCCTGCAGGCTGCCATCGGCTGAAGCCAGCTTGAGCGTGACGCGACCGTCCGACACGAATCCGAAGTGTTCCAGCAGTTGGACGAAGCACAGGTAATTAGGCACCATCGCCTTGCGCACCGCCTCGTTGTCGGCCGAGAAGAGGGTGCCCAGGCTGTCGGCCACCACTTCGGCAGCAGTGCCGTTCAGCTCCACCAACCGACAACCCAACATGGCTTCCTGCCCCACGGGAGCGGTAACGACGTACAAGCCATCGGCCATCCACTTCAGGCCCAGGGGCAACAGGCGGCTGCGGTCGAGCAGAGGGGTAAAGTTCAGGTTGGTGTGCAGGTCGCCGAAGGTAGCAATCCACTGCTGCAGCCCCAAGGTCATCTGCAGGTCGGACAGCCCGTTACGGCTCCGGCGTTTCCAGACCTCAATACCTCGGTCGAAATCGGCTCGACTACGGACGGTAAAGAAGTCGTAGTGCCGCTGGGGCAACCATCGGGCCAGGGAGTCCAGGTCGCGCGGCCAGTCTGTGCAGGCCACCGGTCGTGCTCCCACGCCCAGCACTATGCAAAGCATCGCCATCCATAATATCATTTGTCTTTTCATCATTTCCATCGTCTTATTCTTTTTCGGGAGTCTTGTCTTCCGCTTCGTCTGCGGGGTCCTCATTGGCCGGACGCTTCTTCGCCTTCTTCAGCCGCCCGCTCTTGCGCAGGGCCTCGTTGATGATCCACTGAAGCTGGCCGTTGGTGCTGCGGAACTCGTCGGCCGCCCACTTCTCGATGGCATCCATCGTAGCGGCGTCCACGCGCAGGACAAAACTCTTGGTTGTATTTTCTTTCTTCGTTGCCACTTTCTCTATACGTATTTTTACCAGACAAACAACAATCAACGCACATCCCTGCCGCGGATGAAGCCGGCCACGTCGTCGGCCACGCAGGAGGGTACGGGGCGCGCCTCGTTATACTCCAGCGGGGTGGACTTGCCCTTGCCTTCCTGCAACAGGTGGTTCAGTGCGGGGTAGGACTTGAGCTGCGCCTTGGGGCGGGTGAGCAGGCCCATGAGCCACAGGCCGTAGTCCTGCATGGTGACCTGATAGTCGCGCTCGCCCTGAAGCACCAGCAGGGGGCAGGTCAGAGCCGAGGCCACTTCCACGGGGCGATAGGCGCGCAGAAATTCCCAATACCCCTTGGGCAGACCCAGTGGCAGGGCGATGGTGTCGCTGAAGGCGGGCGTGCCCAAGTGCTTCACGTTGGCCCCCTGCCGCTTCAGCTCGTCCAGCTGGGCGCGCGTCTGTTCGCTGGGCGTAGTCAGCGAGGCGAGGTATTCCGACTGCTCCACCAGCAGGTCCTCGAAGGGACGGGCAGGTCCGGCCACGATGATGATGCCCGCCACCTGCGGCGAACGCCTGGCGATGCGCGGGGCCATCATGCCGCCCTGGCTGTGGCCGAGGACGAAGATGCTGTCCGCCGCCACCCGAGGCAGGCCAGCTGCCAGACGCACGGCCGAGAGGGCATCGTCCACCGTCTCCACATCCATGTCCAGCCGGCGGCCCTGCGGCACGCAATCGGCGCCGTAGACCTTCGTGCGCTTGTCGTAGCGCAGGGTGGCGATGCCGCGGTAGGCCAGCAGCCAGGCCAGGTCGCGGAAGGGCTTGTTGGGACCTATGGTCTCGTCGCGGTCGTTGGGGCCCGAGCCGTGTACCAGCACTACGCAGGGCACGCGCCGGCCCTCCTCCTTCAGGCGGGGCAAGGTCAGCGTGGCGGGCAGGCGGTAGCCGTCGGTCACCACCACGGTGTCGCGCTCTTCCATCAGCGTGCGGTCGAAGGCCACGGCAGGCACTCCGGCAGGTTCGGGGGCGGGCACCACGCGAATGGTGTTCAGCCGTCCGTCGGCGTCGAAGCCCACGAGCAGGCGCAGGCGGTAGCGTTCGAAAGTCAGGTCGCGGCGGCACAGCTCCACGCCCTGCACGGCTTCCTGCGTCCAGGCTCCGGCCGACTGCAATGCGCCGAACTGGCCCGTCAGCTGGCGCCAGGTGTCGGCAAACACGGCGGGCGAGAGCTGTCGCTGCGCCTCGTCGTTGAGGGCGGCATAGATGCTGTCGCCACGGCCTTCGATGAGGTGTTCATAGATGCGCTCCGCACGCGCCCGACGGTCGTCCTGCGCCCATCCCTTCAGGGCACTTCCGCCCAGCAGGAAGAACAAAGCCCATATCGTAATCTTCCAATTATCCATTGTCCATTATCAATTATCCATTGTTCTTCAGCCAACGGCTGTAATAGTAATAATCCAGGCAAACACCAGCGCTATGAACACCCCCACTCCGATGCCGGAGCCGGCCGTCAGGCGGGTGCTGCACTGATAGACCACTTCACTGCCTTGATTGAATCCGAACATAACGCTTCCGTGCTTTAAGAGATTAATGGTTCAGCGTCCCCGTATTCACCACCGGCTGGGCAGCCTCGTCGGCACAGAGCACCACGAGCAGATTGCTCACCATGGCCGCCTTCTTCTCTTCGTCCAGCTCCACGATTTCGTCCTTCGAGAGCTTGTCCAGCGCCATGTGGACCATCGACACGGCCCCTTCGACAATCTTCTCGCGGGCACTGATGATGGCCGACGCCTGCTGGCGGCGCAGCATCACGGCCGCAATCTCGGGCGCATAGGCCAGGTAGTTGATGCGGGCTTCCAGCACCTCGATGCCCGCCATGGCCAGGCGCTCGTTGAGCTTCTGCTCCAGCTGGTCGTTGATTTCCTCGCCGCCCGAGCGGAGGGTCAGTTCGCCGTCGGCGCCCTCGTTGTCGTCGTAGGCATACTGCCCGGCCACCTGGCGCAGGGCGGCGTCGCTCTGAATCTTCACGAAGTTCTCGAAGGCGTTCATGCGGTTGGCCACGGCGTTACCCATATTCACCGCCTTGCCGTCACTCGACGTGGTGCCCGCACTGGCCATGGTCTGCGAGTCGATTTCGAACATCGCCTTGTACGTGTCCTTCAGCCGCCACACCAGCACGAGGCCTATCAGCACGGGGTTACCAATCTTGTCGTTCACCTTGATGGGCTCCACGTCGAGGTTGCGTGCACGTAGCGACAGCTTCTTGGCCTCCATGAAGGGGTTCACCCAGAAGAAGCCCGTCTCACGGAACGTGCCCTTATACCGACCGAAGAACACCATGGCCCGCGCCTCGTTGGGCTCCAGCATCATGTAGCCGCAGTTCAGGATGATCCACAGCACGGACATCACCGTCCCCAGCACATAGAGCAGCACGCCGCCCGTCACGAAGCACCACACCGTGGCAGCCGCCCATACAAACAGAAAGAGGAACAGGGCTAGGAAGCCGTTCATCTTAAAGCCTTTGAAATTCATTTCCTTTGTTTCCATACGCATTGTTTTAAAGTGATATCATTTTGATATCGCAAAGATATGTATTTATTTTGAATTATGCAAGAGCTTCCGCCCCGTTCTTTTTCATCGGCCGTCCACGTGTCTACTGAATTCAGGAAAAGACACCGTGCTATTACAATTACAGATTACAGTAAGCGAATTTCAATCGGGGAAAAAGTGCTTACAAATTTTATATTATATATATAAATATATATATAATATAAACTGAATAGGTGTCGCACACTTTTCATTTTTAGCTAACTGTAATCTGTAATTGTAATAGCACGAGGGAGCAGCAAGAAGGCAGAAAACAAAACAACGACGATGCCATCCGGCAAAGAAAACGATGCTTCGCACGCGCGAAAATACCGTTTTCACCCCTGCAAATCAGCGCGTTAGTTTTATTAACGGTAAATTCCCGTTTTGTTAACAGATTTTCACAAGAAATCGATACCCCATTTTTGGCCGTACGCCACCGAAGCCGTACCTTTGCTACACAGGCACGAGGAAAAGCCGCATCGACACCACGGAAGGGGATTCAAAAAAAAGACCAGCACCCTACCCTTTCCGTCCGCCCAGCACCAGATGCAGCCATCCCCAGAGGCCGAGGACGATGACGAGCAGCGTCTGGATGCCATGGACCAGGAGGGCAAAGAGAGACGCATCGGCCGACGAAACGCCGTAGAGCATCATCATGGTGATGACGGCGAAGTGCCACGGGCCGGCACCGTTGGGCGTGGGCACAATGACGGCGAACGTGCCTGCCACGAACATCACCAGCCCCGCCTGCACACCCAGGCCCTCGCTGAAGGGGAAGCAGTAGAACGTGAGGTAGAAATGAAGGAAGTAGCAAAGCCACATCAGCACCGTGTGGAGCAAGAAGAGGGGGACGTTCCGCACCCGGCGCAGCGACATGACGCCCTGCCACACGTCGAGCACCACGCCGCGCACCCGCTCGAAGAACGACAGCATGCGCACCAGCCACACGGCCAGCACCAGCACGCCCACCACGCAGAACAGGGCCACGTAGAACCAGGGCGACGTGAGCAGATGGACCAGCGACGGTATCTTGGTGCCCGTCTGGCGGAAGAAGGTGAGGAACACGGGCAGCTCGAGCACCAGCGTGACGCCCGCCAGAAACAGCATGCAGAGGGTGTCGACCAGCCGCTCGGTGACCACCGTGCCCAGCGACTTGGAGAAGGGCACACCCTCGTAGCGCGAGAGCACGCCGCAACGCGACACCTCGCCCACACGGGGGATGACGAGGCTCGTGGCATAGGACAGGTAGATGGCATCCACCAGACGCGACGCGCGCGGACGGTAGCCCAGCGGCTCCAGCGTCTGGCGCCAGCGCATGGCCCGCTCCACGTGGCTCCACACGCCGAAGAAGAGCGACAGCGCCATCCAGTCCCAGCGAATGCCGTGGCGCAGCACACGGGCCGCCTGCGCGAAGTCGAAGTCGCGGTACACCCAGTAGAGGATGAAGCCGCCCAGCAGCAGGGGCAGCGCCACCTTGAGCAGGTTCCTGAACCAGGAACGGAGGCCGAAGAGAGAGGGACGGGAATCCTCCGAAGGCGTCACGACACGTTCCGCCCCGCCCTGCGGGTTTCCGCAAAGCTCTTCCTTCTTCACTTTTCGCTCTCCATTCATTAAATTCTTCATTCTTCCTTCTTCATTCTTCATTAAAAAGAACTACCTTTGTGGGGCACAAAAGTAACAATAAACTTGCAATATGAGATTGGTAAAGCCTAAAAAGTTTCTGGGCCAGCACTTCCTGAAAGACCTGAAGGTGGCCCGGGACATCGCCGACACGGTGGATGCCTGCCCCGACCTGCCCATCCTCGAAGTGGGCCCCGGCATGGGCGTGCTCACCCAGTTCCTCCTGCCCAAGGGCCGCGAACTGAAGGTGGTGGAGGTGGACTACGAGTCGGTGGCCTACCTGCGCGAAGCCTATCCCCAGCTGGAAGAGCACATCATCGAAGACGACTTCCTGAAGATGAACCTCACGCGCCTCTTCGGCGGCCGCCCCTTCGTGCTGACGGGCAACTACCCCTACAACATATCGAGCCAGATCTTCTTCAAGATGCTGGACAACAAAGACCTGATACCCTGCTGCACGGGCATGATACAGAAGGAAGTGGCCGAACGCATGGCCGCCGGCCCCGGCAGCAAGACCTACGGCATCCTGAGCGTGCTCGTCCAGGCGTGGTACCGCGTGGAATACCTCTTCACCGTCCACGAGAACGTGTTCAACCCGCCGCCCAAGGTGAAGAGCGCCGTCATCCGCATGACGCGCAACGACACCCGCGACCTGGGCTGCGACGAACAGCTCTTCAAGCAGGTGGTGAAGACCACCTTCAACCAGCGGCGCAAGACGCTGCGCAACTCCATCAAGCCCCTCGTGGGCAAGGACTGCCCCCTGACGCAGGACGCCCTCTTCGACCGGCGCCCCGAACAGCTGTCCGTGCAGGAGTTCGTGGAGCTGACAAACCGAGTGAAAGACTTTTTAGCGGTCAGCGGTTAACGGTGAGCGGTGAGCAGACCGTCCAGGCCTGCCGCTACCCCGCCCGTCGCTAACTGTGCCAATAACCACTAATCACTAACCCCTAACCGCTATCAACATGGAAATAGACGAAGAATACATAGAGAAGGTCAAAGGCCTCATCGAGCAGAAGGACACGGAGAACGTGAAAGCCCTGCTGGCCGACCTGCACCCGGCCGACATCGCCGAGCTGTGCAACGACCTCGACCCCGAGGACGCCCGCTTCGTCTACCGCCTCCTGGACAACGAGACGGCAGCCGACGTACTGGTGGAGATGGACGAGGACGTGCGCAAGGAACTCCTCGAACAACTCCCCTCGGAAACCATCGCCAAGAAGTTCGTGGACTACATGGACACCGACGATGCCGTAGACCTGATGCGCGACCTCGACGAAGACAAGCAGGAGGAAGTCCTCTCGCACATCGAAGACATCGAACAGGCCGGCGACATCGTGGACCTGCTGAAGTATGACGAAGACACCGCCGGCGGACTCATGGGCACGGAAATGGTGACCGTGAACGAGAACTGGAGTATGCCCGAATGCCTCAAGGAAATGCGCATGCAGGCCGAGCAGCTGGACGAAATCTACTACGTCTACGTCATCGACGACGACGAACGCCTGCAAGGCGTCTTCCCGCTGAAGAAGATGATCACCTCGCCCTCGGTGTCGAAGGTGAAGCACGTGATGAAGAAAGACCCCATCTCGGTACACGTGGACACGCCCATCGACGAGGTGGTGCAGATCATCGAGAAATACGACCTCGTGGCCGTGCCGGTCATCGACAGCATCGGGCGGCTCGTGGGACAGATTACCGTCGACGACGTCATGGACGAGGTGCGCGAGCAGTCCGAACGCGACTACCAGCTGGCCTCGGGTCTGTCGCAGGACGTCGAGACGGACGACAACCTGGTGCGCCAGACCAGCGCCCGCCTGCCCTGGCTGCTCATCGGCATGCTGGGCGGCATCGGCAACTCCATGATACTGGGCAACTTCGACGCCACCTTCGCCGCCCACCCCGAAATGGCGCTCTACATCCCCCTCATCGGCGGAACGGGCGGAAACGTCGGCACCCAGTCGTCGGCCATCATCGTGCAGGGCCTGGCCAACAGCTCGCTCGACGCCAAGGACACCCTCAAGCAGGTGGGCAAGGAAGCCGTCGTGGCCAGCATCAACGCCACCATCATCTCGCTGCTGGTCTACATCTACAACTTCATCCGCTTCGGCAGCGCCGCCACCGTCACCTACTCGGTGTCCATCAGCCTGTTTGCCGTCGTGATGTTCGCCTCCATCTTCGGCACCCTGGTGCCCATGACGCTGGAGAAACTCAAGGTAGACCCCGCCATCGCCACCGGCCCCTTCATCTCCATCACCAACGACATCATCGGCATGATGCTCTACATGGGCATCACCGTCCTGCTGGCCTGAAGCGCCGAAAAGCAACTTTTTCGGTAAAAAAAACGAGAAAAACTTATGAAGTAATCGTTTTATTTCATTAATTTGCAACCTGACGTAACCCAAACGGGGCAACCCGTTTCTAAAAAATACATACAATGACGGACACCCATGACACTAATCTCCCCGAAATGCAGGCGGAATTAGAAGAAGAAAAACAAGCGGCAGAGGTTTCTGAAACGGCAACGGCAGAAACTCCGGCTGAAGAAACATCAACGGAAAACACAACGGAAACCACCGTACAACGGCTGACAAAGGCAGAAGTCATCGAACGCCTGAAGGCAATCGCCGACGACGTGGAAAACGTCCCCAAGACGGAAATAGACAGCCTGAAGCAGACCTTCTACAAGCTGCACAACGCCGAGCAGGAAGCGGCACGCAAGAAGTTTGTCGACGACGGAGGCGCGCCCGAAGACTACGTGCCCACGCCCGACCCGCAGGAAGAGGAAATGAAAAACATCATGTCCGTCATCAGAAGCAAGCGCAGCGAGCTGGCCGCCGAAGTGGAGAAGCAGAAGGAAATGAACCTGCAGGTGAAGCTCTCCATCATCGAAGAGCTGAAAGACCTGCTCGAGTCGCCCGAAGACGCCAACAAGAACTACACCGAGTTCAAGCGCCTCCAGCAGCAGTGGAACGAAGTGAAGCTCGTGCCCCAGGCCAGCGTCAACGAGCTGTGGAAGAACTACCAGCTCTACGTGGAGAAGTTCTACGACCTGCTGAAGCTCAACAACGAGTTCCGCGAATACGACTTCAAGAAAAACCTCGAGATAAAGACCCACCTGTGCGAAGCCGCCGAGAAGCTGGCCGAAGAACCCGACGTGGTGTCGGCCTTCCACCAGCTGCAGAAGCTCCACCAGGAATACCGCGAGACAGGCCCCGTGGCCAAGGAACTGCGCGAAGAGATCTGGGCACGCTTCAAGGCCGCCTCGACCGCCGTCAACCGCCGCCACCAGCAGCACTTCGACGCCCTCAAGGAAACCGAACAGCAGAACCTCGACCAGAAGACGGTGATCTGCGAAATCATCGAAGGCATCGACTACAACGAGCTGACCAACTTCGCCGCCTGGGACAACAAGACACAGGAAATCATCGCCCTGCAGAACAAGTGGAAAACCATCGGCTACGCCCCGCAGAAGATGAACGTCAAGATCTTCGAACGCTTCCGCGCCGCCTGCGACACCTTCTTCAACAAGAAGGCCGAGTTCTTCAAGGCCGTCAAGGAGAGCATGAGCGAAAACCTCGAAAAGAAACGCGCCCTCTGCGAGAAGGCCGAAGCCCTCAAGGACAGCACCGACTGGAAAGCCACCGCCGACGTGCTGGTGAAGCTGCAGAAGGAATGGAAGACCATCGGCCCCGTGGCCAAGAAGCACTCCGACGCCATCTGGAAACGCTTCATCGCCGCCTGCGACTACTTCTTCGAACAGAAGAACAAGGCCGGCGCCTCACAACGCACCGAAGAGCAGGCCAACCTTGAAAAGAAGCGCGACATCATTGCCCGCCTCGAAGCCATCGGCGAAGATACCGACGCCGACACCGCCATCGACCAGGTGCGCAACCTGATGAAGGAATGGAACGCCGTGGGCTTCGTGCCGTTCAAGGAAAAGGACAAGGTCTACAAGCAATACCACGCGCTGGTAGACAAGCTCTTCGAACGCTACAACCTCAGCCAGTCCAGCAAAAAGCTGAGCAACTTCAAGAGCACCCTGAGCAACATTCAGGAAGGAGGCGCGCAGACGCTGTACCGCGAACGCGAGAAGCTGGCACGTGCCTATGAGAACATGAAGAGCGAACTGCAGACCTACGAGAACAACCTGGGCTTCCTGAACGCCTCCTCGAAGAAGGGCAACAGCCTGCTGACCGAGCTCAACCGCAAGGTGGAGAAGCTCAAGGCCGACATCGACCTGGTGAAGGAGAAAATCAAGGCGGTAGACGAAAGCATCCGCAAGGAAGCCTGAGAGGGCACACGAGGGGAAAGGCCGCTTGCACGTCAAGGCAAGCCATGCCCATAAGAAAACAGCAGCCACATTCTGTCAATTCCAAACCAACAGGGGAAGGATGACGGAGTGTGGCTGCTTCATATCCTGACGCCTGCCCTTCGGCTCTGTATAGAGGGCACTAAAAAAGGACAATAAAAAAAGACGCTTCATCAACTGAAGCGTCCTCTTTTCTGTTGGGCTACCTGGATTCGAACCAGGAATGACAGGACCAGAATCTGTAGTGTTACCATTACACCATAGCCCAATGCTTGGCTTTATTTCCGTTTTGCGGTTGCAAAGGTACGAAGTTTTTTGGAAACACAAACGATTCGGGTGATTTTTTTTGCAGAAAAATGATAAAACGGCTTTTTACAAGCGGTTATATCACTAAAAAAAAACTAAAATGAAAATACTTTTCGCGATTTGCGTGTTACATACAAGAAATCGGCGTATATTTGTCGACTGTTTTTAATATAATAATGTATAAATGGACCAAACAAAGAAACTGATAGAACAAATTACCGAAGGTATCCAAGATAAAAAAGGAAAGAAAATCGTAGTGGCCGACCTCACCCACATAGACGACACCATCTGCAACTACTTCATCATCTGCCAGGGAAACTCGCCCAGCCAGGTGACCGCCATCGTAGAGTCTGTCAAGGAATTTGCACGCAAGGGCGCCAACGTCAAGCCCTTCGCCATCGACGGCCTGCGCAACGCCCAGTGGGTGGCCATGGACTATGCCGACGTGCTGGTGCACGTCTTCCTGCCCGAAACGCGCAGCTACTACAACCTCGAAAACCTCTGGGCCGACGCCCAACTAACCCAAATACCCGATATCGATTAATACAGATTTATGGACAACAACATCAATAAGAAGAACGCTGGAAACAACAAGGTCAACATGCCCAAGTTCAACCTGAACTGGCTCTACATGATCATCCTCATGATGCTCGTGGGTCTGTGGCTGACCAACGAAAACAGTGCTTCCACCAAAGACGTTTCCTACGACGAATTCCAACGCTACGTGCAGCAGGGATACATCAGCCGCGTGGTGGGCTACGACGACAACTCCGTGGAAGCCTACATCAAGGCCCAGCACGTGGGAAATGTGTTCGGCAACGACTCGAGCCGCGTGGGACGCAACCCGATGATCACCACCGAAGCCCCCTCGCGCGAAAGCCTGGGCGACTTCCTCCAGAAAGAAAAGGATGAAGCCCACTTCGACGGCTCCATCACCTACGAAAAGAGAACCAACTACATGAGCCTCATCCTGTGGAACGTGGTACCCATCCTCTTCATTGTCGGCTTCTGGATGTTCCTGATGCGACGCATGAACGGCGGAGGAGGCGTAGGCGGCGGAGGAGGCATCTTCAACGTCGGCAAGTCGAAGGCACAGCTCTTCGAGAAAGGCACGGGCACCAAGGTGACGTTCAAGGACGTGGCCGGACTGGCCGAAGCCAAGCAGGAAGTGGAAGAAATCGTGGAGTTCCTCAAGGAACCGCAGAAATATACCGAACTGGGCGGCAAGATACCCAAAGGCGCCCTGCTGGTAGGCCCTCCGGGCACAGGAAAGACCCTGCTGGCCAAGGCCGTGGCAGGCGAAGCCAACGTGCCCTTCTTCTCGCTGGCAGGATCAGACTTCGTGGAGATGTTCGTCGGCGTAGGCGCCTCGCGTGTACGCGACCTCTTCCGCCAGGCCAAGGAGAAGGCTCCCTGCATCGTCTTCATCGACGAGATTGACGCCGTGGGACGCGCCCGCTCCAAAGCGGCCGCCATGGGTGGCAACGACGAGCGCGAGAACACGCTCAACCAGCTGCTCACCGAGATGGACGGCTTCGGCTCGAACAGCGGCATCATCATCCTGGCCGCCACCAACCGCGTGGACGTGCTCGACAAGGCCCTGCTGCGTGCAGGCCGCTTCGACCGCCAGATCCATGTGGACCTGCCCGACCTGAACGAACGCAAGGAAGTGTTCGGCGTACACCTGCGCCCCATCAAGATAGACGACACGGTAGACGTTGACCTGCTGGCCCGTCAGACGCCTGGCTTCTCGGGCGCGGACATCGCCAACGTGTGCAACGAAGCAGCCCTGATAGCTGCCCGCCATGGCAAGAAGTTCGTGGGCAAGCAGGACTTCCTCGATGCCGTAGACCGCATCGTGGGCGGATTGGAGAAGAAGACCAAGATCACCACCGAAGAGGAACGCCGCTCCATCGCCATCCACGAGGCAGGACACGCCAGCATCTCCTGGCTGCTGCAATATGCCAACCCGCTCATCAAGGTGACCATCGTGCCGCGCGGACGGGCCTTGGGTGCCGCCTGGTACCTGCCCGAAGAACGGCAGATCACAACCAAGGAGCAGATGCTCGACGAGATGTGCGCCACCTTGGGCGGACGTGCTGCCGAAGACCTCTTCCTGGGACGCATCTCGACAGGCGCCATGAACGACCTGGAGCGCGTCACCAAGCAGGCCTATGGCATGATAGCCTACCTGGGCATGAGCGAGAAGCTGCCCAACCTGTGCTACTACAACAACGACGAATATTCCTTCAACCGTCCCTATAGCGAAAAGACCGCCGAACTCATCGACGAGGAAGTGAAGCGGATGGTGAACGAGCAGTACGAACGCGCCAAGAAGATTTTGTCCGAACACAAGGAAGGACACAACCAGCTGGCCCAACAGCTCATCGAGAAGGAAGTCATCTTTGCCGAGGACGTGGAACACATCTTCGGCAAGCGCCCCTGGGCTTCACGTTCGGAAGAAATCATCACCGCCAACCAGACCTCCAAGGAGCTGAAGGAAGCTGCCGAGGAAGAAAGCAAGAAGGCCGAAGAGGCCGTCAAGGAGGTGAAGGAACAGCAGAAGGCCAACCAGTCGTCCGACGCTCCGAAGGAAGCCGACGGCCAGAAGGAGGACAAGAAAGAAAACAACGGAAATCAGGAACCCACTCAAGCATAAAGGAGAAGGAGAACCATGAAAAGCAATTTCTTGAAACGTGCCCTGACAGGCATTCTGTTTGTCTGCATACTGGTGGGCTGCATGCTCTACAGCCCCCTTTCGTTCGGTCTGCTGTTCACCCTCATCGCCGCCCTGAGCGTGCACGAATTCGCGCACCTCGTCAATGCCAGCGGTGAAGTGAAAATCAACGCTACCATCACCTCGCTGGGCGGTGCCTACCTCTGCCTGGCCCTGATGGGCTTCTGCACGCAGGCCGCCGACGCGCGCATCTTCCTGCCCTACCTGGCCCTGCTCCTCTATCTGATGATTACGGAGCTGTACCTCAAGCGCAGCAACCCGCTGGGCAACTGGGCCTTCTCCATGCTGAGCCAGCTCTACGTGGCCCTGCCCTTTGCCCTGCTCAACGTGCTGGCCTTCCACAACGACCCCATCAGCAGCAGCGTGGCCTACAACCCCATCCTGCCGCTGTCCATCTTCGTCTTCATCTGGCTGAGCGACACGGGCGCCTATTGCGTCGGTTCGCTGATAGGGAAGCACCGCCTCTTCGAGCGCATCTCGCCCAAAAAGTCTTGGGAAGGCAGCATCGGAGGAGCCGTCTTCTCCATCGCCTCCTCGTTCGTCTTCGCCCACTACTACGACTTCCTGTCTGTAGGCCAATGGGCCGGACTGGCTGCGGTGGTAGTTGTCTTCGGCACCTGGGGCGACCTGACCGAGTCGCTCATGAAGCGCCAGCTGGGCATCAAGGACTCGGGCAACATCCTGCCCGGCCATGGAGGCATGCTCGACCGCTTCGACAGCGCACTGATGGCCATTCCCGCAGCCGTCTTCTATCTATACGTGCTGACACTCATCTGACATTTACGAAAATCGACAGAAAGCCCTATCGATAAGTGAGGCCCCGAATGCAGGACATTGCGTCCGCCTTCGGGGCCTCCAATTTACATACCAATTTAAAAAGACATTATTTCAACTGCACCTGCGAGAGGTCGATGTTCTGCTTCAGCTTACTCGAAGCAAGGTCGCTGCTGTCCGACGAAGCAAAGTCGAACGCCACTTCCACCTCGCCGTTGACCGACGAATTGAGCTTCAGCTTGATGCCCTTCGTGGCGTCTGTGATGTTCAGGCTGCTCAGGTTGTAGGACACGATGCCCCACGCGCCATAACCCGTCACGTCGTCATAGTCGTTGTAGCGCAGCTCCAGGTGGACGTAGCCGTCGTCACCATAAAGCTCGGCATCGTCCTGTGGACGCACCAGGCTGATGCGATGTTTCTCTTTGGCGGGCAGGTTCTGCACGAAGATGATGTTCATGTAACCGCCGCTGATGGTAATGTCGCCCTGATAGATGGTGACAGGGTCGTTGCCGAAGTCTTCATCCGTCTCGGGCGTCAAGGTTTCCACCTGCTTGGTCAGCACGTTCTGGATACCCAAAATCTTGACCGCATGGTCGTAGCCCTCAAAGTCATCCCACAGGGGGTTGAAGTAAGTGATGACCCGCTGGCCGTCGACAGGCGTATACCAACCCAGGTCGGTATTGACGGGCCAAAGCGTGCCCCACACATCACAATCCAGATAAAAAGCTCCTCCACCCACGCGGACTGTCGCCCACAGGGGAGGCGTGAAATCGCCTATTGAATAGCTGTTGTCATCGTCGCACGACTGAAGGATGGGCGACAAGGCCAGACACATCAACAGGACCAACCAATGTACTCTTTTCATAATCCTCACAATTTAATCTTCTTGATTTTCTGTACAAAAAACGGGCAGGCCGCACATCTACTGCATCGACCTGCCCGCTTTTAACATATTATTCGAAAAGCACAGATTGGTTCACACATCACGCTTCTTCAGTAGTCCGCAGATGAGCCGCGCGGCCTTGGCAGGCGCACCAGGCTCGCCCAGTCGGGCAGCCACGTCCGCATATCCCCCCAACATTTCCTTGCGCCAGCGTTCGTCGGTCAGGATGCGTCCCAATTCCGTCCTGATCTGCGCTACCGTCATCGTGTCGGCCACCAGCTCGCGCACCACCTCGCGCCCCGCTATCAGATTGACGAGCGAGATGTACTTCACCTTCAGCACATGCCGCTTCAGGAAGGCTATGAGGCGACCGACGGGCGTGTGGTAGCACACCACCTGCGGCACGTGGAAGAGGGCCGTCTCGAGGGTGGCCGTACCCGAAGTGACCAGTGCCGCATCGGCATGGCTCAGCAGTTCGTAGGTCTGGCCGAAGACAACCTTCACCTCCGCTCCGCCCATGTAGGCCCGATAGTAGTCGGCATCAATGCCGGGCGCAGCTGCCAGCACCAGCTGATAGCCGCCGAAGGAGGAAGCCGCCCGTATCATGTCGGGCAGGTTGTCCTTGATTTCCTGCTTGCGGCTGCCTGCCAGTAAGGCGATGACGGGCCTGGCCTGCAGGCCGTTGCGTTCGAAGAAGGCCTGGCGAGTCTCCTTGTAGGCAGCGCGGAAGGCTGCCACCTCGTCCAGCGTCGGATTGCCCACGTAGTGGATGGGGTAACGATGCTTCCCCTCGAAGAAGTCGACCTCGAACGGCAGGATGGAGAAGAGCTCGTCCACGTCGCGCTTGATGTTCTTGATGCGGTACTCCTTCCACGCCCATATCTTGGGGGAGATGTAGTAGTAGACGGGGATGCGCGTGCGGGCATGGATGTATTTCGCGATGCTGAGGTTGAAGCCGGGGTAGTCCACCAGAATCAAGGCGTCGGGCTGCCACTCCACAATGTCGCGCTTGCAGAAGGCCATGTTGGCAAAGATGGTGCGCAGGTGGAGCAGGACGGGGACGAAGCCCATGTAGGCCAGGTCGCGATAATGCTTCACAGGCGCGCAACCACCCGCGGCAGCCATGAGGTCTCCCCCAAAGAAGCGGAACTCCGCCTGCGGGTCTTCGCGACGCAAGGCCGCCATCAGGTGCGACGCATGGAGGTCGCCCGAGGCTTCGCCTACAATCAGGTAGTATTTCATATGTAGTATTTCATATAAAATGAAGAATGAAGAACGAAGAATGAAGAATTGCTTCCCCTTTATTCTTACGCTAAAATATTAGAACCAAGTCTTGAGCTCGTCCATCAGTCCGTAGGCCGTAACATCGACCGTGGTGGGGGTGATGGCCACATAGCCGTTGGCCAGCGCCCAGTGGTCGGTATCCTCCTGGTCGGCATCCTCGTCCACAAGCTCGCCCGTCAGCCAATAATAGTGGCTGTCTCCGCGATGGGCAAAGTTCTCCCATTCGTTGGTCCACTGGCCTTTCGTCTGGCGGCACACTCTGACGCCCTTCAGCTCCTGCGTGTCGGGGAAGTTCACATTGAGGCAGGTCAGTGCGGGCAATCCCTTCTCGAGCACCAGGCGGGCAATGTCGCGGACGTAAGGACCGGCAGCCGTGAAGTTGGCATCTGGCTCGTGGCTGCACAAGGAGAAGCCGATGGAAGGCACTCCCTTGAGGCATCCTTCGATGACGACACCCATCGTGCCCGAGTAGTGTACGTTCGTGGCCGAGTTGTCGCCATGATTGATGCCACCTACCACGAGGTCGGGCTTGCGGTCGAGAACGGTCGCAAAGGCCAGCTTCACGCAGTCGGCAGGCGTGCCCGAGCATTTGTACACCGTCAGACCCACATCCTTGCGGATGAGCTTATAATGGATGGGCTCGCCTGTAGTCAGCGCGCAGGCCGTACCCGAACGGGGTGAGTCGGGCGCCATCACCACAATCTCGCCCAGCGGGCGGAGGAATTTCACCAGTTCGCTGATGCCTTTCGCAACGATGCCGTCATCGTTCGAAATCAATATCAAAGGTCTTTGATTTTCCATATTTCACACAGATTTATTGTTTTATGTCTGCAAAGGTAGCAACTTTAAGGAGGAAATGAAAAAAAGGAGCCGCCAAACTTCCTTTCCGCCAAAAATTTGACAATCTGACGAACAAGCATTATTTTTGTCGAAAAACCGACGAATATGGACATTCTGTTAATCATCTTGGGCCTCCTCTGCCTGCTGGCAGGCTTGGCCGGCTGCATTCTTCCTGCCTTGCCCGGCCCTCCGCTGGCCTATGGCGGCATGCTGCTGCTCCACTTCACCGACCGCGTGCAGTTCAGCACCACGCAACTGGTCGTGTGGCTCGTGCTGGTCGTCCTCGTGCAGGTACTCGACTATTTCATTCCCCTGCTGGGCGCCAAGTACAGCGGCGGCAGCC
>ULOG01009046.1_pt1 | contig 20028 bp, 11 predicted proteins | sample 1952401 | NCBI WGS metagenome assembly ULOG01 (sample SAMEA4835598, study PRJEB28245) | human gut metagenome | biome: gut microbiome; material: fecal sample | place: Denmark | collected 2008
CCCAATATACGGCCATCGACCGCAAGTTTCCCATCACCGTCCAGGAGGTCATCCTCTCGGGCCTCAGCAGCCGCAAAGGCCTCAGCGCACGCTTCACTGCCGACGAGCGAGCCAAGGCTGCCCAGGTCATCGCCCGCATGGGGCTGGAGGGAATGGAGCAGAAGGCTATCGGCGCCCTGAGCGGCGGACAGCTGCAACGCGCCCTACTGGGACGGGCCGTCGTCTCCGACCCCGAGGTCGTCATCCTCGACGAGCCTGCCACCTACCTGGACCGCCGCTTCGAGGCACGCCTCTACCAGCTGCTGGCCGAAATCAACCGCGACTGTGCCATCATCCTCGTGAGCCACGACATCGGCACCGTGCTCCAGCAGGTGAAGTCTATCGCCTGCGTCAACGAGACGCTGCACTACCACCCCGACACGGGCATCACGGGCGAGTGGCTGGAGCAGAACTTCAACTGTCCCATCGAGCTGCTGGGCCATGGCAACCTGCCCCACCGCATCCTGGGCAAGCATACCTCGTAGCCCACACCCCGAAAGGTCCGACCTCACGCCGCAAAGGAAGCAATGTTTTCCTCCAAAGAAAGCAATGTTTTGCATCAAAGGAAGCAATGTTTTAGTGTAAAACATTGCCGCATTCTACATGCACATCCTTTAAGCTATCCTAATAATCAGTCCTATCGGCATGCTTTTCAGTACGAAATGCTTATATTTGCGACGTTTTTATAGAAACATCGCAGATTATAACGTTATATCTACACGCTGAATGAAACAGTACAAGTTCGTAAACAACCTCGTCGGTTGGATTACTTTCCTCATCGCGGCCACGGTCTACTGCCTGACCATCGAGCCGACCGCCAGTTTCTGGGACTGCCCGGAATTCATCACCACCGGTTATAAACTGGAAGTGGGACACCCGCCTGGAGCACCGTTCTTCATGCTCGTGGCCAACTTCTTCTCGCTCTTCGCCTCCGGCCCCTCGGAAGTGGCACGGATGGTGAACTATATGAGCGCACTGATGAGCGGCGCCTGCATCCTGTTCCTCTTCTGGAGCATCACGCACCTGGTGCGCAAGCTGGTCATCAAGGACGAAAACCACATCACCCGCGGACAGATGGTCACCATCATGGGCAGCGGACTGGTGGGTGCGCTGGCCTATACGTTCAGCGACACGTTCTGGTTCTCGGCCGTCGAGGGCGAGGTATATGCGTTCTCATCGCTGTTCACCGCCATCGTGTTCTGGCTGATACTGAAGTGGGAGGACGTGGCCGACCAGCCACACTCCGACCGCTGGCTCATCCTGATAGCCTACCTGACGGGCCTCAGCATCGGCGTCCACCTGCTGAACCTGCTCTGCCTGCCCGCCATCGTGCTGGTTTACTACTATAAGAAGGTGCCCCACGCCAACGCGAAAGGCTCGCTGCTGGCACTCATCGGCTCTGCCGTACTGGTAGCCGTCGTGCTCTACGGCATCGTGCCGGGCATTGTGAAGGTGGGCGGATGGTTCGAACTGCTGTTCGTCAACACGCTGGGCATGCCGTTCAACACGGGCGTCATCGTCTACATCGTTCTGCTGGCCGCCTGCCTCATCTGGGGTGTGTACGAAAGCTACACCGAAAAAGACAAGCTGCGCATGGCCCTCTCGTTCGTCCTGACCATCGCCATGCTGGGCATCCCGTTCTACGGACACGGAGCCAGCGCCGTGGTCATCGGTATCGTGGTCATCGCCCTGCTGTGGCTCTACCTCAGCCCGAAGATGCAGGCCCGCATGAAGGAGAAATACCGCGTCAGCGCCCGCACGCTGAACACCGCCCTGCTGTGCACCATGATGATGGTCATCGGCTACTCGTCGTACGCCCTCATCGTCATCCGCTCCACGGCCAACACGCCGATGGACCAGAACTCGCCCGAAGACATCTTCACGCTGGGCGAATACCTGGGCCGCGAGCAGTATGGCACACGCCCGCTGTTCTACGGACCTGCTTACACCTCGAAAGTGGCCCTCGACGTCAAGGACGGCTACTGCCAGCCGCGCATCTCGTACAACGGTACCAAGTTCATCCGCAAGGAAAAGGCTACGCCCGACGAGAAGGACTCGTACATCGAAATACCCGGACGCATCGAATACGAATATGCGCAGAACATGCTCTTCCCCCGCATGTACAGCAGCCTGCACACGCAGCAATACGAAAGCTGGCAGGAAGTCAAAGGCTACGAAGTGCCCTACGACCAGTGCGGCGAGATGATTATGGTGAAGATGCCCACCCAGTGGGAGAACATCAAATTCTTCTTCTCCTACCAGCTCAACTGGATGTACTGGCGCTACTTCATGTGGAACTTCGTGGGCCGTCAGAACGACCTGCAAGGCTTCGGCGAGATAGAGCACGGCAACTGGATTACGGGCATCAGCTTCATCGACAACCTGCTGGTGGGCGACCAGACCCTGCTCCCCACCGAGCTCAAGGAAAACAAGGGACACAACGTCTTCTACGGCCTGCCCCTGTTGCTGGGCATCATCGGCCTGCTGTGGCAGGCCTACCGCGGACAGAAGGGCATCCAGCAGTTCTGGATAGTCTTCTTCCTGTTCTTCATGACGGGTATCGCCATCGTGCTCTATCTGAACCAAACGCCCAGCCAGCCGCGTGAACGCGACTATGCCTACGCCGGTTCGTTCTACGCCTTCGCCATCTGGATCGGCATGGGTGTGGCCGGACTGATACAGCTGCTGAGCAAGTGGATGCGGGGCAAAGCTGCCGCCCAGGCCGAGACATCGGGCGAAGGTGCAGAAGCTTCCGAACTGAAACCCTCGCTGGCCGTTGCCCTCATCGTCTCCGTCGTCTGCCTGCTGGTACCCATCCAGATGGCCAGCCAGACTTGGGACGACCACGACCGCAGCGACCGCTACATGGCCCGCGACTTCGGCGAGAACTACCTGATGTCCCTCCAGGAGAGCGGAAACCCCATCATCTATACCAACGGCGACAACGACACCTTCCCCCTGTGGTACAGCCAGGAGACCGAAGGCTGCCGCACAGACGCGCGTACCTGCAACCTGTCGTACCTCAACACCGACTGGTACATCGACCAAATGAAGCGTCCGGCCTACGACTCGCCGTCGCTCCCCATCACCTGGGACCGCATGGACTACGTCGAGGGAACCAACGAATACATCCCCGTCCAGCCCGAGTACAAGAAGAGCATCGACGCCCTCTATGCACAGGCTGAGAAGGAAGCGCTCGCAGGCAACCCCGAAGCCAAGATCAATGTTCAGAAGGAGTTCGGCGAGAATCCCTACGAACTGAAGAACATCCTGAAGTACTGGGTACGCAACAAGAACAAGGACCTGCAGGTTATCCCCACGGACAGCGTGGTCATCAAGGTGGACAAGGAAGCCGTACGCCGCAGCGGCATGCTGCTGCCGGGCGACTCCATCCCCGACTACATGCCCATCAAGCTCCGCACCAAGGACAACCAGGGCAACTACCACCCCAAGCGTGCGCTCTACAAGAACGAACTGATGATGCTCGAGATGCTGGCTGAGGCCAACTGGGAGCGTCCCATCTACATCGCCGTCAGCGTAGGTAACGAGAACCAGCTCGGCCTGGACAACTACTTCATCCAGGAAGGTCTGGCCTACCGCTTCACTCCCTTCGACACCAACAAGACCGGCGTGAAGATAGACAGTGAAAAGATGTACGACAACCTGATGAACAAGTTCAAGTTCGGCGGCATCGACAAGCCCGGCATCTACATCGACGAGAACGCCATGCGCATGTGTTACTCGCACCGCCGCATCTTCTCGCAGCTCATCGGGCAGCTGCTGGCCGAAGGCAAGAACGACAAGGCCCGTGCCGCCCTGGAATATGCCGAGAAGATGATTCCGGCCGAAAACGTGCCCTACGACTGGCAGAACGGATCTCTCCAGATGGCCGAAGCCTGGTACAAGCTGGGCGAAACCGAGAAAGGCGACCGCATTGCCCAGGCCCTTGCCGACAAGGCCGTAGAATACATGACCTGGTACATGAGCCTCGACGAAGGCCGCTTCATGATTTCCACCCAAGAGTACGAGTACCACTGGGCCCTGCTTAACGAGGAAGTCAAGAAGATGGAGCAATACAAATCTCCGCTGGCCAAGACCTACCGGGCCAAGTTGGAAGAATTGTATGATATGTATGTAAACAGAATGAAATAAGCGGTAAGCGGTGAGTGGTAAGCGGTGAGTATTCCAGCAATTCACTACTCACCGCTTACCGCTAACCGTTAACCACTAATCACTTACCGTTAACCACTACCACCGTGTTCATCGAGCAACCCCCCGAACTGTTCCGCAAACTCTACCCCAGTGCTCTGTGGCGGATGAATCCCGACGAGAAAGCCGTTTATCTGACTTTCGACGACGGTCCCATCCCCGTAGTCACCCCGTGGGTGCTCGACCTGCTGGACAAACACGGCGTCAAAGCCACCTTCTTCATGGTGGGCGACAACATCCGCAAGCATCCCAAGGAGTTCCGCATGGTTGTGGAGCGCGGCCACCGCATCGGCAACCACACCTTCAACCACATCCGCGGCTTCAGCCGCAAATACTTCACCTCCTACAGCTATCTGGAGAATACGGAAGAAGCCAACGACTTCATGCTTTCCATCTGCGACCCCGAAACGACCGACAAGGCCCTCCGCCCCCTCCTGTTCCGTCCGCCACACGGCCACATGGGCTGGGCCCAATACATGGTTCTGAAACGGAAATACAAGATTGTGATGTGGGACCTCGTCACCCGCGACTACAGCAAGAAGCTCCGCGGTCCGCAGGTGCTGGCCAACGTCATGCGCTACGCCCGCAACGGCTCCATCATCACCTTCCACGACTCCCTCAAGTCCTGGGACAACGGCAACTTGCAATACGCCCTTCCCCGCGCCCTCAGTTTCCTGCAGGAAGAGGGATATAAGTTCAAAGTGCTGTAAAGAAGAAAAGGGCTAATCCATAATATGTAAAAAGATCTTTATTTAAATCCAACATGTTATCATGCCACCCTAACTAGGATAAAATATTCCACTATAAATTCAATATTTTTATTATACTATATTCTTAATTCTCCAATATTGTTCTTTTATAACAAAATCACTATTAGGTTCTTTTCTATTTACTCTTCTGCAAAATCTCATTAGTCGTATAAGGTACTATTCTAGGAGCTCTATGATTGTCCAAAGACTGTATCGTCCTGCTTGTCGCACCCGGTATGGTTTGGGATTTATTTTTTAAATCAAATTCTACAAATGTTTCATAATCGTAAGTCCAGCTATCACCGTAGGCAAGTTTCATGGCACGTTTATAAATGGCTTCACGACTTGGAGCGTTGAAAGCAGGTTCATTATAACGCATGATACTAACATAAGATGGCCGATATATGCCGTTGGAGTAAGACGCCCATCCTCCTTCATAGATACCTAAATCTTCATCGTCATATCTTTTATCAGCTAGAAATTTGCTCCATAAGATTTTTGTCGAGTCATTAGTAATATCCAGATTGAGATATCTTCCCAACATCTGCTGTTCATATCGGAGATTTTGCTTATCTTCTTCACTGATTGTTTCGATATATTGAGCATACTCATCACCTAATAGGCCAAAACCATGACCAATCCCTTCATGCCTGAAAACAGCCTCAAAATTCTGCCATTCTCCTCCCGCGTCATGCAATGTGTTGAAAGAAACTGTACAATTGTCATCCAAATAGGTACAAAATCCTATCTGTTGTTTATCGTTCATAATCACATGTATAGAGACGTCTTTAAGGTTGTCAACTACCAATGAAGCATATTCCAGACACTTACTCAAATCACCGTCTCCTGCAGAACCACAATAATGCCAACTCGATAAAGCCGTATTTCCACCGATATAATTATTTTCTGATACACATCTGATTGAATATACATCAAACAGAGGTCGCAAGGAAATCATGGGCTCTATAGAGAAAAAAACTTCCATAGCACGCTCCATGGTAGCATCATAGTATCCGCCACTCTCCATGTCTTTATCTACAAAGGCATCACCCATTAGAATGACCGGTATTCCTTGACCTTCAGTATGTTTTTGGAGTAACTGAACCTCGCCATCTTTTGAATAATCGGTAGAAGCATACAAAGGTTGATAAGTCAGTGTATATCCGTCTTGTTGTGGTATAATCATATTCAGTGGATTCCACTTGTCCCACATGTTACTAACTTCTTCGGGTACTGCTCCGCTTAGCCTGTTTCCATACAGATTACAAACCAATAGGTTAGACAGCTTACTCATTGAAGCCGGAAGTGTTCCTGTCAGATTATTATTTTGTAGTTCCAAATAGAACAGTTTTTCCATGTTACCAATATTAGCTGGAATGTTTCCTTCCAATTGATTGTCTTGCAACCACAAATATTCCAATGAATTGCATTGGCAAATCTCTTCAGGAATTTCTCCATTCAAAGAACAAAAATCAAGGCTGATACTTGTGATATTTTTCAGATTCTGAATATTGGGAGATATACTTCCTGTCAATTCACTATTACATTGCAAATTCAGGCTTGTTAAAGGCAATGTCCATATTTCATCTGGTATGGTACCTTTAATATTTGAGAAAGAAAGATTTAATGTACTCAGACTCTTGAGATTTCCTATTTCTGCAGGAATTTTATTCTCCAGATTGCAATAGCTAAGGCTTAAAGTCTCTAAATCCGTAAGCGCATTGCACACATCTTGTAGAACAGAATAACTAATATTTACTCCAGACAAGGATATTCCTTTCAGTTGATTTAATTTTATTATTCTTTCGTCTAACTGACCTTGCAAATTAGAAGGTATATATAATATTTCAAGATGTTTAAAACCATAAAAATCCTCAGGAAAGCTTCCATAAATCTCCGAATCATTGCCTAACCAATCCAATACGCGTAATTCATTTAAAGGAGAAAGGGCGTGTATCATGTCTTCTATATCTCCGTTTAAAGCGTTCGACTGTAATGTAATATAATCTACATGTCCTGTTGAATTCACATTAATCCCATACCATTCATTGACAGGTTTATCACTACACCAATTATCCTTTCGAACCCACTTATCACCACCAGCTGCTTGGTAAAATGCAATCAGAGCCTCTCTTTCTTTTTCTATAATTGACCTTTGAACGATCTTTATTGTTTGCTTAAGTTCACCATAAGAAATAATGATTTCACCTTCACGACTCTTATCTGTGGTATTTTCGGTAATGGTGAAGCTCAAAGGCTTTTCTACCAATCCGCGAGTAGCCGTCTGCTGAATCCAGTCGACGGAGGTTTCTACTGTGAAATCAACGTTGGCATTCACGGCGAAATCCAATCTGTCACCTTCAGGACCAACAATATATTCATTCTGAGCAACTAAAATCGCATCTTTTTGAACTTGAATAATATAAACTTTCTCTTCTATATTATTTTCCTTATTTATAAAGGTTATCTCAGCCGTCCGCGCATCATAACTCTCGTTCACAGCTACCGTGAAATAATGTGTATAGGCTGAAAAGGCACGGGTAGAAGCCTCCGTAATCCAAGGAACATCAGGCATCACTACCTTATACGACGTATTGCTTTTCAGCTCCACCTGAATGGTTTCACCGTCGGAAGGCACTGTATATTCTTTCTGCGACAGCAGAATGGCTGGCTCACTGCCCGCCTGATAAACTGTAACTTCTTCTCTTAAGTCATTACCCTGCAGGGTGATGACCGCCTGACGGACAGACTCCTCCGGATTTTCTGCCACTTGAAAGTTCAAAGTAGAAGTCGTAAGACCACGTGTCGAAGAAGAAGACGAAGCCGTCAACCAATCCTTGGCTGCCTCTTCTATCTCATAAGTTACATTCACATTAGCCTGCAATTCGATACCGAAAGTTCCACCCACTGCATCCATTTCCACCTTATGAGAGTTGACCAGCAAAGCATCCTTCTGCTTTTGTGTGACAGTAATGGTCTGCTGCGCATTTCCACAAGTCAGTAGAACAGCCGCATTCCTTTCGTCATACGATTCATTGGGCTGCGCACTAATCTGAAGCGTCACGGTACCCGCCCCTCCCTGTGTAGGAGAAACACTCAGCCAGTCCAGCGTGCGGGTTACGGCATTGACACTGGCTGTCCAATCACCCGAAGCCGTAAATGTCACAGTGAACGTACCGCCGTCTGATCCTATCACAGGACGCACATCCACCTCACCTTCCATTTCAATGGAAGGCTCTTCAGACGCCGAATTGTTTTCGGCATCACTACAGCCCATGTAAAGCCATCCTATTATAAATAAGAAAGCTGTCAAAATAAAGAATCTACATTTCATACCCATCACTTTTATCTAAATAAACGGCAGTGTATTTCCGTCTTCTCTGCAGACAGAAATACACTAGCCATTCAACCATCCTAACTTTTGATTATTCTTGCTTCTCCATTTCACCTTCCATACCTAAAAGCACCATATTCCAGCCTTGGAATACCAGCCAAAGGGCCACCAATGATATCAAACCGACAATCATTCCTGTCAGCGGGAATAAATCGATGAAGGCCGCAATCAACAATACAATCATACTGAAACACAACTTTCCGGCACCATTCTGGCCCTCGACACCCAAGGTAGCCGAACGCTTCATGGCACTATAACCCAAATATTCTACAACGAAAGCAATAATCAACAAAATACCGGCAACGATACCTCCCAACAATGGAATCCAACCGAACACTACGGCCACAAGACTCAGGATAACAGCAATCTTCAAACGTGATATACCCTTGGCACCATCGGCATCCAGACTTTCCTTCAGCTTGCCCAAACCGATGAAATAGAGAATCAAACCAACCAAAGCTGCAACAGCCGTCAGGGTCGTATCACCGATACCATCATACACATGCAGCAGAATAGCCATTAAAATCAGATAAGCCCCCTGGCTTCCCCAGTTCTTCCATTGTATATTTAGACTGCTCTTACTCATAAAGAGTGCTATCAACAAGGCTACCAGGCCCACGTAATCCAACCAAACAGGCATGTTAGGAATCAGTGACAATAAAGCGACAAACAAACCGCCCCCCGCCAAAACCAAGAAAGGTACTGACAAGGAACTTCCCATTGCCTGATAAAAAGAAAACAAAGCTATTCCACCGAGCACAATGCCGACTAACTGACAACAAAATACCGGAATATCAAAATCAGGGACACCCAATAAAGACCCCAAATCGGGCAACAAGGTGCATACAACCAACAACATACCAAACTGTAACTGCAGAAATTTTTGTTTCTTCACTTTCTCTTCCATGGCTAATTTTTTTAGTTAGTAAAAAATTATCAGCATCTCTATTAAAAAAGGAACTCGCAAGTTTCAATCTTTATTCTGCCAAAAATAATGTTTTTTATTAATATTCAAAAAAAACAGATAAAAGAATTGCACAAGTTGGTGGATTTTTGGAGATAATATCACAAATTATCACAAACATGGCATCCGAACTTATAAAGACTTGTTTCTCAACGTTCCTAGACTATAAAAAAGAAGTGCTGGCCTATCTCTCGAAAGGACTCAGCACTTCTGAAATATCTGACCGGCTATTTCTCAGCGTCAATACCATCCAAACCTACCGCAAGCGTCTGATGGAAAAGCTGGAGGCCAAAAATGTAGCCGAATTAGTCTATAAAGGAAAAGGATTGTTTTAACAGATCTTTCCCTAAAAAGGAATCATATTACTGAATGCTCACCTCCAGCGGATTGCGGACCTTCTGCGCATAGGCAGATACGTAGGCATTCCAGGCGGCGGCATCCTTGATGTCGGCCTTGTCCCAACCGAAGCCCCAGTAATAGGTGTACTCCGAACCGGGTTCGTAGTCGCTGAAAGCCAGCACGTGGCCTTCGGCATTGCCGTGCTGCTTCTTCTCCTCGTCCGTGTACTTCACTACCTTGGCTTCCTTGACATTGGCGGGGAACACGGCACCGACAAAGATGTTACCATTGCCTTCGCCTGTCGTGGGGTCCACATAAGTCATGTAACCGTTTCCGGCATCGGTCACCACCGCACCGTCATCGTGCAAAACGATGCCCGTAACAATCGGCATAGCCTCCTGCAAACCGGCATAGGCAACAAGTGTCTTGTTGAGGTGCGAACCGGCATCCAGCGTAATGACACGCGTCTCCACCACATTGCTGTCGCCCTTCACGGTCAGCGGATTGAACTCCAGCTTTACCGTAAAGCGCAAGGGACCGTTGTCCAATACTTCAAAATCTTTGTAGCACCAGGGATAGACAATCTCGCCGTCGGCCACCAGCGCAGCCACACCCGCACCCAACGTCGGACCTACGGCATAACAATCCATGCCATATCCGTGGTCTATATGATAGGAAATGGACTGCAACAGCTCCGAGGCAGCCTTCGGATCTGTTTTTCTCAGTTCCGCTGCCCGCGCACGGGTTTCCTTATCCAATTCCTTGGCATAGAAATCCTCCAGAACCGGTTCCGATGTTCCCCGTTTCAGGAACAGGTCGTAACCGAAACCGCGCTCACCCGTCTGCTGCAAGGCCGGACCGTAGGCACGGAAGGCCACAAGCTCGTTCTCCCAAGCCATGTCGTCCAGACGTTCGGGATACTGACGGCCGCAGGTCTTCACCTCAACGGGCTGGGGTGTGCCTTCCTGAATGGTATAGGAAGCCTTGCCGCCGGCAGCCACCGTGGCAGGGAAGATCACTTTGTCGTCATAGGTAATCTGATAGGGGACCTCCGTCCCTTCGGCATCGAGTACCACAATCTGTGCCGTGTCGGCCAACTGCAAGCGACGGGTAATTTCGTCCATGGACACCTCCACCATCTCGCCCGAACGTTCCATATCAAGCGGATTGCTGACAACGACCGTCATCGGACGGTTGTCCGCACAGGCCATCAGTACACCGGCAGCCAGGCAGGATAAAATCATTTTCTTCATAAACAGGTAAATAGAAAGATGTGTTTTCAGATAAAAAAGAAAAATGGATAATTGAAGCCGGAAGGCAATCCTTCCGCTCCAATTATCCATTGTATAAGGTATACCTAAACCAAAACAGGTTATTTAGGTTGTTTGCCAATGTAAGCCAGGATACCGCCATCCACGTAGAGGATGTGGCCGTTTACGGCATTGGAAGCCTCAGAAGCGAGGAACACGGCAGGACCGGTCAGTTCCTGCGGGTCGAGCCAGCGGCCGGCCGGAGTCTTGGCGCAGATGAACAGGTCGAACGGATGACGGCTGCCGTCGGGTTGCTTTTCACGCAACGGAGCAGTCTGCGGAGTGGCAATGTAGCCCGGACCGATGCCGTTGCACTGGATGTTGTATTCGCCGTATTCGGAGCAGATGTTGCGGGTCAACATCTTCAGACCACCCTTGGCAGCAGCATAAGCCGATACCGTCTCACGACCCAGCTCGGACATCATGGAGCAGATGTTGATGATCTTACCGTGTCTTCTCTGCATCATGCTGGGCAATACGGCCTTGGATACGATGAACGGAGCGTTCAGGTCGATGTCGATTACCTTACGGAACTCAGAAGCTGCCATCTCGTGCATCGGAACACGACGGATGATACCGGCATTGTTCACCAGAATGTCGATGGGGCCTACCTCTTTCTCAATCTGGGCAACCATGGCCTGTACGGCAGGTTCGTCTGTCACGTCGCATACGTAGCCGTGTACGGGGATGCCTTTTTCTTTATAAGAAGCCAAACCTCTGTCTACCAACTCCTGATTGATGTCGTTGAAGCAGATTTTTGCACCCTGTTCTGCAAAGGCGGAAGCGATTGCAAAACCAATACCGTAGGAAGCACCTGTTACGAGGGCTACCTTACCTTCCAAAGAAAAATTCAAATAAGGATTCATAACGTTTAAATATTAGATTAAACTTAAGTTTTTTCAGTCTGTCGTCAGCGGAAAGTTCTGACAGACGCCTTTTCCTCAGGTATGGCATGGCTTCCACCCGGCTGGTTTGTCTTCATGGCTCTCCTCTTCCGCCGCATCCGGAACAGGGCTACATGCCCGCCGTTTGCGTACACGATGCAAATGTAGCAAAAGAAAACGGACTCTGCTTACTTTTTTGTACGAATTATCTATTAATATTGTACAAAACGGGCAGAAAAAGGAGTTTGCCTGCCATGCAGAATCGAATGTATCAATTAAAGATTGATGTCCACTTCCACCGGGCAATGGTCTGAGCCGTAGATATCGGTATGTATCTTGGCGTCGGTGAGCTTTTCGCGCAGGCGGTCGGATACGAGGAAATAGTCGATGCGCCAGCCGGCATTCTTCTCACGCGCACGGAAGCGGTAGGACCACCACGAATAAATGTCGCGCTGGTCGGGGTAGAAGTAGCGGAAAGTATCGGTAAAGCCGCTCTCGAGCAGGGTGGTGAACTTGGCGCGCTCTTCGTCGGTGAAGCCTGCGTTGCGGCGGTTGGTCTTGGGGTTCTTCAGGTCGATTTCCTGATGGGCCACGTTCAGGTCGCCGCACACGATGACGGGTTTCTTCGCATCGAGCGCCAGCAGGTAGGCACGGAAGTCGTCTTCCCACGTCATGCGGTAGTCCAGGCGGCGCAGCTCGTCCTGCGAGTTGGGCACGTAGACGGTGACGAGGTAGAAGTCCGGCATCTCCAGCGTGATGACGCGTCCCTCCTTGTCGTGGTGTTCGATGTCGATGCCACGGGTGACGCTCAGCGGCTGGTGGCGTGTATAGATGGCCGTACCCGAATAGCCTTTCTTCTCGGCATAGTTCCAGTAGGAGGTATAGCCTTCGAAGGGCAGGTCCAGTTGTCCTTCCTGCATCTTAGTCTCTTGCAGGCAGAAGAAGTCGGCGTCGAGCCGGTGGAAGGCTTCGATGAAGCCCTTGTCTTTACAGGCGCGGAGCCCGTTCACATTCCAGGAGATAAATTTCATATACGTTGGTTCTAATTGTTTGTCATTCGTTTCATTCCACCCGATAGTCCAGCCGCCGCGTGTACGTCTGTCCGTAGCTGACAGTGGTCTGCACACAGGCGGTGGGGCGCGCCTCATCGTCCAGCTGGTAGCTGTAGGTGGTCCGTTCGCCGCTCTCCGCATTGTCGGTGGGCTCGAGGGCGGTGTAGAGCTGTCCGTAGGCGTCGCCCAGAAGCTTGCCGTACCAGGCGGGCTGGTGGAGCGAGAGGGGATAGAGTTCGGACAGGAAGAGGTCGGGCAGCCCCCAGGGATTGGCGACGGGCTCCGAAGCGTCGGCCGAGAGGATGAACTCCTGTTCGTAGCCGTCCACCCGATGCGTGATGCGGAGCGCGCTCATGTCCGTATAGTCGATGTGGAGCGAGGCATATTCGGTTCCGTCGTCGAGCACCTCGGTCAGGCTCTCCAGCAGATGCCGCCCTTCGGCATCGGTGTGGTAGCCGAAGGTGTAGCTGCGCTGCGTCCCTCCGCCTTCCTGACAGAGGCAGCTCAGTGCGTAGCCGCCTTCGTCGAGCCGGTAGGTCCACGTGTTGCCGTAATCGTCCATGGCCACGGCCTCGCCGTCGTCGTAATGCAGGCGGATACGGGCCTCGAGCTCCACCGGCTCGGCAGCATGGATGAGCTGGGTCATGGTGTACGACTCCAGCCGGCCGCCCGCATAGAGGTAGGTCTTGCCGAGCGTCACGGCCTGTGCATCGTCCTGAACCGTTTCCGAGAGAGCGATTTCCGAACAGGGCGTCACGGGATAGTCCGCTCCCTGCCAGTCCTCGTCGCCCCCGTTGCAGGCCGCGAGGAAGGCAACGACCATTCCGATGATACTCCACTTCCGTTTCATGCACGTTCTTGCTAATTCGTTACAAACATAGCGAAATTATGCCGATTTCCCATCGGGGCAGGACAAAAAAGTAGGATTGCCGGCGACGGAGCGTACACTCTTCGGAGATTTTTATGTACTTTTGCGCCCTGATAAGTTTTTACAGCACACCCAAAGATGAAAACACTCAGCAAAAACGCCATCATCGGCTATCCGGCCGGCATCATTACCGGCATCACGTATGGACTGAATCCCCTGTTTGCCGTCCCCCTGATGAGGGAAGGCGCCCCCATCGAATCCATCCTCTTCTTCCGCTACGCCATCGCCGTCGTGCTGCTGGGCGCGTTCCTCGTGCTGCGCAAGCAGAGCTTCAAGGTGTCGTGGAAGCAGGCGGGCGTGCTGCTTGTGCTGGGCCTGCTCTACACGGCCAGCAGCCTCACCCTGTTCGAGGCATACCAATACATCGCGTCGGGGCTGGCCACGACCATCGTCTTCCTCTATCCGGTCCTGGTGGCCATCATCATGGTCTTTCTGAAGGTCGTCCCCTCGTGGCCGGTGTGGCTCTCCATCGTCCTGACGTTCTTCGGAGTCTTCATCATGACGCAGAGCGATTCGTCGCAGACGCTCCACCCCATGGGATTGCTGCTCTCCTTCATGTCGGCCCTGGTGTATGCGCTGTTCATCGTCATCATCAACCGCAGCAAGGTCATCGCCAACATTTCGAACAGCCTCCTCACCTTCTACGCCCTCTCGGTGGGCACCATGGTCTTCCTGGCCAAGATTGCGATGTCGGACGCGGGGGTAACGACGGGCCTGACGGGCCACATGGCCTGGCTGAACCTCGTAGGACTGGCCCTGCTGCCCACCATCGTGTCCACCGCCTCCCTGGCCATTGCCACACGCAACATCGGGGCGACCAAGGCATCGGTGCTCGGCGTCTTCGAGCCCGTCACGGCCATCCTGGTGGGAACGGTGGTCTTCGGCGAAGCACTCACGACCAACATCGTCGTCGGCATTGCGATATCGATAGTCGCCATCACGTTCATGATTGCCATGACCAAACGATAGGTTTCATTTTGACACTTTGACGCGCCGACCGCTTGAGAATCGCCTGTTTCGCCCCGAAGGACAGGCCGATGCAAAAGAACGAAGCGTGGAAGGCCTTATCCGCTATGCCCCAACGAGATAGCGAAATCCTTACAAAAATTCTGGAAGAAAAACGGAGCGAAAAGCCGCCCTTTCAGGCTTTGGAAGTCCAAAAACGACGGCTCCGAAGCCCGAAAGCGGGGAAAACAATGCCTTTTCCCTCGGAAAACATTGCTTTTGTCGAGGGAAAACATCCGATTTGTCGAGGGAAAACCTGCACGCTGCCGAGGGAAAACATACACGTTGCCCCGCTGAAACAGACGTTTTCCTGCCGAAAGACAGCACAAGAGGGCCGTTTTCCCTTCCCGTTGAGACGGATGGAGAAAGGAGGGCGTCAGCCCAAAGCGTGTTTTCCTGTCACTTTGTGCCCGTTTCCGCCCGAAAGCATGACATGCTGAAAAACAAAAGCTCCGACATTCGCGGGGAACATCGGAGCCTTTGCTCGTTGGACTACCAGGATTCGAACCTGGACAAACAGAACCAAAACCTGTTGTGCTACCATTACACCATAGTCCAAACTTCAGGTGCTTTCTGTTAAAAAGCGGTGCAAAGATAGAGGTTTCGACAATACTTTCCAAATATTCAACTATTTTTTTGAAGCATATAACCGATTTTGTTTATCTTTAGATAAGACAGGCTGCACCTCGGAAGCAAAAAGCCGAAAACTTTGTTTTCGCTTTGCGCTTCTCTCGGTTTACACTATCTTTGCTCGTCAGAATAATACATCAATACCTTTTTAGAAAATGAAAAAATTGACATGTTCCCTGCTGCTGGGCCTCACGGCCGCGGCTTCGGCCTGGGCGGGCACTCCGCTCTGGATGCGCGACGTACGCATCTCGCCCGACGGCTCGCAGATCGCCTTCTGCTACAAGGGCGACCTCTACAAAGTGAATGCAAAGGGAGGCGAAGCCGTACGGCTCACCTCGCAACCCTCCTACGAATCGTCGCCCGTGTGGTCGCCCGACGGACGGCAGATTGCCTTCGCCAGCGACCGTGAAGGCAACATGGACGTCTACGTGATGCCAGCCGACGGCGGAAGCGCCCGCCGCCTCACCTACAACTCGGCCTCCGAAGTGCCCACGGCCTTCTCGCCCGACGGCAAGAAAGTTTATTTCAACGCCGCCCTGCAGGACCCCGCCTCGAGCGCCCTCTTCCCCACCTCGGCCATGACGGAGCTATATGCCGTACCCGCCGACGGCGGACGGACGGAGCAGGTTCTGGCCACGCCCGCCGAGGCTGTCTGCTTCCTGAACGACGGCCAGGGTTCCTTCCTCTACCAGGACCGCAAGGGCTTCGAGGACGAATGGCGCAAGCACCACACGTCGTCCGTCACGCGCGACATCTGGCGCTATGACGCCGCCACGGGCCGCCACACCAACCTGACCAACCGCGCGGGCGAGGACCGCAACCCCGTCCTCTCGGACAACGGCACGGAGATCTACTTCCTGAGCGAACGCGACGGCGGCTCGTTCAACGTGTGGCGCATGGGGCTGAACAACCCGCAGGCCGTGCTGCCCGTCACCACCTTCAAGACCCACCCCGTGCGCTTCCTCTCGCAGGGCAAGGGCACCCTCTGCTATACCTACGACGGCGAAATCTATACGCAAACCGTGGGCGGCAAGCCGCAGAAGGTGAAAATCAGCCTGACGGACGATGATACCGACGCCGTGGCCCGCTTCAACTTCTCGAGCGGAGCCACCTCGGCCACTCCCTCGGCCGACGGCGAACAGGTGGCCTTCATCATCCGCGGCGAGGTATTCGTCACTTCGGCCGACTATGCCACCACCAAGCAGATTACCCATACCGCGGCGGCCGAGGCCGACGTCTGCTTCGCCCCCGACGGCCGCACCCTGGCCTACGCCAGCGAACGCGGCGGCAACTGGCAGCTCTACCTGGCCAAGATAGCCCGCAAGGAAGACCCCAACTTTGCCAACGCCACGCTGATCGACGAAGAAGTGCTGCTGCCCTCCACCACCGTGGAGCGCACCATGCCTGCCTTCTCGCCCGACGGCAAGGAGCTGGCCTTCATCGAAGACCGTAACCGCCTGATGGTCCTCAACCTCGAGACGAAGAAGGTGCGCCAGATAACCGACGGCTCCACCTGGTACAGCACCGCAGGCGGCTTCAACTACCAGTGGTCTCCCGACGGACGGTGGTTCGCCCTCGAATTCATCGGCAACGGCCACGACCCCTACACCGACATCGGCCTGGTGAGCGCCGACGGCAAGGGCGAAATATTCAACCTGACGGGCAGCGGCTACTTCAGCTCCTCGCCCCGCTGGGTGATGGACGGCAACGCCCTCCTCTTCAGCACCGAACGCTACGGCATGCGCAGCCATGCCTCGTGGGGCTCGCTGGAAGACGCCATGCTGGTGTTCCTCAACCAGGATGCCTACGACAAGTACCGCCTGAGCAAGGAGGACTACGAACTCCAGAAGAAGGAGAAGGACGAAGCCGACAAGGACAAGAAGGAAGACAAGGACGCCGACAAGGATAAGAAGGACAAGAAAGACGGCGACAAACAGGACGACGTGAAAGCCATCGAGGTAGAGCTGGACGGCATCGAGGACCGCATCGTGCGCCTCACGCCCAACTCCTCGCGCCTGGGCGACGCCATCCTCTCGGCCGACGGCGAAAGCCTCTACTACATGTCGGCCTTCGAAGGGGGCTACGACCTCTGGAAGATGGACCTGCGCAAGCGCGACACCAAGCTGCTGAAGAAGATGGACGCCGGATGGGCCTCGCTCACGCTGGACAAGAAGGGCGACAACCTCTTCATCCTGAGCGGCCGCAGCATGCAGAAGATGAACACCAAGAGCGACAGGCTGGAACCCATTACCTACCGCGCCGAGATGAAGATGGACCTGGCCGAGGAGCGTGCCTACATGTTCGACCACGTGTACAAGCAGGAGAAGAAGCGCTTCTACAACCAGAACATGCACGGCGTGGACTGGGACAAGATGACGGCCGCCTACCGCAAGTTCCTGCCCCACATCAACAACAACTACGACTTCGCCGAACTGCTGAGCGAATGGCTGGGCGAGCTGAACGTGTCGCACACGGGCGGACGCTACTACCCCTCGCTGGCCACCGACGCCACCGCCAGCCTGGGCCTGCTCTACAGCTGGACCGACCATGGCCAGGGTCTGCTGATAGACGAAGTGGTGGAGAAAGGTCCCTTCGACACGGCCCGCTCCAAGGTGAAGGCCGGCGACCGCATCGAGAAGATCGACGGGCAGACACTGGACGCCAAGACCGACATCAGCCAACTGCTCAACGGCAAGGCGGGCCGCAAGACGCTCGTCTCCTTCTACAGCCCCGCTACGGGGCAGCGCTGGGACGAAGTGGTGAAACCCATCAGCAGCGGCGCCCTCAACGGCCTGCTCTACCGCCGCTGGGTGAAGCAGCGTGCAGCCGACGTGGAACGCTGGTCGGGCGGACGCCTGGGCTACGTACACATCCAGTCGATGGACGACGGCAGCTTCCGCAACATCTACTCGGACATCCTGGGCAAGTATAACAAGTGCGACGGCATCGTCATCGACACCCGCTTCAACGGCGGCGGACGCCTGCACGAAGACATCGAGGTGCTGTTCAGCGGCAAGAAGTACTTCACGCAGGTGGTACGCGGACGCGAAGCCTGCGACATGCCCAGCCGCCGCTGGAACAAGCCCAGCATCATGCTGCAGTGCGAAGCCAACTACTCCAACGCCCACGGCACGCCCTGGGTGTACAGCCATCAGAAGCTGGGCAAGCTGGTCGGCGCGCCCGTACCCGGCACCATGACCAGCGTGTCGTGGGAGACGCTGCAAGACCGCTCGCTGGTGTTCGGCATCCCCGTCGTAGGCTACCGCCTGCCCGACGGTTCCTACCTGGAGAACACCCAGCTGGAACCCGACATCCTGATACTCAACAGCCCCGAGACCATCGTCAAGGGTGAAGACACGCAGCTCAAGACGGCTGTGGACGAACTGCTGAAGGAGATCGGCAAGTAAAACAAAAGCTTTCAGGCATGGACTGCACGGATTTTCACGGACAGACTTCATACGCTTGTCCATGTTTTTCCGCGCAATCCGTGCCTGAAAAGTATCACCCCCTGACACAGTGCTTCCTAAGGTCGTGACACAGTGCTGCGTGAGGGTGCAACGAAGCACTGCATGAGGGGGTAACGAAGCACTTCGTCAGACCCCCAGGAAGCACTGCATGAGGACGGCATGAAACCGTACAAAAAAAGGAAGGCCCGTGGGGTCTTCCTTTCTTTATCTATAGAATGATGTATCCGCTTATTTCGCAATAATCAGATAATAGTTCTTCTTGCCGCGCTGAACCAGCAGATATTTGTCGTCCAGCAGGTCGGCAGTAGTGATTACCTGGTCGAAAGCCGTCAGTTTCTCTTTGTTCAGCGAAACGCCGCCACCCTGTACCAGCTTGCGCATCTCGCCTTTCGAAGCGAATACGGCCGCATTTTCGGTAAACAGGTCTACGGCCTTCACGCCGGCAGCCAGTGCGTCGCGCGACACTTCGAACTGAGGCACGCCTTCAAAGACGGACAACAGCGTCTTTTCGTCCAGTTTCTTCAACGCTTCGGACGTACCGCCGCCGAAGAGGATGGAAGAAGCCTCCACAGCCGCATTGTAGTCGTCCTCGGAATGTACCATGATGGTCACTTCCTTGGCCAGACGCTTCTGGAGCGCGCGCAGGTGCGGAGCCTGACGGTGTTCTTCAATCAACGCCTCGATTTCTTCCTTTCCGATGGAAGTGAAAATCTTGATGTATTTCTCGGCATCGGCATCGCTCACGTTCAGCCAGAACTGGTAGAACTTGTAGGGAGACGTATAGTTGGAGTCGAGCCAGATGTTTCCGCTCTCGGTCTTACCGAACTTGCCGCCGTCTGCCTTCGTAATGAGCGGGCAGGTCAGCGCATATACCTCGCCGCCATTGGTACGGCGGATGAGCTCGGCACCGGTCGTGATGTTGCCCCACTGGTCGCTGCCACCCATCTGGAGCTTGCAGTTCTTGGTCTCATACAGGTGGAGGAAGTCGTAGCCCTGCAGCAGCTGGTAGGTGAACTCCGTGAACGAAAGTCCGTCGCGGGCCTCGCCGTTCAGACGTT
>ULOG01036003.1_pt1 | contig 19667 bp, 16 predicted proteins | sample 1952401 | NCBI WGS metagenome assembly ULOG01 (sample SAMEA4835598, study PRJEB28245) | human gut metagenome | biome: gut microbiome; material: fecal sample | place: Denmark | collected 2008
GACGTCGGCATGAAAGTCGTACTCGCTCAAGCGGAACTGCACGCGAAGATCACGGAAGGCTTTTGTCCTTTCACTGCCCTTCGGCATGACCCTTGCGGCCTGCCACTCAGGCGTGGCACGCATCCACAGAACACGATCCCATCCACCGCCCATGACGGCGTTCTGAAGGTTGCAGCCGAAGCTGAAACTCTTCCGCAGCCGACGGCGGTCTTGATCTCCGGTGATGATCGGTAGATTGATGATGAAGGATTTCGTGCTCATGGAAGAACCTTAGCACAGGGTTGCGAAATGAGCGTCCCCTGCGCAGGGGCGCTTTCGGGTATGGATGAGTGCCGCATTCCTCCATCCGAATGAATTCGGAGGCTTCCTGCGGCTGTTTCTGTGACCGCTTACATGATCACACGATCTACCGCTTTCTTAATCAGCATGGTTAGCATCTGCGACCTGGTTTGATCAAGATCCTCGCAGAGTTCATCGAACTCATCAAGCAACTTAGGATCGATGTTCAGTGTGATAACGGCTTTCCGGCCACGAAGCTTTCGAACTTTTTTTTCCTTCTTTTTAGTCTCTTCTTCCTCTTCTTCGAAGTTGGAAACTCCTTCCCGGTAACCAGCATCAGGCGCACCGGAAAGAAAGCGATCTTCCAATTCACTATCTTCAAGCTTCAACTTGGCTGCTTCAACCATTCTGAATGAAGCAATTGGCATTATTCAGTCTCCCAATCAGCAAAAACGGCCTCAACCAACGCATTGACTTCAGCCATCGCCTTTTTGTCTTTCACCTTTAGCTCGCTAACTCCCATCCCAAAACCAGACGAGGTTGCATAGGCTTTCCGTCGACAAAGCTTCGTATCCAATAGTGTTAGTTCAGGAAAATCCTGAAGCGCCATCACGGCGTCTTCGTTTTCCGATCCGGACGGACTTGTGTCGGCGCTATTGAGAACCGCATAAGCCTTCAGCGGTCGACCACGGCGAGCCGTCTTAGCCTCTTGAACTAGCTTTGACATGGCAGAAAGTCCCCAAATATCGAAGCTTCTAGGCTGGAAGGGAACCAACAAAACATCGCAAAGCAACAGTGCGGCACGGAGCGTAGATGAATCGAAGCCACCGACATCAATAACGATCGCATCCCATTTGTCTCGTTGTAATTGAACCTGGGATTTCAACAGCTGGCCTTCCGGGTACGAAGCACAGGCCACCAAGGGCTTCACCTTTTGCGAGTCTCTAAGTGTCAGCGCAATCGTAGCGGTACGTTGTCTGTCACCGTCGATCAACCAAACATCAGCACCTTTCTTTGCCTTTGCGATCGACAACTGCAAAGCGATTGTGGTTTTGCCAACGCCCCCTTTGGTGGCTGCAACTGCAATGATTTTGGGTTTCATAGCCGGTGCTCCTCATGTGTTTTTCGATGCGACCAGTATACCAGAATCACGAGCAAATTACCTATACACTACCTAGGCATTACCTAGGTAGTGTATAGGTAATGCCTAGGTGTTTTTGTTGCTCTCAAAATAAAAACGCCTGTTGGAGAGATTCAACAGACGTCATCAATTTACTTGTAATAATATCTACTAGTCCCAGCGCTACGGAGGTCCAGCGCGTCAAAGGATTCGGAAGGGATGGTTTCTTCCGGGTCGTCGGCGACATCCTGTCGTCTGGCAGAAAATGTAACTGCTTCCCGTCCCCTGTGTGCCACATGAACGGGGAATCCGTTCATGTCATAAAATCTGAAGTGCTACTTCAAATTTTATGAGATAATCTGAAGTACAACTTCCGTATTTATGGGAAATTCGGAAGCCTTACTTCAAATATTCTTGCATTGTTCGCAAAGAATTCTTCTATTTACGGTTCTCGCCATGTTCAGTCGAATCCTCTCGCTTAACGAAGCTAGTACGGAAAGCATCTTTTTTTGGGGAGCTCGCCAGACAGGGAAAAGTACACTGCTCAAACAGCTTTTCCCTGATGCGCATTACTACGATTTGCTTTTGAGTGACGAATATTCACGCCTCAGGTTCCGGCCGGCTCTGCTGAGGGAAGAATGCGAAATGCTCGAGGAAGGAGAACTCGTCATTATTGATGAAGTTCAGAAAATCCCAGCCTTGCTTGATGAAGTTCATTGGCTCATAACGGAACGTAATCTTCGCTTTATCCTCTGCGGTTCCAGCGCAAGGAAACTGCGCCGATGCGGTGCTAATCTGCTTGGAGGGAGAGCTATCCGAAAAACCCTATTCCCTTTGGTCAGCGCTGAAATTCCAGACTTCGATATAGAAGTTGCGCTCAACAATGGCATGCTGCCGAGGCACTATCTCATCAAAGATCCCCGTCAGCGGCTTGAAGCGTACGTTGGCGACTATCTGCAACAGGAAATCGTGGCTGAGGCTGTTGTCAGACGGATCGATTCGTTTACCAGGTTTCTCCAAGTAGCGGCCTTAAGCGATGCGGAAATTCTGAATTACACAAAAATCGCATCCGACTGCGGCGTCAGTGCAAAGTCGGTCAAGGAATATTTTTCGATCCTTGAAGAAACGATGCTCGGATACCACATCCCTGCCTACTCGAAAGTCATGCGAAGAAAGCTCGTCGCTGCTCCGAAATTCTACTTTTTCGACGTCAGTATCCCGAACTATTTGATGAAACGCATACCTCTCAAACCAGGTTCTAGCGAGTACGGGCATGCGTTGGAGCACCTCATTTGCCAAGAACTTAAGGCATATCTGTCGTATCGAGGCATTGACAAGATCCTTTCGTACTGGCGAACATCCGACCATCGTTATGAAGTAGATTTCATCATCGGCGATGCGGAAGTCGCTATTGAAGTGAAGTCCTCTGAGACTGTCGATTCTTCAGAAACACGGGGACTGCGTGCCTTTTCTGAGGAGCATCCCGGCGCTCGTCTGATCATTGTTAGCATGGAGCAGAGACCTCGTCGGCATAAAGATATTGAGATCTGGCCTGCAAGAGAGTTCCTCAGAAAGTTGTGGGCAGATGAAATCATTATCCAGCTGTGCTCTAAGAGCTAAGAGGCTGACTTAATTGCAGAAGCACCCTCGGCGGGCAAGCACGCCGAGGGGTCAGTTATCTCACTACGAAATCATAGAGACACCAGTAAGTTACTAGTAACTTACTGGTGTTTTAATATTACTTTAACAGTAACTTAGTAGTAAGTTACTGTTGCGCAGGCAGTCCTTCCACAAAGAAAAACGCCCCGAGAACTTGGGGTCTCGGGGCATCTGTTCGGTCTTGAGACATCTAACCTCATTCTAGAAAAACGAGGCCTTCTTGATCTTGAGAAGCCCAGAACAGCCGTTCTACGACCTTATCAGGCCGAGAGCGCGTCAACCTGCTTGAGAAGCTCTTCGACCTTACTCGCAATACGAGCTTGCTCTTCCACAGGAGGAACGGGCAACATCAATTTTTTCAAGCGAGCCGCCTTGATACCTTGCGCAGTTGTACCAGTTGCATTGTTCTTGAGTGCTTTTTGGAAATAAGGAGACAGCATGAAATACATCAGCAGTTTCTTATTCTCTGAATCAGTTTGCAATGTAATTACACGTTGACCTGCACTGTAAACATCGAGATCCGCAAGGGCCACATTGCCCAAAGGGGCCTCTGTAGTGAACAGGATATCTCCCTTCTTAGATATTCCTCGATTTTGTCTGTCTATATATTCTTCAGATGAAATAAATTCGATACGCTTATGATCAACGTAACCCTGTCGAACATTACTTGCAGTAATCAGTCTTACACCATCCGTCGTTTTAGTCGGAGTTTTCCCTCGATAGTCGACGAATTTGAATATTTCATCTAGTGCCCGCCACTTCCATGACTTTGGAATCTCAAACGGTCTTTCATCCGGCGCAACTCCTATCTGCTCGACAACACCTTCCTCCGCCAGCTGCGGAACAAGCTTGCCTTGAATAGCTTCCTGAAGAATCTGTCCTCTGAGAACACCAGAAAGCGTCTGAAGTTCTTCATAGGCCTTCTCTGCGCGGTCGATCTCTGCAAAGGTTTCCTCAAGTTTTGCCACGATGCGAATTTGTTCCTCAACAGGTGGCAAAGGGATCAACAAATTCAAAAGTTCTGTGAGCTTTATACCTTTAACTGTTGTTCCCGCACCTTCAATCTTCATTCCTGAGTAGAAATGCAAAAAGTAATTCTTATCAATTTTTTCAGACAAGAACAAGGCTCGAAGATCTTGGTTAATCGCGACTGGTACAGTATTAATGGCTACCTTACCCAGCCCCATGCGAGTACAAACAATTACTGTCCCGGCAGGAATTAAGTTCGACGAGCTGTTGTTTAACCCTTCTTCAGTAATCGAGTCTTGCGTCGTTGACAAGACTGTTCCCTTTAAATCTTTAACGCTAGCCCATGGAATGTCGCCATTCCAAAAGTTCACATTTAATTTTGACGGTGTACCGCCACCTAAATGTTTGAGAACTAAATCGCTTAACCTCACCCACTTCCACTTTTCTGGGATAGCAAACGGCACTTGCTCCGGCACAGCTCCGATCTGGTCAACCTCACCTTCCTTAGCAAGCTGAGGAACAAGCTCCCCTCGAATAGCCTGATCCAACAATAGCGCCCTCATCCGATCAAAGTTCATGACGCAGCTCCTTCTGAAGCTTGTCAAAGGCGTCCTGAATGATTTTCACGCGTTCAGCCATGCGTTCGAACACCTCATCCATAGTCAGACATTCTTCCTCGCTTTTAGCTTCCGTCATCCAGGTGATATCGAGATTGACCTGGTCACGCTTTAACAGCTCTTCAGCCGGATACTTGCGCCAGCGACCGTTCGGATTCGAATCCTTGTCGTAGGTTTCCTTACGCTTCGTCATATCATCCGAGCAATAGCAGGCCACGAAGTCATCGAGGTGCTTGCGCGTAAGCGGATTAGAAACCAGTGTGTGTTTGACGTCGGTGCGATAGTCGTAGTACCAAACATCCTTCGTCTGTTCGCCCTTCGTAAAGAACAACACATTCGTCTGAACGCCTTGAGCGTAGAAGATCCCGGTCGGAAGACGCAGGATCGTATGAAGGTTAAAGTTCTTCAGCAGCTGCTCACGAATAGGCGCACCTTCACGCTCAAAGAGGACATTGTCCGGCAGAACAACGCCTGCCCGACCACCACGTTCAAGCAGGGCCATGATGTGCTGCACGAAGTTCAGCTGGTTGTTCTTCGTCTCGATGATGAAGTCGGGACGATTGATTTCAACGGAACCGGACGGGCGAGCACCGAACGGAGGATTTGCCAACACAACTCTGGCCAAATTCTGCGGTTCCTTCAAAAGCGAGTCTTCGCACTTGATCGGACTGCTGTGCATCCCAACGCCATGCAAATACATGTTCATTGACCCCATCGTAACGACGAGAGGCGTAATGTCGTAGCCATGAAGCGCATCGTTACGCAGGAATCGCTGAAGCTTTTCGTCCAACGACTGATCCTTCATATGCGCGAAGGCAGAAAGCAGAAAGCCACCCGTACCGCAGGCGGGGTCCGTAACCGTTTCGCCGATCTTCGGGTTCACCACATCAACAATGGCATCAACAAGAGGACGCGGCGTGAAATACTGTCCTGCACCACTCTTCTTATCCTGACCGTTCTTCTGAAGAATGCTTTCATACAAAGCGCCCTTCACGTCGCCATCCATCAGCAGCCACTGTTGCTGGTCGATAAAGGAAATGAGCTTCTCAAGGTAGACGGGACTTTCAATACGGTTGGCCGCCTTCGTGAAAATCGTGCCGACAAGGCCGTGTTGACGACTCAGAACATCCAGCGTCTGTTCGTACTGATCGAGCAGGTCTTCCCCGGTTTCCTTGAGCAGATCTTCCCAACGGTAGCCATCCGGCACAGCAGAAGCTTCCAGGAAGAACTCTACGCGCTCACGGTCCATCTTCAAAAAGAGTAGATAAGTTAGCTGCGTGAGATAGTCGGTGAAGCCTACGCCCGCACCGGCCATGATGTCGGCCAACTGCCAGACCTTTTTGGTAATAGACGCTTCTTTGGCTTGAGTTTCAGTCATTTTTCTTATGCTGCCTTGAGAATGAATTCGTTGAGAGTGAAGAGTTCCTTATTCGCGGCATCCGCAGACTTGCAGAAACGAATCAGGCTGCCGGCCACTTCCGGCATGGTCTGAATCAGACCGCGAATGTCGCAACTCCCGTTCTGTGCGATGTAAACCGCGATTTTCTTGAAGAGTTCGCGCTGCTCCGGCGTGATGGAACGCTGCGCCTGACCGCACCAAAGTGCGAATCGCTGCGCCGCCAATGAGGTAAGCGTGTAGAGCGAATCGATCTGTTTGAACGCGTAGCGAACTAACTGAATCAGGTTCGTGACGGCCTGCTGATCGCTCATCAACGGCTTGATCTTATCGGGATTGAGCAGAGCGTAATCGTTCCACAGGCGACCGACACGGAACCCCGGGAGGGATGCCGAGAGCTTCTTTTCCAGGTCGTCGATGGCGGCTCGCGTAAGTTTTCCGGTCTCCTGGTTGTAGATCATGCGCAAGGCTTCAATGTCGTCACGATGCGCTTCGACATACGCCTCAAAAGCCTGCGTCGAAGCCTGCGCATCTTCCGTCGAAAAGCCGGCAGAGATAACCGTATCGGTCTTGCCTACCACTTCCTTCACGTAGCCCTTGGCGATCTCCACCAACTTTTTGCGAGCTGGAATATTGGTGAGCAGGTCATGCACGACGGCCATGCGTTCACGGTTGTCATCCGACGCAGAGGTGAAGGGAGGCAGCTTGCCTTCCTCCAACACGTCCATGATGGACTTCGCCCATTCGATAGGAGAGATTCTGGAAAGCTCTTCATATTCCTTCAGGTCTTCCGGATCTGCACGATGTCCGATGCAACTCAGCTTCGAAGCCAACAACTGGAAGTAGTCATCTGGGAGATAGCCCAGAGCCATCCTTTCAAACAACGCTTCCAAAGTCGGATTAAATGCACGTTCGTCCTTATCGTCCAAACTCGGCACGAATTTCTCGCTTTCCGTTACCCCAACCGCATCAATGAGATAGAAAAGCTCCTTCGTGACCGCATTGGGCGTCACACTCTGGAGCTGCGATGGCGAAATTGTTCGGCATCCTCGGCCCTTCATCTGGGCGTAGAGCGTCTCGGAATGCACGTCATTGAGGAAGATCAGCACCTCCAATGGACGCACGTCCGTACCGGTAGCAACCAGCGTCACCGTCACGGCAATACGGAAGTCCACGTCATAGCGAAACGATTTGATCAGCTCATTGGTGTTCCCGCACGAATAGGTGATTTTCTGCACGAACTTGTCGTCCGTGCGACCGAAGACTTCCTTCGCAATATCGACGATCAGTTGCGCATGCGCTTCGGAGACGGCGAAGATCAACGTCTTCGGCAGATAGTCGAAGTTCGCCTCTCGTTCCGGATAAAGCTTCGTGTAGACGGCTTCCTTGTATTCCTCAAGGATCTTGCGAATCTGGTCGCGCACGACAATGCTACGATTCAGCTTGTTCTTGTCAAATTCCCGCTCGGAAACAGCAATCTGCTCGTGCTTTTTCGCATCGAGACGATTGGTGACGGCCAACACGTCGCCAGCATCAATCGTGCCGCCTTCTTCCGTGAGCTCGGTTTTGATGCGATAGATGCGATACCCGACGTTCACGTCGTCCAACACGGACTGTTCGTAGGTGTAGTTCGCTACGCGGTTGTTGTCGAAGAATGCAAGCGTCTCGGGAATCGGCGTGGCCGTCATGCCAACCATGCGAGCCGTCTTGAAGTAGGTCAACACCTTCTGCCAGTCGCTGTAAATGGAGCGATGGCATTCGTCGATGATGATGAGATCGAAGAAATCGGACGGAAGAGCCGGATTCTCCGGCAGTTCAACCTCAGTCCCTTCCCGATGTCCAAGACTGGCATCCTCATCCTCTTCGGAATAGGCATCCATGTTCCCGGTCAACTGCGAATAGAGACGCTGAATCGTACTGACCACAACCCGCGTCCTGGACTCAATCGGACGATTCGAGAGTTGCTCGACCCAGAAGATTTCGGAGAGAGGCTTGCCGCTTTCCGTCAGCTTGAACGTTTGCAGAGCCGTAGCCGCAGCCGTACCAAGGTTGTTTCGGTCAACCAGGAACAGCACGCGCTTCATCGGCGTGTAGGCCAGCATGCGGTACGTCATCATGCAGGCCGTGAAGGTCTTGCCGGACCCCGTTGCCAACACCATTACGGCACGGCGCTTGCCTTCCTTGAAGGATTTCTCCAAGTTCGTCAATGCTTCGAACTGACACGCGCGAAGGCCTTCTGGAGAAAGGTAGGGCAATCCGTCGAACTCTCCGAGGTTGAGCTGGCGTACCAAGTCCCACGGTCGCATGAATTTCTGAACGATTTCGTACTTTGCATCCACCTGTCGGCAATCCTTGAAAGCGATTTCCTTCCCGTTCGAAAGATAGACGAACGGTAGCGGAAGCTCCCACGTCGGATACCAAGGCTGCACCTGTTTCGTGTAGTTCTCGGCCTGGGCAATCAGATGCGGATTGTCGAGCGCGATTTCTTCGCGCTTCGCTTCCAGGACGGCAGCGGCCTTCCCGTTGATCAGCAGCAGATAGTCGGCCTCGAGACCGCCACGCATGGCGGCTTCTCGGACGGCAACCGCCGTCATGCCAGGCGCATATTCGTCACGATTGATGACCTGCCAGCCAGCATCCTCGAGCTTGCGATCAATCCACTCACGTGCACGTTCTTCGGGTTTCAGTCCGCTCATGACGCACTCCCTTCTTGCAGATTCTGTGCATTCAAATACTTGTAGGCCGTCGTCCGACTGATGCCGACCTTCTTGACTGCCTTCGAGAGCGGCACGCCCATGTCGATCATGGAGCGAACTTCCTGAATCTGTTCGTCCGTGACGGAACGTTGCCGCCCCTTGTAGACGCCGCGCTCCTTGGCGAGCGCAATGCCTTCGGCCTGGCGGCGCTTGATCATGCTACGCTCGAATTCGGCGAAGGCTCCGACCATGCTGAGCATTAGCTTCGCGACGGGCGAGGCTTCCTTGCCGGCATCGAAGTCGAGCCTTTCATTGAGGAACCGGACGCTGACACCGCGCCCGGTCAGATCCTGGACCATCGTGAGGAGGTCTGAGAGGTTGCGTGCCAGACGGTCGAGGCTGTGCACGACGAGCGTATCACCCTCACGCACGAAGTTGAGCATGTTCTGCAGCTCCGGTCGCTTAACGTTCTTCCCGGACAACTTGTCCATGAAGATCTTCTCGACCTGCATGGCCTTCAGTTCTTCGAGCTGCCTCTCCGGATTTTGATCAAGCGAGCTGACTCGCACGTATCCCACGAGCATTGCCGTCCTCTTTGGATCCTTGGTTAACAATACTGTTAATTATGGATGAAATGAACCAAAAACGACAAGGATGGAGAGGGGTTAGGAGTGTGCGCCTAGGGCGTACGCTAAGAGAGCAAAAAACGCCATTCTCACGCGATAAAAGACACGGTTCTGGAAGGTATCTTTTCACCTTTTTAGCCACAAAAAGCTAATCGACAAATATCGCTGTTGTACAGTATTTTTCGACCTCTAGTTTAGACTTTCTCCATCAGATAGTTTATAATTTTGCCATATCTTAGTTTAGAAAAAAGCCAAGTGATAGTTTGGCATTTCTCCATCTTAAACTTTAGAGTTTCTCCATGGCAGGCTCTCCTATGATCATCCCGCGTTGGGCAATGCACGAACTTCTAGCTCAATTGGAAACGCATCGTGTGGTTTCCGTGGTTGGGTGTCGCCAATCCGGCAAAACCACGATACTCCTAACAACTCCACTGCCCAACGTCAAGTTTCAATCTCTTGACGTGCAGGCAAACTTTTCCGCAGCCGTAGCCGATCCCAGTTATTTCGTTCGGCGCACATCTCCTGAAATTTTTGTCATCGATGAAATTCAGAAGGTTCCCCAGCTGATCGGAGAAATCAAGTTCCAGGTCGACCGGAATCCGGAAAAAGGGCAATACATCATCTCCGGATCGTCGGACTACCGAAAGCTTCCTCAAGCCAATGAGTCATTGGCCGGTCGTGCCGGTCTGGTTCGTGTTCGAACGCTTTCCGAAGCCGAACAACGCGGCATGCAGCCTGGTTTTTTACAAGCATTGTTCGACGGGCTCCTTCCGCTCTCCCTCAAGTTTGAATGCAGCAAGGAAATGGTGCTAGAAGCCGCCATCCGTGGCGGATATCCCGAAATACTGTCGATCAAGACCCAGGCAGGAAGAAGCCGATGGTACGCGTCCTATTTGCAAAACCAGGTTCTTCTGGACATGAGGGCACAATGGGATACGCGCAAAATGCCCATCTGCGAGAAGGTCATGGAATGTGCCGCCATCTTCTCCAGCCGTGAGTTAAAGAAAGCCGCCTTGGCCAATCAATTTGCCATTGCCTGGCAGACGCTAGACAAATATTGGTCCGCCATTGAAGCCATGTTTCTCGTTGACATGGTCGACGGTTGGACTAAAAAAGATTACGACCGCCCTGGATCCAGTCCCAAAGGCTTTATGACGGACAGCGGCCTAATGGCTCACTACCTCCACATTCTTAATCCAGCCATGATTCTGGAAAGTAATGAGAAATCTCAAAATGAAGGTGGAAAGCTTGTTGAAACATGGGCCTACAACCAACTTATGCCGGAAGTTGACCTCAACCCAACCTGGCAGCTGAATTACTTCCGTTCTCGTAGCCATGAGATCGATTTTCTCATCACGAACGAGACAGGACATATTGTCGGTATTGAGGTGAAGGCTAGCGAAAGCGTCAGCTCCGATGACTTCAGGCATTTGAAATGGTTCCAGGATCTCGTCGGCAAAGACAACTTCAACGGGATCATTCTCTACGCCGGCAATGAAGTGCGATCCGGTGGAAACGGACTCTTCGCCCTTCCCATGTCTGCACTGTGGTCGGACTTCTCCAAGTGGGAAAAGCTATCGTGACGAATGTTATAAACATTGCAGCTCAGACCGTCGGCGTTGTCGAGGATCTTTCCGATCAGACCGCCCTCCTTCCCTTCCAGAAGCGCGTTGCGAAACTCCTTGAGCATCTGTTCCCCGTACCCGGTCAGGCCGAGGAACGTGAACGTCTCCTTCGGAATCAACATCCCGCTGTTGGCCAGCGAGGCGGACTTGTGGGCGTTGTGCTCTCTTCCCGGTCGGAAACTGATGTAGTAGCTCTTGATCCCGTTCTTGCGAAGCCAGTCGACAATCGGCTCATCCTGCACCCAGTGCTGTCCATTCGGGGCCGTGATTTCCATGTCCGTGAAAACTTTTCCGATGTCGTGCGCAAGCGCTGCCAAAACCGCCGTCAGGATCCAGCGTCGCTTATTCAGATAAAGATCCTTAGGCGAAGCAGAGCGGTCGAAGATCGTGGTCTTCGCATCGTTGGCGGCGTAGTAGGCCACTTCGAGGCTGTGCGTGAACAAGCCGCCGTAACCTTGGTGATGGTCATACTCGGAAGCCGGCGTCAGGTGCACGATGCGTGCGAGATTGGCAATGACCGGCAGAAGGAAATTCTCGGCTTCCTCTTCGGAAAGCGTCGTGGCGTAGCAGAGGTCCCGGATGAGCTTGCCATTGGCCCGAAACAGATCGTGAACCGACAACGCCTCCACCGGGTGCGGCGCGGGCGGCCACGCTGCGTCGATCTTGTCCGTCTCTGCCTCGGTCGGTATTTCGCTGAACTTCGGACACGCATCGTCCAGGATCTCAACCGTTTTCTTTTTCCGAAACGGAAGTTGGCGAAACAGCCAGCATGAAAGCGTGACCGGTGAGATGACAACGTTGTAGACGGCGTTGATGGTTTGATCGAAGAGATTCACGGGATGCCTCGGCTCGGATGAATTAATCCGAACATCATGCCCGAAACAACATTTCCAAATGACACGATAAAAAGCAGGTTTTGCTTTCTAGCACACAGAGAAAGCCGCCGATATTAATCCTGTTCTTCAAGGACAAAATGCGGGTTTCGTACTCCCTCAGCAGCCGGCAAAAAATATCGGATCGGACGATAGCGAACCTCGAAGCTGTAGACCCGGTTCTCTTTCGCTCCCGTTCGGGTCATGATTGAGATACTCTCATTCACTTTTCCCCTTTTCCAGCAATCAACCCCGCTTCGAAGAACGCACGTGTCAGGCTGTTTGAAGGGAAAAATTTCAGCATGACAAGCGGCGCAATCCGACTCTTGAAGAGAGGTATTCGCATTAGCTGCATTGCGAGCCGAAACGCCAACGCCAACCGCAGTGCCTACGACGACTGCACCCCCTCCGCTGCCTTTGGCAACTGCAACGCCAGCCCCAACTAACAATAAAACTGGAGATAAAACAAGACCCGCTGTTGGCTAAAACAACGGGTCTTGCAGAAGAAGATAGTGATGAAACTAGAATCGCCTCGCTTCCTGAGAGCACGAAAGATGGATTCTGGTGGGGCTGGTGCTCGTTGTCATTAGAGTGACGGCGATAAACGCGGCCAAAAGGCTTTGTGAACCGGGATGCAGTAAACAAAGCGACGAGTCCGTCTCTAACTCCTTCTTTTGCCTTGGTGAGGCCCCCTCAGAAAGGACTTCCGAGGGGGTGTAAAACAAAACACGCAGCCGGCAAAGCCGCAGGTCTTGCAAAGCAAATCTTAACTTAAAAAACACCAGAAGTGTGATGCAATCGAAATTTATTTTTGACTGTGCCGCAGGAATTAAGCTGAAATTCCGACTCGGAATTTCAGCTCTTCTTCTCGCCTTTGTCCTCTCAAGCGAATCCCCTCAGTCCGCTCGTAGAAATACTCAGTTCAGAAGACCATCCAAACCAAATTCCTTCGGACGCACAACCAAAAGTGAAACCTCATCAGAACTTGCCCTCTTCAAAGTCGAGAAAATATCTCCATCCCACGGACGGTTAGCCAGCTCGACTGTTCGATGCAAGTCATACTCCCCGGTCCTCATGTCAATCTTGAGCATGATGCGCTCAAAATCTTCACTCAAAATCGCAATCAGAATCGGTAGAACCCGACAGGCAATGACCTTGCCACTGTGGCGCAAGACCTCACGCATGTCACCCTCGACATCGAGACTTTCAACAAGTGGCGCGTAAGGACTGTCGTAAGCGTAGTTCTCAACAATTTCCACCAGGCTCCTCCCCTTCGGGAAGGGGTAGGAATGGAAAAGCGTTGGATTGCACAAGCCAGTTCGTGTCATGTGCTGAATCACAAGCCGAAGCTCACCATCTTGGTGGTCAAAGGTTACGTAGGCTCCTTCATACAAGCGATCACTCCCCGTCGAATCCGCCATGTCATTGAAGCTGATGTAGATCGCCCAAGGCTTGAAGCGCTCAAGAATGAAGTCGGTCGTGTAATCGCACCACCACTTCGTTCCCAAGAGTTGTTCGAGCTCACACGAGGGCACCACCCCAATGACCTTCTGAATCGCCCACTGCGGCTCCAGCCAAGTCCTCAAGAACGGCGGCACGAAATGCTCAAGCGTCATTTTGCGAGCCTCCGCCTCATTCGAGAAGATTGGCACCTTCAGCGACTGCTCGATAAACGGCGCAACGTTGGGCGCATGCTCTTCAAACACGCGCCTGTCGGCATCTTCCGATACAGATGTTGGCACCGGCATTCCTGCGCGAACCATTTCGTCGATGCCGTCCTCTTTTATCTCCAGCCAACGTCTGTAGGGTGGCCAAACAATGTCCTCAATGAGATTTTTTTCGAGCTGCTTCCGCATTTTCTTGTCTCTTCCTATCTACCCTGGGGGGCAATTCTGTTGTCGCCGAAGAAGGCGTGCTACTATTTTCCTTGGTTCTAGCTTTTTTGAAGCCAAGAACCACCCCAAAATGCAAAGGCCCAGCTCTCGGTAACCGGCTGGGCCTTTGTTTTTTCAATTTTGGATTTTTTGGCGCGCTCCACCCTATTTTTGTATTATATAACGCGTTACACGTTACTTTTTATGCTATAATAGATTCATCAAACAAGGGAGTTGCTCATGTCCGAAACCACTATCCCAGAAGCCACTAAAGACAAAATCTTCGCCTTCCTCGACATTCTGGATGCAAAGGGCCAACCCATCCCATCCATCCGTGTGATTGCTGCAGAAGTCCACGCGTCCGCCTCCCACGTCAGCCCGGCATTGAAGCTGTGGCGTCAGCTCAAGGCGGAACAGAAGGCCCGCGAAATCAATACTCTCTCGTCTCGAGTTCTTGATGAAGGCGTTTCCAAGACGATTGACGACGCCATGGCCTCTATCCGCGCAGCCGTTGCGGAAGCACTGAGCGCTTCGATGGAACAATATGCCGAAGCAGACAAACAGCGCGCACTCGAAGCTGCCGATCGCGAAGCTGCTCTGCGCGACCGTGCGCTCGAGGCCGAAATGCGAGCGGACCAGTACCTTCAGGACAAAGGCTGGCTCGCACGCGAGCTTGACACCGAGACCATGACGCGCAAGGCTCGGGAAGCAGAAATCGACAGTCTTCGTGAACACAGCTACATGCTCGAATCCGAGCTCGAGGAGACAAAGAAGGCGCTCGCATCTCTGCAGGCTCTCAACGCCACCCTGACGATTGAAAACAACAAGCTGGCGACCGAGCTCAAGGCCGCGGAAAAGAAGGAGGCCACGCTCTTTAGCAACGGCGATTAACGCATCGGCGAAGCGAGGGGCAAACCCTCGCGCTCCCGCCCTCGGGGGCTACCGCCCCCGCCTGCGATCCCCCACACGCCTTGCCAACAACCGGTCTGCGATCAGGCCGCCCGGGGACACTTCCCCGGGCCCCTTCCCGGTCCGCTCCACGCGGACCGCATCTCCGCGCGCGTCCATTCGCTCCCGCTCATGACGCTGCTCCGATGCGCAGCCTCTGCGGCTGCGGCGACTACCGTCGCCCAGCGGCAGAGCCGCGCATGGGGATACCCCCTGCACCCCACGGGAGCCTGCGGCTCCCCCGCCCCCTTTGGGCGGCCCTGGCGTAGGGGAGCACCCCTTACTACCTCCCGCAGCCCTGCGGGCTGCCCGGGGACGCATCCCCGGCCCCCTCTTCGGTCTGCTCCACGCGGACCGCATCTCCGCATGTAGCGTACTCGCTCCCGCTCGTCGCCCATGCTCCGATGTGCAGCCCTCCCGGGCTGCGGCGACCTTCGTCGCCCGGCGGCAGAGCCGCGCATGGGGATACCCCCTGCACCCCCTAGCGCGGCGATTGCCGCGCCAAAGTGCGGCCCGCAAGCGGGCCGACACTTGCAGGGAGACACGCGGCCTCGTCCGCTCCGTCTCCCGCTATGTTACGTCTTCGCCGTCACATAGCGGGAGACATGAGGAGTTACACCCACTTTTCTGCGCTCTATCCCTCTGCAAGTAAGAAATTGACGATAACCAAGTTTGAAATTTGGACAATGATTTTCCCCTTTAAAGTTGTCCATAACTCCTCATCCATAAAAAAGTTCAAAACTTCCTGAACTTCATCTGTTTCTACGCAAGGAATGAGCTATTCCCGTACGTAAACTCCTCATAAACCTAGAACACTTTCGCGCTCATAGTTTCGCGCTCATAGTTTTGATGTAAAATTATCGCATTCCAGTGGAGTGGTTCACCCCAACGAACCTCGTTCGCAAATCGATCTTTTGCGCGTCGACACTAGGTCTGAAACCGACGGACGTTACACGTCGAGACCAGCGACTTGAATCAGAAGCGCTGACCACCCCCTTGTCTTGGGACGTAAAAAGCACCCTTTGGAGTGCTTATATTTTTTGACCGGTTCGTGAATCCGGCCTCCTCGCTTCGGCTTGAGGGGAACGGTGCCAGAGGCACATTTGGGAACGCATTCCCGCTCACGAAAAAAATGCTCGTCAGCTTTCAGACGAAAGAAAAGGAAGCGCCATTCTCAGGCGAAAACAGGAGACGCGAGAACAGTCCGAGCGATACTGGGGCGAATAGGTAGCTTGAGCTGCGAAGCCTGGCTTCGTGGTTGCCGCTCTCCTCTCGAAAGAGAGAAGAGGAGTTCTTACAGAAGTTCTTTGAAAATTCAGGAGGTCCGCGTGACGCTGCATGACGAAGTCGAAGAGTTCAAAGACATGGCCGGCATCGGTCGTCAGGCACGTCCCTACAAGGAGCGGACGTCCGTTCTTGCCCCCCACAGCGCTACGATCTACGAGCTTCTTTTCTCAGAACAGCTAACGATCTATCAGGTCTGGCAGTTTCTCTGCCGTCGACGCGGGCTTCGTGGCATCGCCTATTCGACCGTCCGGCGCTTCGTCATCAAGCAGGGCTGGCATCATCCAGAGGTGAAGACGTAATGGCAAAGTTCGCGAAGCCTGAAAAACAAGCCGCCTCTGTCATGAAATGCCTACAAGGACGCGACAACGTCCTCGAATCAGTCGGCACCGTACGCAACTACGAATCTGCTCTTCGCGTAGCCGCAACTTGGGCTCACGAAAATCGCATTGAAGGCGGTCTTCGCGGCATGTCCGTTGAAGACGCAGTTCGTTTCCTCCAAGAACGAAGCACAGAAGTCGGACAAAAGACCATTGATCTTAATCGACAAGCGCTTCAGTGCATGATGCAGCATGTCACACACAAGCTCCAGGAAAACGAACGCCTTGAAATGGTCCAAGGCATTCCTCAACAACTTTCCTCTCGCATCTACACTCCCGAGCAGGTTCAGGCCATTGCGGACAACCAGCAGCCGAAAAATGCGCTTGCAACTGAAATTGCCTACGCGACAGGTCTGCGTGCATCCGAATTGCTGACGCTGAGACCAATCGAAGACCGAACGCCGGACATTCGTCTTCGAGACGGTCGCGACCGCACACTTGAGACAAAATTCAGCGGTCGAGAAGATTCTGTTGCCTACACCGTCCACGGAAAAGGCGGATTAGTACGAGAAGTCCGAATCCCTACTGCGCTAGCCGAACGATTGGAAGCGATGCGCCTCCCAGAACCTGTCGTCGTGCAAGACCGCGGAATCAACCGTGAAATCTGGTACGGAATCGGCGGTGGTAACGCGTGGTCAGCGTCAGTTACCAGAGTCTCTGAAAAACTTTTCGGCTGGTCTCATGGTGCTCACGGCCTTCGGCATACCTACGCTCAAGAACGAATGGACGAATTGCGCAAACAAGGACTTCATGAGCCGGTCGCAAAAGAAACTGTATCTCAAGAGGTCGGGCATTTTAGACCCGACATCACTGACACATATTTGAGGTGAGCATGTTCGGTTTCGGAAAATCCGCCAAACTTGATGAACGAGAACGACTTCTCCAAGAACGCGAACAAGCACTTAATGCACGAGAAAAAGCGCTTAATGTGCGCGAACGGGAATTCAATATAAGAGAGAAACGCCTCAAGGAGCGTGAAACCGCTGTATCTCAATGGGAGAGAGAAGCTGCCGAAAAACTCAAAAGAGCGCATTTGCGCAAAGAAGAAGCTCTCAAGACCGAACTTTCGGCGCAAGCTAAACTGAACCTTCTTGACGAGGCCAGCTTTCAACTGCGGCTCGATCGCGAGAATTTTCTGCTTTGGAAGCAAAAGGAGACGAACAATCTGCAGAAAAACGCGGAAGCCCAGATCCAAGAACAGAGGAAGAAAGGCTTTCAAGAGGGACTTTTTCGCGGTCGGCTAGAAGGCCTCACTAGCGGCAAAAAAGACTACCGCGCTCTTGAGAGAGAGCGAGATGCTGCAACGAGGCGAGCGAGGAATGCTCGATTTGCAGCCATCCGGCGCAAGAAAAAAGAAGAAAATTGAAAAAAAATCAAGCAAGCCCCGGTAACGGGGCTTTTTTCATAGAAAGAAGCACCACATGTAACATGTAACGTGTTACACGTTACTGCGTTCTGCTGCCGACACGTGAATTTCCGTTAACCGATTAATTGCCTCTTTGAAAGTACAGCCAGTTAAGTGCATCACCAAATCAATTGCTCCTTTCTTGCCCACCTGTTTTCTCGTATCAAACCAAAGCGAATCAGTGATAACAAGCTCATGCTGGAATCCGCTAGGTTCAGAAGCAATAACCCGGATCGTTTTCAAATTTCCTGTCGGATGAAAATCACGATCCTTCTTAACGTACAAATGCAAGCCCTCAAGCACCAACACTAATGGCATTGCTTTCAAGAACGCGATCTTTTCTCTTGAGATTTGAAATTTTTTCTTAGGCATAGCCAATCCTCCACTCTTCAAGATCAAGAGCCAATAACCCTGTGGATAAGTTCCCTCCTGGGTCCTCTCCTTCCCCCTTACCCCCCTTTCTCTCGACTAGTCCTCTCTCGATAACCTCGAGAGGCAAATCTCCCTGCGCTTGGCGCAGAGGGTTTCCCAGATAATAGACAGCACTTTGAACACCCTTTGCTGAGGGAATTTCTTTTTTCAGATAGCCGGCGATTGAAGCAGGACTAAGTTCAAGCTCTTTAGCGATCGCTCGAATCGACAAGCCCTGAGCACGCAGCTCATGTGCTCTCGCACAGCGTTGCTCTGCGCGACTGAGATACAGTGCGCGCGGCATGATGTTCGCTTTCCGTCGACGTGCTTCACGTGCTTCCTTGCGGCGCTCATGCTTCACAGATGCAGAAGCAAGCGTTTTGAGCTGACGTTGCTCTTCAAGAGTGATCTCAAGATCAGAAATAAGCTTCTCGGTTTTCGGGGTGTACAGCTCGATGCGTTTCACGTCCTGAGACTTTCTGTGAGTCGAACGCATCTTCATGCGCACGGTCACTAAGTCGCCAAGACGGAAGTTCCAGTTCGGATCGATCTTCCTCGCCAACAGCGAAGCCATCGCATCGAAATTGTCATCCGTCACACGACCGGCAAGACACATGAAATTCATCTGCCAGAAGAGACAAATCATGCGTTTACCTTCTGGCATTCCGCCTCGGATTTCGACGAGCTTTTCAAGATCATCCGACCGCATAGCATTGACGCTCTGCGGATTCCACTTCACTTTTTGGGCTTTGGTCTCTTTGGATTGCGCTTGCTCCTTCTTCCGATTGCGAAACTCACGAATCTGCTGACGTGTGAACGGAAGTACCTGATCGGCGAACTTGTCGAATTCGTAGCGACAGATCGAGCCGTCCAGCGTGCTTTCGACGTTGACGTACACAACTTCGCAACGACTTTTCTGCTTGGCCGCTTTCGTGTTCGTCGTAGCAACTAGTCGCAAGAAACGCGCAGCATCTGTGGCCTTCGGGTCAGCTCCGAAAGCTCTGAATTTTTCAACGAGATGCTTTTCAACTGCAGACCAGCGAGGAAGAGCAGGATGAGGAATGGCTTTCGTATAAAGCCATTTAAGATGCAACCCACGACCAGAATGAACGATGAGTGAAGGGCGTGGAATACGCGACTCGTCGCAGACCTGCAAGAGGAAATTCGCGCGGTCTACAGGGTTGAGATCTTTGGCCCAAGGGAGTTCATCGCAGTCGATGTCGACGAAGCTCAAAGCAACAGAGCGCACATTTTCAACAGTGCGTCGAGTGCGATAGAAAGTTGCTTGAGAGATCCAAACGTCAGACTTGGAATTTTGATGAAGCGCTAGAACCTCTTCAAGGCGATGAACCGGGTAGGCTTCAGTGAAGAAATCTGAGTCTTCGTTCTTCGTCATAACGAAGAAGAAGCCATCGTCCGCATCATTTAAGTACCAAAACGGTTCAGCGTAGGGCTCGATGACTGGGAGATCGAATTCTTGTGAAGTTCGATTTGTAGGGGGGGGGG
>ULOG01038911.1_pt1 | contig 19578 bp, 20 predicted proteins | sample 1952401 | NCBI WGS metagenome assembly ULOG01 (sample SAMEA4835598, study PRJEB28245) | human gut metagenome | biome: gut microbiome; material: fecal sample | place: Denmark | collected 2008
GTAGCAAAAAATAGCCGTTTCAAGCATATTATCGGTGGATAAATCGTGGGACTAAAATTTAGTTCTAAAAAGTCCCACGAATTTGCATATTTCTCACTGATTCATAGTATTTTGCATAGACTTACTTTGGAAGAGAATACATAGTTTTGTAACTTTAAAAACGATGTAAAAATGGCTCGAAAATCATTTTCTGTATTGTTCTTCATCAAGAAAGGCAAATTATTAAAGAACGGAGAAGCACCTGTGTGCATGAGAATCACTGTAAACGGCTGTATGGTAGATATTTCTATCAAAAGAAGTTGTCCCGTAAACCTATGGAATCAAGCAAAAGAGAATTCAAAAGGAAAAGACCGTATGTCGGTGGAACTGAACCACTACTTAGAAATCACACGCTCACGCATACACCAAATTTATAGGGAACTGGAAACTTCCGACAAGGTTATCACTGTTGATCTTGTTAGAAAGTTGTTTTATGGTGTGGATGAAGATAACAAAACACTCTTGCAGGTATTCAGGGAGCATAACGAACAAAGCCGTAAGCTGATCGGAAAAGACTTTGTAAGTAAGACCGTCCAGCGGTATGAAACCACTACCCGATATTTAGAAGAATTCATTAAGAAAGAATATCAATTACCGGATATTGCCCTGAATAACTTGGAAGCCAACTTCATTTCTAAGTTCGATGCTTTTTTGAAGATTGAAAAAGGTTGTGCGCAGAACTCCGCTATCACCCGATTGAAGAATTTGAAGAAGATTATCCGCATTGCTTTGGAAAACGACTGGATAAAGAAAGATCCGTTTGCTTACTATCGCTTCAAACTGGAAGAAACAGATCCTGAATTTCTGACAATGGACGAGATTAAAATCATTCTCGCTAAAGAGTTCACAATTAAACGAGTAGAACAGGTACGTGACGTTTTTGTCTTTTGCATTTTTACTGGCTTGGCGTTCAGCGATGTGAAAGATTTATCACCCGAACACTTGGTAAAAGACAATAAAGGAGAACTTTGGATAAGGAAGAACCGCCAAAAGACCAAAATCATGTGTAACATTCCTGTGTTACCTGTGGCAGCTTCCATACTTGATAAATATAAGGATGTGGCAGAGTGTACCGGAAAACTTTTACCTGTATTGTGTAATCAACGCATGAACAGTTATTTGAAGGAAATTGCCGATGTGTGCGGAATTCATAAAAATCTTAGCACACATACCGCCCGTCATAGCTATGCCACAAGCATTTGCCTTGCAAATGGCGTGAGTATGGAGAATGTTGCTAAGATGTTAGGTCATACAGATACAAGCGTAACAAAACACTATGCAAGGGTATTGGATCAGAATATTTTCAAGGATATGCAAAAAGTAAATAGCTGTTTATCAGAATTAACTATATAATAAAAGTAATAGGCAATATAGAAAAAGGATTGGGAAGAATGAATTTCATTTTCTCAATCCTTTTCTTTTAAGGTAAGTTTTCCAAAACTCAATATGAAGCATTGACAAAGGTAAGTTCCGCATTTAGCCTGTTCAAGTCCGAGCCTTCGGTTTGAATAAAAATCTTCCTCTCCATTTCATTCCGAGCGTATTTTTATCCAAAGACTTGCACAGACTAAATACTTCACTGGAAAAGTCAATGATTCAAATTAAATTCCGAAAAACAATGTTTTAGGCTTGACAGATTACTCTTTCCAACTTTCAAAGTAGTGTTTTTGAAGCAGTTTATCAATATCACTCTGACGGTAGATGATTTTACCTTTTATCTGGATAAAGGGGATTAGCCCTGTATCTCGCCATTCTTGCAGGGTTCGCAAACTGACATTCAGTTTCTTGGAAACTTCATGGTTGGAAAGAAAGCGTTCCCCGTTCAGGTGGGGTTTGTAATGCTTTACAATGGATTCAATACCGTTCAGCATCGAATCAAGCGAAGAAATAAACTCTTTAACTTGCGGGGTATCTTTATTTATTAGTTCCATGATTGAAAGATTGTTTTATTGAAATATTGATTTCAAGATGGCTAGATAGCTGGCTAGTTACGCAGATAGTCACCCAGCGATGAAATGCTAAGTACATCTTTTGCCGAATCATAATCTACATAGAGCCGTTTGGATGCAGTGGCAATAAAATACTGGCTACCATCTTGCTGTATCTCATAAGTAGCGGGTGAAGCCTGTTTAGTGGTTTCCGATACATATATAATAGAAAGAAGGTACTCTTTATCGCTCCGATAAAGGATTATCGTAGGATTCAGATTAACGCTTTCCCATGTGCCAACAATGGAAAACAGATTGAAGGACGGGTAATCTTCTTTAGCTCTTTTCATAAAATGTGGTTTGTTTGAGTGATTAATTTTGTGTTTCACTGTCCGCAATAATTCTTTCAATATCGGAAGATTTATAATAAATCTTGCTTCCGATTTGAGAATAAGCCAGCCGTCCACTACTTCGGTAATATTGCAGTGTTCGTTTGCTAAAACCTAACAACAGGCACACTTCTTGACTATCCAGCCAGTTTTCTACTTTCTGCGTATGAGTGCTACACAAACTTTCTATCCGTTTGGCAAACTCAGTGAACCGTTCGCAGACATACGAAAAGGTTCTCTTTTCCATGGTTACTACTTCCATACTTTTAATTTTAAATAGTTTATAAAACGTGTTGATTAAAATTCACCAGCAAATGAAAGAAGAATCAAGAGCCGTTTTCAAAACTGTCCAAAAGTGGTATGAAGTGGTTAGCATTGTCTATCTATTTACTCACTAATCCATCTGAAGTGGATGAAAACACAACTATGCAAAGTAAATTCTAGTAAACAAGAAATGTGAATTTAATCTACTGAATAATAGACTTTTGAAAAAGAATAGTATAATAATGGGTAACGATATAGCAACGAACGCAATTCTTTAATCAGCCTTATTTCTCTACTATATACAAAGATTGACAAACCTCTAAAATGATCAAAATAGTAGCAAATATTTAAGGAGATACGAATTGAATATATTGATATTTGCTATCAACCTATGCCCCCTTGAATCTGTAACATTTCAACTAACTTACGAGTATGAATTAAATTTCTTGTAAAAAGACTTCCTTTTTGTTGAAAATCCCTATCTTCGTTATCAATATTCCCAATTAGCCAATTGTATAAATGTACAGAGAATATAAACCAAACATATTACTTGCGCCATATATTGAAACTTATTGGGCTACGGACGAGAGTTTATCGGGTAGACAGACTTTACGTATCCTACCTGATGGAGGCATAAATGTGCTGTTTAATTTGGCAGAGAATGAAGTAGACATCATAAAGCCTTTCATTCCCTATATCATTGGTACAAAGACAACATTTTCCAATGTGGTGCATGAGAGGGCAGACCGGATGATAGGTGTGCGCTTTCGTCCATGTGCCATCTCCGCTTACACAAAAGTACCTGTATATGAATTTAATAATTGCCGAGTAGACACAAGTCTGTTCTTGTCGCTTTTTGCAGATTTTAATTCGGAACGGTTGGCTGAAAAAGAAGATGAAATAGAACGACTGAATTATATAGAAGAATATCTGCTGGGAAAACTGAATTGTCTGAACAATATTGATAAACAATTCATCTATGTGGCAGAATACATACGAATGACAAATGGTATGGTTCCCGTTAATAAACTGTTGGATAAGGTCTGTTTGAGCCAACGCCAATTTGAAAGACAGTTTAAGAATCTGACGGGAATGACGCCGAAGATGTTCAGTAGCATCACTCGATTTTCTTTATCCGAGAAATACTTGAGGCTTCATCCTAATGAAAGTCTGTTTTCGGTCGCCTTGGACTGCGGATATTATGACCACAGTCATTTGATACGCGAGTTCAAACGCTTCGGAGGTGCATCGCCGCAAGCGTTAATGTCGAATTTATACACAATTTCTCCATTATTCCCATATTACCTTTGCACCCCAAAAAAGGTGTAAAGGTTATGATGAAAAATAATTCAGCTACAATCAATGTTTTACGAGATGGAAACATGATGAAGTCCCTTGTTAAAATGGGGTTGCCAATGGTCATTTCCATGTTAATCATGGCAGTTTACAATATTGCAGATACATTCTGGGTATCTCATTTAGGTACGATTCCTATCGCAGCTGTTTCCATTGTTTTCCCTTTTGCGTTAATATTTACGGGGGTCGGACTGACTTTCGGTGTAGGCGGTGGAGTATTTGTCTCCCGACTGTTGGGAAAAAAGAAGCTGGATGAAGCAAGCGTTGTGGCTTCCGTTTCCGTGTTGACAGCGTTTATGTCAGGCATTTTCATCATGACATTCTGCAACTTGTTCATACACCGAATCCTCTGTTATATGGGTGCGGACGATGCAAGTATTAACATTGCGATTGGATATGGACGTCTATTCACCGTCTGCTGCGCAATAGGAGTTTTCAATGTGGCATCAGCGAATATTTTCGTGTCGCAAGGGGCTTCCAAAGTCTCTGCTACGGCAATGATTACGGGCGCTGTCGTCAATATGGGACTTGTGCCCTTATTTATCTATATCTTTGGTTTAGGAGTGAATGGATCGGCGTATGCAAACATTGCTTCCCAACTAATAACAGCCCTCATATATTGTTGGCATTATAGCCGGAAAACTATCATCAAGGTATCTCCACGGTTGTTTAAGCCAACTTTAGCCATTTATGCCGAAGTCTTAAAAATCGGGATAGCAATGCTCTTCCTGCAAGTTTTTCAGGCTATGTCTATTAGTTTGATGCAGAAAGCAAGTGCCAAGTATGGCAATGAAGCTGTTGCCGCCATAGGCATCGTTCTAAAAATAGTCACACTTGGGTCAAATATAGTTTACGGATTCGTCAAAGGATTTCAGCCCATTGCCGGATATAATTATAGTGCGGGAAACTATCCAAGACTAAAGCAAGCTATACGGTGGTCGCTCGTACTTACCACTTCCTATTGCATCCTATGGACTGTTGTTATCTTCTCATTTTCAACTTCTATTATCGGATGGTTTGGGGAAGATGTGAACATGCAGAAAACAGCAGCAGAAGCATTGAATATCAATACAATCATGTTCTTTACACTAGGTTTTCAATTCGTCTATGCTGCGTTCTACATGTCCGCCGGCATGGGTCTGCATAGCCTCCTGCTCAATGTCAGTAGGCAGGGAATTATATTTATTCCTATCATATTGATACTGCCTACTTATTGGGGGCTGCGTGGCGTGCTGTATACGCCAATGGTGGCAGACTTACTATCGACGATATTAACCTTATTCTATGCCTTCAAGGCTAAATCAGTTCTTTACAATAAGGAAAATCCTATAAACATTAGAATGAGGTAAGTATGAAACAATTATTAGAACAGAGATTTTTCCGTCTATTGTCGGAATACTCGCGACGTAAAGTTTCTGTATCTGAATTTGCAGAAGCTATTGAGGAATTGGCTATACATTTAGCCAATTTTAGTATAAACGAACAGGATTATGCAGTATTATTGCGCTATTTTTCCTTTGGAGTAAATAGGCTCAAATCGTATCGAGTACAATTTGAGCAGGGAAAAAAATGCTTTTCTATTACTTCTTGATGAAGCAATAGAGCTGATAAATAATGAAATATGCATTGTAAAATGGCGAATCAAATATCCGGTTCAGTTCCAAAATCGGGAAAATATTTTTTTACGCTCACCTCTATATCTTACTGATGAAACATATCTTGTAGAAATCATGGAACTTGTTAGCGGAATATTCCTATCTGAAAGAGTTGTAACCCACAATGGAACAAAATCACCACTTACGGAAATTGGACGAGCTTTTGAATACCTGTTCAATATCAAGTTGGGGGACATCCATAAAAAACACGAGAATGTAATTTGCCGGAAAGCCAATAAACGCACGGAGTTTTTGGATTTACTTCGTAAAGCCATTTTCGAAGAAAGCAAAAAGAAAGGCTATCTATAAATCAGATACTTATCAATAATTGTTAGGGGTGTAGTATATCTACTCCCCTAACTTATTTGCATCTATTTGCCGAACTTTGCTTCATCAATCGATTGAAAACAATAATGTTGAACTAAAAATGGAGCAAAATGTATATAGACAATGAGAACTTCGAGAAGTGGATGGAGCAGCTTTCCAAGAAACTGATCGAAATAGGTAAAGACCTAAAGTCACTTATCAATACGGACAATGTTCTCGATGATAATGAGAAGCTGTTAGATAACCAAGATTTGGCTTTTCTCCTGAAAGTATCGTTCCGAACTCTCCAACGTTACAGAGTGAGCGGACAACTACCCTACTTTACCATCGGAAAGAAAACCTACTATCGAGCGAACGATATTCGGACTTTTGTTCGTGAACGTGCCGACTCTCAAACTTACAAGCAGTTTGAAAAAGCTAATCAATTAGAGAATAAATCTTGAAAGCAAAATGTAGCAGAGAAAAGAAGTCTATATTTAGGCTATTCCTCTACACTACCACCCCAATTTAGCAGAAACAGCTACGCCTTCCGGCTTCGCTCATTTCGCTAAATTGAGCAAGAGGGAACTGGACAAGTCCTGTTCTTCCCTCTTGCTCTGCGAGGCAAAGCCTTCGGCTTTAGCGTGTTACAAGAACACGCTGTAATGACACCTGTAATAAGCATTACAAAGAAAATGTTCATTATCAGGTGTTTACCTATTCATATTTCTATAAAAAAGTAATTACCATGCCAAACAACAGTCGAAAAACGATATTCACTACCATTTCCATAGACAAGGAAACGGCAGCTTTGGTAGAGAAGATATGCAAACGCTATTCACTGAAAAAGAGTGAAGTTGTAAAACTGGCATTCGGGTATATAGACAAGGCACATATCAATCCTTCCGAAGCTCCTGAATCCGTAAAATCAGAACTGGCGAAAATAAATAAGAGGCAGGATGATATTATACGCTTCATCCGTCACTATGAGGAAGAACAACTGAATCCCATGATACGGGCTACAAATTCTATTGCTTTGCGTTTCGATGCTATCGGTAAAACTTTGGAGACTCTTATTCTCTCTCAACTGGAAACTAGTCAGGAGAAGCACACAGCCGTACTGAAAAAGTTAAGCGAACAATTCTGTAATCATGCCGATGTGATAAACAACCAGTCCAAACAGATTAACGCACTCTATCAGATACACCAACGGGATTATAAAAAACTACTTCACTTGATACAACTCTATTCGGAACTTTCTGCTTGCGGTGTGATGGATAGCAAAAAGAAAGATAACCTGGAAGCTGAAATTATCAATCTGATAAGTACATAGGATTATGCACATAGACTTTGCCCCACCATCGAACGGCACATATAATAATGCTGGTAGTAGCCGACAACTAGCTAATTACTTAGAGCATGAAGATTTAGAACGAATGGAGAAAGGCATTTATACTGATGGCTTTTTCAATTTGACAGAGGATAATATCTATAAATCAAAAGTGATAAAGGATATAGATACCAATATCGGGCAACTCCTGAAAACGGATGCTAAGTTTTTCGCTATCCATGTCAGCCCATCGGAAAACGAACTTCGGGCAATGGGGGACACTGAACAGGAGAAAGAAGAAGCGATGAAACGATATATCAGGGAAGTATTCATTCCTGAATATGCCAAGAACTTCAACAAAGAACTATCCGCTTCGGACATAAAGTTTTACGGTAAGATACATTTCGATCGTAGCCGTTCCGATAACGAGTTGAATATGCACTGTCATTTGATTGTGAGCCGGAAAGACCAAACCAATAAAAAGAAGCTGTCACCGCTAACTAATCATAAGAATACTAAGAGCGGAATAATCAAAGGGGGCTTCGACCGCGCGAACTTGTTCCAGCAAGTAGAACAAGGATTTGACAAACTGTTCTGTTACGAACGCCAGCAAACAGAATCATTTAATTACCACAACACAATAAAGAATGGGACTATATCTGAACAATTTAAACAACAAAAACAAGAAATCCAATCCATTGAGAGAAAACAAGAAATCAACCAAGATAGCAATCAAGAAAACTTGCTTTCTATCAATACTGAAAATGATGCAATAAGTGCTCGATCTTCCTATATGAATAAACAACCTGATATAGAAAAAGATAGCCATATTTCAAACCATAGATATAGCAATAAGGAAGATTATCATTTTCGGAACTCTATTTTTTCATTGATAGCAAATTCTCCATCAAATCCAAATATTTCTGAAGAACAATTACATAAGCCGAAAAAGAAAAAAAAGAAAGGACGTAGGCTATAATCTTCCTAATTTCTTATACTGTAGTAGTAATCAGTTAAAAATAAGGCTCTCCATATCTAGTTGCAGCCAATAAATACAATTTCAATTTACATAAACCTACTCATGACGAGAAAAAACATAAGTTCTCTACAATTAAGAGACAATTCTACAATCAAATTAAATACAAAATAATATATTTGCAAAACGCATCAATGATTTGCACCTTATAAAGAACTACAAGACACAAATCATTGATGTAGAAGTGTTAAATGTTTCAGTATAAGTATATACCATAAAACTGTTTACTCAATATCTAAAAACAACTTTAATTTAAATACTATGCCTAGAATAGATTATTCATTGCTTGTAATAGACAACTTAATTATCCATGATGTTCCCAAACATAAAAAGGGAGATTTCAGTAGTGGTCCTAATCATAGTGAAAATGAGAGTACAATAACCGACGGATTACGTATCTTTTTTCAAGATAAGATTAAGGCAGCCCTGAATAGTGATCAGTCGTTTAATGTTTGTTTCAAAGAAGAAACATCATCTTCTGTTCCAATATGTGTTAATTCTATAATTAATTCTGATAGCAGTTTTGTTGATCAATCAAAAGATATAGCCACAAACCTTTATAATTATCAAAAGGGTAACAACGCTGCTGGAATTTTATTAATAGTTAAAGGTCATATTGCAGAATTATCAATTTGTGTTATTCTGAAACTCGAAAGAGATAATGGAGCTCAACTTGTATTAAATGAAGACACAAAAACCTTCAATGTTGAAGAAGTTCAGGATTTAATGCTTACAAAAAAAACCAAGATATTTAAGGTAGCAATATTTATCAATCGTATTCCGGCAGGAACAGATTATGACGGTCGGTTAATGGATTATCAAATAAACCCTAAAAATAAGAAAGAAATAAATACATTTTTTCTTGATTTCATGGGATGTGTACCTTATTCTGATCCCAAAATATCAACAAAAAGATTTTATGAATTGACTCGAAAGTTTTTAGACACAATTCCAGATGAAATAATACGTTCTCAATATATTCAAGACTTAAACTCATATCTACGAAAAATTCAGGCAACTATAAGCCCAAGAGAATTTGCTGAAGATTATATGGCATCAACGCAACATAAGAATCAGTATCGGGAATATTTGCAGAGTCAGAGCTTTGAGTTCACAAACTACACTAAAGATAATACATTAATTAATTCACATATAAATAAAATTATTATGGAATTTGAAAATGGAATCTCAATTTTAGGTGCTAATGGCAGCTTTGAAGATAAGGTGTCTTTTAGCAAAGATGAACAAACAGGAGAATGTAGGGCTGAAATAAAATCTAAAATTAAAAAAGTAAAATAATGCTTGATGTTGTTCAAATATCAGAACAATGGAATGAAGATGAACCCAAATTAAATAAATTGGGGGCAGAAGTATCTTCTTTTTTAAGAAAAGGATTATTTACTAAAGAATTGCATCCGGAAATTTCATACAGAACAAAGGAAATTCAGAGCCTTATAAAAAAGATTCAAAAAAAACAAAAAACTAAAGAGTATGGATATAATGACTTAAGAGATAAATTAGGTATCAGAATAATATCTCCGTTTACCTCTGACTTAGATATAGTAGATTCTTTTTTAAAGGAAAATTTCATTATCAGAAAAGAAGAGAAGAAAAAGGAAAAGATCGACTTTAATAAATTAGATTATCAGTCAAATCATTATGATGTTTCTGTAAAAGAAGAAATAATTGCATTTGACAAAGATTTCATTTTTGAGATTCAAGTGAGAACAATGAACCAACATGCTTGGGCTAACTCTGCACATATTCTATATTATAAGCAAGATATTGAATTACCAGATGAAATGAAGCATCGAATCTATCGCTTGTTATCACTATATGAGCTTGCCGATGAAGAATTTACAAAAGTAAATGATTATCTGAAAGGGAAAAAGGATGATTTGATTTACAATTTACTAAGACGATTAGAAGGAAAATTATACAAATATGCTGAAACAGATTTCGATAGAGAAATATCTATTAATAATCTTACTATATTATTGAGTTTTTTCACGGAAAATGAAAAAAATGAAATAAACGAAAATATAGAACTGTTCATTATAAATAATGATGCTAAAATACAGCACATATTTAATGATAACCGTTCACGATATGCGGAGATTCCACTATTAACTCAGCCTGAAATATTTATTATCTGGTATGGTTTAGAAAAATATCCTTTTTCAATTACTGATAATTGGGATAGTTTCTTTGATGAAGATGAATTAGAAATAGTACAAAATTTATGGTGTTAAAGTTATGATAGACATTATTAATTGCAACATAGACAAACTTATATTACATAAAGTAGGTTCGAAATATGAGAGTGAAAATATACAGTTTTCTCGTTCTATTTTAAATATAGAAAACCCGGAAACTCGTATTTCTTTACTTAGATATTTTACAGCTCCTTTCAAATCTAACGAATATTATAATTTTTTTCATTCATCTGAACTAACAATGAATGAAGTCTATGTTTATATATCTAAGGTGTTTGAGAATCCAAACTCTTTTTACGAACAGTCTATAAATATCACTAAACATCTTTATGAACAAAGTTCTCACCCTAAAATTAAAGGAGGTGAATTCTATATGGCATATATGAAGAATTGCATTTTAGATAATAAAGAAGTTGATGTGATTGGCTTATTTAAATCAGAAAACAAAGATACTTTCCTGAAAGTATCTTCTTCCAAAGATGGATTTAATATTGAAAGCCTGCAAGGTATTAATATAAATAAACTCGACAAAGGATGCCTCATTTTTAATATCGAAAAAGAGAATGGTTTTGTGGTATCTATAGTAGATAATGTAAATAGAGGTGTAGAAGCGCGATATTGGATAGAAGATTTTTTGCACATACATCCTCGCCAAGATGAATATTATGATACGCAAAATATTTTATCAATCTATAAAAATTTCATAAAAAAAGAGATACCTCAACAGTTTGAACTCTCAAAAGTAGATCAAGCTGATTTGATTAATAAATCAATAAAGTTCTTTAAAGAAAAAACTGATTTTGATATTAATGAGTTTGCCCATGAGGTGATTGGAAAGAAGGAGATTATCAATAGCTTTAATAACTTCGTAGCTGATTACAAACAAGAGCATGAATTAGATATTTCAAATAACTTTTCCATTTCCGACAGTGCGGTCAAAAAAGGGACAAAGGCATTAAGAAGTATTATTAAATTAGATAATAATTTCGATATATATATACATGGTGATAGTAATCTAATAGAGCAAGGGAGAGATGAAAAAGGGAAATATTATAAAGTATACTACCGTGAAGAGCTGTAATAAAATGAATAACATAATAATACAAACAAATACCAATCAACAATTTATAAGTATTCGGAAATACCCGAATACTTATAAAAAACAAAATGTCAAATATTATCTTTTATTTTTTTTCCCTCCAAGTTCTTTATAGTAAAAGTCTTGATAAGGATACATCGAAATAATATCAGGAATATCAAATGAAGACATTGCTACAAAATGATCAGCTACACAAAGATATTCTTCGCCCACTAGCGGGTATTTTTTTATCAATGGATATATATCTCTGTCGTCTATTATATATATATTGCTTTTTTCTCTGTTGCAATAATGTTTTCTAAACATATAAACAAAATCGCTTAATTCAATTTTATCCAACTCCTCAGGTGTTATATAAATGTAGTAGTTATCAACAAGTTTACTCTTATTTTCTTCTAGAATTTCAAAATGATTTGTATCCAAATTTTTATTAAAAATAGGAGTTCGTTCAAATAAGCTTAATTGCCCCCCCCTTATATTAAGCAACTCATATAAAATAATTTTAGACCATTTTTCGAATTTGTCAAGGTCGATATCTCTCAGATTTATTATTCTACCACTTTCACTCGTACCTGTTTTCTGAATAAATTCATATTCATCAAGTTTTATTTTATGATGGGTAAAGTCAGCTTGGTATAAATAACATATAGCTAAATGCTTCTCACTTCTTTCATTATCTTTAAGCCAAATAAATAAAGGCTCTTTATTGCTTGAAGCAATATTAAGTGAAAGACCTAACTCTTCCTGGATTTCTCGGCTAAGTGCATTAAATATGGTTTTGTTAAAATCATTACTAACCATGTCTTCAATGCGAATATGTCCGCCAAAATAAGCTAGTAAGTTATCTTTTTCAGGAGAGTTTTTACTCAATGACTTAGATTTCTTTTTAGCTACTAATATTTCACTTTTCCTTTTATTTGTTAATACAATAATGGGTAAGGGTTGGACTAGTTTAGAGTTTTCCTCTACTTGATCCCTATAGTCAAATTTTACATCTAGATTAGAAATAAATGATTTCTCAAACCAATAATTTTTATTTTCATATTTTGAAATACTATCACGATCAATGTATGCAACCTTTTCTATAACCAATTCATACAAACTAGTAAGTACATCTTTTGTAACTTCGTAACTTACAGCATTCTGATTTAGATTGTCTGTATTTATTTCTCGGATACATCGAAATTTTTCCTCATACTTTCGTTTAGCTATATCTAAGCATGTATTATATTCCGATAATACATGATCATTCATAATTGATCCCGTCTTCCTTGTCAATAGATTTGCATATTCTCTATCTAAAGCGACTTTTGATGACGTTTTGAATATATAGATAAGATCAAACATAGACCTAAATCTATTCATTGTTAGAAATGTCTCTATAACAGTAAAATCGTCATCATTAATATGATCATATTGTTGAAACCATTGAAACCAACATAAGCTATCAAAAACACTTCTATCACATAATATCACATCTATTTCTTTAGATTTTTCCACAAAGTTTTCCAATAATTCAGCACTTGATGAAAAAAAATTCCACAAATTAAAAGATGGATTGTATTTATCTTGTATAGGGCATATACTTGCCCTCTCTGATAAAACCTTTGTTTTAAACCCATTTCTTTTCAAAAATAAATTCAACGAAGAAACACATGATGATTTACCAGCTTTAGGGGTCCCGCAAAATTCAATTACAATTGGTCGCCTAGGACGTGCAGTCTTTTTAGCTTGTAATACTAATTTTGCAAGCTCTTCAAGTTCTTGAATTTTAAATTCTTCTTCTGTCATTATTTTGTAATTTCAAAATTTTCAAATTTGGTGATTAATGTCCCAACTCTAAACCCACAAAAAAACGAAATAAAGATACATGCATAAATAAAATTCAGAGGGTTCAAATCACTTTGAGGTGTTGCCACAATTTTAAAACCTGCTTTTAATGCAATTACAACAATAAAAGAGAATGCGACAGCAAAAAAAGGTCTTGTAACGAAATAAATCATTGTTGCCGATTGTTTCAAAAACTGCTTATCTGTTGATATTTTATCATCTAAAAAGCAATCTTTATATAACTTTCGAATATAATATATGCAAGTTCCAAACAACCCACTCAATGGAGCATATATGTATACATCACTATCATTTATCACCCCTTGATAAAAATATATAATAACAAGGCTAACTGAAATGATAAATAGTATTGAGTAATATACAAATATACCAATACAACCTTTATTGGACAAGTAAAGTGTTCTCATAAGTATGCCGATATTAATATAGTATCAACTTGTTTATAGACACAAGACATTATTAAAATAATCAAATTTCAAAACACCACAGTCTTCATGTATTTATTTCAATTTTATTGCAACCGTTTTAGTGTTATAGTAATAAGACGTATACATACTATGTTAGCCATACTGTACTCATTACTCCATCATCATACAAAAATATAAAAATAACATTAACTAATCAACCTATTGCTATTTTTTTTATGTCCTCAACAGAAATATTTCAGAAATTATCTTTTAGTGGTAATTAAAGTAAAATTCTAAATTTTGCAAATAAGAAGAAAAGGTTTATCTTTGTCCATAGTATTCTCCATGAGCAAACTACCGCAAAAGTACGTAGCAAATTAGTGGGATAATTCATGGGATATGCTTGAAACTAAAAATATAAAGTTTTAAATATCATCGTGGTAACTCTGCAAGGAGAATCCCAGGCGGATCACCAAGAAAGGGTATTCAGCAATGAAGACCCTTTTTTTATATCTCGTAAACTGCCGCTTATAGATATTGGTGTATTCATGCTGTTAAGATAAAGCTCTTGGGGGGAGGAGGAATTTGCTGCGGTTGTCCTGGAATATTTCCCATATATGTTTTTAGGACAAGAGTACTTTTGTTTTATCCCAACATGGTTCTAAGTTAATATGTAAATTTGCGAGCACAAAATAATGAATAACATGTCTGAAATTGCACCTCTTATTTCCGACTTGGCGGTTATATTGATTGCGGCGGGAATAATTACATTGATTTTTAAATGCTTGAAACAACCTGTCGTTTTGGGGTATATTGTCGCTGGCATTCTTGCCGGGCCCGCCGTACCTTATATACCAACGGTATCCGATCCTACCAATATAAAAATATGGGCAGATATAGGCGTCATCTTTCTTTTGTTTGCTATGGGATTAGAATTCTCTTTCAAGAAGTTGATGACCGTAGGAGGTACAGCTGTTATCGCCTCTATAACCATAGTCTCCGGAATGATGTTTCTAGGCTATACTGCAGGAAACGCGCTTGGCTTCTCGCATCTAAGCAGTATATTTTTAGGCGGTATGCTTTCTATGTCATCCACCGCTATCGTATTCAAGGCGTTCGATGACATGGGACTCAGAGGGCAAAAATTTACAGGAGTAGTATTAGGCGTCTTGGTGGTCGAAGATTTAGTGGCCGTAGTTTTGATGGTCTTGCTTTCAACCTTAGCAGTCAGCAAGCAAGTCGAAGGAATGGAAATGCTGGAAAGTATTCTAAAGTTAGGAGCGTTTCTTATATTTTGGTCATTACTCGGAATCTATCTGATTCCAAGTTTTCTTAAAAAGATTAAGCCATTTCTTAACGACGAAACCTTATTAATCATAGCATTAGGCTTCTGTTTAGGTATGGTTATGATTGCGGCTAAAGCGGGATTCTCCTCTGCGTTAGGAGCTTTTGTTATGGGATCGTTATTGGCTGAAACCATTGAGGCCGAGAAGATAGAAAAATTGGTAAAACCGGTAAAAGACCTGTTTGCGGCCATATTTTTTGTTTCTGTAGGCATGATGATACAACCGGATTTATTGATTGAATACCTTGTCCCAATCTGCATCTTAACCATATTGGTTATCATTGGGCAAATCTTTTTTGGGAGTCTTGGTGTCCTCTTGTCCGGACAGCCATTAAAGATAGCTCTACAATCAGGATTCTCTCTGACCCAAATAGGTGAATTTGCGTTTATTATCGCTTCATTGGGAGTTAGCTTAAAGGTAACAGACGATTATCTGTATCCTGTTATTGTCGCTGTATCAGTCGTTACAACATTTCTTACTCCTTATATGATTCGCATGGCGACCCCGGTCTATCAATTGATTGACAATTATTTGCCTTCATCTATAAAACTAATGTTGAACCGTTATTCTTCCGGATCCAACACGGTCAAACATAAAAGTACATGGAATAAGCTGTTGAAATCTATGTTACTAGATGTAATACTATATACAGTATTGACAATATTCAGTATTATCATATTTTTCACTTATGTAAATCCAATTATTCGCGAGAACATATTAGGCTTCAAAGGGGCTCTATTGAGCTTATCTATTATTTTGGCCATTATATTACCTTTTCTTTGGGCTATCATTATGAAGAAGAATCATTCTCCTGAATTCCTGAAATTATGGAATGATAGTAAATTCAACCGGGGACCATTGGTTTCTTTGATAGCGATAAAGCTGCTCCTTTGCGCAAGTATTCTAATGCCAGTCATAGTCCATATATTTAATGTAGCATCTGGTGTTGGATTTATTATCACCCTGTTGATATTGCTAATGATTATTTTATCCAAAAAACTGAAAAAGCGTTCTCTCTCGATCGAGAAAAGATTTATTGACAACTTCAACGGGAAAACAACGGACTCAAACATTGGAAGTCCTTTGACTGATAATATCTTGAAATCTTTGCCTTTCAATGATTTGCACTTGATGGATTTCGTTGTTGGCCAAGAATCCTCCATTGTCGGCCGGAGTTTGAAAGAGATCAACTTCCGTCAAAAATATGGAATAAATATCGTTTCCATCATTCGAGGTGAACGACAAATCAATATACCTAGAGGAGAGGAACGCCTTTATCCTTTTGATAAGATTATAATTGTTGGTACGGATGAGGAATTGGATCTTTTCCAGGAGATAATACAAAAACAGGACAAAGAATATAGAGATCAGTTGGCGCAAAGCTTTAATAATAATATCAAAATAGAGCAATTTAATATTGAACCAGACTCTCCGTTGATCGGGCGATCTATTCAACAGTCTGACATTCGGGATAAGAACGCTTGTCTGATCTTGGGTATTGAACGAGACGGAAAGTCAATGATGAATCCTCCATCCCAAACCGTATTCAAGGAAAACGACAACGTATGGGTTGCTGGAGAATATCGTCAAATTGTTCAATTGAGCGAAGGTTTAAGTTATAATTAAGTGTTTCAGCCAAAGTGTAAAATATATTTTTCATTAGGGAAGCCATCTCTTAAATTCTACATTTAAGACTTAGGGGATTAGGATATTAGGATATATTTGATAGCTTTGCGAAGAAATGGGGGGCGTGCCCCTTTCTCGAATAAATGATAACAATAAAAGTAAATGATAATGAATGAAAAAATGAATGCTACATTGGGCAACGCTTTTCCCAAGGAACGGATTCGTTATGCGATGCTTTCTTTCTTTTTAGCGCAAGGTCTTTGTTTCTCTAGTTGGGCTAGCCGTATTCCGGACGTGAAGGATATTTTTGAGGTGAATTACGCTTTCTATTGGGGCTTGGTCTTGTTCCTGATCCCGGTAGGTAAGTTTGTGGCGATACCGTTAGCGGGTTATTTGGTGTCGAAGTTGGGGAGTCGTATTATGGCGCAGGTCAGTGTGTTGGGGTATGCCTTGGCCTTATTCGCGATAGGTACGGCACATAATATTTATCTGCTGGGTGTTTATTTGTTCTGTTTTGGGGTGTTCTGGAATCTTTGCGATATATCCTTGAATACGCAAGGAATTGGTATCGAGCGACTCTATGGGCGTACGATTATGGCCTCATTTCATGGAGGTTGGAGTCTGGCGGCTTGTTTAGGGGCTTTGATCGGGTTTATCATGATCGTATCCGGTGTTACTCCGTTCTGGCATTTTACGTTGATTGCATTATTGATTGGAGTGACTGTTTTGGTAAGCCGGAAGTATTTGCAGGAAGACGTGGCGGTTGAGTCACCGGAGGAAGAGAAGGAAGCGGAGAAGAAAGAAGCTCCGGCATTGTTGAGCTTTATCCGTAAGCCGGAAATACTGTTGATCCAGTTAGGTATCGTCGGACTGTTTGCCTTGGTGGTGGAAAGTGCGATGTTTGATTGGAGTGGACTTTACTTCGAATCGGTACTACAAGTTCCTAAATCCTTACAGATCGGTTTCTTAGTGTTCATGGTGATGATGACGGTAGGCCGTTTTCTTACGAACTCCGCCTATAGTGTTTTAGGAAAGCAGAAGGTGTTGCAATTAGCGGGTTTCTTTATTTTTGCAGGTTTTTTTATCTCAGCCATGTTGGGTGGAATGTTCGAATCGATGACGGTAAAGGTGATCGTGAATTCCTTAGGCTTTATGTTGGTAGGCTTGGGCATCTCGTGTATGGTGCCTACTATTTATAGCTTAGTGGGCGCTAAATCGAGAACTCCGGTGGGAATTGCCTTGACGATCCTTTCCAGTATCAGCTTTATCGGCTCGTTGATCGCACCTTTGTTGATCGGAGCGATCTCGCAGGCTTTCAATATGAAATACGCTTATATCGTGGTCGGCTTGTTAGGGCTTTGTATCTTGCTAATGACTACATTCTGCAAAGCATTCAAGAATAATTAAAGATAGAGAATTGAGAATTGAAAATTAGGAGAGAGCGAATAATTTTCAATTCTCAATTTTCAACTACTCAGGCATTCGTTGTTCCGCTGTCTCTAAGCATCGCAACACATCTTCCTTAGTGCCGTTGAATGGGCCTATTCCTTCGATTTTCAATGTTGTCATAGCTGCCGCGAAACGTCCGGCTTCTTCTATGCTTGCGCCTTTGGCACGTTTATAGAGATATCCTGTCATATAAGTATCACCCGCTCCGGTAGCGTTTACTACTTCTTTCGGTATGTAAGCGGGGATTTTATGGAAAGTGGAACCGTCGTAAATGATAGATCCCATGCTTCCGAAAGTCAGCAATACCTCTTTCACGCCCCAATCGTAGATAACTTTTCCTGCGTTCACGGCATCGGTATATCCGGTTAACACCTCCATCTCATGTTCGTTAGCCTTGAGGAAGTGCACGTATTTAAGTACTTCTTTTTTCTCTGGCCAATCCACGGCAAATACATCCTTGTCTCTTACTTCCCGTAGATACCCTTGCGAGTCAATCGATACTAAGCCTTTCCCCGCTAAATACTTTACCACTTCCAAAGAGAAATCATCGGCAAGCAAACTACCAAGGTGGAAGATTTTAGAGTTGATGTTCTCCAGATATTCCACGGTGAAAGGATCTGCTTTCGCCAATACACGTTGCGTACGGTTATCTTGGTTCTCTCCATAAATATTCTCGAAATAAACGGTGTGCTTACTTGGCATCACGGCAACGTCGATACCTTCAGCTCGTAGTTCCTCCACCGTTTTCATCTCAGATTCAGCCAAGGCTGTCACTAGAGTATAGTCGATATCATCGAAATGTTTTATCGCATGCGAGAAATAAAAGGAGGTTCCTCCCGGCATATGGACGGTGTTCTTAGGTGTTACTACCTTATCCAAGGTGATGTGTCCTACGCAGCAAAGTTCGTGTGTATTCATTTTTTACTCAGTTTATTATAAAGCGACAAATTTATGAAAAAAGCTTTCAAATACATAGATTACTCTCTTTTTTGACCAATAAAAGCATGAAAGAGGCGTTTTGCCCTTGTGACTTTAGTTGCATCGGCATCAAGCTATAGTTTTAAGCTTATGGAACTAAAGTTACTTCATAGGTGAACAAAAGTTTCATTATTATAAGACTTGAAGGAATAAGGAATATTTGTTGATTGCTTGATAATTATATTATATATGTACGCTCGTACATATATAATATATGATAAAAGGGTAAATTCTATTGAAAATATAGTATATGCTATTGATCGTATGAAGATAGGTTTATAAAACGACTAGTTTAAACGATCG
>ULOG01013317.1_pt1 | contig 19117 bp, 25 predicted proteins | sample 1952401 | NCBI WGS metagenome assembly ULOG01 (sample SAMEA4835598, study PRJEB28245) | human gut metagenome | biome: gut microbiome; material: fecal sample | place: Denmark | collected 2008
AAAAAAAATCTCATAGGAGCGCTGCCCCTATGAGTCCCCTAGCCCCTGCCCTTCGGCGGGGGCTTTTTTATTGCCCTGGAAGAGCAGAACCGATATCGCAAAAAGAATCAGGTGATAAAAAAAATTCGCTCGCTCGCTTCGCTCGCTCGATCTATCGTGGCACGCTTCGCGTGCCCCTCTTAAACTCGGGGGCGCTCCGCTCCCCCGAACCCCCTCGAAGGGAGAGGCATGCTGCCCCTCCCTCGCCCTCCCCTGCTCACGTTCCGTCGCTGTACTGTACTCACAACGTTAAACTTGTGAATAGGACAGAGGGGCTGTACTGCTAAACAAAGCCTGTCCGTCATGAATCCTCGACTTTCATCAGATTGACAATACAAGACATCTCCAATAAACTGTTGAAGAACATTAGCTACGAAAGTCAAGGCTCCATGACTCTTGTGAATCAAAGGCGTAAAAGAGCCTAAAGATTCAGGAGTGTACTCATTCCAAAGCACTACACAGTGCCTAAAGAAAAAAAAAGGATACTACTACGCCGAGGCAAAGAGTGCCTAAAGTTCGAGGACTGTAGACACTCCGACGCTGCTACTCGCCCTTCGGGCGAGAAAGGGGCCGTTCCACGCCCCTTTCGATCCCCTTGGCCTATAGCACGCGAGAGCTGTACTGCTTAGCAGCGGTAAACTTACGCAAAGGGCTTGCCCTTCAAAAGGCAACGCCGTAACCAAGGCCAAGGCTTAGGGTGTACTCACAAGCGTAATCTTCATTTACAACATCTACCCTTACCAAGAGGACAACATGTACAAACTCACCGACAACATGTATGAACGCGTTAAGGCAACATATGGCGAAGATGTCGCCAACGACATCAACGACGCCCTTCGGAACCCCGCAGGAATCGAAAGCGAAGGCCCCACCTGCGTGACTGTCAGCGTTCACCTCAACTGTCGAGACAGGATTGTGTGTCCTGACTCAGCAACCTTCATCTTTGACAAGATGGACGAGGTCACAGACCTCGAGCCTCCTCGAATGCTGGATTGGTACATCCCCAAGGATATCTTCATGGGCCACCTTGAAGAGAAGACTGTCGTCTTCTTACACAAGAGTGGTAACAGCTACCACGGCAAGGTAGACTGCGTTGACTATGAAGATGAGTCCATTCATCTTGAAAACGATGAATGGTATTGGATGCAGGATATAACCAAGATCATGGTTCTCAAGTAGTTTCAGAGCAGATGCTGGTTGGAGTTAAGATGTAACTGAAACTAACCAAGGAAGAACAGAATTCATTCTGCAGGTAGCTCAACGGATAGAGCATAGGTCTTCTAAACCTACGATAGGGGTTCGATTCCCCTCCTGCGGTCCAGAGTTGGAAGTACAGTTCAAGGGACTACCCATGGGCTGTACTTGCAATGCGATGGTGAGATCCATCGCGTGGTCTAGCGCAAGACCCAAAGCAAAAGCCAGAGTAACTCAGCTGTAAGAAAACGAGTTGGTGAACACCACCTGAGCGCTTCGTGCAGGAACCCACGTTAATGGTCTCGTTGCTCCACGTATAGGCAGAGCTTGGAACTCTGAAACTCACCACGCTGTGATGCCGCTCCATCACCCCCTCATAAAATGAGGTAGAATCTTACGCGAGGTCATGCGTTAAACGACTAGGAAGGGATTCCAGATACCTTCCGGACTACACTCAGGCCAGAGCGTAGTCCTATGGATCAGTCCATAGGTCTACGTTTTGGTATAACCAAAGGAGATTACCATGAAATACAAACTCACCGCAACTGCTCAGAAGTGCTTGGTGGCAATGGCACCCAAGATGCCTCCCCGATGGACTGACGAAGGTCATGCCCTGTGGGAAAAGACCTTTAGACACATCGAGAAGGCCTACCAAGATGCAAAGGAGCATGGTACTACGCCGAGATACGTCTTCCAGAAGGGCACCATCAGTGAAACCATGGATGTGGGGATCTATCTTCTCGACGACATGTTCGTTGAAGCCCTCGTCCCTGTCAAGGGACAGTGGTATCCCATGTCCGAACGCCAAAGGCTGTACCTTGAACCCGAGGACATCGTGTGGTACAACGTGTGGTACGCAGAACCTGACAAGGGCTACTACGTATCCAAGTACCCGTCAGGCGGAAACAAGCGCACGACGCACTTCTGCGTGGTGAATGCTCTTCAAGAACCCGAAGCAACCAAGGAAGAGGAGAATCATGAATCTCCAGAACATGACAATCATACGTCCTGATTGGGATACTCAAGCCTTCTGCTTGTTGTACGACGGGAGGTACATCCTCATGTCGTACAACACTGCAATCTGCTGTGTACACGACGATGGTAAAGCCATAGTCGTTGAGTTCAACCCATGTTATAGGCAGAGCGTAACCACGAGCAGACACTTCAGGTGGTTTATGAGAATCATCCCGTTCTATATGTGGAACAAAATGCAAGAATTCCCAAAGCGCAAGATGCGTAGCACAAAGGAATTCATGAACTACTTTGGTACAAGGACTGAAATCCCGTATGAAGAAACACGGACCTCATGAGATTGAAATTACTTGGTTGGGCGGATACACCTTGGGCAGTATCCAAGGTGAAGCCCATTCCAAGTACGGTGATGTGTATATTGACATCACCAAGCGTGGAGCCAGTACATGGGTATTCGACATCTACAAAGATGAATACGAACTCATTGCGACATGGTATATTAATAACCAAGAACTAAGGAGCATGCTTATGTATGTTCAGGTAAACAATCACTCTGAAGACGAAACTGTAATGTACGGTGAAGTCTACAGCATCGGAGACAACCAGAAGATCTGTGCGTTCAAGTGGACGCTCAGTGACGGCGTGGTGTGGACGGATCCCGCAGGTCTGTGGGGTACCAGCATCGTGGATTTCATTGACGAAGAATGCACGGGGATGTACTATGAATCGCTGCCCTAAGAACAAACGTGTAAATAAAAACAAGCGTAACCAAGAAAAGGAGATCCAAGGCTACATCTTCGGACAGAAGCGCGATTGGAAGAAACTCCAGAGAGGCAAGCCTCGCTATGGCTGTACTGCCACTCTGCAGTTGGTAAGCGCCTTTGTCTTTGGCGATCCCTACTACTTTACCAAGACTCCCTCTTCGATTATGTGGGAGAACCTTCAGCATGAAGTAATCATTGGGACCATCGACAAGCAGAATGGACTTCATGTGAGTTCCTCTATTCATGCGGCATGTGCTCCAGTTGAGTACAACGCATACAAGGTGTTGGTTGAGATTTGTAGTACGCAGATCATCAACAACGATGGAACCAAGGAGTACATGACTACTCGTGTTACTGCCGATGACGATCAGAACGATCTCCTCATGGCACCCATGAGTTTTGTGTACAGAATCTGTGACAATTTGGTAAAAGCAAGAGCTAAAGGATGGAGACCGAAGAGTGGCTACAAGAAGCACAGAGACTTCCTGTAGGTAATTCTAAACGGATCTATCATGGTGCAGAGAGGCGCCCTAATCTCGTAGTAAGGAACCTACCAGATAAATGGACAGCCTACTGCTTTGCGTGTAAGGAGTACGCAGAGGTACGTAAGTCCTACGTTAGGATCGAAGAGGAGCAGTCAATCATTAACCAAGATCAGGTTAACACGACAGGACTGTACAGCCTAACTGATCCTCGTGTACCTCTGCGTCGCATTGTTTATTTCCTTCACACCAAGCACATGAGTCTATCGCTAATACAACCTTACAACCCTAAATGGGATGCAAGGCGAAAACGATTAACCATAGACCTGCCAGATGGCAGGCTTGGTCGAGACATTTATGGAACCAATCCTGCCAAGTGGTACGTGTATTGGAACTCTGTGCAGTACGGATCCGCATTCGGAACCAATGAGCTAACAGCACAGAACATCATCCTCACAGAGGACATGTTCAGTGCAATCAAGGCTCAGAGATTCCTGCCCGATACGCAGTGCATAGCGCTCCTAGGAACAGCCCTTACAAGGGGCGTAGAACAGGCTCTATTGCATTGCAAGCCTCGGATGGTACATCTTATGCTAGACGGGGATGAGACGGGCTACAAAGGCTCCTATAACGTCCTACGGCGTCTTAAACTCCTAGGGATTCCCTGCATCATGCAGAACCCAGAGAGTGGAGACCCAAAGGATCAAAACAGAGCATGGTTTGAAACTAAATTCAAGGAGGCTACATGATTGACATTGTGCTTCTTAAGGCACTGTCAAGCAAGAAGCATTTCACAGCAACGTACAAGAACCTACCGCAAGAGATGTTGGATCCTGTAACAAACAGGATCCTGTATCTCTATGGCTTGTACTTCGTAACTTATCCTGATCATGAAGAGATCAATCATGAAGCGTTGATCTCATACATTGATTTTAAGGTAAGAGATGCAACCAAGCGTGAAGAAATTCACGCTGTGCTAAACACAGTACAGAAGACTGAGATTCCTCCAGAGGTTCTAGAGAACACTCAGAACCAGATTGAAGAACTCGCATTCAGTGGTAAGCTCGGTGCAATGCTGACGAAGTACAACGCAGGTGAGGACATTGATCTCACCTATGAGGTGTCTGTACTTGCAACCCAAACAAGAGAGAGAATGTCTGTGCTTGGCTCCAAGAAGTGGGCTGACGAAGACATTCTGAAATACCTAGAGGAAGATGCTGATGACAGTGGACTTCAATTCACGACTTTCGATATTCTTCACGATAATCTTAAAGGCCTACATAGCGGGCACAACGTGGCTGTGGTTGCACCTACTGACAAAGGGAAGACCTCTCTACTCTGTAGACTGGCAGTTGACTTTGCGATTCAAGCCAAAGACCTCGAAGAATACAAAGACTCCTGCATTCTGTACCTTGTCAACGAAGGCCTAGCTGAGACTATCACGCCAAGAATTTACTGCACGGCGTGTAGCTGCACAAGAGACACAGCCCTTGCTATGGCTAGGGAAGGCAAGCTCGTACCTGCCTATGAAAAGATCGTAGGCAAGAGAGATGCTATTAGACTTGTGAACATTCATGGTATGAATGTATCTCAAGTAGCCAAGATCATTGAAGCTCATAAACCGTACATGGTGATTACCGACATGACGGGTAGAATTCGTGCTAATGGTAACTCCAAGGGCATGAACGAGCTTCAGGAACTTGAAGAAGTATGGAACAGTATGCGAGAGCTTAGTGCCATGCTGAAGTTCATTCACATCGGTACCATTCAGGTATCTGCCGAAGGCATGGATCAGTTGTATCCGCCTTTAACCGCTATGCAGTGGTCCAAGGTTGGTATTCAGACAACGCTTGATTTGTGCATTATGGTAGGCGCACACCAGAATCCTGAGCAAGGACTAGAAGATCTCAGGGGTATTAGTACCCCAAAGAACAAACTCAGTCGATCAGGTAAACGAGCAGAAAACAAGTTCGAAGTAGTGTTCAATCCAGAACTTAATCAATGGAGATAGTATGATTCCAATCCCGCGATATACAATTGTTGACCTAGAAACGGAGAACCATGAATACTATGGCATGGTAGCTCCTCCTTTCTGTCCCGAAAACTACATTGTTGAAGCGGGATGGAAGAATAACCAAGGCCCTGTTGAATCCATGAGATTCAATAACAGGGAAGAGCAGAAGAACTCTGCATGGTTTGACTACGCTTTCGATAACGGAAAGCCTGATTCGTACTGCGAAGTCATGGTTGCTCATAATGCAACCTATGAATTGCATTGGTTCATGCACGACTACATGCCTAGCCTTATGCGATTCCTTCAGAATGGTGGTAAGATTTGGTGTACTCAATACGCCGAATACCTGCTTAGCCAACAGCAGGACTTGTATCCTGACTTGAATACCACGGCACCTAAGTACGGTGGTACACCTAAAGTTGATGAAGTCAAGATTCTATGGGAACAAGGCGTTCTCACTTCAGAGATCGACCCTGATCTTCTGCATGAATATCTGTGTTCCGACCATGGTGACGTAATCAACACTGAGAAGATCTTCCTTGGACAATGGGAAGAAGCTCAGAAGCGTGGTATGCTCAAGATGATCCAGTACAGAATGGATGCGCTTCTGTTCAACGCATTCTGTACATTCTTCGGTATGCACATCGACATGAATGTTGCTGAGAAGAATCTCAAGGAACAAGAGAATAGACTGCAAGAGCTCCATAATAAGGTCAATGCCCATCTTCCAAAGGACCTACCCTTTGAATTCAAGTTCTCTTCAGACTACCACATGAGTGCTTGGTTGTTCGGTGGAACACTCAAGTACAAAACCAAAGTACCCTACGATCCTCCTAAATACGTCAAGAAGGAGGTATACAAGGACTCTGAGGGTGGATACACTGAAGAGCCTACAGAACGCTCTGTACGCTACGCTAGTGGCAAAAACAAGGGGCTTCCCAAGCCGTTCAAGATCGACACGGATGAAGAACTTCTGAAGTGGGGTGAGAAGCTGTACACATTCGAAGGGCTAATGAACCTGAAGGATCTACCCCAAGAAATTTCTGATAAATTCATTGGTGAACGTCCTGAATTCGCAGGTAAGCGATTCCAAGTAGACGGTACACCAGTCTTTAGCACTTCTGCGGATGCACTTGCAACCATAAAACGATATTGCGACGTGGTCGACGAATTGCTAGAGATTGCTCAGTTGGAGAAAGACAATGGAACGTACTATCGGCGGTACGAATACGACTCTGAAGGGAACGTTAAGAAGGTTTCTGGGATGCTACAATATGTTATTCCAGAATCATCCATCATTCACCATCAGCTTAATGCGTGCGCTTCTAGAACAGGCAGGCTCTCAAGCTCGAGACCTTAACTAGAGGACAGGGTCTCATTAAAACCATGTGAACTCAGGGGAAGCCCGGAACGGGTAATCCTGAACCAAACTTTTCAATCCACCATAAGAGGTGCATATGAACAACGAAATCAAATTCTATTACGAAAACACTGAACTCACACAACAGCAGATTGCCAATAGACTTGGCATTCATTGGAAGCGTGTGTTCAACTACATTAAGAACAATTACTCTGTAGAGTATCGCAAATCTCGTAAAGCGAAATACTACAGGAACAGCAAGCTAGGTGAAAAGAACCCTATGCTTGGTAAGAAGGGTATCGAACACCCCAACTACAAGGGTGAAGTGAGCGATGGTAAAGGCTACCTTATGATCCTTAAGCCTGAATGGTACACAGGACGCAAAGGTTGCAAGCACATCTTCATGCACCACTACGTGGTGTGTAAAGAGATGGGACTCACTCAAATCCCCAAGGGCTGGACAGTGCATCACTGTGATAAGAACCCTTTGAATAATGAATTTGATAACTTGGTCTTAATCACACTTGGAGATCATATGAAACTCCATGCTATGATGAAGAAAGAAGGCGCAACGACTATCTCGAAAGAGAGTACACTCAAGTGGGTGGAAGCGCATGGCACGCCTTGGCGTGATGATATAGTCTGATCTCTATAGGAATATAGAGCTGTCGCAAGACGGGGAGAGATTAACGACCTCTCCTGAACATAAATGAACCTCCAGAACCTACCTAGAGATGGTACGAGCAGAGTTAAAGAGATGTTCTCAAGTCGATTTGGAGACCATGGAAGATGTGTTGAAGTCGACTATTCCGCTCTTGAAGTCGTAACGCTAGCTGCTGCCAGTAATGACAAGAACTTGATTGAACAGCTTGAGAAAGGCACGGACATGCACTGCTATAGACTAGCAGGCGCATTGAATGAGCCTTATGAAGAGGTGTACAAGAAGTGTCATGAGGAGGATCATCCTGACCACAAGAAGTACAAAGAACTCAGAACGGCAATCAAACCAAGAGCCTTCGCTGCTCAGTACGGAGCCTCTGCAGGGGGTATCTCCTTTGCAACAGGCTGTACGCTACAAGAAGCAGAGAAGTTCCTCGAAACTGAAGCTAAGCTCTTTCCTGAGAGTAGAGCATTTAAGGACAAGGTTCGTTCAATGGTTGAGCAGACAGGTTTATTACCTGAAGCCATTGAGCGAGAACTTGATCCTGCGACAAATTCATGGTATGTATTCCGAAGGGGATACTACAAAGCGCCTGGAGGCACAGAATACTCCTTCAGGCAAAGAAAACAATGGAAAGATCACAAAGAAGTCCTAGACTATAAGGACACTGAGATCAGCAACTATCCTATCCAAGGCGAAGGTGCGTTCATCGTTCAGACAGCCTGTGCTAGGATCATTAGATGGTTGATTAAGGAGAACTTCTTTGACGGATCTATCCTACCGATTAACACTGTTCATGACGCCGTGTACATTGACTGCAAGACTGAAGACCTCGCTAGACGAGGAGGTAAGGCAGTAGCATGGATCATGGGCACTACACCTAAATACATTGCACGGAATATCCCAGCGTACAAAGCATGGATGTACGATGAAGTACCTTTCCCTGCTGTACCCGAAATGGGATACAACCTCTTTGACAAGACCCACGTAGAATAAGGACTAACTATGCTTTCCGCTATTAAGAACATTGCAAACGAAACCACGACTGACCTCGACATGAGCACCGCCACCAAGGGTGGTGAGAAGTACCTGCTTCCTGTTGGTACTGCCCTCGGTCGACTTGTTGAGTACATTGAATTCGGCAAACAGCCGCAGGAATTCAAGGGCGAGAAGAAGGATCCCGCCATGGAGATCCAGATTGGCTTTGCCCTGTACGGTGAAGGCTATCAGAAGGAAGACGGCTCTCCGCGTATGATCAGTACGTACCGCATGAAGCTCTCGAACAACGAGAAGAGCAAATCTTTCAAGCTCTTTAGCCGAATGAACGCCAAGAAGACTGCCAAGAACTTCGCACAGCTCCTTGGTGAACCGTTCCTTGTACCGATCATCCATAGCACGAACGGTAATGGCACGTATGCTCGTATCGACCTTGACAACATTGGCTATGCCATTGATCCGATTCGTCGTACTGAGTATCCTGTTCCTATGCCTAATGAAGATGTCTATCGTGTCTTCCTGTGGAACCATCCGACGAAGGAGATGTGGGACTCTATCTACATTGAGAAGAACAACTTCCTTCAGGAGACGTGCCTCTCTGCTACTGACTATCCGAACAGCAAGCTCGAACAGCTTCTGAAGGGTTCTGTCCCTTCTCTTGAAGCCGCTCCCGAGAACTTTGACGAAGTGCCGTTCTAATGAAACTCAGGGATATACAAATCCCTGATACCGATCAATTCAAGCCTAGCATGGACCGTGTCCTCATCATGGATGGGGATGCGGCATGCTATGAGGCTGCTTCTAAGTACGTAAAGTTGGATACAGCTATTCGATGCGTACACATGAAGATTCTTGAAGCTATGTTTCTTACGAACTGCAAGAAGGCTAGAGTCCATATCACGCCTGCAGGTTGTTTGAAAGCAGGCAGAATGAACTTGATTGGTGTAAAGCCTTATCAGGGTAATCGTAAGGACAAGAAGAAGCCTGAGTTGTTGGAAGCTCTCAGGCAGAATATCTCGGCATTGCTCAATGACAAGAACATTGAGGTGTTTGCTCATTATGATATTGAGGCTGATGATGCAGTGGTTATCGACAGTTATTACTACCGCAACAAAGGACTTGTGTACAGTCCTGACAAAGATCTTAGAATGGTTGTGTATCCTCTGTATGATTTGGATACTGGCAGGGTTTGTACTATTGCTGACACTTTTGGTGATATTAGCATCACCAGTACTGAGTCTGGTCTTCCTCATCCAAGGGGGCAAGGACTGAAGTTCTTCTGGTGGCAGATGCTCATGGGAGATACTGCCGATAACATTCGAGGCTTGGATAAGTACCAAGGCAAGAACATCGGAATGAAGAAAGCCTATGAACTACTGAAGCCTATCAAAGACGAAGTCACTGCGGCTATTGTAGTGCTTAGTGCATACAAGGAAATCAATCAGAATCCTCTTCCTGAAGCGAACATGCTGTGGCTTCTACGCAATGAAGCAGACAGCTTTCAGAAGCATCTTGCGGAGCTTACTCCGAGTATGCCCCATGAGCTTGTACAATGGCTTAGAGATTGCTACAAAAGGAAGTGGAGGAAGGATTGAGAAAGATTAGTAGGTCCCAGCTCAGAGCATGGGCTATCGGACACATCAAGACTAAGCAGGGAGGACTGTGTCCTCTCTGCGGTAAGCCCATCTCTCTTCAGGTGATGGGTAATAAATCCGACTACGTGGTTGACCATGACCACGAAACGGGAGAAATTAGAGGCGTGCTGCATCGCTCATGCAATGCAGCTGAAGGTAAGGTAAGCAATGCAGCCGCCCGTTGGGGTGCCAAGAGCACCAAGTACAGCGATATCATCCCATGGTTGCACAGGATGCTTGATTACCTAGAGAACAATGAAGGTACTGGGATTATCTATCCCGACCATAAGACCCCTGAAGAACGTGAAGAGCTCAGGAAACAACGCGCTAGAAAGGCGCAAGCATTGCGCAAAGCAAGACAGGCTTTGCGTGCTAAGGAGAAACATGATTAAGGTAATTAAGAAAGACGGCACTGTCGAACCGTTCGATATGGAAAAGATCTTCGAGGCTATCGACAAGGCCAGCCAACGTGCTAACTGCAACATCCGTAGAGGCGACCATGAGCTTCTGGAGTCGTACATCACTTTTGAATGCGAGTCCAAGGGCAAGGACATTCCTACGTCTGAGATGCACAGCATCGTAATCAAGGCGCTGTATGCTTGTGACTACAAGGCTATTGGTGACGCATACAAGGAGTTCAGAGACTACAAGAACACGTATGCCAAGGCCTTTGAAAAGGTAAAGGATGATGCGGACACTGTTCTTCTTCTCGGAGATAGGGAGAATGCTAACTTTGATTCTTCGCTTATCAGTACGAAGGGTTCGCTCATCAAGGGGTACCTCACGAAGGAACTGTACAAGCAGTTCTATCTGAACAAGGAAGAGCTCCAAGCTACGAAGGAAGGCACGATCTATATTCATGATCTTCGAGACATGATTTTCAACAGCATCAATTGCTGTCTGTTCGACATGGGTAATGTCCTCAAGGGAGGATTCAGTATGTCCAATGTGGACTACACTGAACCTACTAGCGTGCTCAGTGCGCTTCAGGTTATCGGTGACATCACGCTCGTCGCTACCGCACAGCAGTTCGGTGGATTCACCATTCCGAGTATTGATAAGACTCTCCTTCCGTATGCCCGAAAGACTTACAATAACGCCTTCAAGAAATACTTCGATACTTGTAATCTGGAGCATGACGAAGCAGACTCCATGGCTCTTGGTGACCTCAAGCGAGAACTTGAACAGGGCTTCCAGTCTCTTGAGCTGAAGCTCAACACTGTGCCGTGTTCCAGAGGTGACTTCGCCTTCACCACTCTTACGTTCGGTGAATGGAGCAATGACCTCCCTGATCTCGACAGGGAGATCCTCCAGATGGTGTGTGAAACCATCCTTGAGATTCGCATGAAGGGGCATGGTCCGAAAGGTAAGCAGGTTGTGTTTCCCAAGCTCGTGTATCTCTATGACTGGGAACAGCACAGTGGTGCTGAACATGCTGAGGTGTTCGACAAGGCTGTTGAATGCTCTAGCAAGTGCATGTACCCTGACTACCTTGCAATCAACTCTGACTATGGCTCGGTGTCTGAAACCTACCGAGCATCGAATAAGAAGTGCGTGATTCATCCGATGGGTTGCAGGGCGTACCTCACGCCTTGGTACGACATTGAAACCAATGAGTACGTGTCTGTTGGCCGATGCAACATCGGCGCTGTGTCTCTGAATCTTCCTCTTATCTACAAGAAGGATCCTAAGAAGTTCTATGAGAACCTCACTGAGAACCTTGAACTTATTCGTAAGTTCTTCCAGAAGAGGTACGAAGCAGTTGCGGAAACGAAGGCATGCACGAACCCCATGGCATTCTGTCAGGGCGGATTCTACAAGGGGAATCTCAATCCTGATGATAAGATCGGTGATCTTACGCAGTATATGACTGCTAGTTTTGGTGTTACCGCCCTCTCAGAATTTGTTGAACTTCATGGTATGAAGCTGAACTCTGCTCTTGGCAGAGATCTTGCCATCAAGGTTGTTGACTTCATCAATAAGAAGATCAATGAATTCAAAGCGGAGGATGGCCACCTGTATGCTCTTTACGGTACTCCTGCAGAGTCCCTGTGTGGCACTCAGATGCAGCAGTATCATGACTATTGCAAAGCACACGGAGTTAAAGATGAATTCGAAGGAAGAAACTACTTCACGAACTCGTTCCACATCCACGTCGCAGAAGACATCTCGCCCGTCGAAAAACAGACGTGGGAATTCCCCCTGTTCCATAATGTTCAGGGTGGGCACATCCAGTACATCAGAATTGATAACCCTGAGAATCTGAAGGCCGTTAAGGCTCTGATTATCAGGGGCATGTACAATGGCTTCTATCAAGGTGTGAACTTTGATGCCGCAGTTTGTGAAGACTGTGGCGAACACTCCACTAATGTAGGCAAGCACTGTCCGCATTGTGGTTCCAACAACATCTCTGTCATCAGTCGTGTCTGTGGGTTAACCTAATGGCTCACGTTAAATTCTCCCTAAACGGGGAACATCCAGAACGGACAATCCCGTGCTAACCCGTGTGACTACGGAAATGTGTAACGACTATATAGGAGAAATATGTTAAAAGAAATTCCAAACTATCCAAGCTATTATGCAGATAACTGCGGTAACATCTACGGTACTAAGAACCAAAAGAAAATGCATAAGCTAACGCCCTATAGTAAGCTAGGATACTTGCGTGTTAGACTACAACTAAACGGTCGTTGTCATGACAAGTCTGTTGCTTACTTAGTCGCTAGAGCGTTCGTAAGTGGATACAAGGAAGGTCTAGAAGTCAACCATATAAACAAGATAAGGAACGATAATCGTCCTGAGAATCTTGAATGGATGACTCATAAAGAGAACGCAAGATACTCTTTATGCAGGAGACTTAGAGTAACTACTAAAGCAGGTACAGTTCTGTACTATGCTTCTTGTAGTGACTTCTCTAAAGCCATTGGTATTAGCACTAGTAATCTAGCTAGGTGGTATATGAAAAAGAACAATGGCTATATTAAGAAGTATAAGTTAACTGTCGAATACATATAAGAGATAGTCTGAACTGCATAGGAATATGCAGATTAACAAAATTGATCTTGGTTACTCTAATGTCAACGGACATTCGAGAATGAATGACGCCAAGATGGCAGAGATCAAAGACAGGTTAAGTATGTGATGGAATTGCTAGTTCAAAGCGCTATAACCTTGCTCCTACTGGGATTTAATATATGCGCAGTAGGTCTAGTGGTATTTGTTTGCATACTCTGCTACAAATCTATTAAAGACTGCATAGAAGGGAAAGGATAATATGCTAGAAATAAGTACAGCTCTGCTGTACTGCTGCTTGTGTATAGCAGTTGTATGCGGTACCGCAGGTCTCGTGTGTCTCACGTATGTACACATAAGCAACATGCTTAAAAAGTTCAAGCATAATGAACACCCAATTGGAGACAATTTCTATGATTCTTAACGAAGACAAGACTAAACTTAAAGAAGACATTCTTGAAAAGCTAGAAGAAGTTCAAAAGATGATTCGCGAATACACTGATGAGTATGATTGGCAAAACATGGATGACGATGTATGTGTCCCTCTCGGGGACGTTAGAGACATCTTCGCATTCGATCTCTTGTACGCTAACTGCTCTTGGTTGAAAGAGATCACCGAAGAAACCCTTTAACTAACTAAGGAAAGACCCTACAATGACTACTCCTAAGAAGTACACTAGCGTTACCCGTATTGGTGTTACCGCTAAATTCGAAGCCTACCCTACCTGTAAGGGGTACGTGGACCTTGCAGTCTTCCATTTCCAAAGCATCCGATCCTTCGTTGCTTGGGTGAATGACCATAACAGCAACATCGCTTACGTTGTAGTTAAGGATCCTAAGAAGACTTCGGCTGATCTTTACACTGAGTGTTGGTCCCGAACGTTCATCTCGCCTCATATCAAGCGAGGTTGTACGTGTCACGTGACCGTCAGGCTTGACTGTGGAGCTGTTGGACAGCTTACGTTCTATAAGAGTGAGTAATGAATTACTCTGGACTCAACCTGTGCGATACCGCTAACGGACCAGGGGTCCGCATATCCCTGTTCGTTAGCGGATGCTCTTTGCACTGCAAGGGGTGTTTCAACCAAGAGGCTTGGGATCCGTGCTATGGACAACTCTTCTGTTCCCATACGCTCGGCATCATCCTAGAGGCGCTTAAAGCCCCTCACATTGAGGGGCTGAGCATCCTTGGGGGTGACCCCATGGAAGAGTACAATCGACGCGACGTAGGGCTTGTATGCGCCTCTGCGAAGGCCTTGTACCCCGACAAGAGTATTTGGCTTTGGACTGGCCGTAAGTTCGACGAGATCAAATACTACAGTCATATCTTGGATTACGTAGATGTGCTCATCTGTAATCCGTTTATCGAACATCTTAAATGTAAAGGAAAATACTATGGAAGCTCAAACCAACGAGCTTATCGGAAATCTCCAGATGGAACTTGGAATTTGGTTCAAGAGGACTCATCAGAATACTTCTGTTAAGGGACACCTGAAGCAACTGTATCTCACGTGCATCATTGAGGAGTTCAATGAACTCGTTCAAGAGAAGTGTGGTACCCCTAACGACATGAAGGAACTCTGCGATCTTATCTGGGTGTGCGTGCAGTATGCCAATGCTTGTGGCTATGATCTTGAAGCAGGTATGAATGAACTGCTTAAGGAATACTCCAGTAAGTTCTATGATGCGCATGGTAACTACAATCCTACCTTCCGATCGGATGGTAAACTCCTGAAGGGAGCAGGCTTCAAGAAGGCAGATTTCAACAAGTTCTTTGAGGATAAGCATGAAGATCAGTGATATCTCTGTTGAGTACATGGATCACATGGGCAGTGATTGCACCGTTGTGAATGCCGCTCGTGTCTCCTTTAACAAGGAGATCAATGTTATGAGCTTCAATGACGTGAAGCTCCTGCAGTACCTTGCCAAGCACAGGCACTGGTCTCCGTTTGCTCACACGAGCATTCAGTTCAGGTGCAAGGCGCCTATCTTTCTTGCTCGACAGCTCGTTAAGCATCAGGTTGGTGGTGTGTGGAATGAAGTGTCTCGTCGATACGTAGACTCGGCGCCTGAGTTCTACATCCCGAAGGTCGTGCATAATTATCCCCAGAACGCTAAACAGGGTTGTGGTGAAGAACACTTCTTCTCTGAGTATTTCGTAGGAGAAATTCTCGCAGTGACGAAAGACGCAGATGCTGAATACAAGCGGCTCATTACAGAAGGTATTGCTCCTGAAGAAGCTCGTATGGTGCTCCCTCTGAACACCATGACCGAGTGGATTTGGACTGGGTCTCTGATGTTCTGGTACCGAGTGTGGAGTCTAAGGCATGATCCTCATGCGCAGTCTGCTGCACGAGAGTTCGCTGATCTTCTGTACAAGGCTATCCCTGATGACTTTCAGGTAAGTATGCAGAGTTTGGTTGATTATTATGGAGATGCGTGATGCGTAAGAAGATTCATAAGTTTCCTAGTAAAGTTCTTAATCAATTGCTCTACCAGGATACGGTTATTGCTGATGGGTATTACCTTCAGTACATTATGAATGAGAAGGTTGCTGATGAAGCCTCTGGAGAGCAACGCTGGTACTACCTGTTCAAAGATGTGCAAGAAGACAAATTCTACCTTACAATGTATTTTGAACACGATGATATCTCTGAGTTCTTCCCCTTTGATGGGGAGGGCATGATTGAATGTCGTAATGTAAGTATTATTGGTGTCTTAAAGGGTTGAGGTTACTATGGAAGAAAACTACATCGTACTTAATGAGTGGGAAATTGACGCTCTTATTGGTAATTCAGGATGTGTAGCGGTGAATGACAAGCAGTATTATAGGGATGAGATTAAAATTCTCAGTGCTTCGGGCTTTACCCGCGACTGCGCTTGTGTATTCTTTGATGCAACCGCAGATGAGCCCATCTACTACATCGTTTACTACATGTATGACGCGTACAATGATGAAAATATCATCAGAGCGCCTGTGTGGAATTCGAAGCCTGAGAGTTGCTTTATTTACTACAAGATCCGTAAGGCTAACTCTCGTCAGATTACAGAATACTATTAAAAGGATTGGTTATGCTTTATAAAGATGTGCCTTATGAAGGCGAAGAAGATTACTACGGTGATGAGCTGTATGACGAGGTGTATGATGAGGTATACAGTAATGATCCGTATGTTACCTCGGATGAGCTCAAGAAGAGCCTGAATGCGTATTCCAAGACTGCAAAGTCTTTCGATCTTCTGGACATTGCTCCTGCGATCCCGTTTGTCCTTGGTAACATCATTAAGTACACGCTTAGGGCACCGCACAAGGGTCAGAAAGAATCGGATATGGCTAAGGCTAAGGACTACTACTTTACCATGGTTGACGACTACGAGGTTTACACGGCGTGCCAGTTCTGGTATAAAGAACATCTTGATGCCATGCGACTCATCCGAAAGCTCTATGGTGACGAGTTGTTTGCTGACGTTGATTCTGCAGACTGTACCCTGAGTGTTTTCTGTGACCATGTGCTCGCGCTTTAATCTTAAAACATAAGGAGAACTGATGACGGAATGTCCTGATTATACCGATGAAGAACTTGAGAAAGAAGCTCAATACGAACGTAGGTTCTACCAAGAAGGCTTGGCTAGAGCGTACCAACAGATGAAAGAGGCCGTCGATAATGGTAGGCTTCCTGATGTAGGTGTTGGTAAGAAGATCATCAGTAGGTCTTTTGCTACGTTGGTTGAGGATCTTACGGAAGCAGCTAAACCCTGTCGAGGAGTGGGTGCAAAGTACAGCGCACACATCCGTAAACTAGGGATTGAAGCATCCATGATGATTGGTTTGAGAATCATCCTTTCCAACGGCAGTTCTCCTGAACCGAGACACAGAACTGTTCAGTGCATCTTGGGACGTATTGGTATGGCTATTGAGACGGAATTGCTTGCTCGTAAATTCGAAGAGATCAATCCGTACTACAATGCTCGTATCGCTTCTCAGGTTAAGGAACAGTGCGTACATGACGTGCGTACCATCAGAGCCAAGTACCTCACTGGCTACAAGGATCTTAGTATTAACTATGAACCTTGGACTGAGCAAGAGAGACTGGGTACTGCAAAGGTAGTGATGCAAACTATCTGGAAGGCAGGTCTCTTCACGATCACAAACGGTAGTCGTCGTGCTCCTTCTCTGGTTGAACTCTCTGATGAAGTGAAGATGTTCATCCAGAACAACTACGATCACATCCATCCAGTTATACAGTTCCCTGTGATGCTCATCAAGCCCCTTCCGTGGAGAGGTATGTACAATGGTGGGTACATTATCCCTGAGCTGAGGAATCACTGCCCGATGATGAAACTCCACGCTATGCCTAGGGATCTCCGTAAATGGGTAACAGAGCGCGTAGGAGGCGTCGAGGACGCTCAGGTAAGGGAAGGTATGACCAAGGCTCAGGAAGTCCCGTATCGCGTTAATACGCGCGTCCTAGAGGTTGCTAGGAAGGCGTTCGCCTCTCCCAAAGGATTACTTGGACTTCCTCCCCGTGGTCCACAGCCCCAGCCCCCGTTCCCTTTCCCTGAAGGATGGGATAAGGACTCCGCTACAAAGGATGAGCTTGAGTTGTTCACGAAGTGGAAGCTCGAAATGAAGAGCTGGTACACGTATGAGAACACTCGGCTGGGTAAGAAGAGCGGATTGAATGGTAGGCTCAGGTACCTGAATGAACTCAAGGATGAGCCGAGGTGGTACTGTCCTGCGTTCATTGATTGGCGTGGTAGGGTGTACTTCAGAAGCACGATCAATCCCCAGAGTGCTGACGTAATCAAGGGGTGTATTGATTTTGCAGAGGGTAAAGAGTTAGGTGCAGAAGGACTGTACTGGCTGAAGGTTCATGTAGCCAACTGCTGTGGGTACGATAAGAAGAACTTTGATCTTCGAGTACAGTGGGTCGACGAACATTGGGAGGAAATTAAAGCATTCCTTCACGACCCGTTGAATGTTGATCCTCCAGAGAAGGACACTGCCTTCACGCTCCTGCAAGCAGGGTGGGATCTTGAAGAAGCCCTGTCTCTGCCTGACCCCACCAAGCATATCTCCCATACCCCAGTGGCTATGGACGCCACCTGCAGTGGTCTACAGCACTACAGCGCTATGCTGAGAGATGAGGTAGGCGGGTACTACACGAACCTCGTCAAGAGTGATTCTGATGAGAAGCACGACATCTACAAGGCTGTAGCAGATAAGGCTATGGAGTTCCTTCCTGAAGTTACCGATGATGCGTTCATCATCAAGTGGTGGAAGGACAGGGGTATTCCTAGGTCTATGGCTAAGCGTCCTGTGATGACATACGTGTACAGTGCTACGCTTAGAAGCTGTATTGATTACGTAACGGAGGAGCTAGTTGATGAGGGTGTTGAGATTCCCAGTGGTTACAGCTACATCAGTCTTAGCACTCCTATTGGCAAGGCTCTTAGAAAAGCTGTTGAAGCTACTGTTCCTAAAGCCAAGGAAGGTATGGATGCTCTTAAGGAGCTAGTTAAGTCCCAAGAAGAAGCGATTAGATGGATAACTCCAGTAGGTGTTCCTGTTGTTAACTACAAGGACAGCTACCATATGAAGTTAGTGCGTCTTAGCTGTATGGGTTTGACGAACATCTCTTATGGCTTTAGTGGTGCAGAGTACAATCGTATGAAAGCTATCAACGGTATTAGTCCGAACTTCATTCACTCGATGGATAGTTCACATTTGATTAAGGTGGTTAATGCTTTTAACGGTCGTATCCTTTGTATCCATGATAGCTTTGGTACTCACGCTTGTGATGTACCTGTTCTTCGAACTGAACTGCTCAGACAATTTGTGGATCTGTACGCACATTACGATGCCAAGGACCATTTCGTATTGTCTGCAGAGAATCAAACAGAGGTACAACTCCCTCCTCATGGGACATTGTCTCTAGAGGAGGTACTGGAATCGGAGTTCGCATTCTGCTAAGTTCGCATTCTGCTAAGT
>ULOG01029126.1_pt1 | contig 18964 bp, 18 predicted proteins | sample 1952401 | NCBI WGS metagenome assembly ULOG01 (sample SAMEA4835598, study PRJEB28245) | human gut metagenome | biome: gut microbiome; material: fecal sample | place: Denmark | collected 2008
ACGACGAGTGTCAGTATATCCATAGCTGAGACGGGGCTTATTCGGTCAGCACTTCGTTCCCGTTCTCAGTAATCAGCACCATGCTTTCCCATTGGGCCGATGGCAGGCCGTCGTCGGTGCAGACGGTCCACCCGTCGGCCTCGTCGATGAAGACCTCATAACTGCCCATGTTAATCATCGGCTCGATGGTGAAGGTCATGCCCGGCACAATCATCATGCCCGTTCCTCTTTTGCCGAAGTGTTCTACGTCAGGCTCTTCGTGGAATTTGATGCCACATCCGTGTCCGCACAGGTCGCGCACCACGCTGTAGCCGTTCTTCTCGGCATGTTCCTGGATGGCGGCGCCGATGTCTCCCAGACGCGTCCAGGGCTGGGCCATGCGGACGCCGATGTCGCGGCATTCGCGGGTCACTTCCACAAGACGTTTCATTTCGGGACTCACTTCACCGATCAGAAACATGCGTGAGGCATCGGAAAAATAACCCTTGTAGATGGTCGACACATCGACGTTGACGATGTCGCCGCTTTTCAGGAATTCTTTGGTACTGGGAATGCCGTGGCAAACGACGTCGTTGATGCTGGTGCATACACTCTTCGGATAGCCTTCGTAGAGGAAGGGGGCAGGGATGGCATCGTGGTCGGTAGTGAAGCAGTAGACCATGTGGTCTATCTCTGCCGTAGACATGCCTTCGTGGATATTTTCAGAAATATAGTCGAGCAGGGCGGTGTTGATTTTGGCACTTTCGCGGATGCCGGCCAGCTGCTCTTCCGTGCGGAGCAGGTGGCGTTGCGGCAGGCGGACGCCTTCCCGTTTGTATTGTTGGATTTTCTCTTCCACTTCATTGGAATAGTTTTTGGGAGTGAAGCGGGCTCCCTTTATCAGTTTCTTCATGACGAAAACTCCTTTATTTATATTAAGTGTTGCAAAAGTACACAATTACTTTGGGAAACGACGGACTTTCGGCCGGAAAATGTAGAAGAGCCGGAGAGCGTCTCGCAGCCTGCGTCTTTTGCCTCGTCTTCTGTTTTTCTTAGCAAATTTGTAATGCCGCCTCAATATCCTTGCAACATGTAATGGTCACTTTTGCAATGCCAAATAAAAAAGGAGGAACTGATTATGAAACTGAATCCGAACGATTACACGGTAGAAGCTGCTGCCGGAGGTGGATATTTTGCCTATTATATGGACAATTTGTTGTGCAGCGCTTATGGTGAAACACCCGATGAAGCTTGCGAGAACCTGGAACGTATTGTAGACGATTTTGTCAGCGATATGTTTATGGTCGAAGAATATGTCTGAAGCCTGTATCAGAAAACATTTCTTACGTAAATTCATATATTCTCTTGAAGTGCCGCATCTGCGTGATGCAGGTGCGGTTGGTTTTTAGAATCATTGTGAAACACACCTTATATATATGATTGTCCTATGAAAGTACTGTTTGTCATTCAAGGTGAAGGGCGGGGACATCTCACCCAAGCTATTACACTGGAGAGCATGTTGCGTCGCAACGGTTACGATGTGGTCGAAGTGCTGGTCGGGCAAAGCAAATCACGCCGTCTGCCCGGATTCTTCAACCGTAGCATCCAGGCGCCCGTGAAGCGATTCTTGAGTCCCAACTTCCTGCCGACTCCGGCCAACCGCAGGGTGAGTCTTGTGCGCAGTGTGGCTTACAACCTGATGCACCTGCCGACTTACTTTCGCAGCATGTGTTACATCCGTCGCCGCATTCGGGAAACCGGTGCCGACCTGGTCATCAATTTCTATGAACTCCTGACAGGACTGACCTATTTGTTCCTGCATCCTGCGGTGCCTCAGGTCTGTATTGGCCATCAGTATCTTTTTCTGCATCCCGGTTTCCGTTTCCCACACAAGAGCAGGATGTCTCTCTTCCTGCTTCGTTTCTTTACCCGGCTGACCTGCATCGGAGCTTGTCAGCGATTGGCTTTGTCTTTCCGTCCGATGTCCGATGTTCCGGTTTCTCGTATTCGGGTTGTTCCGCCCTTGCTGAGGCTGGAAGTTTTGACCAGTGAAAGCCGGAAGGGCGATTATTTGCACGGCTATCTGCTCAATGCCGGTTTTGCCGAGGATGTGTTGGGGTGGCATCGCCGTCATCCACGGGTGCCGTTGCATTTCTTTTGGGACAAGCCCGACGAGGATGATACTTGCAGGATGGATGATACGCTGACCTTCCATCAGATAGACGACGTGAAGTTTCTGCGCTATATGACCGGTTGCCGGGCCTATGCAACGACGGCTGGATTCGAATCTGTGTGCGAAGCCATGTATCTGGGCAAACCTTTGCTGATGGTGCCGGCCCATATCGAGCAGGACTGTAATGCCTATGATGCGACTTGTACGGGGGCAGGAATCGTAGCCGATTCGTTCGACTTGCAGAAGTTGCTCGACTTTGAACGGAAGTATCGGCCGAATGTTGAATTCCGGTATTGGGTACGGAGCAGTGAACGCGTCATCCTGAATGCCTTGGAAGAAGCCATACATTCCAGCCATTGTCCGCTGGATGCACCGTATGAGTATTGTAGCGGATTTGAAATGTAAATGTAACAGCCGTAGCCTATTTTTGCAGAAAAATTGTAAATAGACTATGGCTAACAAGACGGTCAATAAGAAAGTCCTTTCAGAAGCGTATGTGGAGCGGGATTTGAGTTGGATGTATTTTAACCGCCGCATCCTTCAGGAAGCAACGAAGCATCAGGTACCTCTGTTGGAGAGGCTGAGCTTTCTGGGTATCTACTCCAATAATCTGGATGAGTTCTTCCGGGTACGTATGGCGACCTTGAGCCGCATTGCCGAATGCGAGGACCGGAGCGTGCGGGCTGAGCGCGAACATGCCCGGCTGCTCATCAAGCAAATCAACAAGCTGAACAACAAATATGCCAAAGAGTACGAGGAGACAATCCGCGAAGTGACGAGGCAGTTGCGTGCCGAGCACATCTGTCTGTTGAAAGATGATGAACTCGACGACGAGCAGCAACAGTATGTCCGTACGTTTTTCCGTCAGAAGCTGAGCGGGTTTGTCAGTCCCGTATGGATTTCGGCTGTGAAGCAGCTGGCCGACGAGACCGATGAAAACATCTACCTGGCCGTCAAGATGCATGCTGATAGCCGGAAGAATAGCGATTACGCCCTGATAGAATTGCCTGTTTCTGTCTGCGGACGTTTTGTCCGTCTGCCCGACAAGAACGGCAACAATTACCTGATGTATCTGGACGATGTCATCCGCTTCTGCCTCCCGATGATATTCAGCGGGCTGGATTATGACCATTTCGAGGCGTATGCGTTCAAGTTTACGAAGGATGCCGAGATGGAAATAGACAACGACCTGCGCAACGGTATGTTGCAGAAGATTTCCAAAGGGGTGAAGAGTCGTAAGAAAGGTGATGCCCTGCGGGTCATCTACGACGCTGCCATGCCCAAGGACCTGCACAAGCGTGTGATGAACATGCTGAACCTCGACAAGCTGGATACGGTGCAGGCCGGAGGACGTTACCATAATCACAAGGATCTGATGTCCTTTCCCGACTGTGGTCGGAAAGATTTGAAATATCCGCAATGGCCTCCTCTGATACGCCCTGAACTGGATAGTAACGAAAGTCTGTTGAAGCTGGTACAGAAGGGCGACCGCTTCATCCACGTGCCTTATCACAGCTTCGACTACTACATCCGACTTTTACAGGAGGCTGCCATACACAAGGAAGTGAAGAGCATCAAGACCACGCTTTACCGCCTGGCCAAGGACTCCAAGGTGGTGCGTGCCCTCATCTGTGCTGCCCGCAACGGCAAGAAAGTGACGGTGGTCATCGAACTGCTGGCACGTTTCGACGAAGCCTCCAATATCAGCTGGTCGAAGAAGATGCAGGATGCCGGCATCCACGTCATCTTCGGCGTGGAGAACCTGAAGGTGCATTCCAAGATTACCCACATCGGCATGAAGAACGGACAGGACATTGCCTGTATCAGTACGGGAAACTTCCACGAAGGCAATGCGCGCATCTATACCGACTACATGCTGATGACGGCAGCCCGCAACGTGGTGCGCGACGTCCATTCCGTCTTTACTTTCATTGAGAAACCCTATATGCCTGTTTCCTTCAAGGAACTGCTCGTTTCGCCCAACGAGATGAAAAAACGGTTCATCAAATTGATAGATACTGAAATCAGGAATCGTCAGTTGGGCAAACCCGCCTATATTCGCATCAAAATCAATCACATTACGGATGTGGATATGGTGAAGAAACTCTATGAAGCGTCGGCCAACGGTGTCCCCATCGACCTGCTCGTGCGTGGCAACTGTTCGCTGGTCACCGGTATTCCCGGCGTGAGCGACACGATACGCATCTGTGGCATCATCGACCGCTACCTGGAACATTCGCGCATCTTTATTTTTGCTGCCGGTGGCGAGGAAAAGTGCTTCATCGGTTCGGCCGACTGGATGCCCCGCAACCTGGACAACCGTGTGGAGGTGGTTACACCCGTCTACGATCCCGCCATCAAGGCCGACCTGGCTCGTGTCATCGACTACGGCCTGCGCGACACGATGCAGGGACGTATCGTCGACGGCAGGGGAGGAAACGAACCCTGGACGACAGGTGAGGAGCGTCCTTTCCGTTCGCAAGAGGAATTGTATCGGTATTATGAAGAGATGAATCAGTCTCAAGAGAAAGAGAATAAGTAGATTTAATATGTGCAAGAAATGTTATGCCGCTATCGATATAGGCTCGAACGCCGTGCGGCTTTTGATTAAGAAAGAGGAAGAAAACGAAAACCTGGTCAGCCGCCGCTTGTCGAAAGTGCTGATGCTCCGTGTGCCCCTCCGTCTGGGTTTCGACGTATTTTCCTTGGGTGAGCTTTCGGATAATAAGGCCGTGAAGCTGCGCCGCCTGATGAAGGCCTTCCGCCAGCTGATGAAGATATACGAAGTGACCGACTACCGCGCTTGTGCCACCTCGGCTATGCGCGACGCCCGCAACGGCAAGGCTGTCATCAAGAAGGTATTGAAAGATACGGGCATCCGCATCGAAATCATTGATGGTCAGGAAGAGGCTCGCATGATTTACAACAATCACATCGAATGCCTCGAAGACCGTACCGGCAACTATATCTACGTTGATGTGGGCGGTGGCAGCACCGAAATCAATCTCTTGACCAACGGTGTGCTGGTACAGTCGCTTTCCTACAACGTAGGAACCGTACGCATGCTGAGCAACGCTGTAAAGGATGAAGTCTGGGAACAGATGAAGGACGACTTGACCCGCCTGACAGCCGACTTTGCGGACATCAATATCATCGGTTCGGGCGGCAATATCAACAAGCTCTACCGTCTGGCCGACAAGAAGGACAAGAAGCTTCAGCGGATGTCCATTGCTTCCTTGCAGGAATTGTATGACCAGCTCAGTCCTCTGACGCCCGAGCAGCGCATGAAGGAGTTTAACCTCAAGGCCGACCGTGCCGATGTCATCGTGCCTGCCGCCAAGATTTTCCTGACGATTGCCGAAACGGTGAAGGCAAAATATGTTCATGTGCCTGTTATTGGTCTGGCCGATGGTATTATCGACAACCTGTATGCAGGCAATCAGCCTGTCGAATAAAGGACTTGTGGAGTATAAACATAGAAAAATCAGCTTTCACAGAGACTTTTCGTCCGATGTGAAAGCTGATTGTTTTTTTATAAAATCTCAAGCTTTAGAATACGTAGTGGAAACCGATGGAGAGGTCCTCGCTGCTGAATGAGAATCCATAACCATCCTGACTGCCGAGCATATAGTCGTCTCTATATCCCAGAAAACCATACTTGGCAATGAAGTTGAAGTGTTTGTTCAGCTTGATGGCAATGCCTGGCTTGAACCCTAATTCAAATCCGGAAGTGGCATCTCCTCCGTCTTTTACTTTATAGGTAGAAACGCCGATACCTCCGTCGACAAACAGACGTATGATTTTACTGTTAAAGAAGGAATATCGTGCATAGGGAGCGAAGGCAAAGCCATTGGTTATGGTTTTTATCTTTTCCGCTTTCGTCTTGCTGTGTGTGAACGCCAATGTCGCACCTACTGACCATGCCTCGTTCAGTTCATATCCTACTTCCGGGGCCAATGTAAACGATGTTCTGTCGGCGTCGTCGTTGTGCCACAGTCCGAGTGAACCACCTACATACACTTGTGCTTTGACAGACAATGAGGCTGCCAGAACAAACAATAAAATTACAAATTTCTTCATCATTGATTCTTTATTAGTTAAACATAATTTGGATTAGGTTCGTTTCTTTACAATCAATTCAGGACAATGCAAATGAAAATAAAATGTTTCCATTGCAAACGTTGAATGACGGCACAAATTTAATGGCTCTTTCAAGAATGGCAAAAGAATATTCCTTTTTTCACCCCGATGCCAATATATTTTGTGGAGCTGCAATAAGAATACCCTGTATCCTGGTCAAGGGATGGGTAGGAAACCTACAATCTGGAATTTTATTCCTTTGGGGTCGGGAAGCGGTTTGTAGAGAACATCGTCAAATACATACAATGTTTCCCCTTTCTTTTTGATTTTGTATACACCGTTGGCGGGAAGGAGGGGAACAACCATGCCGATTTTTGGACGTACCACGACATAACCGGTTCGTTCTGGCCTGTAAAATATGCCGCCGGCATAGAAATAGGGAGAATGATTGAACATAATCTCAATGCAATGGGCCGGTTTTTCCCTATAATGAGCCCCGATGGGTGGAGCTGGTCTCTTTTTATGATGTGGCCTGCGCTTTTTGTCGGGTTTGTCAGGTCTGCCAGGCCTGTCGGATTTGTTGGGTTTATGATGCTTCTGATGTTTGAGGTGTTGGTCCACTGCCAAAGGGGTTTCGGCAATTTTCGGATTGGAGGCATAGGATATGTCTATCGTACAGATTGCCGCTAATAGAAGAATAAAGGTTACAGACTTTTTCATAATTTCATGTTTTAAGTTTCATGTTTTTTAGACCGGGCGATGAAACAAAAGTTTAATCCAACCGTTATTCTTTTTACTAAAATTTAGTTTATACCGACATTTTTCTGTATGTTTGTCGGCAGTAATAACGTAAAAAGAAAGAATATGAGAATTATAGATTTTGTGAAAGTCTTGCCACTTTGTATATTAGTCCCGGTAATGACTTCCTGTGGTGATGATGTGGTGTATGAAACCATTCAAAATACCGATGAAGGTTTGTGTGCCCATACATGGACGGAGACGTATGAAATGACTAATGAGGAAAATCTTGCAGTAACCTGTGTCCATCAGCTGAAATTTGCGAAGCTTGATTATAGCGGTCAGGAGATTTATGAATATTATTATGTGGGCCAAAGCCGTCCTTACAGTTCGTTGACCCGTAATTTTGACTGGGAATGGATGGATAGTGCCAAAGAAGGTCTTCGTCTTGATTTCGGGGCTGGGAATATTGTCTATTTTGAGAATGTCTGGGTACGCGAGCACTATTTGTCCGGCAAGCTGGATGGTGTGGAGGTTACCTTTGCTGATGCGGACTACAAATGATACCTCTCTATTGAAACTATAGAACAAATGAAGCGCGGAATGTTCAGTTGTGGCATTCCGCGCTTCATTTTTTGGTAGGTTCTATTTCTTGAGAAGCAGGTTTTTGAATTCAGAAGGGTAGGGCGTTTCAAACTGCATCTTTTCACCGGTAATGGGATGGTAGAAGCAGAGCTTGAAAGCGTGGAGAGCCAGGCGTCCGATTGGATTCAGATCTTCGATGCCATACCGTCCGTCACCGATAATCGGATGTCCCAGGTCTTGCATGTGGACTCGGATCTGGTTTTTCCGTCCAGTTTCCAGATGTAGTTCTACGAGTGAATAGCCGTTGGCCCGTTTGATGGTCCGGTAGTGGGTGATGGCTTCCTTTCCTCCATCGTCCGTCGGACTGGAGTATACGTACAGTTTACGGTCGGTAAGCCAAGAATGTACGACACCTTGGTCTTTTTCCATTTCTCCGGCTACTACGGCTACATATCGGCGGTCGAAAACGATCCGATGCCAATTGTCACGCAGGGTGTGCTGGGTCTTTTCGTCTTTGGCAAACATCATGAGTCCCGATGTGTCCCGATCCAGGCGATGGACTACATATACCCGGTTGTTGCGTCCCGAGCGTTTGAGATATTCGTTCAGGATGGTGCAGGCTGTGCGTTCTTTTTGACGCTCGGTGCTGACCGAGAGCAATCCTTGCATCTTTTCTATCACAATGAGGTAAGCATCCTCGTAGACAATCTTCAGCAGCTTGTTATGGAATTCCTTATTGCCTTTATCCCGGCTTATCTGGACCTTCATGCCCGGTTTCAGCGGGAAATTGTATTGGGTGGTGATGACGTTGTCGACAAATACGACGCGTTTGCTCAGCAGCATCTTCAGTTTGGTGCGGCTGGCTTGCGGCATTTTGGCTGCCAGGAACTCCATCAGCTCCATCGGTTCTTTGACCAGATAGTCCGTATATTGGGTACGGGCCCGTGCGGTTATTCTTTCTTTTGCCACGGCAATTTCAGTTTATAGGTTTTCGGATGCAGGTTGTTCTCTCAATTCAAGGAGTACGACATTTTCTACATGGTGGGTATGGGGGAACATGTCGACCGGTTGTACGGCAGTCACCCGATACTTCGTGTCCAGCAGTTGCAAGTCGCGTGCCTGGGTTGCCGGATTGCAGCTGACGTAGACGATGCGTTGTGGCTGAGCTGCCAGAATGACGTTGATGACATCGGGGTGCATGCCTGCGCGGGGTGGATCGGTTATGATGACATCCGGCCGTCCGTATTGTCCGATAAAGTCCTGCGTCAGGATGTCCTTCATGTCGCCGGCAAAGAAGAGGGTATTGTCTATACCGTTGATTGCCGAATTTACCTTGGCGTCTTCAATGGCTTCGGGTACATATTCGATGCCGATGACCTGTCTGGCTTGGCGGGATACGAAGTTGGCAATGGTGCCTGTACCTGTGTAGAGGTCGTATACCAGTTCGTTGCCTGTGAGACCTGCAAAGCTTCTTGCCACTTTGTACAGCTTGTAGGCTTGTTCAGAATTGGTCTGATAGAACGATTTGGGACCTACTTTGAAGCGCAGTCCTTCCATTTCTTCAAAAATATGGTCTTTCCCTTTAAACGTCAGTACATCGAGGTCGGTAATGGTATCGTTTACTTTATTGTTTACTATATAGAGTAAGGAAGTGATTTCGGGGAAAGTGTCGGCCACATGCTGCAACAGCTTTTTGAACAATTCCATCTCTTCGTCTCGTTCAATGCGGCAGACAAGGATCACCATCAGCTCGCCTGTCGATGATGTGCGGATGATGAGGTTGCGCAACATGCCTTCGTGCGTACGGATGTTGTTGAAGGTATAGTTGTGCTCGTAGGCGTAGTCGCGTATGGCATTGCGGATGCGGTTTGAAATGTCGTCCTGCAGCCAGCATTTTTCAATGGCCAGTACTTTGTCGAAGGCATTGGGAATATGAAATCCTACGGCGTTCATTTGGTCGTATACCGCATCTTTTTCCACTTCTTCAGCTGTAAGCCATCGTTTGTTGGAGAAGGTGTATTCCAGTTTGTTCCGATAGAACCGGGTCTTGTCCGATCCTAATATGGGGGAAATCTCCGGCAGTTCGATTTTTCCGATGCGCGTCAGGTTGTCAGTCACCTGTTTCTGCTTGTACTTGATTTGTTCCTCATAGGGAAGCACCTGCCACTTGCATCCGCCACACACGCCATAGTGCTGGCAGAAGGGGACGGCTCTTTTCGGCGAGTATTCGTGAAATTTTACTGCTTCCGCTTCGGCATAATGATGCTTTTTCCTCTTGATTTGCAAATCGACTACATCTCCGGGAACAACGTAGGGTACGAATATGACGAGGTCGTTGACTTTTGCTATGGCTTTTCCTTCGGCAGCCACGTCCGTTATTGTTACTTTTTCCAGCAGGGGAAGTTCTTTTCTTTTTCTTGCCACTTTTACACCAGTCTAATAAATTCTGCTGCAAAAATAGCTATTTTTTGCTAATTATTGGTGTTTTGGTGAAATAATAAAGATTGCAATGTCGAAATTGCATTTTTGCATAAAATTTCTCTGCAAAAAGTTTTATAGTATGCGAAATATATTTAGCTTTGCGGGCAAGAAATGAAAAAGTCACAATCAAAACCTTTTCAATATTATGGATAGAAAAAGAGTTTATACTTTTGGAAATGGCCATGCGGAAGGCAAGGCCGACATGAGAAACCTGCTAGGTGGCAAGGGTGCCAATCTGGCTGAAATGAATCTGATAGGTGTACCGGTTCCTCCCGGATTTACCATTACAACGGAGGTATGTACAGAATACTATGAAATGGGACAGGAAAAGATAGTGGCCCTGTTGAAAGATGATGTCGAAAAAGCTATTGCACATGTGGAGACCCTGATGCGTTCCAAGTTTGGTGACGTCGAAAACCCGTTGCTGGTTTCTGTCCGTTCGGGTGCGCGTGCTTCCATGCCGGGTATGATGGATACCATTTTGAACCTGGGATTGAACGATGACGTTGTGGAAGGATTGGCTCGCAAGACTGGCAATTCCCGCTTTGCATGGGATTCATACCGTCGTTTTGTGCAGATGTATGGTGACGTGGTGCTGGGCATGAAGCCTACCAACAAAGATGATATTGATCCTTTCGAAGCTATTATAGAAGATGTCAAGCATGCCAAAGGCGTGAAGCTTGACAATGAGCTGGAAGTAGAGGATTTGAAAGAACTGGTGAAACGCTTCAAGGCTGCTGTCAAGGAACGTACGGGCAAGGATTTCCCGACTTGTGCTTACGAACAGTTGTGGGGTGCCATTTGTGCCGTCTTCAATTCCTGGATGAACGAACGTGCCATCCTGTATCGCAAGATGGAAGGCATACCCGACGAATGGGGTACGGCTGTCAGTGTACAGGCGATGGTGTTCGGTAATATGGGTGATACTTCGGCAACAGGTGTATGCTTCAGCCGTGATGCCGCTACGGGTGAAGACCTGTTCAATGGTGAATACTTGATCAATGCACAGGGCGAAGACGTAGTAGCCGGTATCCGTACGCCGCAGCAGATTACCAAGATCGGTTCGCAGCGCTGGGCCGAACTGGCTGGTATCAGCGAGGAAGTGCGTGCAGCCAAATATCCTTCCATGGAAGAGGCCATGCCCGAAATCTACAAGGAACTGGATGCCCTGCAGACGAAGTTGGAAAACCACTATCGTGATATGCAGGATATGGAGTTCACGGTACAGGAAGGCAAGCTCTGGTTCCTCCAGACTCGTAACGGTAAACGTACAGGTGCCGCGATGGTGAAGATTGCCATGGATTTGCTCCGTCAGGGTATGATTGACGAGAAGACGGCTCTGATGCGTTGCGAACCCAACAAACTCGACGAGTTGCTCCATCCCATATTCGACAAGACGGCTTTGAAGCAGGCCAAGGTGCTGACTCGTGGTCTGCCGGCTTCTCCGGGTGCCGCCTGCGGTCAGATTGTTTTCTTTGCCGATGATGCGGCCGAATGGCGTGCTGCCGGCAAGCGTGTCGTGATGGTGCGTATTGAGACGTCACCCGAAGACTTGGCAGGTATGGCTGTAGCCGAAGGCATTCTGACGGCTCGCGGTGGTATGACTTCGCATGCAGCCGTTGTAGCCCGTGGCATGGGTAAGTGCTGTGTTTCGGGTGCAGGAGCATTGAATATTGACTATAAGGCCCGTACCGTAGAGGTGGACGGCATTGTTCTGAAGGAAGGCGATTTCATTTCTCTGAACGGCAGTACGGGTGAAGTGTACAAGGGACAGGTTGAAACGAAAGCTGCCGAACTTTCCGGTGACTTTGCCGAACTGATGAACTTGGCCGACAAATATGCCAAGTTGAAGGTGCGTACCAATGCCGATACGCCTCACGATGCTTCTGTGGCCCGTAGCTTTGGTGCCGTAGGTATCGGTTTGTGCCGTACGGAGCACATGTTCTTCGAAGGTGAGAAGATCAAGGCCATGCGCGAAATGATTCTGGCAGAAGATGCAGAAGGCCGCAGTAAGGCTTTGCACAAGATTTTGCCTTATCAGCAGGCCGACTTCAAGGGCATCTTCAAGGCTATGGCCGGCTATCCTGTTACCGTTCGTCTGCTCGACCCGCCTTTGCACGAGTTTGTACCTCATGATTTGAAGGGACAGCAGGAGATGGCCGAAGCCATGGGTGTAAGTCTGCAATACATCCAGCAGCGTGTGGAAGCCCTTTGCGAACACAATCCGATGCTGGGTCACCGTGGCTGCCGTCTGGGCAATACCTATCCTGAAATTACCCAGATGCAGACGCGTGCCATCTTGGGTGCCGCTCTTGAACTGAAGAAAGAGGGAGTGGAAACGCATCCCGAAATCATGGTTCCGCTGACAGGTATCCTTTATGAATTCAAGGAACAGGAGAAGGTAATCCGCGCCGAAGCTGCCAAGCTGTTCGAAGAAGTGGGTGACAGCATCGATTTCAAGGTAGGTACAATGATTGAGGTGCCTCGTGCTGCTTTGACGGCCGACCGCATCGCCTCTTCTGCCGAGTTCTTCTCCTTCGGTACGAACGACCTGACGCAGATGACCTTCGGCTATTCGCGCGATGACATTGCTTCCTTCCTCCCCGTATATCTGGAGAAGAAGATTCTGAAGGTCGATCCCTTCCAGGTACTCGACCAGAACGGTGTAGGTCAGCTCATCCGTATGGCTACAGAGAAAGGACGTGCTGTTCGTCCCGACCTGAAGTGCGGTATCTGCGGCGAGCATGGCGGTGAGCCTTCGTCTGTGAAGTTCTGCCACAAGGTTGGTTTGAACTACGTCAGCTGTTCTCCGTTCCGTGTGCCTATTGCCCGTCTGGCTGCGGCGCAGGCTGCTATTGAGGAAGCATAAGCAATATAGGATAATATTTGATTTAGGCTGTAACGAACTGTTTATCAGGCGTTACAGCCTAAGTTGTTTTTAGGCGGTTCGTGCATTTGTCCGCAAAAAATGAGTCGAATAAACGGTACTTGCATACACCACGCATACACTTTTGAACAGTGGCGCATACACCAACGCATACACCATTTAATAACTTATAAATCAATCTGATATGGCAACATTTAAAGTAGTCGTAAGAAAAAAGAGAGCTGACGGATTTTATCCAGTGTACATTCGTGTTGTCCACCGTTCAAGAATGGGTTATATTAAAACCGATAAACTCATTACGGACAAGCAAATCACCAAGAATGGCGAAATCAAGGATATTGTGGTCAATGAATATTGTTCACGAGAAATCCTACGTTATAGCGATATGATAAACCGTAAGGATGTCTCAAATTATTCTGTTGCTGAACTAATTGAATTTCTTATCCATTCAGATGAAGAAATATGTTTTAGTGACTATGCTACAAAATTCATTAACCGTATGGCCTCTGAAGGACATGAACGTAATGCTAAGAACTATCGTCTGGCTGTAAACCACCTTGAAAGATATTTGGGAACAACCAGAGTGATGTTTACTCACTTGTCATCTTCTGTTTTGACAAGATGGATTAATAGCCTTTCGTTGACGAACAGAGCGAAAGAAATGTACCCGACTTGTTTAAGACAGATATTCAAAAGGGCACTTATAGAGCTGAACGATGAAGAACGTGGTCTCGTGCGAATAAAATATAATCCTTGGTTAAAAGTATCCATTCCAAAATCTGACAGTACGGTTCAAAGAGCCATCAGTGCAGAGGCATGTAGGGAGTTTTTCAATCGTCCACTACCAGAAACCAAAATGATTTCCTCTCTTCCGGAATTGGGCAGAGACGTGGCACTCCTATCCTTGTGTCTGGGTGGAATAAACACTGTAGATATATTTGAGCTTAAAAAAGAAAACTACAAGGATGGTATTATCGGATATAAAAGAGCTAAGACAAAGCACAGCCGGAAAGACGAAGCCTATATTGAAATGCGTGTGGAACCGTTCATTCAGGCCACATTTGACAAGTATCTTTCAGACGAGGATGACGAATATCTTTTCAAATTCCATAAGCGTTACAGCAATCCGGACAGTTTCAATGCCAACGTAAATATTGGAATCAGAAAGATCTGTGCTGATATGGGAATGAAAAAGGAGGATTACTACTGTTATTATACTTTCCGTCATACCTGGGCTACAATTGCCCAAAATGACTGTGATGCCAACCTGTATGAAGTTGCCTTCGGTATGAACCACAGTCATGGACTGAATATAACAAGAGGCTATGTTAAGATAGACTTCACTCCTGCCTGGGAACTCAATGCCAAAGTGATTGACTTCATTTTCTTCAGCAGCAAGAAGAGCAAGCAAGGCAAGGCACGTGACTTCGAGACACCAGCAGACAAATTGTTCCGTATCACCAAGAAGATGATGATCTATGGCCGTGCGTATTTCAAAGGTGATGTTATCGGTGAAATAACAGATATTGGTTTCAGTAATGTGGACCAAGTTATTGACAGACTGGTTGAACAGTTACCTAAGAATATTCCTACCGGATGTATGGTTCAGTTCCGTCTTATGAATTGTGATTCCAAGAAGGAAGTTGTATATGAAAGAAGCAAGGGAAAAGGTTTCATGTAATCGGCAAAACTGAACAAGCCATTAACACAAAGGGAGGATTCTACTTATCTTTATCAGAACCGTACCATTTATCATATTGGTGCGGTTCTTTTCTATTTGTCCAGTTGGTTCCAGGGCATGATTTCACGACCTATAACTATGGCAAAGACAAGTACGATAAGCTTCCATATAAGTATGACAGTCTTCTTTACTAGCCATACAGCCAGACGTATGGAAATCCTCAAAAGCCAGAATACCAGCTTCAGGAGCAGCATACCGATAATAAGTACCGGCAGCAGATATATAATCAACAGCAGTTCAAACATAATGTGTAATATTTATGAGTATAAGAGCTTATTAATTATATAAATATACTAAAAATCAATGAGATACAGAAATTTACGCAACACTATTTTCTTGTTGTTCGAGTAAATTTTTACTGATTATCAGTGCTATATCACCATGATAACAAAGCATCTCCAGACTCTGAAAACGAGGTTGTTCTGTCTGAATGTTTCTGCAATACAGTTCAGATAAAATAAGATTTCCCGATAGCCATTTCATCAGCTGAATCAGCTACAAGATTATATTTTCCCTTTTATTGGGATTCCAATAACTTAGATAAGCAGGTTACTTTTACCATACTATCATGGTATCGGGACTACATATTATATTGGATATAGGTTTTATGAGAACAATATCCATTTATCCTGTATAACTACATCTTGTGTGTTTTTGAAACTTTGGTTTATCCAACCGAAGAATGTAAAACATTGCTTTCTGACTACCGAAATTAGTATAATTCAAAGATTAAATAACACTTGTAGCATCTGTTTCTGAATACACGGGAATTGGTTTCAAAAGTCTTAGAAGTTTATATAACAATAATCCGCTATATGGATATTCCAAAACAACCGGATGCTACAGCACATGGTAAGCCGGAATATGCCTCCAAAGAATTGTGTTGCAGATTTCGGTTTGCAACAGTTTTCTCCGGTAAATTTGGGTGTAATAATCATTCCCGGATGGCATCGTTCTGCCGTGCAGAGTTTTCCAAGCAAGTTGTACTTTTGTGGCCACAAAACTCTGTTTCGTACTCACAAAAGTAACTTGCCGAATGCTGGCGCATCGGAGCGGCTGGCCGCTGTTTCGTACGACGAAAGATGGTCCGGGAAACCTAACCACCAATGTATCCAAGTATGAAGAATCAGAGAACCAAGTACATCAAGGTAAGGATGACACCGGAGGAAGTGCAACAGTTTAAGGAGAAATCTGCCTCCTATTCATCTGTGAGTCATTATATACGCTCGGCACTGGCAGAGTATTCAAATATCGGAACAAAAAGGCAACTCGAACTGATGAATGACCTCGGTCTGTTGTATTGCAAATACCAGAATGAACTTTCCTGGGCAGGAGGAAACCTTAATCAGTCAGTTAAACGTGCCAATGAGCTTGCGGTAGCCGGGTTACTCGCTCCCGGCTATATTCAGGAAGTTCTGTTACCTGTTATTCTCGAAACTCAGGAAATATTGAACCGAATAAAGAAAGACCTTGATTCTCTGACACAGAAAGCTGTCAGAATCTGAGTTATTAGTTACACGGTATTCAATCATTTCAGATATTATTATTGTGTAACCGTAGATTAATGAGCCTGAAGTATTTCGGTTACTCAGTAACTTAAACCATGATAATTAGGATTCAATATGATAGCAACCATATTACCAGGAAGCACGAACTTCCATGCTGTCGGTTACAATGAACATAAAGTCTCGAAAGGTGTTGCACGGCTTATCGAGATTCAGAATTTCGGTTCACTCGGAACATTTCACAAACCTACCCCGAGTGAACTGGTCGGTTATCTCCAGAAGTACAGTTCACAGAACAGCAGAATCAGGAAACCACAGTTTCATGTGGCCATATCATGCAAGGGACACGAAATGTCGGAAGATGAGTTGCTGGATTTTGCACACCAGTATCTCAAGGAAATGGGATACGGAGAATCTGGTCAGCCGTTGCTTGTTTACTCCCATTATGACACAGAGAATACCCATCTTCATATTGTCACTTCGAGAGTGGCACCTGATGGAAAAAAAATTCAGCACAGCCATGAGCGCAGATGTTCTCAGGAAGTCATTGACCGTATTCTTGGTAACGACAGGAAGAAGAAAACGGAAGATGACATTAATTTAGCCAAGCAATACACGTTCTCTTCATTTGCCCAATTCAAGTCTATAATGGTTTCCATGGGATATGAAACCTATCAGAAAGATGGAAATGTATTCATCAAGCATGGTGGAAAGGTTCAGAAGGAAATCTCTTTTTCTGAAATAGAAAGTCTTTTCAAGAGCGGTTATCGGGAAAGGGCCCGTTGCCGTCAGCTAAGAAGCATATTAAAGAAGTACCGTGATGTAAGTTCCAACAAGGAGGAACTACAGAAGGAACTGAAAACGAAGTTCGGTATTGACATTGTGTTCTTCGGCAAGAAGGATACACCATACGGATATATGCTCGTTGATCATGCAAACAAGACCGTCATTCATGGTGCAAGGGTGCTGGCTGTAGAGGAACTTCTGGACTTTACTACTTGGAAAAGCCACGCGACTTTGACCCTTTTGGCCAAGCAGGATTGTCCCCTTTGGCTACAATATGATTGACCCTTTTGGCCAAAATAGTATTGACCACTTAGCTCACCTATTGTTATAGATTTTTTTGTGTAGATTTGAGTGCCCGAGTCCTGGTGTAACGGGGTGATAATAAAATCTATACAAATGGATAAACGAATCAAAAACATTTTAAGATGTTATGCGGCCGGCATGGGAATCAAGGAAACGGCTTCCACGTTTCATACTTCCCGTAATACTGTCCGCAAGTATGTCCGCCTGTTCCTTTCAAGCGGCAAGAGTATTGAACAGCTTCTTTCCCTGTCCGACGGGCAGTTGGATGAGTTGTTCGGCTGTACGGCATCCCGGCATCGGGAGCCTTCTTCCAGGAGGATTGAACTGGAGGCCTTGCTTCCCGGCTATGTATCCCGCCTGTCACGCAAAGGCATGAGTGTCCGAAAACTGTTCAAGGAATACCATGCCGAATATCCTGATGGCTATCAGTTGTCTTCCTTCAAACGGGCTGTCCGTCAGTACAAGTTTCACGTCAAGGTCATCGGTCATGTCGAGCACTATGCCGCCGACCAGATGTATATTGACTTTGCCGGTGACAGGCTTGAAGTCGTTGATGAAATGACGGGCGAGACGAAGAAAGCCGAGGTGTTTGTCGCCATCCTTCCGTTCAGCCATTATACCTACTGCGAAGCCGTGTGGTCTCAACGCAAGGAAGACCTGATAAAGGCATGTGAGAATGCCATGCAATATTTTGAAGGCGTTCCTGCGGCTATCGTCCCCGACAATCTGAAGGCTGCCGTCACACGAAGCGACCGCAACGAGCCTGTCATCAATGATGATTTCGCCGCTTTTGCCGAATATTACGGCTGTGCGGTCTATCCCGCCCGTGTGCGTCATCCCAAAGACAAGGCTTTGGTAGAGAATGCCGTAAAGCTCCTCTACCGTTCCATTTACCTTGACATAGAGGGAATGACATTTTCCGGCCTGGAGGAACTCAATACCGCCGTCCGTGTCTCCCTGCTTGATTTCAATGAAAAGGTGATGGCCGGACGGGAGGTGTCACGCAAGGAAATGTTCCTTCAGGGAGAGAAGGACTACCTTCGACCGCTTCCTGTAAAACGTTACGTGGTGAAAGACAGGAAGCTGATGACTGTCGGGAAGAACTCTTACGTCTCGTTGTTCAAGCACCATTACAGCGTTCCAAAGGAGTATGTAGGCAGGCGCATGACGATTCTCTATGATGCCGACACGGTGGAAATCTACTGTGGCATGAACCTTGTCGCCATCCATGACCGCTGTGACATTCCCTACGCTTATTCCTGGAAAAAGGAGCACAACCTACCGGGACACTATGGCCCCTATGACAAGGACTTGGAGGAACTCTTCCAACGTGCCTCGGAAATAGACAATATCGTATTGAACTATCTCCGGGAAGTGGAGCGTGCCATGCAATATCCGCCAAAAGCGTTCAGGTCATGCCGTGGCATCCTGACCCTGGAGAAAAAATACGGCCGTGACCGTCTGGTTGCGGCTTGCGCATGTGCGGACCAGAAGTTGCAATACGGGTATCAGGCTTTGCGCGAGGTGCTTGAACTGGGAGAAGATGCGGATTTCCTTCCCGATGAGGACGGGAAAGTACAGCCCAACGTGACTTCCCAGGCTCCATTGACCCACAAAAATATACGTGGACGCGAATATTACAGAAAGGATAAACAATAAAACTCATATTTATGGAAGTAAACAATAAAACAGCTCCCGTTACGGGA
>ULOG01015525.1_pt1 | contig 18587 bp, 9 predicted proteins | sample 1952401 | NCBI WGS metagenome assembly ULOG01 (sample SAMEA4835598, study PRJEB28245) | human gut metagenome | biome: gut microbiome; material: fecal sample | place: Denmark | collected 2008
GCATATCCATAATTAGTTCAAGTGCTTTAAAGCTTGAACTTCTTAAATATATCTGCTTCGTGTATATATCTTTAATCTTGTATATAGAAGCATTTGATGGACCAAGTACTATAATCTTGTCATCTTTAACAGTATTGTTATCCTGAATATACTGCTGTATCAAAGCTTTAATATTTCCTGCACGCTCTGATAACAGCTTCTCATTAATACTGCTTATGTTAATCTTTACCATATTATTAACAGGTGGATATGAAAGCAGCTTCCTGTAAGACATTTCCTGCTCATAAAAACTCTTATAATTCTGCTCCGCCGCACATAACAAGCCATAATTATCAGGTGAATATGTCTGTATTACAACTTCACCCTTTCTTTCTCCTCGTCCAGCTCTTCCTGCCGCCTGTGTTATAAGCTGGAATGTACGCTCAACAGCCTTATAATCACTTGCATACAAGGATATATCTGCCGCTACGACTCCGACAAGAGTAACCTTTGGGAAATCGTGTCCCTTTACTATCATCTGCGTGCCTATAAGTATATCTGCCTGTTCTGTCGCAAATGCACTTAATATATTCTCGTGTCCGTCTTTGCCTTTGGTTGTATCCATATCCATTCTTAATACCCTTGCCGCAGGAAACATCTTCTTAACTGCATCCTCTACAGCCTCTGTTCCTGCCTTAAAGCCAAGAATATACTTAGAACCACATTCAGGGCATAACGATACATTAGGAGTCTCGTATCCACAATAATGACATACAAGCTTTCCATTCCTGTGAAGTGTCATAGATACATCACAATGCGGACATTTCATAACATAGCCGCACGATCTGCACGAAACAAATCCGGCAGTTCCCCTTTTATTAAGAAACAGCATTATCTGTTCGTGTTTATTAAGCCTGTCACTGATAAGCTCATACAGCTTTCTTGAAAATATTGTCCTGTTACCTGTCTTTAACTCCTGTCTCATATCAGCTATATATACCTGTGGCAGGCTTGCCTCTCCTGCCCTGTTATTAAGCTCTATAAGCTTATACTCGCCTGCTTCTGCCCTGTAATAGCTGTCAATTGATGGTGTTGCAGAGCCTAGTATAACAGAAGCTCCCACCTCCTTTGCAATATGTATTGCAAGGTCTTTGGCGTGATATCTTGGGACTTGCTCTGATATATACGCACCCTCGTGTTCCTCATCTATAACAATAAGTCCAAGATTAGGAAACTGTGTAAACAATGCCGATCTTGGACCTATCATAATACTTATTTCACCTTTAAGTGCTCTTACGAACTGGTCATATCTCTCACCTTTTGACATTCTTGAATTAATAATAGACACTTTATCCCCAAATCTGTGATAAAATCTCTGAACAGTCTGAAATGTAAGTGCTATCTCAGGTATAAGCATTATAACCTGCCGTCCGGAATTAATAGTATGTTCAATAACATCAAGATACACTTCTGTCTTTCCGCTTCCGGTTACTCCTCGTATAAGATATGTATTGAACGCTCTATTATCATAATCCTCCACTATTGTATCAACGGCTCTTTGCTGTTCCTCGTTAAGCACAACCTTTTTATTAAAAATGTGCTTATCAGACACAGGATTTCTATAGTAACTTTCAACCTTGACATTTATAATTCCGTCTGCTTCAAGTGCCTTTACTGTTGCTGGCGAAATATTAAGCTTGTCTTTTACTATCTCCATATCAATAACAGGTTCATCAATAAGTGCACACATAAGCCTGTACTTAGCTTTCGCTTTTTTCTCATATATGCTTATAAGTTCTTGTGCCTTTTTAGTATCAACCAAAAGGCAGACAGACTTTTTCTGCTTATGTCCGACCTCGTCCTTAACAGGAATAACCGTCTTTAATGCCTGATTCATAGTACAGCCATAATGCCGTTTCAGCCACGCTGCAAGCTTTATCATACTTTTAGCGACATTTACTTTTCCTGTAACAACACTGTCAATGCTCTTTATCTTATCAACAGGATATGATGGCTTATCAGTTAAACCAATTACATATCCTGTTATAATTCTGTTACCTTTTCCAAAAGGCACTCTTACAGATGTTCCGATATCAACACTACCATCCATATCATCAGGCACAGCATATTGGAATGTCTTATCAAGCTGTTCGTGTGAAATATCTATTATTATATCAGCGTACATTTTTCTCCTTTAATTCTTCAAGAACTTCTGATATAAGAACACGTTCGTCCATAGGATATTTAACGCCTTTTATCTCCTGATAATCTTCGTGTCCCTTACCTGCAAGCACGATAATATCTCCAGGTTCACCATTCTCAATAGCATATTTAATAGCTTCTTTTCTGTCTGCAATATCAATATGCTTACCTGTAGTCCTGTTAATTCCAGTCTTAATATCTTCCATAATAGCAAGAGGCTCTTCAAATCTTGGATTATCAGATGTTATAATCGTAAGGTCTGCTAATCTTCCAGACACTTCACCCATCTCAAATCTTCTCTCTTTAGAGCGGTTGCCACCACAGCCAAACAGGCATACAAGTCTATGTGGATTGTACTCTTTAAGTGTCTTTAAAATACTCTCTAAGGACATCGCATTATGAGCATAATCAATCATAAGAGTAAACTTATCAGATACTGGAACAAGCTCTATTCTTCCTTTAACCTTTACATCTTTCAATACATTTTCAACAATAGCATTATCTACATTAAAATGTCTTGTAACAGCTATTGCACACAATGAATTATATACTGAGAACATTCCCGGAAGTGAAAGTTCCACATCCATATTGACAAGACCACTACACTTATAAGTAAGACCTATCTTTCCTCTCTCATGGAACAACTTGATATCACTTGCCTTTATGTCTGCATCTTCTGATATGCCATACTTCTCAACACTGCATACAGAGTCTCTTAATATATCAGCTGTATGCTTATCATCTGCATTGACTATTCCTGTCTTGCACTGCTTAAAAAGCTTAGCCTTACATTCAAGGTACTCCTCAAATGAAGCGTGCTCATTAGGACCGATATGATCAGGCTCAAGATTAGTAAATACTCCGATGTCAAATACAATACCTGCAGTTCTGTCAAGCTTTAAGCCCTGTGAGGATACCTCCATAACTACTGCCTTACATCCCTCATCAACCATTTTCCTGAAGGTTTTATGAATCTGTATTGACTCAGGTGTTGTATTGCAGGACGGAACAGCCTCATCTCCTATAACTGTCTCGATAGTTCCGATAAGACCTGTCTTTATTCCACACGCACAAAGAACATTCTTTATCATATAAGTTGTAGTTGTCTTACCCTTAGTTCCTGTAATTCCAATTGTAAACAACTTCTTATCAGGATTGCCGTAAAATGCTGCTGACATAAGTGCAAGGGCAAGTCTTGTATTATCACATTCTATAACTGCTGCCGGTATCTTCTCTGTATTATACTGTGATCCCTTCTGTACAACTATTACAGCCGCCTTATCCTTAACCTGCTCTATATATTTATGTCCATCGCTTACCGAACCAACTATGCAGACAAAGATACCTCCGTCTGTTACTTTTCTTGAGTCAGAAGCAATACCTGTAACAGTTGTATTAATATCACCATTAACAACTGTATATTCAAAATGTTCTACTTCATTAGCTCTGCATATATCCAAAATATCTTTTAACTGCATAACTGCTCCTTTCTTTTCAAGACACCTAGAATAATCCTGTTATCTTCTCATTCTCTTCATCATAATCAATGCCTTCTGCCGCTGGCACTTTAGGAAGTCCTGGCATAGTAAGAACTTTTCCTGTAAGTGCTACAACAAAGCCTGCACCAGCATCAACATACACTTCTCTAATATTAATTGTAAAACCTTCTGGTCTTCCTAACTTAGATGCATCATCAGACAAAGAATACTGTGTCTTAGCCATACATACAGGAAGATTTCCAAAGCCCATCTGTGTAATATGGTCAAGTTCCTTCTTAGCCTTAGAATCATATGTAACACCATCTGCTCCATATATTTCTTTAGCTATTGTCATAATCTTATCCTCTAATGGAAGTTCATCTTCATATAAAGGCTTAAAATCGCTCTTCTTATCAAATGAAGCAAGCACCTTATCTGCAAGTTCTATTCCGCCTGCTCCGCCGTCTGCCCATACATTAGATAATGCAAATTCACAGCCTAATTCTTCACAGTGCTTCTTTATGAATTCATATTCTTCCTCTGTATCTGTCACAAATGAGTTGAGTGTAACAACTACAGGTACACCATACTTGTGAATATTCTCAATATGTTTATCAAGGTTTACTATACCATTCTTTAAAGCTTCCATATCTGGCTTTGATAATTCCTGCTTAGGAACTCCACCATTGTATTTTAATGCCTTAACAGTAGCTACAATAACAACTGCATCAGGCTTAAGTCCAGCCTTTCTGCACTTAATATCAAAGAACTTCTCAGCTCCAAGATCTGCACCAAAACCAGCCTCAGTAACAGCAATATCTGCCAGCTTTAAAGCAAGCTTTGTTGCTCTTACAGAATTACATCCGTGTGCAATATTGGCAAATGGTCCACCGTGTACAAGCACAGGTGTATTCTCTAGTGTCTGAATCATATTAGGCTTTATTGCATCTTTTAATAAAGCTGCCATAGCTCCTGTTGCCTTTAAATCCTTGGCTGTAACAGGATCTCCTGCATAATTATATGCAACAATTATCTTGTCAATTCTTTCCTTTAAATCTTTCATATCCTCAGCAAGACAGAGTATAGCCATAATCTCTGAGGCTACTGTAATTATAAAATGATCTTCTCTTGTAACACCATTAGGCTTGTCACCAAGTCCGATTACGATATTCCTAAGAGTTCTATCATTCATATCCATACATCTCTTCCATACAATTCTCTTAGTATCTATTCCAAGAGCATTACCCTGATGTATATGATTATCAAGCATTGCTGCAAGAAGGTTGTTAGCTGATGTTATCGCGTGGAAATCACCAGTAAAATGTAAATTAAGATCTTCCATAGGAACAGCCTGTGCGTATCCGCCGCCGGCAGCTCCTCCCTTTATACCAAAGCAAGGTCCTAATGATGGTTCTCTTAATGCAGCAATTGCACTTATTCCTTTCTGGTTAAGTGCTTCTGTAAGTCCAAGACTTATTGTAGTCTTTCCCTCACCTGCCGGAGTTGGATTGATAGCTGTAATAAGAACAAGCTTTCCATCTTCGTTATTCTCTACTCTGTGGATAAGCTCATCTGATAACTTAGCCTTATACTTTCCATACATTTCAAGTTCGTCTTCTGTTACTCCAACCTTTGCCGCAACATCTTTAATATTCTCTAAATGTGCTTCCTGTGCTATCTGAATATCGCTCTTAATTTCCATAATTTCATCCTTTCCCGCAGCGTAATTATAATGACAGGACTAATGCCCTGACTATGATACTTATGCTACTACATATATCATATATAATCTATTTTGTACATATATTCATTATATATTTTTAATAAATTCTTCAAATTCCTCTGCTGTCATAAGCACCTTCCTTGGCTTAGTGCCAATCTCTGGTCCTACAACACCGGCATCTGCTAACTGGTCTATTATTCGTCCTGCCCTGTTGAAGCCAATCTTAAACTGTCTTTGTAACATTCCAATTGAACCTCTCTCTTTCTCAATAACAAAACGTCCTGCATCTGCAAATAATGAATCTCTGTCATCCTGCTGTTCTGCTGCCTGTCCACCGGCTTTTGAAGCTATGGCAGTCTCCGTTATGCTCTCATCGTAATTAACCTCGCCTGACATATTATCTTTAAGGAACTGAACAACCTTTGACACTTCTTCATCTGACACAAATGCTCCCTGAACCCTGATTGGCTTAGGTATATTAGATGGAAAGTATAACATATCACCTTTACCTAACAGCTTTTCTGCACCATTCATATCAAGTATAGTTCTTGAGTCAACACCCGATGATACGGAAAATGCTATTCTTGACGGTACATTTGCCTTAATAAGTCCAGTTATTACATTAACCGATGGACGCTGTGTTGCTATAACCATATGGATACCTGCCGCTCTTGCAAGCTGTGCAAGCCTGCATATTGCATCTTCGACCTCTCCTGGTGCTACCATCATAAGATCTGCAAGCTCATCAATAATTATAACTATCTCTGGCAGCTTTTCAACAGGAATTTCTCCTTCTTTGAATTCCATCTTTGCAGCTATGTCATTATAGCCCTTAAGATTACGTGCACCAACACCTGCAAACTTCTTATATCTTGTATTCATCTCATTGACTGCCCAATTAAGAGCACCTGCCGCCTTCTTAGGCTCTGTCACAACCGGAAGCAGCAAATGTGGTATTCCATTATATATGCTTAACTCAACAACCTTAGGGTCAACCATAATAAGCTTTACTTCATCAGGGCGTGCCTTATATAAAATACTCATTATAATTGTGTTAATACATACTGATTTACCTGAACCAGTAGCTCCTGCAATAAGAAGGTGAGGCATTCTTGCTATATCTGCAACAATGGTCTTTCCTGCTATATCCTTACCTGCTGCAAATGCAATCTTTGACGAAGTATTCTTAAATGTATCAGTTTCTATTAGCTCTCTTAAGAATACACTGCCTGCCTCTTTATTAGGAACTTCTATTCCTATGGCTGATTTGCCTGGAATAGGTGCTTCTATTCTTATATCTGCTGCCGCAAGGCTTAACTTAATATCATCTGCTAAAGATACTATCCTGCTTACCTTGACACCAAGCTCAGGCTTTAATTCGTATCTTGTTACTGATGGTCCGCAGCTTATATCTGTAATATCGACCTTAACACCAAAGTTCTGCAATGTCTGCTTTAATGTGATTGCTGTATCCCTGTTCTCACGCTCAAGATTAGAAGCTTTCGAATTAGTATTGCGGTTAAGCAGGCTGACTGGCGGGAACTTATACTGCTTAGAGCTTTCAGCCGCAGGATTCGCTGTATTTTCTTTAACCTGCATATCCTCTGTCTCAGATGGATTAGACACATCTGACATATTATCCGTATCTGATGTATTAGTCATATCTGATACATTAGCCATACCTGATATATTAGCCACACCTGATACATTAGCCATACCTGATACATTAGTCATATCTGATACATTAGCCATACCTGATACATTAGCCATACCTGATATATCAGTCATATCTGATACATCTTCTGACATATTATCATCTTTATCAGGTATGTCATATGACTCGTCCAAATCAACCATCTCGTCCCGATGTTCGCTTTCATTTTCTTCTGACGCACTATCTGTATGCAGCTCCCATACTGGTTCTCTGCTTATACGAGGCATAGGTGTAATCAACGGATCATATATATCATCACTATACATATCATCTTCATTATCCACGGCCTCTATCTCTGTTATATCTATATCTGAACCATCATTCCTGTTATCATCATATATTGTAAGGTCATTAGTAACACCCCTCACAACATTATTCATACGTGAATTAGCAGAGGCTTCTTCTCTTGCTTCTTTCTGTGCCATTCTTACACGATTGGAATGTTCCTTATATTCTGAATAATCTTTTCTTGCCTCACTTACTATCCTCTCTCCGCTATTACGGATACCTTTGATAAATGATTTCTCTGTAATAACAATTATACAGATAATAGCAAGAATTATAAGTATAACTAAAGAACCTGCCATACCCAGTGGATTTAACATCTTACATAATATTCCTCCAAACAGGCCGCCTCCAGTCTTATACTCTGAACAATATGTAAAATATGTACCAACCGGCTCTTTTATATCCGGCACATTAGTAACTCTCTGCCACAAAGCTGCCGCAATAACCGACAATACATATGCCATAGCTGCTTTAATCTTCATAACTCCGATAATATCTTTATTGGCAAGCATAAACATAATACTTACAGCTATAATTACCGGAACTATATAAGCAGCAATTCCAAATAGTCCAAACATAAACCATTTAATTGAACGCCCAACAATTCCTGCCATATTAAAATTACTGAGCAGGAGGATAATTGTACACGCTAAAGCTATTAAAAGAACTATCTCATCCCTTAGCTGGTTATTCACCTGCGATGAATTGCTTCCTGTATTTCTTGAAGATGAACTTCTCGAACCAGAACCTCTTGTATTAGAGCTTTTCGTGCCATTTCCTTTGGAATTAGAGCTTTTCTTAGTTGTATTGCTATTTCCTGAATATGAAGTTTTACCTGATTTGCTGTTAGACGTCGTCTTTCTTTTGGTACTGCTGGTCTTCTTGCCTGTACTTTTACTTCTGCCTGAAGCCATATATCTAACTCCTCCATATACTACTAGTGAACTACCACTAAGCTAAAGCTTACTGGCTTCTTGCTTCAACGTCCTCGTAACCTACTAACTCCACAAGCGTAACTTCGGGCTGAACCATCCCTAGTTGTATTTTGTTATGCAGAGAGTAGTCTGAGTCCCTCTGCTAATATATTCTGACTTGCATTGAGGTCTCTATCATGTTTTGTCCCACATACAGGACACGACCATATTCTTATTGCAAGATTTTTTACATCTGTATTCTTATATCCACAGCACCCACACAACTGACTGCTCGCATAGAATGTATCGACCTTTATATACTGACGATTGTTCCATTCAGCCTTGTATTCCAATTGTCGTGTTAGTTCATACCATGAACAGTCTGCTATTGATTTTGCAAGGTTGTGATTTTTTATCATATTGGATATTGCCAGATTTTCACTTACTATCACTTGGTTATCGTTGATTAGTTTATGTGAGATTCTATGCAGTTTATCTTTTCTGATATTTGTAATTCTTTCATGGCATCCTGCTATCTTTCGTTTCATTTTATGGAAATTGGCACTGCCTTTTTCCTTATGTGCAAGCTGACGTTGTAATTTTACCAACTGTTTTTCGTATTTCTTTAATGTCTTAGGATTTTCAAACTTATCTCCATTTGATGCGGTACATAAATCTTTAATTCCTAAATCCAGTCCAACCTTATTATCAGTATGTGGAAGTTCGATATGCTCTGTTTCTACAAGTATTGACACATAATACTTTCCACTGGGTACTTGAGAAATCGTAACGCTTTTGATTGTTCCAACAAAACTACGATGCTGTTTTATCCTTACATATCCAATCTTAGGTAACTTTATGCATTTCCCAACAATCGCAACTGAACCTTTCTGATTGTTTGTTGTATAGGCTTTGTGGTTGTTCTTTTTGCTCTTGTATTTAGGAAAACCCACTGATTTATCACGAAAAAAATTGCGATATGCACTCTGTAAATTCATCTGTGCATTGGCAAGTGCTAATGAATCCACTTCTTTCAGCCATGGAAATTCCGATTTATACTTTGCAGGAGTAACAGACAAAGATTTACCTGTTTCCTCGTAACAGGCTATCTTTTCAGCAAGCATGCGATTATATACAAAACGCACACAACCGAAAGTCCTGGCAAAATATTCTCTTTGTTCTTTGTTTGGATATAATCGGAATTTATATGCTTTCTGAACCATAGCTTATCCTTTCTCTGAAAGTTCTTTTTCCAGTTCTAAAATCCGTTCCATCATACCAATGATATATGGTGGGGGAGTACGTCTTTCGTGCTCCCAATCCTGTAATGCTGCTGTAGGTATGCCAATATAATTTATCCATAAGCATACCGCCTTTCTTAATATACTTATATTATAAGGTATTGCCACATAATAGTCGACCATAATTTTACATTTACCCTTGGTTTTCGATATATTCCTTTAGAATTTTTTCACTGACATTTCCAACTGAACATACAAAATATCAATCCATCCAAAAGGTATGTTCTTTCCAAAAGCATTTAGAAAGATAAGTATTATATTTCTTCCAGATATGATAAGTGGTATAGCTTTTCATAGTTCTGTAATAAGTATTTACTATGATTTTTTGATTTCCATTCGCCCATGACAAATCTCCTTTATTTGATTTATCGGTAACGGACGATTGTTTTAGAACAATCTGTCTATGACTGACGCATTCATCCACTCAGCTAAAGCTAACTGGATTTCTGCTAAATTGTTTTAAAGGTGTAAATGCTTTAATATATGCTAAAATAGATATCTTGCCCACAAAGCAAAATTCTTTATGAGCTTCATCTGACGTTCTCTATATGATGATAACTCTACCGGCTTTACGTTATATGGATTATCATAGCTTCCATCTTTATCAGCCTTTCTTGCTACCCTTTCATAGCCCTCCATTGACTGATTCAACTCTCTGTTAATATCCTTGCTATCTATCACAAGCATAAGCTCTGTATCCAGATAAGCACTTCTCATATCTATGTTAAATGAGCCTATAACTGATATGTTATCATCAATCAGTACTGACTTACCATGGTATGAATAACCGCCTTCATATTCCCATACATCAATCCCTGTACCAAGTATCCTGTTCTTATTAACATAATAATCTGCAGAACCAAATGGATTGCCATTGTTAGCAACTGAATTCGTCATAAGTGATACATCACCCACTGTGTCACAAACCGACTTTAGCCCTTCATACATATAATCGTTGCATATAATATAAGGTGTATGCAGCTTAACTCTGCTTTCAGCCTTCTTCATAAGTTCAACAAGCTGATACCATACATATGGTTTCTTTGATGAATATTCTATGGGATTACTCAAAAGTGCTACATTATTCACTTCATAAGCATCTTTAAACATATCCTTATAAACACTTTTCCCAAGACCTTTATAAATACCATTATCTGTATTGTCTTCACAATAGTCTGCATATAATGAATGAAGTTCTTCCCTGGCTGCTGCCACTTTCTTCTTAGCTGCCAGCTTGTTTTTCTTATCTGTGATTCTGGAACTGTCCACCGAATTATTATGTGAATATGTATTCTCTACACAATAATTATATTCATTTTTCTCTGATATTGTAAAATATGTGTCTGTATCCGTAAGCGCATTTACCCCATTGATAAAAGCCTTACTTTCTTTATAATTCCATACTTTCCCAAAATACGAGAGAATATCGTTAACAGAACTATTCTCATCTGGATTCTCGCAATACACCAACGCATCTCTGTCATAATTCTTATATGGCGAGCTGCTTCCTAAAAAATATGAAAATGTGTTTCTTCCACCTATTATATAACTGCTTCTATCAGCTATAAGATACTTATCATGAAGTCTTCCCATAGATTTCCATGGTGCAAACGGATTGACCTTATTATATATCTTAATGCTTGTTCCTTCTCCAGCTGCCAACGCTTCAAAATAAGGATTACCATTCATACGGAGAAATCCAGATACTCCATCAACTATTACATTTACCGATACTCCACGTTCTGAAGCATCTAGAAGCGCACCAAGAATAAGCTTTCCACTATCATCTGCCCTGAAATCAAAGGTTGATAATATAATCTCATCCCTAGCGTTGCTTATCAGCTTAATACGCTCAAGCAGTGCATCTCCATTATCTTCTATAACTTCCGCCATTTCCGGCTCTGTTCTTGTCTTCCATATATTATCAACAGACAGCTCTTCTTTGTCCTCTTCCGTCAATACTGGCTGTTTATGATATGTAATAAGCGCACAACCAACTATGGCAATCACAATAATAAGTAGTATAGCAAGTATTATTAAGAATACTTTTATCACTTTCTTTAATCTATTTATACGCATATACTTTTTCCCTTTTTAATTATATAATCATCTGGAACTATATCTTATTGTATAAGCTGCAAAACGTGCAACATCTTGTATTCTATCAGTATATACTGTTTATTGCAAGATTAGTTGTGATTTCTTTATATATTCTTTATGCGTTTTATTTTTTTATTTTGATGCAATCTCAATGATTCATAGGAACTATTAATTAACCTCGACAGCTAGATAACTACCCAAAAACTTGGCATAGGGATTTTATACTCTTTTTACAATCAAAAGAGATTAATTCATGGGTATATATCTTTAATTCATTATCAGAAAAATTTATATTCCACTATGTATCTATTAAAACCTGCGGTGCGCATTACACAATCACAATCACTGACATTTACATTCCACTATGTATCTATTAAAACCTATCTGAATTATAGCTTATATAATCATCACTATTATTTACATTCCACTATGTATCTATTAAAACTGGTCTGTAGAGCTGGGCAGACCAACACTTGAAAAGATTTACATTCCACTATGTATCTATTAAAACCAAGTCTTCATCTGGTATCTTATAAGTCTTATTTTTATTTACATTCCACTATGTATCTATTAAAACGAGGTCAGCACCGGCGGCATATTCAGAGCCATATGTATTTACATTCCACTATGTATCTATTAAAACTACCTGATGAACCAGACGAACTGCTATCATCCGTATTTACATTCCACTATGTATCTATTAAAACCAGAACACCCGCAGCACAACAACATAGACATAATAAATTTACATTCCACTATGTATCTATTAAAACCCACTCACCAGCCTTAATATCTTTTTCTTGCTTATATTTACATTCCACTATGTATCTATTAAAACGCAACATTTACTGTATTTAAGGGTGACTTTAACAAAATTTACATTCCACTATGTATCTATTAAAACGGATTTGTTAATTCATTATATAATTCAATGATGATAAATTTACATTCCACTATGTATCTATTAAAACGTAGAAACCACAGGATTTTGTAATAAATCTGTTGTAATTTACATTCCACTATGTATCTATTAAAACTAAGTGTATTTTATTCTTCCACCGTTGCTTTTTGTATTTACATTCCACTATGTATCTATTAAAACACACAAAGCAGTCTGCCGCTATTGATAAGAACAAAGAAATTTACATTCCACTATGTATCTATTAAAACGTCTTCCTTCAAGACATTTTTTATATATGCTTTATCATTTACATTCCACTATGTATCTATTAAAACGCAGTACTGATGATTACATCAAGCAGCCGGAAGAAAATTTACATTCCACTATGTATCTATTAAAACGAGCAATATGAGGAAGTGTCTAAAATTCCAAATGTCATTTACATTCCACTATGTATCTATTAAAACAAATTTCTGAAAGTAAAATTAAAACTACTATTGTTACATTTACATTCCACTATGTATCTATTAAAACGCATTAGCCATAGAATTTACTGTCTGATTATCTTTATTTACATTCCACTATGTATCTATTAAAACCTTTGTTCTCTTTGATGTTTATTTTCATCAAAGCCATATTTACATTCCACTATGTATCTATTAAAACTTCTTTACGAGAAATGATTGAACGAATGATTTAGTTATTTACATTCCACTATGTATCTATTAAAACTACCCCCTCGTATAAGATACTTGCATTATACATTTATATTTACATTCCACTATGTATCTATTAAAACACGCTACTGGTGCTCCCACCAATAGTATTATTGAATTTACATTCCACTATGTATCTATTAAAACTATGAAAATCTTATTTTTCACACTATACCTCCTACATTTACATTCCACTATGTATCTATTAAAACTCCCTGCCATTTCCAAAATCACCAGCTTCTATTCTGTATTTACATTCCACTATGTATCTATTAAAACAAAGACACGTTTATCTGTAAGGTCAATCCAAAATTATTTACATTCCACTATGTATCTATTAAAACCCATCTATGCAGTTTGCAATTTCTTTTCCAAAAAGATTTACATTCCACTATGTATCTATTAAAACTTTTATCAATTAGTGTTTGAATATCTGATTTAACAAATTTACATTCCACTATGTATCTATTAAAACAATTTGTACATAATTATGTATTTGACTATCTATATTATTTACATTCCACTATGTATCTATTAAAACCAGATATAACTGATGATAATTATCTAACAGAATATGATTTACATTCCACTATGTATCTATTAAAACAATTCCGTTCCGTCAATGTTGCCATTCAGCTTGTTTATTTACATTCCACTATGTATCTATTAAAACTTTCTCATCAGCCGTAGCTAATGTAAAATAATCATAATTTACATTCCACTATGTATCTATTAAAACCTGAAACCTACCTGTCATTTCTATATGTGTTCCTACATTTACATTCCACTATGTATCTATTAAAACTTAAAGTGTGACTCTAACATCTTAATGTTAGACATAAATTTACATTCCACTATGTATCTATTAAAACTGTTAATATTCTTCATATTCTTTTTCGCTACTTATTTATTTACATTCCACTATGTATCTATTAAAACTTCTTCAATCTCATTTGCAATGTCATCCGCAATCTTATTTACATTCCACTATGTATCTATTAAAACCGACCAATGCTGTATCTCATAATCCTTCTTACAATATTTACATTCCACTATGTATCTATTAAAACCGCCGCTTGATGTGTACTGCCAACCTGCAAGGTAAATTTACATTCCACTATGTATCTATTAAAACAGTTGGCGGCACAGCTTATTGTAAGGGTATTTACATTTACATTCCACTATGTATCTATTAAAACTTTTACCCTTTCCCACCCTATCGTCCATATAGGGAAATTTACATTCCACTATGTATCTATTAAAACTATTCCGCAATCAAGGATAAGTGTTTCTCCACTTTATTTACATTCCACTATGTATCTATTAAAACTATTCCGCAATCAAGGATAAGTGTTTCTCCACTTTATTTACATTCCACTATGTATCTATTAAAACGTCTTCATTGCCTAAGTAGTCAATAACTTTAATTGTATTTACATTCCACTATGTATCTATTAAAACTAAATGTATTCTGTGTTCGTCTATAATTTAAAGAACATTTACATTCCACTATGTATCTATTAAAACCTATTCCATGCTCAGCTTCCAGTAATTGAAACTTCATTTACATTCCACTATGTATCTATTAAAACTTAAATAATTTTTAATTAACAATTTAGTTTTAGCCATTTACATTCCACTATGTATCTATTAAAACTAACTTGCCATATGGTTTTATACTTTGCCCCTGTATATTTACATTCCACTATGTATCTATTAAAACTGTATCTGTTTTCTTACTTCTTTCTTACCTAAAGCATTTACATTCCACTATGTATCTATTAAAACTGTGCAAGATAAGTTGCGAAGCTATCCACTGTCATATTTACATTCCACTATGTATCTATTAAAACAAGCTTCAGGCTTTAAATCCTTATAATGCCATTCAAATTTACATTCCACTATGTATCTATTAAAACTACTTTAGTTAAAATATATACAGAAGCAAGAGATAAATTTACATTCCACTATGTATCTATTAAAACCCACTAGGCAAACGCATAAGCGATATAAGCGTACATTTACATTCCACTATGTATCTATTAAAACTCCACATTGCCTAAGTAGTCTATAACTTTAAGCGTATTTACATTCCACTATGTATCTATTAAAACCAACCGCTCCGTCTGTTATATGTTCGATATACTTCGATTTACATTCCACTATGTATCTATTAAAACTATAAGAGCCAGAGACGAGGACGGCTTAGAGATACAATTTACATTCCACTATGTATCTATTAAAACTACTTAAAGCAACATTTGTCATAAAATAAGTGCATATTTACATTCCACTATGTATCTATTAAAACCCACTCCGGCTCTGTAACTGTAAGTCCTTTATGTTTATTTACATTCCACTATGTATCTATTAAAACTCATAGTTGTTAAAATGCTCTTTCCATCAACAGTATTTACATTCCACTATGTATCTATTAAAACACGTGGTCTTAAATGACATTATTTTGATATCTTAATTTATACCTTTTTGTCGACTCCTATTATTTATATATATTATTATCCTAAAGATTTTATCCAACAATTACAAATATCTGATAAAACCTACATTGTCGACCTTATGGTTATTTTACATCATTATCATTCGACAGACAAGATTGTGCAATACATATATAATTTTATATTATAAAATCTGTTACATTATCCTGTCTACCCCACAACTCTTTATCAACCCACTTCTGCTGTCTACTTTTAAATAAAATAACAGAATCCAGTTCGTTATTAATATATGGAGCTAATTCTTTTTGCATTTTAATTAATTGTACTTTTGATAATTCTCCTTCAAAAACCGAATTCTGTATATGTGTCATATATTTTTTACATATTTTAAATATATGACACCATCTTTTTCTTCCATTTTCATCCTTGCTTACATCATATACTAAAACAATATACATACACTAACCTCATATTTTATTTATATATGTTAAATGTCGTTAATTTCATACATGATACCAGAGTCAAGAGGTCTAAGCCCACATGAGCTTGCTCATAAGTTGGTGAAGAACCTTGGAACCCGATATCCATATATAATATTACCACCATATCCTAAAACCTTCATATTCCTTTTCACCTATTAGATGTTTGATAAGTTTATATGCCTCTAACCTTATCAAATACTGATATGATACCTGTCGTCCAAGCTCTTTATGCATTATTGTCTGTTTCATCTTTTTTTCAAATTCCGAAACAATAAGTTTAGAAGCATCCTTTTTTAAATGTAAATAATTCAATTCTTTTGTGAAACTTTTTTCTGTTATTTGTTTTCTATTAAGTAATGAAAATATCAATCTATCACCAATCAATGGTTTGAATACTTCTGATATATCAAGGCATAACGAATATCTTCTAATACCAGGTTCATGTAAATAACTTATTGTTGGATTCAACTGCGTATGATATATTTCGCTTAATGTTCTTGTATATACTAGTGAATTAACAAATGAAATTAATGAATTAATCATATTATCTGGAGGATGCATTACTCTTTTATCAAATTCTATTTCCTGATTAATAATTACACTCCATGCAGCATAATATTTTTTTCGTATATTTCCCTCAATCCCCATAAGTTCTTGTATAGATTTTACACCTACCAATCCTGTACGCAAAGAATCTATATCCTTCATATAATCTGATACATTTTTATCTCGTCCATTATAATATCGTAAGTTTCTATATATATTATCTGCTGCCGCCTGAATAAACTTTTTAGCTATTAAAAGTCTTTTATCATATTCTGTATAATGCTGCACCTGATTTACTAATAACTGACCTGCAAGATTACTTTCTTTAGGATAAAAACTTCCTGTATAGAAATTATAATAATTAAAAAAATGTATCGGTATTCCATACTGGGATATGTAACTTAAAAATGTCGTATTAAAAGACATTTCTGACATAACATATATATCTGATATACGCTCTATAGGTATATCTCTTTTTTCACCATCATATGATGTAAATCTTAATGTATTATCTTTTCTTTTTAAATCTCCATTATTGTATACATAAAAGCTCTGCTGCATTTTATTCCTCCACTTACTACATAATACTATATAAAACACATATCAAAATAAGCGCATTTTTTACATATCTTGGTTTCATTCAATTCTGGTGGCAGTTTATACTCCTTTATTTTATTAATATCATCAATAATTTTATCAAGTTCCCTGCAATCCTCATCTGTTAGCTCTATCTCTATATTTCTTTTAGCCAAAGGATAGTCAATCTTTCCAGTAAGCCCTTCTACGCCTCTCTTTTTCAAATAATATAGATAGTACTTTAACTGCCATATTCCAGCTTCCTCTATCGCCTTACTCTTTTTCACCTCATGTAATTCTTTCTTCTCACGTATGAAATCAATATTAATAGCATCATCAATATTAATATGCTTGTCATCCCTTGCATAACTATTCTCATCCAGCAATTTACCAAGTTGTACATTTTCATTGCCATCTTCCATTGTAATCTGATGACAAAAATACCACAGTTTTCTTTTACATATAAAATAATAATATATCATTACACCTGTTATTTTATCTTCCATAACTGTAAACCTCATAAATACTACATACTCTTGATATTATTAACAACTATTACATAAATATAGAAGCCTGCGTCTGTTTTTTTATTAATCCACTTCCCGTACATTTATCTATATCAAATTCATAATCCATACTTGCTCTATGTATATTCAATTCTGCTTGCCTTGCTTTGTTTTTCCCATCCCCATTGCCACTTTCCCAAATAACACATTCGTCAACTAATTCTGGCAATTTGTACTTATTATATGTTGGCAACGACAAAGTCATATCCGATATTTTAGATGTAAATATACTTCTAATGTCCTTTTTAATATATTTATCATTAATTATCTTTAAGCAATTGTCTATAAAATCAATATTTTGGTTATATATGTTATCAGGTATTATCGTAACACTATTTATATTGCGGAATTGTCTATCAGCTTCTTGTTTACTATACTCTGCCTCCTTAATTATTTGGAAATTATCTAGAGCCTTCTTTATATTTTGGTAATAAGCAGTATCTACTAATTCCTCTGTACAATACACCCGGTTTATGTATTCATTCTTTTCTCTTTCTGCTAAAGGTCTTCCTGTATAATCTTTCAGTATATTTACTGAGCGATTATATATATCTTTATCATATATATAACTAATGCTTTTTTTCTTATTACTTTTTACATCATCACCATTAAGTATTTCTACCGAATTTCCTTTGCTATTAATTT
>ULOG01048664.1_pt1 | contig 18428 bp, 15 predicted proteins | sample 1952401 | NCBI WGS metagenome assembly ULOG01 (sample SAMEA4835598, study PRJEB28245) | human gut metagenome | biome: gut microbiome; material: fecal sample | place: Denmark | collected 2008
AATATGCTAAAATCGGATTTCAGGTTCAGGAGCTTTTTGACGAGGAGAATCTCCGCAAAAAGCTTGCCAGAGTCTGCGAAACAAAAAACGTTCTTTTAGAGCACCTTTATCATAAGCCGGCTCTCGATCCGGACGCGCTTTTTGAAACTCTGATGGAATACAGAAAAATGGTTGAGCCTTATGTATGCGACGTTTCGCTTTATCTTTGGAATGCGCTTAAAGAAGGAAAGAACGTTTTGCTGGAGGGACAGCTGGGTTCACTCAAGGATCCCGATCATGGAATCTATCCTATGGTGACCTCATCGTCTACGCTTGCGGCTTACGGAGCGATAGGAGCCGGTATTCCTCCTTATGAGATAAAGAAGATAGTAACCGTTGTAAAGGCTTATTCCTCGGCAGTGGGAGCGGGAGCGTTTGTTTCTGAGATATTCGGAGAAGAGGCAGACGAGCTCAGAAGAAGAGGCGGAGACGGCGGAGAGTACGGCGCCACTACCGGCAGACCGAGAAGAATGGGCTGGTTCGACTGCGTTGCTTCAAAATACGGCTGCAGGATCCAGGGTACTACCGACGTGGCGTTTACCGTTGTTGACGTTCTGGGCTACCTTGATAAGATTCCGGTATGTGTAGGCTATGAAATAGACGGAAAGGTCACGACCGATTTCCCTACGACTCAGCTGCTTGAAAAGGCCAGTCCGGTGCTTGAGGTTCTGGACGGCTGGAACTGCGATATAAGAGGAATCAGAAATTATGAGGAACTTCCGGAGAACTGCAAAAAGTACATAGAATTTGTAGAGGAGCACATCGGATTTCCCATTACCATGATATCAAACGGTCCGAAGAGAGAGGATATTATTTACCGGGAAAGCAAATTGAGCAGATAGCTTTTACGCCGCTGTTTTAGGAACGGCGGCGTTTCTTGCTTAACAGGGGTAATGACATTGAATAAATAGAGGAGAAATCGCTATGGCAGAAACTGATAATAAAAATCAGCCTGAGACCGAACGTCAGAATGAAAATGGCGGAGCAGAAAAAAAGCCGGTAAATAAAAAAATACTGTTTGGTTTTATAGGAATGGGCGTTGTTATCATAGGACTTGTTATCGCACTTATCGTCACTAATATTTCAGGGAATGACGTGACAAACGAGGCGATATCTGAAGCGGACGATTCAGCTTTGCAGGCGGACGAAAGCTCGGAAAGCGCTGAGGATTTATCTGATCCCGACGAAACTTCTCAGGCGCGGGAGGAATCGTCTGAAACGGATGACGAAAGTAAAGCTGAGGAGGGTATAATTGTAACCTACAGCGGAGATAACACATGGGATAATAACGGTGTTACCATGACCGGGGTGGAGATAGGAATCAAGAACGCTTCGGAGGACAAAATAACCGACTGGACTTTGGTTCTGGAAATAACAGGATTGGAAAGCTGCGAGGGCTGGAACGGCTCATATAAAATAAAGGGGGATACCCTGACCGTAACTCCCGCAGAATATAATAAGGAAATAGCCGCCGGAGGAAGTGTAAATATCGGCGCTAATATAGGAACAGACGGAAAATTCGAAATAAAATCCGCAAAGCTTAACGGTGAGAGTGCAACGGTAAAAAAGGGTAAGGTTGCTCAGCAGAGCGACAGTCAGCAGAATTCTCAGGGATCCGGCAAGGATACGGAGGAGCTGTTGGAGCGCACCTCAGATGCAAAGCAGGGTGACGACTGGCTTTATACCGACGGCAATAGAATACTGGACAAGGACGGTAAGGAGGTCTGGATCACCGGCGTAAACTGGTTCGGATACAATACCGGAACAAACACCTTTGACGGCTTATGGAATTCAGAGCTTGTGTCCAGCGTTGAAGCGATTGCCGATCACGGCTTTAATCTGATAAGAGTTCCCATATCCGCCGAGCTTATCAATCAGTGGGCAGACGGTGAATATCCGCAGGCTAATTACAATAACGCATATAATCCGGATCTTAATCAGATGAACAGCCAGGAGATATTTGATTATTTTATCAAGCTTGCCGAGGAAAACGGCATAAAGGTGATGCTGGATATTCATTCGGCTGAAACCGACGCATCGGGTCATAACGTCAATCTCTGGTATACGGATAATGTGACGGTGGAGGATTACTACTCTGCGTTGGAGTATATGGCGGATAGATATAAGAACAACGATACTATCGTAGCGTTCGATCTGAAAAACGAACCTCACGGAAAGCCTGAAGAGGGCGATAATGCTGCTATCTGGAACGATTCAACTGACGATAACAACTGGAAATATGTAGCCGAACAGGCTGCGGCAAGGGTACTGGCGAAGAATCCAAACGTGCTGATAATGGTTGAGGGAACCGAGATATATCCTAAGAATATAAAGACAAACGGCGATTATTCGTCAACAGACAGCGGCGACTATTATTACAACTGGTGGGGAGGAAATCTAAGGGGCGTCAAGGATTATCCGATAGATCTGGGAAAATATCAGAACAAGCTGGTTTATTCGCCTCATGATTACGGACCGACGGTTTATCAGCAGCCGTGGTTCGAGGGGGATTATGATTTTGACTCCCTTATGGAAGATTGCTGGCTTGACAACTGGTTTTATATCTATAAGGAAAATACGGCGCCTTTGCTTATCGGAGAGTGGGGAGGCTTTATGAGGGAGCCTAATCTTACTTGGATGACGTATATGCGTAGGCTTATCAAGGAAAATCACCTTCACCATACTTTCTGGTGCTTTAACGCAAATTCCGGCGATACCGGAGGGCTCGTGCTGGACGATTTTGTTACCTGGGATGAGGAAAAGTATGAATTTGTAAAAGAGGTTCTCTGGCAGGAAAACGGAAAGTTCGTAGGACTTGATCATGAAATACCCTTGGGTGAAAATGGTATAACGCTGAAAAAGGCAAAGGGATTATAAACTGATTATGAAAGTGATCAAGTTGTATAAAAGCAGGTAATATTGCAGTTGTGGTTAAAATCTATTTACTGCCGACCGTAAAAATTCTATTATTAAAACCTGGAAAAGGGGGCTTTTTATGAAAAAGGATTTGTTTGAGTATCTCTGGACGGATAAGAAAAGAACGATTTTCGGTCTGCCGATCTCATTCACCAGGTATTTTCTTACTGAAAATAAATTTATAACCCGAAAGGGATTTCTGAAAATTGTCGAGGACGAGCTGGAGCTTTACAAGGTGACCGATAAAAAGCTGGTGCTTCCGTTAGGACAGAGAATTTTCAAATGCGGAACGATTGTAATGCATGTTAAGGACGTTGATACGCCGGTAAAGGAAATAACGTCTGTAAAGCAGCCCAGAAAGGTGCTTGAAATGCTTGATAAGCAGATAAATTTCAACAGAGATAAATATAACATCAGAGGCCGTGATATGATAGGCCCTGAAGGCGGTCCTTACGATATTCACGGCGGAGAGTTTGACTCAACGGATTATTAGAAATTTTTCACATAATCGTAAATTCAAAGCTGTCATATTATATTCGGAATTGATTCCGGCGGCGTTTTCGCCGCCTTTTTGATTATGCTCGGATGGAGGTTTTTATGCTCGGCAGAGATTATTTTGAAGCGCTTGAGCCATGGCACGAGGTTTTGAAAAAATCCGGTCTTCCTGTGTTTATTTATGGCATGGGCGATGGCTGCAGCAAGCTTTTAAAGGAATTTAATATCCACGCTATAGAGTGCTGCGGAATTTTTGCAAGCGATGATTTTGCAAGAGGAAACGAATTTGCAGGTTTTAAGGTGAAAAAACTTTCGGATATCGAAAGCGAATACGGTGATTTTTGCGTTGCGGTCGCGTTTGGAACGGATATACCGGAGGTAATGCAGAAAATACGTAATATTTCAAAAGAGCATACGCTTGTTTTTCCTGATACTCCGGTCACAGGCGGCGAGGTTTTCACCAAGGATGGATTTCTGGAGAGATTCACAGATGCCGAGATAATTGCCGATCTGCTTGCGGACGATATATCTGCCGATACATTTAAAAATGTGCTTTCTTTTAAAATTACCGGAAGAATTGATTATCTAAACAGAATTTTTACTTCTTCTGATGAAGCTTTTACGAGTATTCTGAGGCTTTCCGACGATGAGATATATGCCGATCTGGGGGCTTATACGGGCGATACGGTTAAAGAATTTCTGCGCCATACGGGGGGCTGCCGAAGAATTTACGCTTTGGAGCCAAACAGAAAAAATTTCAGAAAATGCGTTAAAAATCTTATAGGTATTGATAATATAAGCTTTTACAACTCTCCGGCATGGAAAAAAGACCTGCCGCTTTATTTTGAAAAGGGGGAAGGGCGTCAGGCTCATATATCGGCTAAGGGTATTTCGGTATACGCCCGTTCGCTTGACAGCGTACTGGCCGGAGGAGAATGTACGTATATAAAATATGATGTTGAGGGCGCAGAGGCAGAGGCTATAGAAGGAAGCGTAGGCACGATAAAAAAATATAGTCCTAAAATTTGTACAGCTTTGTATCACAGGGCTTACGATATACTGGATATTCCGCTGCTTATCCATCAGATCGATCCGGACTATAAGCTTTATATAAGACAGTATCCGTATTATCCGGCATGGGAAACGAATCTTTTTGCCATAAAATAAAATATGCTAACGTGCAATGCTTGCGTTCTTGACATCGGAGCGTCTGTACGGTATAATTATTGCTGTATTAAACGCATAGAGGCAGCGCTTTGATTTTACTGTTCGGCGATGCCTTAAGAATAAATATCAAGGAGAATAACTGTTGAATAAAATTTCACGAATAATGCTGACGGCGGCGATGCTGCTTGCTGCGGCTTTTGCAGTACTTGTAATATACGATAAAGCAATGTCGGGCAGATCTGACGGACAAACCAGGATATACGGTTCGCAGGCAGATGGCGAAAGCCTGTCGGCAGATGAGGAAAGTAAGCAGGACGGCGCTGCTGATAATGAAACCGGAGGTATATATGATACATCCTTGATTTCGGAGGCATATCTCAACAAAGATCCGGACAGTTTAAGCGGAATAGACAGTGAGATATACGATAAAGCGTCTGAGGTCATATCCGGGATAATAACGGAGGATATGAGCGATTTTGAAAAGGAACTTGCCGTTCATGACTGGATTGTTTATAATTGCACTTATGACAAGAAGGCGCTCGGGGTTCTGGGCGGTTACAGTGAGAATTCCGATAATCCGTACGGGGTTCTCTATAACGGACAGGCTATCTGCAAGGGATATACCTCGTCTTTTCAAATGTTTATGGATATGCTTGAAATTCCGTGCCTGACTGTTTATGCGTCGGCCAACGGCGGTGAAGAGCACGCTTGGAATATGGTAAAAATAGAAAATGAGTGGTATTATGTGGACGTGACATGGGACGATCCCGTTCCCGATTACGATGGCAGGCTGGTTGTTCACGATTATTTTAACGTTACGGAAGATTTCATGAGGGAGACGGGTCATGAATGGGATTCCTCCGGGCTTGAAAGGGCTGACAATGATGCTTATTCATATGCTAACGGTTCTGTGTCGGAGATACATAGCTATGACGAGCTGAAAAATGCTGCTTCCGAATGTCTGGACGGCCGGCGGGAAGAACTTTACGTTGTTTTTGCGGAGGACTCAGAAATAGTTATCGAAGGATATGACGGAGAGTATATTGACAGTACAGGCAGTTCAAAGCTTGATATCGGTTATCTTGAGCCTCTCATAAAGGATTTCAGCGATGTTGATATCTATTGTTATGTAAAAGAATTCAGCGGCGGTAACGGACTGGAAATACTTTTCGGATAAACGCAGGCTCTGATTCTGAAAGGAGGAAATGTCCGTTTCTGCGATATGCGCTGATTGCGGACGCGAATGTAAATATGAAGTTCAGACCATGCATAGATATACATAACGGGCAGGTAAAGCAGATCGTGGGAGGCTCTCTTTCCGATGAAAACAATTATGCCGAGGAGAATTTTGTTTCCCGCCAGGACGGGAGCTATTATGGCAGACTGTATAAAAGCTTCGGGCTTGCCGGAGGACATATTATCCTGCTGAATCCTGAGGGTTCGGCATATTACAAAGCAGACTGTGAACAGGCTTACAGCGCATTGAGAGAATTTGAAGGCGGTTTGCAGATAGGCGGGGGAATAACCGCTGAAAACGCCGCAAAATTTCTTGATATGGGAGCAAGCCATGTTATAGTAACAAGCTATGTTTTTAAAAACGGCGCTGTAAATTTCGGAAATCTGAACAGGCTTTTGAAATCAGTAGGAAAAAGCAGGCTGGTGCTGGACCTGTCGTGCCGCAGGAGAGGGAAGGATTATTACATCGTTACAGACCGCTGGCAGAAATATACCGATACTGTTCTGGATGAAAGAAGCATAGATTTGCTCTCGGGATATTGCAGCGAATTTCTTGTTCATGCAGTTGACGTTGAGGGCAAGGCGAGAGGTATCGAGGAGGAAGTTGCAGTTTTGCTGGGTAAAGTCTGCCGTGTGCCTGTCACTTATGCCGGAGGTATTTCAAGCTTTGACGATCTGAAACTTCTGAATAGAATAGGCGGCGGACGAATAGACTTTACTGTAGGCAGCGCATTGGATATTTTCGGCGGAAAAATGAGATTTGAAGACGTTGCTGCTTTTGGAAGCGGTACAATATGAAAGGTGCTAAGGCGGCAGTATTACGAGAATGGCATATATGATCTCGGCCGGTAGGATCCGCTTCTTTAAGGACGCTGCTCAATAAGGCAAATCGGATGCGGAGTTCAAGCTTTGCTGAATTGTTCTATTCAGCAGCCGTGAAAAAGCTGTAAAAAATATTGCATTTTATTCAGTCGTATGCTATAATAATATAATGTTCGTATTATGGTAATCCGCGCAAGACCACTATGCGGTGCTGCCTTAAAAACTAAGTGATTAATTGCGGAAGGCGATGAAATATATGGCAAGATTAAGAGTAGCCGTTATTTTCGGCGGTAAGTCAAACGAGCACGAGGTATCTGTAGTATCTGCGGCTCATGTGATCAGAAGTATTCCCAGTGATAAATACGAGGTGACCTGTATAGGAATAACAAAGAAAGGTCACTGGCTTAAATATATAGGCAGCGTTGATGAGATATCTACAGGTAAATGGGAGCATCACCCGGATAACGTACCTTGCGTATTAAGTCCGGATCCTTTGCATAAGGGATTTCTTGCAATAAAACAGGACGGAACCGTGCAGAATGTAAAGGTGGATTGTATTTTTCCTGTGCTCCACGGTAAAAACGGAGAGGACGGAACGATCCAGGGATTGCTTCAGATGTCCGAGATACCGTTTGTGGGCTGCGATTGTTTATCGTCTGCAATGTGTATGGATAAGGATATTACTCACACTGTACTCGAGGCTAACGGAATACATACGGCAAAGTGGGTTACAATCCTTGAAACCCAGCTTGACAGCGAGCTTTCATCAAAGTGTGATGAAATGGAAGAAAAGCTTACATATCCTATGTTTGTAAAGCCTGCAAACTGCGGCTCTTCTGTGGGCATTTCAAAGGCGAACGACAGAAACGAGCTTATTTCAGGAATAAAGCTTGCGTTTGCGCATGATAAAAAGGTTATTGTCGAAGAAGGAATAACCGGCGTTGAATGTGAATGTGCCGTTATGGGAAACGATAAGCCTTTTGCTTCCGCAATAGGCGAGATAAAAGCTGCCAACGATTTCTACGATTACGAGGCAAAGTATGAAAATCCGCAGTCCAGGACGGTAATACCGGCAGGTATTAGCGAAGAAGCCTCCGATAAGCTCAGGGAAACGGCTGTTAAAGCTTATAAGATAATGGGCTGCGAGGGTCTTGCCAGAGTGGATTTCTTCCTCTGTGAAAACGGAGATGTGATTCTGAATGAAATAAATACTCTGCCCGGACATACGCCTATCAGTATGTATCCTCAGCTTATGGAGCACGAGGGGCTTTCTCCCGAGGAACAGGAGGACAGACTGATAAAGCTTGCTTTTGAAAGGGCGGACTTTGATTATGAATAATGCGGCTATCGGAGTTTTCGATTCCGGCGTAGGCGGACTTACCTGCGTCAAGGAGTTGGTACGCTTAATGCCTAATGAAAATATTGTGTATCTGGGAGATACCGCAAGGGTTCCCTACGGAACGAAAAGCAAGGAGCTTATCGCTCAGTACGGCAGGCAGGATATTAAATTTCTTGAACAGCATAATGTCAAAATGGTGCTTGTGGCATGCGGAACGGTTTCGTCCGTCCTTATGACTACTCCGATTTTTGACGGTACTTCCATAACCGAGTTCAGCGGCGTAATTTATCCTGCCGTTCATGCGGCGTGCGCGGCCACTCATAATAACAGAATCGGCGTTATAGGTACCACCGCAACGATACGAAGCGGATGCTACGGAAAGGCGATACATGAAATGAAGCCGGATATAAAGGTTGTCGGAAAGGCGTGCCCTATGTTCGTGCCGCTGGTGGAAAACGGGTACACGTCGCCGGATAACCGTGTGTCGAAGCTTATAGCGCAGGAATATCTTGAAGTGATGATAAGGGAAAAGGTCGATACTCTGATACTGGGCTGTACTCATTATCCTATGCTGAAGGACGTTATTGCCGAGATAATGGGCAGCGGAGTAAAGCTTATATCCTCCGGAGCGGAGGTCGCAAAGCATGCCCAGAAGATACTTGCTTATAACGACGCATTGAGCGACAGGGAGGAAGACGGAACGCTGGAGCTTTACTGTACGGACAGCGTTGAGCTTTTCGCTGAGAATGTAGATACCTTTTTGGGAAATAATAAAAATATCACAATATCAAAATGTAGCCTCGCTTTATAATGGCGGGCGGAAGAGGTTAGATTTGAAAAAGGACGTTACAATTTCGCTTATAAGCACTCAGTCTGACGGAACGGATACCGAGCAGACAGAGCTTATAACGCAGGGAAGATATATGAAAACGGCAGACGGATACGTGCTTTCCTATGATGAAACTGAGGCTACCGGTTTTGAGGGCGCAGTTACTCAGCTGGAGGTCACGGGCAGCAGAAAAATCGTTATGACCCGTTCGGGTACGGTATCGTCAAATCTTGTTATAGAACCGGGTAAGAAACATCATTGTCATTACGGTACTCCATACGGGGCTTTTATGGTCGGTGTAAACGCCAAAGAAATAAAAAATACCGTGACCGAACAGGGAGGACATCTGGAATTCAGGTACGTGGTCGATGTAAACTCAAGTTATATAGGCGATTTTGCAATCTCCATAGACGTAAAATCGTCAGAATATAAGGAAGTATAACGTAGACTGTATGTTCCAGTCCTTGACACGTTTAAAACAGGGTCAGCCGCTTATTTGAATAGCAGCATCGGGCTAAGCTTCTGCAATTTTATTCTGCGTATCACTTCTATGGTTTAAAAGCCCAACGATTCTGGTTTATCCTATCAAAATGAAAGGAATGTTAAAAGAATGTCAAATCTTATAAAAGAAGCTCACGAGCAGGTGCGAGAGCTTGTTATGAAGGCTCTTGGGGAATGTGTTTCGGAAGGCGTGTTTCCGGCAGAGCCAATACCTTCGTTTAACGTCGAGATCCCGGCGGATCCTAAAAACGGTGATATTTCCACCAACGCAGCAATGGTCTGCGCAAGGGCTTTCAGAACGGCTCCGAGAAAAATAGCGGAGGAGATTGGCAAAAGACTGTATCTCAGCGGTTCTTATTTTGAAAAGTGCGAGGTTGCGGGAGCCGGGTTTATCAACTTTTTCTTTGCTCCTCAATGGTTCTCTGAGGTCGTGGCTTCCGTTATAGGAGAAGGAGCAGATTATGGGAAAACTCAGACCGGTCACGGAAAAAGAGTTCTGGTAGAATTCGTATCGGCAAATCCTACTGGTCCTATGCATATCGGTAATGCCAGGGGCGGAGCTATCGGCGACTGTCTGGCGTCCGTTCTTGAAAAGGCAGGCTATGAGGTGGCAAGAGAATTTTATGTAAACGACGCCGGCAATCAGATAGAAAAGTTCAAGACCTCGTTGGAGGTACGGTATTTACAGCTTTACAAGCCTGAAACGCAAATGCCGGAGGACGCATATCTGGGTGAGGATATCGTGGCTCATGCAAAAAACTTTGCAGAGCTTTACGGCGATAAGTATGTTTCCTGCGAAAGCGAGGAAAGACGGCAGGCCCTTTGCGATTATGCGCTTCCCATTAATATAGCGAACCTTGAAAAGGATCTTGGCAAATACAGAATTACATATGACAAGTGGTTCAAGGAAAGCGAGCTGCATAATAACGGTGCAGTTGAAGATATAATAGAAAAATTAAAGGCGAGCGGCTATACCTATGAGCAGGAGGGCGCTCTCTGGTTCAGATCCTCCGAACTTGGCGATGATAAGGACCGGGTACTTGTACGTGCAAACGGTGTGCCGACATACCTTGTACCTGATATTGCCTATCATTATAACAAGCTTGTTACGAGAGGATACGACATAGCTATAGATATTCTCGGAGCAGACCATCACGGCTATATTCCCAGAATGAAAGCGGCTATGACTGCACTTGGCATCAACGCCGACAGGCTTGATATGGTTATAATGCAGATGGTAAACCTTGTGCGCAACGGCGAAAAGTACAAGCTTTCAAAGCGTTCGGGAAAGGCAGTAACTCTTTCGACTCTGCTGGAGGAAATTCCTATCGATGCGGCAAGATTTTTCTTCAATCTACGTGAGCCCAACTCGCAGTTTGATTTTGATCTTGACCTGGCTGTTTCTCAGACCTCGCAGAATCCTGTTTATTATGTTCAGTATGCTCACGCCAGAATTTGTTCTGTTCTCAGGAAGCTGGAGGAGGAAGGAATTGAAATAAAGGCTCCCGACAGCAGTTTCCTTTTACAGCTTAAATCCCCCGAGGAGCTTGAAATGATAAAATATATGGCAACGCTTCCTAATACTATAGACGAATCGGCAAGAAATTACGATCCGGCAAAGATGACAAGATATGCCGTCGAGCTTGCTACTATGTATCATAAGTTCTACACCAACTGCCGTATTATGGGAGAGCCTGACGATATTCTCCAGGCGAGAGTATCGCTTTCACTGGCAGTCAAGCAGGTGATAAGCAATATTCTCGATATGCTGAAAATAACCTGTCCGGAGAGCATGTAGCAAATTGATCAAATCCGAATTTTATAAAGGAGAGATTTAATTATGGCTGTTAAAGAGAAGCAGAAGCAGTTATGGAACGATGCGCTGAGAAAGAGCAATATTATTTCTGAATCCGACGAGGTCGAGGACGGCGTTATGGCAAATTACTATGAAAGCATATTAAACGGTTCGCAGGGCGATCTGCTGTTTACAAAGGAGCGTCTTGTTTATGTTGCTAAGGGTCTGCTGAACAAGAACGTATCCATACTTTATTCAGATGTCAGGTCGCTCAGAACCTGTATGGCGGGTCTTATGCCTATAGGTATAGAGATTACTGTTTTTGATTCGGAAAGCGGCAAGGATAAAAAGTATTTATTCGGAGTTATGAACAGAAAGCAGTGGATAAGCTTGCTCCGGGAAAAGACTGGGTTGAAATAAGCCGATTTTTGCATTTAAAATACATTGCTGAGTTTTTGCGAATACAATAATCGGTAGATGCTGATTGAAAATCCCTTCTATGGTTTACTGGATACCATAGAAGGGATTTTGTTTTTTGCAAATAAGAGTCTCGCTTCATTTTCAATGCGTCAGAGCAGTTTTCAGCTGTCTGCCTGAGTTGTATTCTGAGGAATAATTATTGTTTCACATAATTAATAATGGAAAAAATGAATTGTCTGCCCTCAGGGGAATGTGACAGCTTTTCAAAATCGCAGTTGCATACTACGACCTTTCCGCCGAGATGCTCATATTCGTAAAGCAGTCCCAGACGGTGATTCCGTTCAAAATTGTCTATTGTCTGAACTATTATGTTTTTGCCGTCATAATTGTCGTCCATTATCTCGGAACGCGAATTCATTACAATATCAAACCACTGGGGAGTTGACCATTTTTCGGACGGAAAATTCTCCAGCGCTCTGTGTCTGTTGTTGATAAGCAGTCCCATTGTTCCGACAGGCTCCGGCTTTTTCATCATTTCGGAGATCTGTCTGAACATATGATAGCACCAGAAGTCCTGACAGTAAAAGCCTTCGATCGAATTTTCAAGTTTTGAGAGATCAGGGAGAATAAGCACGGTTTTTCCGTCTTTCAGCAGATTTTCCGCTTCGCTATTGACGTTTTCAAAAATGTAAGCGCCCTCCAAATCTATCTTTTCGAGTCTGGGATAAACCATGAGTTCATAGCTGTTTCTGATATCGGTATCCTTTATCCAAAGCTTAAACATAAGCTTTTCCGGACTGCTGATTTCAGGACAGGTTACTTCGATATCGGCTATATCAAAATAGTTACCTGTTCCTCTTATTATGCTTTCGCCCGAGCTGCTTCCAAAGCTGCTGCCGCTTATTTCCCAACACATGACTTTTCCGTCGATCGGTTCGGGGCGGAAATAAGCAAGTTCTATTTCAGCTTTGAAAGGCTGAGCACATTGTAGGGTGTAGGAATCAAATCTTGCCATAAGCACGGCGTCGCTGCAGAATTCTCTCCATTCCTCATCTGAGATAAGTCCCTTGCTGTCCATAAATGCATCCAGCACGCCTACCAGAGCGGTACCCTGTCCGGTGAAATCCTGAATGTCGAGTATCTGAAAACCGGCGAGCTTTCTTGAGCGGAAAACAGCTTCAAGCTCCTCTTTGTAGCACTGGACTGCCAGCTTTCCGGAGCATTCAAAGTAATCCTTGGCAAGCGGAAGCAATCCCTTTTCATCAAGACGCTCTCTGAACACTTCAAAGTTTTTTGCTTTAAGAGAACCGGTGTATTTTTCGATTTCGTCAAAGTCAGGATAGGTTTCATACTGCCCGATCTCATGGGTAACTATCGGAACGTCCGGAATAAAGTCGGCGTCCGCCTCGCTTGCCTTAACGGTTTTCATTGTGGTTCCATACTGTATCTGAACGGTACCGTCTGCTGACACCTCCGCACTTTCAGCCGACCTGTCGGGACAAACTGCGCTGTCGTAATCATGCATTGTGGAGGGCTTATCGGTCTGAACATGACCCAGGGGAGCGTCACACATTGCATAAGAGCCTCTTATCAGCCTGTCCTTGGCAAGGCGTACTCCGACAAAGAAGTCGTCGTTTTCCACAACGTTAGGAAACCACTGAAAATTGTTTGAGCCCTGAGTATACAGATGTCTTCCGTCAAACCTTTTGAATCCGCCTATAATATCGTTGATACGCTCCTTTGAGCCCCAAAGCTCGTTACCCATCGACATCATGCAGTATGATGGATGGTTGCCGAAAGCTTTAAGCATATTATAGCCTTCATCTATCAGAAACTGCTGCTCCTCCTCGTTATAGCCTTCCTCTCCGGGAGCCGCAATTGTCCCCCAGAACGGAAGCTGAGGTTCCATATATATTCCCAATATATCTGCTGCTTCGAACGCCGCTTCAGGAGGGCAGCAGGTATGGTAACGGTAATGATTCATGCCGTAATCCTTTGAGATCTTCATTATCCTGAGCCATTCTTCAAGCTCGGTGGGAGCAAATCCGGTCTTGGGGAATATCATTCCGTCGTGCTTTCCGCGCAGGAAAGTCTTCTTCCCGTTTATCTCAAACTTATCTCCGCAGGCCCTGAAATCCCTGAGACCTACGGTTTGCATGAAGATATCGTCTCCGACGGCAATTTTCAGCTTGTAAAGATTCGGTTCATGTTCGCTCCAAAGAAGCGCGTTTTCACCCAGATTGTAAACGCAGTCAAGCTTACCTCCGGAATATGATATTTCTATGGTTTCAGGACAGTGGATAAGGGAACCGTTAAAGCTCTGCGCGGAAACGAACGCCGTTCCTTTGCTGTCGCCGCACATATCCGCGGTGATCCTGAATGCTCTTCCCGTTACATCGGGATATATCATTACATTTTCCGCATGATTTTTCTCAAACAGCTGAATCTCCATTCTTCCGGTAATTCCGTTCCAGTTGGTCTGAGTGTCAGGAGAGGTAAGATGTCCTCCCTTGGTTTTATAACCTACATTTGATACGCGGATAACTATTTCATGAGCGCCGTCCGAAACATAGTCAGTAATATCATATACATGAGGCGAGCACAGGCTTTCCTGAGTTCCGATTTCTGTTCCGTCGATATAGAGCGTAGTAATTCTTGTGCGCTCAAGAAAAAGCTTAACGACTTTATTTTCCGTATCCGCAAACTCGACAGTCCTTTTGAACCATGCCCAGCCTTCAAATTTGTAAGTATCCGTAAGAAACCCGGTTTCACGCTTGGGATTATATTCGCCTTTGCGGGCGTTGGAGGTGGTGTCAGGAAGCGTTATGCTGTCCGTGAAAGCAAGAAGACCGCCCTTGCAGTCTTTATCAAGAGTCAGCTGCCAGCTTCCGCTGATATCAAATTTTTTTATCATAATTCTGTCCTTTCCGACAAGTTAAACTGTCCTTGATATAGATGATGATATTATAGCACACTTTTATTCAGTCCGCAACAGTTTTTGAGATTTTTGAATATATTGCACTTAAATATTGTTGAAATACATAAAAGAATATGATACAATAAAAGAAAAGGAAAGGAGCGGGCGTATGTCGGATGCAAAAATATACTATATGTGGCTTACCATCGGTTTTTCTCCCTGCAATCCGCGAAAGTGGGATCTGCTTTCAAGATATGATTCGGTCTATAGTTTCTATAAGAATATGAAAGAAGTTCAAAGGTATATGTCGGACGGAGAAGCAGACTCGCTCAGATCCGCTTCGCTCAGGCAGGCGGAAGAGATGCTGGAATACTGCCGCAGAATCGGAATAGAAGTATTCTGTCCGGATGACGAAGCTTATCCTGCAAAGCTCAGAAATATCAGCAACCCGCCGTCGGTTTTATTTGTGAGAGGCAGGCTTGCGGATATCGGCTTTGAACGAGCGGCGGCGGTCATAGGAGCAAGGGAGGCGGACGAATATTCGCTTAGCTGCACAAAACGCATTTCATATGAGCTTGCCCGGAGCGGTATTACAGTAATAAGCGGATTCGCAAGGGGAATAGATACTGCGGCACATGAGGGAGCAATTTGTGCAGGAGGAAAAACTGTAGCTGTTCTTGGCTGCGGAACGGAATACGATTATCCCAGAAATTCCGGAGTACTTAAACGTAAAATAAGTGAAAACGGCGCGGTAATTTCAGAATATTTTCCAGCCCAAAGGCCCTGTCCGGAAAATTTCAAGGTAAGAAACCGTATTTGCTCCGCTCTTTCCGAGGCAGTGGTGTGTATGCAGGCGTCTGCCGTAAGCGGAGCGCTGAATACTGCGTATCATGCCGCAGAACAAGGAAAGGATATATTTGTACTTCCTCCCAGAGATATTTACGCACCTCAATATCAGGGACAGACTGCGCTGCTCAGAGACGGAGCGGAGCTGTTGCTTTCTTCTGAAGATATAATTGGCAGGCTGAGCGAAGAGATACAGTATTAAAACATATTAAATAATTTATTTGTTGATTTTTAGAATTAATAATGTTATAATAATATTGAAAATTTTAAGCGGCTGCGGCGGCAGACGCATATTTCCAAGAAAGGTAAGATAATGTCAAGTTCAACTGTTACAAAGGGAGCCCTTGCAGATGCGCTGAAAAAGCTGTGCAGAGAAAGACCCCTGGAAAAAATCTCAATTTCGGATATAACCGGAGAGTGCGGATTAAACCGTCAGTCTTTTTATTATCATTTTCAGGATAAATATGAGCTGCTGGACTGGATATATTATAATGAGCTGTTTGTGCATTTTAACAGCGGCGTCGGATTTCACAACTGGGAGAAAAACCTTGAAGCATTTCTTGCGAGCATGAAGAACGACAAAGCTTTTTATTGCAGTGCGCTGAAAAGCTCTGACAGAACGTTTGAAAAGCATTTGTATAAGATAATGCACAGACTGTTCGTCAAGTTCATACACCATGCAGTCAAGAAAATGGCGACGAGAAGCAAGGCCGATTTCTTTGCGGATTATTATTCTCACGGTTTCTGCGGGGTTATTATTGATTGGGCGGTAAAAGGGATGAAAGAGCCGCCTGCCGTTCTGGTAAGCAGGATAAAGGAGCTTGCTTTTGAAAACGTGCTTATCGGAGAAGGCTTTAGAGAGAATCTTTAAAGTTATTTTAAGATGCTGCGGTCATAGCATGAATTTAACGCAGATTGGTATATATCTTAATTTTGGAAAGGCTTGAATTATGAAAAAAACTGCACTTGTAACGGGCGCAAGCTCAGGAATAGGACGCGAAATTGCTATAGAGCTTAACAGGCGCGGATATGATTTGATTATAACGGCGAGAAGAGAGGACAGGCTAACGGAACTCAAAAAGCGTCTGAAAGGCGAAGTTACTGTTATACCTGCCGATCTTTCGGATATAAAACAGTGCTATGAGCTTTACCGGAAAGCATCCGGACGGAATGTATCCGTACTGGTAAACAACGCGGGATTCGGCGGTATCGGAGAGTTCAGCAATACCGACCTTGAAAGAGAGCTTAAAATGATAGATCTGAACTGTAAGGCAGTCCATATTCTTACGAAGCTTTTTCTCAGGGATTTCAAAAAACGCAATTACGGATATATACTGAACGTTGCGTCCTCCGCCGGGCTTATGGCCGGGGGACCTATGATGGCTTCCTATTATGCCACAAAATCTTATGTAGTCAATCTGACCTGCGCTGTAAACGAGGAACTGAGACGCAAACACAGTCGCGTTCAATTGTCAGTTCTCTGTCCGGGACCTGTCGACACAGAATTCAACGATGTTGCCGGATGCAGATTCGGAATAAAAAGCATAAGTCCTCGGACCTGTGCGGTAAAAGCTGTGGACGGACTTTTCGCCGGAAAAATGATCATCGTTCCGGAAAAGCTGCTGGAAATCGGAACTGTTGCCGCCAGGCTGCTGCCAAAGAGGCTGCTGCTACTTATAACAGGAAATATTCAGCATAAAAAACTTAATTAACGGCTTGGTGACAGCGACAAAAAATCTGGTGTTTTTTTGTCAAAATTATATAAGAAAACGTTATCAAATTTGTTCAATAAGTCAGTTGAAATATAGAAGAAAATAAAGTACAATATAGATATACTTAATTTAGAAAGGAAGTTTTATATCTATGAAACTCAGAAAGATTTTTGCAGGTATGGCTGCTTCTGCTGTAGCTATGACTGCTTTTGCTGCTACAGGCATTTCATCTTCCGCTTTAGATCAGGAATATAATGCTGGTGTTGCATTCCAGACAGCTGATACATGGAATTTCCGTGATCTTTACAAGGCTGAGCTGGATGAAGCCAAGGGTGAAAAGGCTGTATTCCCTGCTGCTGTTGTAGGTGTTCAGGGCGGAAGCGGAACAAAGCCGGAAACAAAGCCCTCCGGATACGGTTATGATACTGCTGTTTCGGTAAGCGATGTCAAGATCCAGTATGATGGTACTTATACAATTTCAATTGCTGCAAGCGGAACGATCAACGATGATGCTGCTGTATTTGAAGACGGCACTGACAGAAACGGTCAGAAGTGGTCTATGGCAAAGAATACAGAGCCCGACGGCACAGAAGTTACGTCGTCTCAGTTCAATATGATCGCTATTTCAACAGATATTCCGTGCGAGGTCGATGAAGACGGAAACGCTGTAGTAGACGGCAATGTTGTTTCTGTAAAGGATATCACACTTAAATCCGGTTCTAATGAATACACAATGGAAACTGCTCCTCAGAAGAGCGACGCCGATTATGTTTCGTTCATGCTGGTAAATGAGTGGGGAAGCGAAGAGGGAACACTTGAGCCTGAATCTGTTGCTATTCCCGGCGAAGGCGAAACTCTTGAGATCACCTTTACGATAGAAGGCCTTGGAGAGGCTCCTGCTGAGGAAAGCAGCGCTGCAGAAACAACCGAGTCTGAGACTGAGGCTACTTCATCTGCTGCGTCTACAACTTCAACATCGACTACTACTTCAAAGGCATCTACTACATCTACAACTGCTACGACTTCAACTTCTGCAGGTTCCGATAAGACTGCTGAGTCCGGTGCTGCTGCAGGTATCGCTCTTGCAGGTATCGCTCTTGCCGGCGCTGCAATTGTAGTTGCTAAGAAGAAATAATTAATTTCTATAGAATTTTTAAAGAACTCCGGCTTCGGAGTTCTTTTTTTATGTGAAAACTGATGAAATTACAGCGTTCGTCTAAAAAAATCAAATTTAGCTATAGACAAAGCGGGCGATTTATAGTATAATTAATACATAATTTAGTTATTGAGGTTTGTTTTATGAGAGTTATTACCGGAGCTGCCAGAGGAAAAAAGCTGAAAACTCTGGAAGGACTTGATGTACGTCCTACTTCCGATATGGTTAAAGAGGCTGT
>ULOG01015802.1_pt1 | contig 18231 bp, 14 predicted proteins | sample 1952401 | NCBI WGS metagenome assembly ULOG01 (sample SAMEA4835598, study PRJEB28245) | human gut metagenome | biome: gut microbiome; material: fecal sample | place: Denmark | collected 2008
CTGATACTAATCGGTCGAGGGCTTGACCAAAAAGGTCTGAGAGAGCGGCGGAAGGATTACAGAGGAGACCGTTGAAAGTTTACTTTCATAAGGTCGGATCTGGAAGACTTCAGGCATTGGCGAAGCCAATGACATGAGGAAAATCGAAGATTTTTCGAATGACCGCCGCGGAGTTGGATAACAAAGGTTGTAAAGTATTCGGAATGATGATCATTAGTCAATATGTGGTTTTGAAGGTATGTATAGATGTAAGGGAACCGTCGGTTTGTGTCTGATGGTTCCCTTTTTTGTCTTTAAGCATACCAAGTATATCGGACCATGCGCCTGTATACTGGAAATGCTGTCCTCTGTTAAGCCGCAGAGAAGGGGTGTTTCAAAGAGAAAAATACCTGATGTACATTCTCCTGTGCCAGGTAAGATTGGAGGAAAAAATGGAGAAGAAAAAGTTTCAGATGCCCCATACTTATATCATCATTTTTGGGGTTATCCTGGTAGCTGCATTGCTGACCTGTTTCATTCCGTTAGGAAAGTATGACACAAAAGAGATCACCTATACGGTTAATGGATCAGAAAAAACAAGAACCGTTGTTGATCCGGACAGTTTCCAGTATATTCTGGATGAAAACGGCAACAAGGTGACCCAGGCTGCACCGATCTTTGGTACTGAAGATTTTGGCGGCCGCGGCGGTATCGTCAACTATGTATTTGAAGGTATGACTGCAGGAAGCAGGGGCGGCGGAGCCGTAGCCATTATCGCATTTACCCTGGTAGTGGGCGGTGCTTTTGGTATCGTTCTCAGAACCGGTGCTGTTGAAGGTGGTATCATGCGTGTTATCAGCCTGACAAATGGTAAAGAGATCATCCTGATCCCGATCCTGATCACACTGTTCTCCTTAGGCGGTGCTGTATTTGGAATGGGCGAAGAGGCGATCCCATTTGTTATGATCCTGGTTCCTATGTTCATTGCTATGGGATATGATGCAGTTGTAGGTATCATGTGCAGTTACGTGGCAACCCAGATCGGTTTCGGTAGCTCCTGGCAGAACCCATTTGGTCTGGCAGTTGCACAGGGCGTTGCAGGTATCCCTGTTATGTCAGGTGCATGGTTCCGTATTCCGTTATGGATCTTCTTTACCGGTTTAACCATTGTATTTACCATGCGCTATGCAGTAAAGGTTAAAAAGAATCCGACCATGTCTGTTGCATATGAATCTGACCGTGAATACAGAGAAGATTTTAAAAATAATGAAAACGAAGAAAAGCCATTTACTTTAGGTCACAAACTGGTTCTTTTAGATATCCTTGTATGTATGATATGGACTGTTTGGGGCGTTGTAAAAGATGGATACTATATTCCTGAGATTGCTTCCCAGTTCTTCGTAATGGGTCTGGTTGCCGGTGTGATCGGACTGATCTTCCGTCTGAATGATATGCACTTAAATGATATCCCGGCAGCATTCAATCAGGGTGCAGCTGATCTGTTAGGTGCAGCAATGTGCGTAGGTATGGCACAGGGTATCATCATTATCTTAGGTGGAACCGATGCTTCCTCCGGAACTGTATTAAACACCATTCTCCACAGCCTTAGCGGTGCAATGCAGAACTTCCCGCCAGTAGTTTCCGCATGGCTTATGTACGTATTCCAGTCCGTATTCAACTTCTTCGTTGTATCCGGTTCCGGACAGGCAGCACTTACCATGCCGATCATGGCACCTTTAGCAGACCTGGTAGGCGTAGAGCGTCAGGTAGCTGTTCTTGCATTCCAGCTTGGTGATGCATTTACAAACTTTATCGTACCTACTTCTGGCTGTCTGTTAGGCGCATTGGCTGCAGCAAAACTGGAGTGGGGGAGTTGGGCAAAGTTCCAGATCAAGTTCCAGGCAGTCCTGGTTGTATTTGCTTCCCTGGCAGTGGTCCTTGGCGTTGTCATCGGACTGTCATAATGTTACAGTTCAACTGTAACGTCATAATTGCCATAACAAAAGCTTAACTTGCTTATCCATTTTACTGAGATTATAATATTCCTTAAACGTCCGCAAAAGGCGGAAACGTGAAAGGAGTGCAGCAAAATGGAGTTGATGATCATTATTGTTCAGGAACAGGATTATCCAAAGCTTTCAAGTACTTTTATCCACAATCGTGTGATGGCAACGAAGTTTAGTACAGAGGGACTGTATCTGAATAAGAAAAATATCACATTGATGGTATGCATTGAAAAAGAGCGGGAAGAGGAGATCCTGGATTATATCCGCCAGAGCTGTACAGAACGAATGGAAGAACGTCAGGTTTGCGAATATAATGGAATGACTATGGTAGATGTTACCAAAGGCGTAAAGGTAGGCGGCGCCATTGTATTTTTCCTGGATGTTGACCGGATGATGAAGTATTAAATTATAAATAGTGAAAGAGAGATCCACCTTGCGAGGCTGTTGCAGGGTGGATTTTTTTGGCCCGCTTGTTTTTCTCCTGCACTCATTATATAATGTTACCAAAAGGTTGTAAAAACAACGAAAAGCGAAAGACTGCGAGGAAAAGACACATGGAAGAAGCATTAAGTTGTATTGGGAAGATGCCTATATTTAGTGGGATCAGGGAAGAAGAGCTGTATACACTGATCAAATGCTGTGACGGACAGATGGCAGTATTTGAAAAAGACCAGTGGATCTTTCAGGCAGGAGAAGAACTGGGATATATCATGGTTGTTTTAAAGGGACGCCTGGCGATCATTCAGGAAGATTTCTGGCATCAGCAAAAAGAGACGATCCATATTATGCCGGGAGAGATATTTGGTGAAAATTACGCCAGTGCAGGCAGTAAAATATTGCCTGTAGGTATTAAAGCAGCAGAAAACAGCGAAGTCCTGTTTTTAGATTATGAACGTTCCCTTACTTTCTGCACGATGGCATGCCCGTTTCACAGCATGATGGTCCATAATCTGATCAGGATCATGAGTGCAAACAAAGGCCGTGCAGAAGAAAAATTGGAACATATATCCCAGAAGACTACCAGGGATAAACTGCGTTCCTATTTATCACGCAAAGCTTTACAGGAAGGCAGCTACAGCTTTGATATACCCTATAACCGTCAGGAACTGGCTGACTATTTAGGCGTAGACCGCAGCGCCATGTCCAGTGAACTGGGAAAAATGAAAGCAGAAGGGATCCTGGAATTTAAGAAAAATCATTTTATATTAAATAAATTAAAATAAGATCGATGCATAAAAATACCCCGGAGCGATTGGATCATTCAGATCTCGCTCCGGGGTATTGATTTTCATATTCAGATCAATTCAGACCAACTGTATGGCATTTGCCTGACAGTAAAATTACTTCTGATTATTCTCTTTCTTCAGCTCAGCTAACTTCATAGCGCGAACCTTTAATGGAAGTCCGAACAGAGTGATGAAGCCGTCTGCATCGTGGTGGTCGTAAAGGTCACCGGTTGTGAAGGATGCTAAGGACTCGCTGTATAAGGAGTATGGAGAAGTGGTTCCGGCTTTGATGATGTTGCCCTTGTAAAGTTTGAACTTAACTTCACCGGTTACATATTCCTGGGTGGACTCTACGAATGCCTTTACAGCGTCGCAAAGAGGAGTAAACCATTTTCCTTCGTAAACGATCTGAGCCAGCTTATTGCCCATATCCTTCTTAACTTCCATAGTAGCACGGTCAAGAACCAGCTCTTCCAGCTGTCTGTGAGCTGCCATTAAGATAGTTCCGCCTGGAGTCTCATAAACGCCACGGGATTTCATACCTACTACACGGTTCTCAACGATATCTACAATACCGATACCATGCTTTCCGCCCAGCTCATTTAACTTGCGGATAATATCAGAAACTTTCATCTTAACGCCGTTTACGCTGGTAGGAACACCTTTTTCAAAGGTCATAGTAACATATTCATCCTCATCTGGTGCCTGTTCCGGGGTGACACCCATAACCAGCATGTTGGAGAAGTTTGGCTCTAAGGAAGGATCTTCCAGTTCCAGACCTTCGTGGCTTACATGCCAGATGTTGCTGTCACGGCTGTAGCTGTGGCTGTGGTCAAATGGAAGGTCAATGCCATGCTGCTTGCAGTATTCGATCTCATCCTCACGGGACTGCATGGTCCATACGTCAGTCATACGCCATGGAGCGATGATCTTGATGTCCGGAGCCAGTGCCTTGATAGACAGCTCAAAACGGATCTGGTCATTTCCCTTACCGGTAGCACCGTGGCAGATGGCAACAGCGCCTTCTTTACGTGCGATATCAACCAGTCTCTTTGCGATTGCAGGACGAGCCATGGAAGTACCTAATAAGTATTCATTTTCGTAAACTGCATTTGCCTTTACACATGGCATAATGTAGTTGTCGCAGAAATCATCTACTAAATCTTCAATATATAATTTAGAAGCGCCGGACAGCTTTGCTCTTTCTTCCAGTCCCTCTAATTCTTTTCCCTGTCCACAGTCGATACAGCAGCAAACAACATCATAGTTGAAATGCTCCTTTAACCACGGAATGATAGCGGTGGTATCCAGACCGCCTGAATATGCTAAAACTACTTTCTCTTTCATCAGTACATCCTCCTGAAAATTGCTTTGATATTTGTTTTGATCATGTTTTAATCACTAAGCTTTCATAAATATACAACATAATACAGGAAAATGCAAGCCTTAAAATAGAAATTTCAAAAAAGTATTGCATATTATGCATTGCAGATGTATAATTATGAAATCTTATACAGAGAAAAAATAAAAAACCTTATGAAAACACACTTTTCAATTAAGGAAAAAGTAACTATAATAAGGTAACAGGCTTTAGCACTGTAGTAGGTTGCAGTTTATAAAAATGACTAAATAATGAAAATATATACAGAGGAGAGTAAGGATATGATAAAAGCAGGTATTATCGGATCTACAGGTTATGCAGGCGGGGAACTGGCAAGGCTGCTGCTGCAGAGAGATGACGTAGAGATCAAATGGTATGGTTCCAGAAGTTATATCGATCAGAAATATGCTTCCATTTACCAGAACATGTTCAAGATCGTAGATGATAAATGTATGGATGATAATATGAAGGAACTGGCTGACCAGGTAGATGTAATCTTCACTGCAACGCCTCAGGGCCTTTGCTCCACATTAGTAAACGAAGAGATTCTTTCTAAAGTAAAGATCATCGACTTAAGCGCTGACTTCCGTATTAAAGATGTAGCAGTTTATGAAAAATGGTACAAGCTGACCCACGGATCACCAGAATATATTAAGGAAGCTGTATACGGACTTCCGGAAGTAAACAGAGAAAAGATCAAGAATGCAAGGATCATTGCAAATCCGGGATGCTTCCCAACCTGCTCCTTCTTATCTACTTATCCTTTAGTAAAAGAAGGTCTCATTGATCCAAACACCATTATCATTGATGCAAAATCCGGTACCTCCGGCGCAGGCAGAAGCGCGAAAGTAGACAGCCTTTTCTGCGAGGTCAATGAAAATATCAAGGCATACGGCGTAGCTTCCCACAGACATACACCGGAGATCGAAGAGCAGCTGTCCTATGCAGCAGGAAAGCCGGTTGTGATCAGCTTCACCCCTCATCTGGTTCCAATGAACAGAGGCATCCTGGTAACTGCTTATGCTTCCCTTACAAAAGAAGTGACCTGGGAAGAGGTAAGAGCCGCTTACGACAAGTATTATAAGGATGAATATTTTGTACGTGTTCTGGACAAGGACGTAGTTCCTCAGACACGCTGGGTAGAAGGAAGCAACTTTGCAGATGTAAACTTCAAGATCGACCCAAGAACCAACCGCATCGTTATGATGGGCGCAATTGACAATATGGTAAAAGGTGCTGCAGGACAGGCCATCCAGAACATGAACTTACTGTTCGGTCTTCCAGAGAATACAGGATTAAAGCAGATCCCGATGTTCCCATAAGATAAGCAGCCGGAAAGGAATAAAAATGGCAGGGACAATGGATATCCTGGTTCGGGAAATGACCATGGAAGATTACGATCAGGTATATAAATTATGGACGAAGATATCAGGCTTCCGTATCCGGAGCATTGATGATTCAAGAGAAGGGGTGGAACGCTTCTTAAAGCGAAATCCGACCACCAGCGTAGTGGCAGTCCAGAACGGGCATATCGTTGGAAATATCCTCTGCGGACATGACGGACGTACCGGCTGTTTCTATCATGTATGTGTGGAAGACGGCTACCGTCATCATGGAATTGGCTACAAAATGGTACGTGCAGCCATCAAGGCCATGCAGAAAGAGGGAGTGAGCAAGATCTCCCTGGTGGCCTTTAAAGACAACCACATTGGAAATGCGTTCTGGCAGGGCATCGGCTGGACAGAGCGTGAAGATTTTAACAGTTATGAGTTTATTTTAAATGAAGAAAATATAATTCGGTTTGTGAAGTAAAGTGGCGCAGAGAAAAACAAACAGTTGCGAAGCAGAAAAGAGGGAATAATATTATGAACGAAAAGATAAAAATGATCGAAGGCGGCGTTACCGCAGCCAAAGGCTTTATGGCAGCATCTACAGCAGCAGGCATTAAATACAAAAACCGTCAGGACATGGCGATGATCTACAGTAAAGAACCTTGTAAAAGTGCAGGAACCTTTACCACCAACCTGGTAAAAGCAGCTCCTGTAAAATGGGACAAGAACCAGGTAACAAGCGGCGCTGACGCACAGGCAGTGATCATTAACGCAGGTATTGCAAATGCATGTACCGGTGAAGAAGGAATGGGCTACTGCGCACAGACGGCAAAGGCTGCAGCAGAAACCTTAGGCGTGGCAGCAGACGGCGTTTTAGTTGCTTCTACCGGTGTCATCGGTATGCAGCTTCCAATCGACAAGATCGCAGCAGGTGTAAAGGCCATGGCGCCACTGCTTGGTGACAGCCTGGAGAAAGGCACCGAGGCTTCCAAGGCTATTATGACTACCGATACAAAGAACAAGCAGGTAGCAGTACAGATCGACATGAACGGAACCACCGTTACTATTGGCGGTATGTGCAAAGGTTCCGGCATGATCCATCCAAATATGTGTACCATGTTAAGCTTTGTTACTACGGACGCAGCCATCAGCAAAGAACTGCTTCAGGAAGCATTAAGCGAAGACATTAAAGATACCTACAATATGATTTCTGTAGATGGTGATACTTCCACCAATGATACCGTTCTCCTTCTGGCAAATGGCCTTGCAGGAAACAAGGAAATTACAGAGAAAAATGAAGATTACGCATTATTCTGCGAAGCATTAAACTACATCAACGAAACTCTGGCTAAGAAAATGGCCGGTGACGGAGAAGGCTGCACCGCTTTATTTGAAGTAAAGATCGTAGGCGCAGAAACGAAGGATCAGGCGAAAGTTTTAGCAAAATCTGTTATCACATCCAGCCTGACAAAGGCAGCTATTTTCGGACATGACGCAAACTGGGGCCGTATCCTTTGCGCAATGGGCTACTCAGGGGCACAGTTTGATCCGGAAAAGGTAGATCTGTTCTTTGAAAGCGCAGCTGGACATATGCAGATCATCAAAGACGGCGTTGCAGTGGACTACAGCGAAGAAGAGGCAACCAAGATCCTTTCTGAGCCGGAAGTTACCGCCATTGCAGACATTAAAATGGGTGATGCCCAGGCAACTGCATGGGGCTGCGACCTGACCTTTGATTATGTAAAGATCAATGCAGATTACCGTTCATAAACAGTTTTGATATAAAAAACACAATAAAAAAGCATCCCGAAATGTACCCCATGAACATTTGGACGTACACAAAACATACAGGAGGAACCAAACATGAACCTTGAACCAATGCAAAAAGCAGCGGTGCTCATTGAGGCACTGCCATACATACAGCGTTTTAACCGAAAGATCGTCGTTGTAAAATACGGCGGCAGCGCCATGGTAGACGAAGAATTAAAGAAAAAAGTCATCCAGGACGTAGTACTGTTGAAATTAGTAGGATTTAAACCGATCATCGTACACGGCGGCGGCAAGGAGATCAGCCGCTGGGTTGGAAAAGTAGGCATGGAGCCACATTTTGTCAATGGTCTTCGTGTAACCGATGAGCCAACCATGGAAATTGCAGAAATGGTATTAAATAAAGTCAATAAGAGCCTGGTACAGCTGGTAAATGAGCTGGGCATCAAGGCAGTAGGCATCAGCGGCAAAGACGGCATGATGTTAAAATGCCACAAGAAGCTTTCCAAGGGAGGAGATATCGGCTTTGTAGGGGAAGTAGATGAGGTAGATCCTCAGGTCATCTATGATCTGTTAGAGAAAGATTTCCTTCCGATCATCTGCCCAATTGGATATGACGAGAATTTCTTAAGCTATAACATTAACGCAGATGATGCAGCCTGTGCCATTGCAAGAGCTGTAAAAGCAGAAAAGCTGGCTTTCTTAACAGACGTAGAAGGTGTATACAAGGATTTTGAGGACAAGAGTTCCCTTATCTCTGAAATGACCGTAGAAGAGGCTCAGGCCTTTGTAGACAGCGGAAGCTTAGGCGGCGGCATGCTTCCAAAGCTGCAGAACTGTATTGATGCCATTGAAAATGGTGTTTCCAGAGTACATATCTTAGACGGACGTATTCCACACTGCCTGCTTCTGGAGATCTTTACAGATAAAGGTATTGGTACTGCTATTTATAATTCAAAGGAAGATGTGAGGTATTATCATGGCTGATGAGAAAATGATCGATCGGGCAGAACATGTCCTGTATAAAACATATAACCGGTTTCCTGTAGTATTTGACCATGGAAAAGGCATAACCTTGTGGGATACAGAAGGAAATGAATACCTGGATTTTGGTGCAGGTATTGCAGTTATGGGACTGGGATACTGTGATGAAGAGTATACAAATGCAGTAAAGGCCCAGATGGATAAGCTGACCCATATCTCCAATCTGTTTTATAACCAGCCTTCTATCAGTGCGGGCGAAAAGCTGTTAAAGGTATCCGGAATGGATAAGGTATTCTTTACCAACAGCGGTACAGAGGCTATTGAAGGCGCATTAAAGATCGCAAAGAGATATCATTATAATAAACTTCATGAGACCATGGGAGACGGCTGCGATGGCTGTGAGGAAAAAGAAGTGGACATGACTGGTGAGATCATTGCCATGAACCATTCCTTCCACGGAAGAAGTATAGGTGCTTTGTCTGTAACTGGAAATGCACATTACAGAACTCCGTTTAATCCACTGCTTCCAGGTGTACGTTTTGCCAACTTTAATGATCTGGACAGCGTAAAGGCACAGATTACAGACAAGACCTGCGCTATCATTATGGAGACTATCCAGGGCGAAGGCGGAATTTATCCTGCAACAGAAGAATTCTTAAAGGGTGTCCGTGCTCTCTGCGATGAACATGATCTGCTGCTTATCTTAGATGAGATCCAGTGTGGTATGGGACGTTCCGGAGAAATGTTTGCATGGCAGAAATATGGCGTAAAACCAGATGTAATGACCGTTGCAAAGGCTTTGGGAAATGGTGTTCCGATCGGTGCATTCTTAGCCTGCGGTAAGGCAGCTACTGCTATGGTCCCAGGTGACCATGGAACTACCTATGGCGGAAATCCACTGGTAACAGCTGCAGCAGACGCAGTTCTGGATATTTTTGAAAAACGCCACATTGCAGACCATGTAAAGGAAGTTGGTGCTTATCTGTATGAAAAGCTGGAAGGCTTAAAGGATAAGTATGATGTAGTAAAAGACCACCGTGGTGTTGGTCTGATCCAGGGTCTGGAATTTACAGTTCCTGTAGGTCCGATCGTGTCCAAGGCATTATTAGAGCAGAAGCTGGTGCTCATCAGTGCAGGCGCCAATATTATCCGTTTCGTTCCGCCGCTGATCATTGAAAAGAGCGATGTAGACGAAATGGTTAAGAGACTGGAAGCTGTGATCAAAGAAATGTAGTGAAAAAGTTCTCATAACGAACGCAAAGAGTCCGGTAGTTGAGAAAAAGTGGCAAAAATGCACGAATAATGAACTACATAGTTCAGAAAATACGACAAAATAACAAAAAATACAGTTTTTTCCCCTCCTGATTTCTGGTAGACTTAAGTCAACAGAAAAGACAGGAGGGTTTTTATTATGAAGAAAAAACTTGCATTGTTACTGGCTTGTACCATGGCGTTAGGCCTGACAGCATGTGGCGGTTCCAAACCTGTAGCAGCTCCGGAGACAACTGCAGCAGCAACCGAAGCAGCCGCAGAAAGCAGCGAAGAGAGCAAAGCTGATGAGAAGACAGAAGCAGCCGGCGGGGATATGGATGCTCTGATCGAAGCAGCTAAGGCTGAGGGCGAATTAACTGTATATGGTTCCTGCGAAGAGGAATACTTATCAGCAGCCTGCCAGAACTTTGAAAAACTCTACGGAATTAAGACAAAATACCAGAGACTTTCTACTTCAGAAGTTTACACCAAGGTTTCTGAAGAAGCTGGAAAGCCTTCAGCAGATGTATGGTTCGGCGGAACCATGGATCCTTACAACGAAGCAGTTGCAGCTGGTCTGCTGGAACCATATGACGCGATCAACGCTGTAAACCTGATCGGTGATGAGTACAAAGATCCTACCAACTGCTGGTATGGTATCTACAAAGGCATCCTGGGCTTCATGGTCAATACAGAAGAGCTGGAGCGTTTAGGTCTGGAAGCACCTAAGACATGGGATGATCTGACCAAGGAAGAGTACAAGGGCCTGATCATGATGTCCAACCCGAATACCGCTGGTACTGCTAAACTGATCATCAACACCATGATCCAGATGAAGGGCCATGACGAAGCTATGGAATACTTCAAGGCTCTGGACAAGAACATTGCCCAGTACACCAAGTCCGGTTCCGGTCCTTCCAAGATGGTTGGCCCTGGCGAGTGTGTAATCGCTATTGGTTTCTTACATGATGGTATTTATCAGATCCTTCAGGGATATGACAACATCCAGCTGATCGTTCCAGAAGACGGAACATCCTTCGAAGTTGGTGCAACCGCTATCTTAAAGGGCGCTTCTCATCCAAATGCAGCAAAACTGTGGATCGAGTATGCATTATCTCCTGACTGTGTAGACCATGCAAAAGAGAATGGTTCTTATCAGTTCCTGGTATTAAAGAACGCAACTCAGCCAGAAGAAGCTGAAAAGTTCGGTCTGGATATGACCAATACCATTGACTATGACTTTGAAGATGCAAAAGAGAACAGTGCTAAGTATGTAGAAGACTTCTTCGAAGCATTAGGAAGCACATCTGAAGGCGCTGACTCCAGCCGTTTCTTAACTGAGTAATCAGAATAATAGACGGACTGCAAAAAGTCATTCTTAAAAAGAAAGTAAAGCTTATATAAAGTAAGCTAAGCAGAAAATGCTGCGTAATGGAATAAACATTGCGCAGCATTTTCAAATCAAAGACAGAATTGGTTGTAAAATTCATAGTAAATTATAAAAGGGGGTCTCGCAATGGCCGGAAAACAAAGTGCACAGCTGGAACGGAAGAAATTTTTTGCTGACCCGATCATGGTCTCAATGATTGTTGTCCTTCTGGTTTTTCTGGCGCTGTTTATTCTGTATCCGCTGTTAATGCTGTTAGTAGACAGCTTTTATGCAGAGGGAACCATTACACTGGATGTATTTAAGCGTGTTTTAAATCTGGAACGTTTCCGCAATGCGTTTAAAAACACACTGACACTTGGATTTATCGTAGGTTTTGCTTCTACAGCCATTGGTTTATTATTTGCTTATGTAGAAGTATATGTTAAATTGAAAACAAAGATACTGGAAAAGTTATTTGGTCTGGTATCTATGCTTCCTGTTGTATCTCCGCCATTCGTACTGTCTCTGTCCATGATCATGCTGTTCGGACGAAGCGGTATCATTACCCGTTCCCTTTTAGGTATCTACGACTCTAATATTTACGGACTGTTAGGTATCTCCGTTGTTCAGACACTTACATTCTTCCCTGTATGCTATCTGATGTTAAAGGGACTGTTAAAGAACATTGACCCGTCACTGGAAGAAGCGACCAGAGATATGGGAGCTACCCGTTGGAAAGTATTCACAAGCGTAACTTTCCCACTTCTGCTTCCAGGTCTTGGAAATGCATTCCTGGTAACCTTTATTGAGTCTGTAGCAGACTTTGCAAACCCAATGCTGATCGGTGGTTCCTACGATACTCTGGCAACTACCATTTATCTGCAGGTAACAGGTGCTTACGACTCCACCGGTGCAGCAGCCATGTCTGTGGTCCTGCTTTCACTGACTGTTATTCTGTTCCTGATCCAGAAATATTACCTGGAGAAGAAAACAGCCGCTACTCTTACTGGTAAAGCTTCCCGTATGAGAATGCTTATCGAAGATAAGAGCGTAACCGTTCCGCTGACTATTTTCTGCGGCGTGGTAGCAGCTTTCGTACTTTTGATGTACATCATGGTTCCTTTCGGCGCACTGTTCACCCTTTGGGGCAGAGATTACAGCTTAAGCCTTAAATGGTTCCAGTACATGTTTAAGACCAGCGGACTGAAGGCATTTAAAGACTCCTTCGTACTGTCCCTGATCGCAGCTCCTCTTACTGCGTTCTTATCCATGGTCATTTCCTACCTGGTTGTTAAGAAGCGCTTTAAAGGAAGAAACTTCATTGAATTCGTATCTATGTTGGCAATGGCTGTACCTGGTACGGTTCTTGGTATCGGATATATCCGTGGTTATGCAAATGGTCTGTTCCGAAGCGGCTTTATGAGCGGCCTTTATGGAACCGGTGCTATCCTGATCATTGTATTTATCGTTCGAAGCCTTCCTACCGGTACACGAAGCGGTATCTCCGCTCTGCGCCAGATCGATAAATCCATTGAAGAGTCTGCCTACGACATGGGTGCAAACTCAGCAAGAGTATTTATGACTGTTACATTACCCCTTATTAAGGATTCCTTCTTCAGCGGCCTGGTAACTGCGTTTGTCCGCAGTATTACCGCTATTTCAGCCATCATCCTGTTAGTAACTCCTGACTTCCTGCTGATCACCTGTCAGATCAACGAGCAGGCAGAAAAAGGAAACTACGGTGTTGCCTGCGCTTATGCAACCGTACTGATCATCATTACCTACGGTGCAGTGCTGATCATGAACACGCTGATGAAATTCTTCGGAGTCAGCAGAAAAATCAAAACGGAGGAATAGGTTATGGAAAAGCAGAAAAAAGGTGTTCGTCTGGAACATATTTCCAAAATATATAATGATCCTAAAACAGGAAAAGAGTTTTATGCAGTCCAGGATACCACACTGGATATTGAACCAGGTACATTTGTTACCTTACTGGGACCTTCCGGCTGCGGAAAAACGACTACACTGCGTATGATCGCAGGTTTTGAAAGCCCCGATGAAGGCGAGATCTACTTAGGTGATGAGGCCATCAACAGCCTGACACCAAATAAACGTGATACTGCAATGGTATTCCAGAGCTACGCTCTGCTGCCACATTACAATGTATTTGATAACGTAGCTTACGGCTTAAAGATCCGCAAGGTGCCAAAGGAAGAGATCAGAGAGAGAGTTTTAAACATCCTGAAACTGGTAGAAATGGACGGAATGGAGTCACGTATGACCAACCAGCTTTCCGGTGGACAGCAGCAGCGAGTTGCTCTGGCCCGGGCTCTGGTCATTGAACCAAGTGTTTTGCTTTTTGATGAGCCTTTAAGTAACCTGGATGCAAAGCTGCGTGTGACCATGCGTACTGAGATCCGTAAGATCCAGCAGAAGGTGGGAATTACCGCTATCTATGTAACCCATGATCAGTCAGAGGCAATGAGTATTTCTGACAAGATCATTATCATGAGCAAGGGCAAAGTAGAGCAGATCGGTACTCCAAGAGAGATCTACTATCATCCAAAGAGCCGTTTCGTAGCAGACTTTATTGGTGAAGCCAACTTCTTAAAGGCAAAAGTTAAGTCTGTGAATGGAGAAAAGGCTGTGATCGATGTAATCGGTGAAGAGATCGAAGTCAACAACTATGGTGAGAAGGTTGCTGGTGAGGAAGCAAGCCTGGTTCTCCGTCCGGAAGCAGTTGTTCTTTCTGAAAAAGGACTTCTGGAAGGAACTGTTACACTGTCAACCTTCATGGGTTCCTATCAGTATTACCAGGTAATGGTAGGTGATATGGAGATCCAGATCACAGACTACAATCCTGTAAACCGCCGGATCTATGAAGTAGGTGAAAAGGCATATCTGGACTTTGATCCTCATGGTGTTTATATTTTGTAAGATCAGTTATTTTGTAAAGGGTATACAAGTGACTTGTAAAAGCGTATCCAGAAAAGAAAAAAGCTTTGGATACGCTTTTTTACGGTTATACGTACTTACGTGCAGGCACGAAGACCCTATAGCCGCCTGACAACACTTTTATAGTAAAAAAATGATAAATCTGATATATATTAAAACAGATGATTTTCCTGTATAATAAGAACTATCAAAGAAATATAAAGGCACAGTTGAATTTTTATAAAGAAACAGCAAGAAAGACTCCGAGAGGACATAAATCTGAAAAGGAGAAAAGTATGTATTACGTTGATGAATATAAGGCAGACAGAAACAGATATGAGACTATGCAGTACAATCGCTGCGGAAAAAGCGGCCTGAAACTTCCTGTAGTGTCTTTGGGATTGTGGCACAATTTCGGTTCTAAAGATAATTATGACATGATGAAGACGCTCTGCTTCACAGCTTTTGACAATGGTATTACCCATTTTGATCTGGCGAATAACTATGGTCCGATCTATGGATCTGCAGAGGAAAACTTTGGACGGATAATGCGTGATTTTTTACGTCCGTACAGAAATGAGCTGATCATCAGTACTAAAGCCGGATATGACATGTGGGATGGCCCTTATGGAAACTGGGGATCCAGAAAATATCTTATTGCCAGCCTGGATGAGTCTTTAAAGAGAATGCAGTTAGACTATGTGGATATTTTCTACCATCACAGAATGGATCCGGAAACACCATTAGAGGAAACGATTCTGGCTTTAGACCAGATCGTCCGTTCTGGAAAGGCACTGTATGCAGGAATTTCCAACTATGACGGAGTTCATGCAAAGAAGGCACTGGAGATCGCAAAAGAAATCCACTTACCTCTGATCATCAACCAGAACCGTTATAATATCTTTGACAGAACAGTGGAAAATAATGGTTTAAAGGCTTATGCCCGTGAATCTGGAATGGGGCTGATTTGTTTTAGCCCTCTGGCGCAGGGAATGTTATCTGAAAAATATATTAACGGTATCCCGGCTGACAGCCGTGTTGCAAGAGATGGAAGATTCCTTCATGCAGAAGATATTACTCCGGAAAAGATTGAAAAGATCAAAAAGCTGGATGCTCTTGCAAAAGAGAGAGGACAGAGCCTTCCACAGATGGCACTTTCCTGGCTGTTAAAAGACAGCGATGTTACCAGCGTATTGATCGGTGCTTCTAAACCAGAGCAGATATTAAGCAATATTGGAATTATAGGACATACAACATTTACAAAAGAAGAGCTGGACCTGATTGATCAGATTTCCAAAGCACAGTAATTAAGCAATAATGTGGCAGGTGCTATAATGATGGGAGCAGTAAAAGGGTGATGGCAGGAAATATTCCATATTTAAAAAGAAGAGGTACATATAAAGATGTTTAGAGGCGGCCATAAGAATAAAAAAATACATTTATTGCGTCTGGCAGTGATGACAGCCTCTCTGTCCCTCTGTCTTTCCGGCTGCGCTATGACACATTCTATGAAAAACAGGGAAGGAAGTGCTGAAACAGATACAGGTAGTCTGATTGTATACAGTCCCCATCCTTTGGGTTTTATTAATCCCATCGTGTCTGAATTTGAGGCTCAGACAGGGATTTCAGTGCAGGTACGTACTGGGGGGACCGGAGAACTTTTAAAATGGGCCAGAGAAGGAGACGAGCCGGTATGCGATGTATTCTGGGGCGGTTCTCTATATACAGCGGGAGCAGGAAAAGACATATTTGAGCCTTATATCAGTGAAAATGAAGAATATGTCCGGGAGGAATTTAAAAACAAAGAGGGAAATATGACCCGTTTTACAGACATCCCCAGTGTGCTTATGGTCAATACCAATCTTCTTGGAGGTATGAAGATCCAGGGATATGAAGACCTGTTAGATGAACGGTTAAAGGGAAAGATCGCCATGTGCGACCCGTCCACTTCTTCATCTGCCAGTGAGCATCTGATCAACATGCTTTATGCTATGGGAGATGGTGATCCGGAAAAAGGCTGGGATTATGTAAGAAAGTTTTGTGAAAATCTGGATGGTGTGCTTTTAAAAAGTTCCTCAGAAGTTTATCAGGGAGTGGCAGAGGGACGATACGCAGCAGGTCTTACCTTTGAAGAAGGCGGTGCCGGTTATGTGTCAAAGGGCGCGCCTGTAAAGCTGGTTTACATGAAAGAGGGAGTTATTTCTACTCCGGATGTGGTATGTATCGTAAAAGGAAGCAAACATAAAAAAGAGGCAGAAGAATATGTGGATTTTGTTACAGGAAAAGCTGCCCAGACTGTGATCGCAGACAGCCTGGACCGCCGCTCTGTGCGAAAGGATGTAGAAGCAGCTGCCTATCTTCCGGATAAAGAGGAGATTCATATGATCACAGCGGATGAAGCACTGGTCAATGAAAAGAAGGAGCAGTGGCAGAACAGGTTTGTAGATATTTTCAGGGAGGTGTCCGGGAAATGAAACGGGAACGTTATTTTCGGGATGAATTATGGCGGATGTTTGCCATTTATGCCATCCTTCCAGCAGTGCTGTTTACATTTTTCTGCGGGATTCTTTTTATGGCAGTTCTGCTTCATGGGAGAGAACGGGCCAACCGGGACTATCTGGCTTATGTGACTGGACGGGTAAAACAGACAGTGGAAAGCTGTGAACAGGGGATTGAAACGCTGGCAGAACTTCCTCAGGCAGTATCGGGCCCAGGTTATGTACTGGAGCGAAACCGCATTTTCCAGATCTTTTATGGGATCTCTGAACAGGCGGGATATGAACCGGAACTGTATTTAGTAGACCAGAGAGGAAGGCTGCTTTTATCGAATAAAGAGAAACTGCCCTCTTATCTTAACAAGAGACAGGAAGTAGAGTGGGGAATTTATGCAGCTATGGATGCCAGACCGGGACAAACGGCCTTCCGGCTGATGAATGGCTGGGACAGCGGGGAAAGTACAGCTGTTTTCGGGCGCTGGGTAGGTTCAGAAGATGGAAACGGACGTTATATCATTCTTGCAGTTCCGGGAAGCGGGCTTTTAAGGACCCTTGCCCGGTCAGGAGAACAGGTGGCAGTGACAGACCGCTATGGCTGGGCGTATTTTTGCAATAATGGCCTGTTCCTTACAGACAGCAATCAGGTACGGCCGGCAGTAAAAGAAGCAGGAGCTTACATGCGCTTGGACCAGAAGACTTATTTTACATCAGAAAATAACCTGGAAAACGGCCGTTTTCATATTTATGTTATGTCCGATGTGCAAAATGTGCTTACATCTTTGGTCTTTGCTGGTATACTGGTAGCAGTGGCCCTGCTTTTGATGACTGCCTGGGTACTGTTCCAGTCCAAACAGGTGACAGAGCGAAAGACGGAAGATCTGTATAAACTGTTAGATGGAATGGAACTTGCCAGACAGGGAAATCTGGAACGGACAGGAGCTATTGACCGTGACAATGAATTTAAGATGATCGCGGAAGCCTACAATGAGACCATTACCAGCCTGAAAGAGCAGATGGAGAACAACCAGAAAATGACAGAACTTCTGGCTCTGGCCCAGACAAAGCAGCTGGAATCCCAGTTTAATCCCCATTTTCTCTATAATACACTGGAAAATATCCGGTATATGTGCAAACTGGAACCTGCAACTGCAGAACGCATGGTATTTTCATTATCCAAGCTTTTGCGTTACAGCCTGGATGGCAGCAGGGAGCAGGTTACTTTGGAAGAGGACCTGGGACATTTAAATAATTATCTGTCCATTCTGGAAATGCGTTTTGGAAGCAGGTTTGAATATAAGATCGATATTGCGCCGGAGTGTATGCAATGTCTGATCCCAAAGCTGGTGTTGCAGCCTATGATCGAAAATTCTGTAAAATATGGCTTTGGCAATCAGTTAAATCTTCATGTAGAGTTAAAGGCATACATCCATGAGGAAAAACTGATGATGATCTGCCGGGATGACGGAGTGGGAATGAGTGCTGCTATGGTTGAAAAACTGTGTGCTCTT